>Ga0181527_1000511_pt1 | contig 44454 bp, 31 predicted proteins | sample PEATcosm2014_Bin_30_FD_119762 | JGI IMG/M metagenome (GOLD analysis project Ga0181527, IMG submission 119762) | Peatland microbial communities from MTU Mesocosm Facility, Houghton, MI, USA - PEATcosm2014_Bin06_60_metaG | ecosystem: Environmental > Terrestrial > Soil > Wetlands > Peat | place...
AGTTTTCCCTTCCTTGAACTTCAATATCTGTATCGGTACGCGGATCGTGAGGTTGTCCACTTCCATGCCGCTGCTGCCGCCGCCGGCTACCCGAGCGCCGTCAAAGGCGGGCAGGAGCTGCAGGTTGACCCTGTTGGTCAAGCCATAGGTAAACAGAGTCACCGACTGGTAATCGTTGTCATACGCCTTAGCACGATGCTGGTTACCGCTGTTATCGTACGCACCGTTGTCCTGCTCGACAACGAAGTAGGTCTCAACGTAGAAGCTGTTCTTCGGAAGAGTATTCGGGTTTGGCGTCTCGAGTGGGCCGGTCCAGTTGGCGTCACCCAATTTTTCGCGCTCACCGGCGAACGCAGGTGTTAGAGCTACCAGCGTAAGCGCCAGCAGTACGGCTACAAAAATCTTTCCCCTAATGGCCATTTAAGTTACTACCCCCTTGTTAACAAGTTTTGGGATTGGATTAGTTTCGTATTCCAGCTCACGATTCGTCGGTGAGCAAAGTCACTGAAATGTGTGACGAATACGAATTGACCTGCCCCGTTCACCTGGGTGGCGGGGCCTGTTTTGAGCATGCCGGAGCATAGCACGACAAGCAGGTATTCGGCACGGGTATTCTGCGGGAATTTGAGGCCACTTTCCGGCGGAATCAGCCTGATAAATGGCAAGGAAAATTCATTTCTGTCTTTGAACTGCCAGACTGTGCATTGAACAAGCAGACTGTGCATTGAGCGGGCAGGCGCGGGAGAGTTTCCAGGGATGTTTCGCGACGCTCAGCATGACAGCACGGAATCAATTCTACTTTGCAAAGCGTCTACCTGCGCCACCAAGCCACCTGAAGAACTACCCCAGGTTAGCCCAGCCACCCCAGCGAGCTGTGCTCGCCGGGGGCCCCGACGCGGGCGAACCTGGGGCACCCGCCTGAGAACCGGTTATCAAGGGCACCGCGAAAAGTCCCACATCTGCTAACTGCGGCAGATATGGGGCACCGGCGAAAGTCCCACATCTGCTAACCACAGCAGATGTGGGGCACCATGACAGCACAGATTGCTGCTTGTTCATGCTCCGTGCGCTGGGAGCTTTTATGGCACAACACAGGTGGAAACGATGCTGCGGAGCAGTCCGACAAAGGACGTGTGGCCGGTGCAGTCGATGCCGTCGACGAGCAGATCGGCTGCAAACGTCGCCCCGTCGCGGGCTCCGGCGGCCACGCTAGTGGCAATGAGTTCTCGCTCGAGCTCCGGAGTGTGCAGCAAGGCCGGTTGTCGCCGCAGCACGGCGAGCGCGGCCGCGACCGCATAAGCACCCCAGTTCGAAACCGACGCGCTGACCATGATATCGGTTGCAATCGCCGTTACCACGCCCGACGGGCAGCCATTCAAGCATCGGCCGGCCAGGGGCAGGCTGTCGGCTATCTGCCGCCGAACCGCGCCGAAGCCGACCTCGTTGCCTCCGTCGCCGATGCCAATTGTCAGCACGCCCTGGCCGCGCGCCGCGTCCGCCAGCAGGTAAAGGTGTCCGACGCCCTCGGGAGAGCCGCAGTCGCCGCGTATGCCGTGGAAATAGCCCTCGGCGTTGGGGCCGGGCCGCTCGACGAAGATGACCGCCGCCGGACGATGCTTGGCGACGAGCGCGGCAGCCGCGAGACGCCCGGCGTCTATCCCGACCGGGAAGCTCTCGACAGTGATCGATCCACGGCCGTCGAGCGTCTTGCCGAGCAAGTTGCCGGTTGCCGCTACCGGCGCCAGATGCGCCTCTTCCGTGACCAGCACAGCATGCGCGCCCAAACCCTTGGCAAGCGCCCTGGCCAGCACGGCTGCGCCGGGCGGGCCGTCCGTCTCGCCGCAAGGAAGGTTGGGAGGCAGTCCGAAGCCGGTGACGATGAGCACGGCATCACCCTCGCCGACCACCTCGGCCAGACGGCGCGCGGCCAGCGTGGAGAGCGGCTCGCCGTGGTAGCGGCGGCAAATCTCATATAACCGCACGACAATTCCCGGGGGAAGCCCGCCGTCGACCGGACGGACCTCAACCGTCATCAGCCGGTCAAAGCGCTCCCCGAAGACGGAAGCAAGCGCTTCCGTGTTGAAGTTGTCGTTCCGCCAATCACGTCCGGTCACGCTGGGTCTCCTTCATCGGGCCCCACGAACACGATCTTAAAGCAGTTCCAGAGATGCTGTACCCCAAGAGATGAACGTCATTCCGAGCGAGCGACGCCTTGCGTCGCAAGTCGAGGAATCTTTTGTGTTGCTTTGCCGCGGGAAAACACAAGATCCCTCCACTCCGCTCCCCCACCCCATCAAACGCAACAGCGGCGTTTGCTGGGGGCCCCGGCTCCGCTTCGGTCGGGATGACGCCTCAGATTTATGTTGCCGGGCGCCTACATCTACCCTGAAATTGCGCTAAAGAACCGAGAATTCGTTGTTCATCATATCGGTGATCAGCATGTGGCCGGGGTAATGGGTAATGCAAAAACTCGGCTTGGCATGTGCCACCACCGACTGCGGAGTGACTCCGCAGGCCCAGAAAACCGGCAGCTCGCCTTGCCGGATATCCACCGCGTCTCCGTAATCGGGCTTCGCCAGATCGTGAATACCGATGAGTTCCGGATCGCCGATATGAACCGGAGCCCCGTGAACGGCGGGGAATCGCGACGTGATCTGAATCGCGCGGATGGCGTCGGCGGCCTTCATCGGGCGCATCGAGACGACCATCGGACCGTGAAAGACTCCGGCCGGCATGGTCTGGATGCTGGTGCGATACATAGGCACATTGCGGTCCTGCTCGATATGACGGATGCCGATGCCGTTCTCCAGCAGCGCCTGCTCGAAAGAAAACGAGCAGCCGATGACAAAGGTGACCAGGTCATCACGCCAGTGGCCACGGATGTCGTAGGGTTCGTCGATGACTTCGCCCTCGCGGAAAACGCGGTAGCGGGGCACGTCGGTGCGGATGTCGAGATCGGCGCCAAGTCTTGGAAGGCGCGGGTTGCCGGGCTCCGAGAGCGCCAGCAGCGGGCACGGTTTGGGGTTGTTGAAACAGAAGCGATGGAAGTCAGCCGCCAGATTGGCAGGCAAGATGGCGACATTGCCTTGAACATGCGCGGGCGCCAGTCCGGAAGTCTGCTTTCGCCAGGCACCCCGCCGTATTTGCGCGCGCAATTCCGCCGGTGATGGAGATTGCGACAACCTGGAGGGCTCCGCGGATGATGTGGACATGGGCGCTCCTTCGGCGAACATCGCCAAGAGTTACATTGTAGGGGAAAGCGAGGAAACTCTGAACAGCAGACTCAAGTGACACCTGCATCATTAGCCCAGCCGAAAAAATACCCCAGGACTGGAACTGCCCCACTCAAGCCAACAGAAGGCTTGAATGGGCCACCAGACAGCAGTCGCCTAGCAGTGGAACTCAGTCCTTCGGGCAAGAAACTACCCCACGTTAGCCCTGTCACCCCAGCGAGCCAAGCCTCGCCGGGGACCCCGACTCGGGCGAACGTGGGGCACCAAGCGAGGTGTAAAGGATGTCCCGGGTGTGACAGCACGGAATCCGCTCTACTGCGCTTGGGGTGACAGCACGGAATCTATTCTGGAAGGAGCGTCGTACAATCGGGGAGCATGGAGGGGGATGAATGTACAGCATGGCCACCGCGTTGCTTGAGGCGTTGCATGAAGCGGGAGTTTCCTATCTGTTTGCGAATTTCGGCAGCGATCATCCGCCTATTCTCGAGAGCATAGCCGAGGCGCGCGCCACCGGACGCCGGATTCCGGCGGTGATTACCTGTCCTAATGAGATGGTGGCGCTGAGCGCGGCCCATGGCTACGCGCAGATCACGGGGCGCGGGCAGGCAGTGCTGGTGCATGTCGACGTGGGCACGCAAACCCTGGCGGGCGCTCTGCACAATGCCTCGAGGTGCCGCGTTCCGGTGCTGATTTTTTCCGGGGCGGTGCCGTTTACCCAGCAGGGAGAGCTGCCGGGGAGCCGCAATGAGTTTATCCACTGGCTGCAAGATGTCTTCGACCAGCGCGGAATCGTGCGCGGTTACGTCAAGTACGACAATGAAATTCGCAGCGGCCGCAACATCAAGCAGATGATCCGCCGGGCCATGCAAATTGCGCACAGCGATCCGCAAGGCCCCGTGTACCTGATGGCCGCGCGTGAGGTGCTGGAAGAAGAGATTCCGCCCACGACGGCGGATTCCGCGGAGTGGCCGGCGATTGCGCCCTGCGCCATGCCTGCTTCCAGCGTCGACGCCCTAGTGGGGGATCTGTTGGCGGCGAGCCGTCCGTTGGTGGTCACGTCCTACGCCGGGCGCAATCCGGCAGCGGTCGAAGAACTGGTTCGACTGTGCCGCCGGCTCGCGGTTGCCGTCTTCGAATCGGTACCGAACTATGTGAACTTCCCCGCCGACAATGTGCTCTACCAGGGAAGCCAGTGGAATGAGCAGCGCCAGCATCCGGTGCTTGCCGAGGCGGACTGCATCCTGGTTGTGGACAGCGATATACCCTGGATTCCGACGGTCAACCGGCCAGCGAGCGGCGCTTGTATACACCACATCGACATCGATCCGCTGAAGGAAAAAATGCCGCTCTGGTCGATCCCGGCAAAGAATGTTTGCCGCGCGGACGCGGCCACCGCGTTGCGCCAGATCAACGATTGCCTGGATACGGTTCACCTCGACGGACCGGCCATCGAGCGGAGAAGGGCGCACTACGCCGCCCTGCACGCGGCGCGCGAGAGCGTGCTGCGCCAACGCGAGCGTCCGCCGGCCGATGTCATTACTCCCGAATTCCTGACGGCCTGCGTCCGCGAGCATCTGGACGGAGAGACGCTGGTGTTGAATGAGGCCATCACCAGCTACAACGTGGTCACCGAGCATCTGTGCGCCACCTGTCCCGGCACTGTCTTTGGCAGCGGCGCATCGTCGCTGGGATGGAATGGCGGCGCCGCCATCGGCATGAAGCTGGCGCATCCGGAAAAAACCGTGGTGTGCCTCACCGGAGACGGTTCGTATCTGTTTTCCGTGCCGGCGACGGTGCACTGGATGGCGCGGCGATATCAAACGCCGTTTCTGCAAATCGTCTACAACAATCGCGGCTGGAGGGCTCCGAAGCTCTCGGCGCTGGCGGCACACCCGAAGGGCTACGCCAGCCAGGCAAGCGATCTCGACGTCAGCTTCGATCCGCCTCCCGACTATGCGGGAATCGCGGCTGCCGCCGGCGGAGCCTTCGCGCAAATTGTTCGCGATCCCGGCGAATTAAGCGACGCCGTGCGGAACGTCCTCAAGGTGGTTCGCGAGGAGGGCCGCTGCGCCGTGCTGGACGTGTGGCTGGCGCATTTGTAGAGCGGTTTCGCGTGAGGCCGGTGGCCCACATTCGCGGAGCCGCAGGCGGAGTTAATGTGGGGCTGTTTCGTTTTCAAAATAATAGACTCGAATATGTGGAGTTCTGAACTGCCCCACTCAAGCCAACAGAAGGCTTGAATGGGCCACCAGCCCGGTTCGTTTTCAAAATAATAGACTCGAATATGTGGAGTTCTGAACTGCCCCACTCAAGCCAACAGAAGGCTTGAATGGGCCACCAGCCTACTAGGACAACTCTATTCCTCGGACTTAGCCGTTTTTTCCGGCGACCGCGCCTCGGGCGATTGCCGCTTCACGGAAAGAAGAGCCGGCCTCCAGCAGCTCCTTGAGAGGCGCCGCCGCCGGCGGTTGATTCATGCGCTCGAGCTCAAGGCGAAGGTGGTTGAGAAGCGATGTGGCCGCCCGGGCACGGTGCGCGAATAGCATCTCGGTGGTTTTCCGGCTTTGCGCGGAGTCGAATCCCTGCTGCGCGATCCACCCGGCCTCGCGAACGCGATCGACAGACTCGCGAAATTCCTTGAGCACCCGCGGGTCGACAAACCAGGCCTGGAGAAGCGTCGCGATGCGATTCAGGTTTGCGGTCGCGCGCATTATTTCGGTTTTGATCTGCTCTCGAAAAGCACCGTCCGCATTTGCGAGATCCTTCACGTCGATGGGCATCAAATGACCTACCTGTCAGGCTGCAACTGCGCAGTATATCAACTCATGATGAGCCAGGCGGGGGAGTGAGCGCCGGGCAGCCCGTTCGGCGTCCGGGATCAATAATAATATTGCTCTACACCGAATTGCACTACACTGAAGTAACCCCAATCAAAGGAAGCCGGTCAAGGCCCACGCTTACGCATGATTCGCGCTCAAGACCTTCTGCTGCTCGCCGTGACGTTCTCCACCATCACCTTGGCCGTTCTGTTTCCGCGATTTGGGAATCTCTTTCATGCTTTTCCGCTGTATTGCCTGATGGCGCTTCTGTTCCTCAGCTTCCTGTCCATTCCCTTGAAGTCCATCTGGCAGGTTGCGCAAAGCTCGTGGCTGTTGGTTGTTTACCTGCTTGTTGTAAAGATGATTGTGGTGCCGGTCTCGGTATACTTCCTGTTTCACTGGCTGTTTCCGACGCACGCTCTGGCGGCGCTGCTGGTCAGCGCCATCTCCCCCGGGGTGGTAGCGCCGTTCTTCTCGGAGATGCTGCTGGCTAATACATCGCTGGTGACGGTCGGGATGTTCGCTGGGTCACTGCTGGTGCCGGTGACGCTTCCCGCGCTGGTTAAGGTTCTTGCCGGGCATACCATTCAGCTCTCATTTGCCACCATGGCTAACATTCTGGGCATGGTGGTATTCGTTCCATTTGTGCTCTCGGAAATCCTCAAAAGGTCTTCGCCGCGGCTGGCGGAGAGGCTTATCGATAAGCGCTTCGTCGTCTCGCTGCTGCTGTTCGCCATGACGAATTTCGGCGTGTTCTCCAAGTACTCCGTCTATTTCCGGCAGCAGCCTTCCATGGTTTGGGTCGCGTTCCTGGTGACGGTCGTGCTGGCCGGTATCTTTTTCGCGGCGGGAATTGCCTTCTCCTGGAAGCTGGCGCTGCCGGAGCAACTGGCGATCATCATCAGCCTCAGCCAGGTGAACAATGTGCTGGTGCTGGTCTTCAGCGCGCAACTGTTCGGCCCGATCGAGCCTATGGTCGCGGCCATGTACAGCATCATGTTCTTTTCTCTGCTGGTGCCGATTCGCGGTTACCAGAATTGGCGGCTAGCGAAAGCCCGGGTGAGTCGCGGATGAAACCGTGCCCGTCCCTAAGCCGCTCTGGGCTTTTCGATTGAAGACCTTCGGCTGCACATCAGCCCTGCGCCGTGCTGGGATCGCGCGTTCCTTCGCTTTGCTCAGGATTTCGGCAGGCGGCCCAGGGCACCCCAGAAAGCCTGAATTCTGGCTTTCTGGGGACCCCGCTCAGACGCCGCCTTGCGCCTCAACTTCGCTTCGCTCAGAATGACATCGTGGAGATGGTTTTGAGACTAGAGCAAAACCAGAATTGATGTATCCGATCAAGAATTGAAGAATGTCATTCCGACCGGAGCCGCGCAAAGCGCGGCGAAGTGGAGGAACCTTTTGTTTTGAAATTGAAAACAAAAGGTGGCTCGACTTCGCTCGCCATGACAGCCTGATATGTCGGATATACCAACCTCGGAAGCATCCTAGTAACGCGCATGCGGCTGGGCTTTGGCGGCGCAATCCGCGCAGAAGCTCCAGTGCTTCAGGTCGATCCATTCCACGGCGTGCGAGGATGCCATGACGCATTCGTAGTCCGGGCAGTGGGTGAGATGAAGCGTGTGTCCGAGTTCGTGAACCGCTTCCGTCAGCAATCGCCGTGCCAGCAAGTCGCGGTCTGGAGGCAGGCCATAGTACTCCTGGCGCAGGCGATGGTAGGAAACAACCGAAGACGGACCTCCGATCTGGGCCTCGCCGAAAACAAAGGTCAGAATCGGTATATAGAGGTCGACGTCGGTAACGCCCAGCACTCGCCAGAATTTCTTTTTCATGTACTTCTGATGAAGCGTCGCCAGCAACTCGCTGGAATGGTACTGGCCGCGCTCGGAGTGGTAGGCGAATGCCGGATCCAGCGGGTTTTCTATCCCGCAGGGAATTTGGAAAGCCTCACTCAATTCGCGGCGCAGCCAGTCGAGCAACTCGAATTCCGGCGCCCCGATGGGGACCAATTGCAAAAACTTCATCGTGTCTCGCTGGCTGACATCGTGTTCTTTGACCAGCCATACTTTTTCAGCTTGTGATGCAACGTCACGCGGTCGATGTCGAGGATCTCGGACGCTCTTGTCTGATTGCCACCGCACTCCTCCAATACTCTGAGGATGTGCGTTTTTTCGATATCGTCGAGTGTGCGGCTGTCGAACCCGTTGGTCATCGCTCCAGCGCCTTTTGACTTCAGCATGAAGTCTTGCTCGCGAAGCTCCGGCTCCTGCGCCACCACCATCGCGCGCTCGATGGCGTTTTCCAGTTCGCGTATGTTGCCGGGCCAGTTGTGCTGTTGCAACAGAAACATGGCGGCCGGCGCGATGCGCACAATCCGCTTGTTCATCTCCTTGGAGAACTTGTGGATAAAGTGATCGGCAAGCAGCGGAATATCTTCCCGGCGCTCGCGCAAGGCAGGCAGCTCGATGCGGAATACGTTGAGCCGGTAAAAAAGGTCCGGCCGGAAACTGCCTTCCTCCACCAATTGCTCCAAGGGCTTGTTGGTGGCGGCGATGCAACGAAAATCGACCTTGATCTGCTGGTTGCCGCCGACGCGGGCAATCTCGTGTTCCTGCAACACGCGCAACAGATCGGTTTGCGTCTTCAGGCTGATGTCGCCGATTTCGTCGAGGAAAACCGTGCCGCCCTCGGCGATTTCGAATTTTCCCTTCTTGCGATATTGGGCGCCGGTGAACGCACCCTTTTCGTGGCCGAACAGCTCGCTTTCCAGCAGCGTTTCGGTCAGCGCGCCGCAATGGATGACCACCAATGGATGATAACGCCTCGGGCTGGCATAGTGGATGGCGCGAGCCACCAATTCTTTTCCCGTCCCGCTTTCGCCGGTGACCAGCACCGACGTATCGGTTGGACCAACGGTTTCAATGGCGTCCATCAAGCGCCGCATGGGCGCGCTGTTGCCCACGAGCTCGTTCGGCCGCGTGATCTCGGCGTGCTGTTCGCGCAGGCGCTCGTTTTCCTGCTCCACCCGCTGATGCGAGAGCGCCTTGCTCACCTTGAGGGTGATGTCTTCGGGGTCGAGCGGCTTGGTCACGTAATCGTAGGCGCCGTTCTTCATCGCCGTCACCGCTGTCTCCACCGAGGCATAGCCGGTCATCATGATGGCGATCAGCCGCGGGTCGATTTCGTGCATGCGGCGCTGCAATTCGATTCCGTCGGTGCCGCGCATCTTGATGTCGAGCAGCGCGATATCCCACTGCTTTTCCGCCATTCGCAGCAGCGCCTCGCTGGCGCTTTCCGCGGTGCCGACCTCGTATCCTTCTTCTTTAAACCACTTATCCAGTGAATCGCGGACGCTCAGTTCGTCGTCCACGATCAGCATGCGTGCCTTTGCTTCTGTCACGGTACTATCCTCATAAGTGCTGCACACGGTTCGGCGGCGCGGGATGGAATCCCGTTAACTGTTCGCCGCGGATTTCGTCAACGATTCACCCTGCTGGGGAATGCGGGCATCGAGCGGCAAAATCACTCGAAACGTCGTTCCCACTCCCAGGTGAGACTGCACTTCAATGCGGCCGCCATGGCGGTCGACAATCCCCTTGCTGATGGCCAAGCCAAGCCCTACCCCTTTGCCCACTTCCTTGGTGGTAAGGAACGGTTCAAACAGTTGGGTCAACAATTCCGGAGGAATCCCCATCCCGTCGTCACGGACCAGCAACTCGATTTCGTTTCCGGGAAGACGGCGGCTGCTGATCCACAGATTTCCACCCTTTGGCATCGCGTCAATGCCATTGACGCAGAGCGCCAGCAACACCTGTTCGATCTGTGCCGCGTCGCAATATACCTCCGGGAGGACCGGGTCCGTGTCCACCTGCAAATGAATGCCGCTGATCTCGGCTTTGTGCTCGATGAGCCGCACGCAGCGCCCGATGACCTCGGTGAGAGCATACTTCGCCAGGTTCATCGGAGAAGTGCGCGAGAAGGTCAGCAGATTTTTGACCAGCTCGCCACAGCGGCGGCTTTCAGTCGCGATCAGATCCAGGCATTCGCCCGCTTCCTGCTTCTGAGAATCATCGACAAAGCCCCGGGTGATCCACTTCTTAATCAGTTTGGCATAGGTCAGAATCCCGGCAAGCGGATTGTTGATCTCGTGCGCCACCACCGCCGCCATTTTACCGATGGTCACCATCTTCTCGACCTGAATCATCTGATCGTGGGCGCGGCGCAGCTCACGAGTTTTTTCCTCCACCCGCTCTTCCAGGGTGCGCGCCCAGGAGGTGACCTCTTCGCGCGCCTGCCGCAGTTCCAGGCTCATTTGATTGAACGACAGCGCCAACCTGCCGGCTTCGTCGTAGGAAGCCACATCCGTCTGATATCCGAGTTCGCCCTCCATCAGCCGCTTGGTCGCCGTCTGCAGCCGTTTAAGCGGTATGTGCACCACCCGCCAGACGAATATCCAGCTCACAACCGCAATGAACATCGCCGCGACGGCGGTGTAGAACAGCATCCGGATGGTGCTTTCCCTCAGATCGGCATCCGCCTCGGCCAGCGATAGATGTGTATCGAGCACCCCAAGCACCTTCTGGCTCGCAGGATGCGCGTGGCAGGCCGCGTTGCTGCACGCCGGCTGGTTTTCTATAGGGGAAATGATAGCGATGACCCGTTGATTTCCCGCGCGATAGAAGCGGTTGCGGTCGGGCCGGTCCAGCTTGGAGAGCGGCTGCGACTCGCGATGACACATGTAACACTGCTCGGCGCGCTTATCGACGAGATGTCCCAGCTCGTCGGCGGTCGAGAAGCTGATTCGTCCTTCCGGGTTGATGACGCGAATGCGCAACACGCCTGGTTCGCCCGCGAAGGTGTTGATGGTGTGGTACAAGGCGTCACGATCGTTGCGTAACATGTAGTACGACATGCTGCGCCTGATCGCGTCGCTCAGATGGTCGGCATTCGCCAGCGTCGCCGATTCCAGATGATGCCGATGCAAGAGGATATTGACGAATCCCAGCACACCAAAGGTAAGCATCAGGGCCGGGATCAGCAGCAGAATGAGCTTGGTGCTGATGTGGTGCCCCGCCAATTGGCGGACACCACTCAGACCTGAGTTCCGGCGGTCCTCCGCATCCCAGTACCCGCTGTCATCACGGGCTCCAAAACCGGCTTCGCCAGTCCCGCCCGGGAGGGGCTCGCCGTTAGCTCTCCGTTCTTCCTCGTCCGGATTGTTTTCAATCTCCGGCATCAGTGACCACCGTGGTAGAACTCAGTGGTGCCGCCGGTTCCACCGCTTGCGGTGCGGACAGGCGTGGTTTGTGTTCGTGTTCGTCCTCGAAGATGGGCAGATACTTTACCGCCAGCCCGAACAAGGCGAAGCCGCCGGCGACCATGGATGCCGTCACCGAGAACTCCGTCCAACTGGGCAGATAATGACGGCCAACCCAGTGTTCGAGCCCCGTAATGCTGACGTTCAGCCGGTTGGTGATGAATCCCAACACGGTCAGCACGGCGCAGAAATACAGGCCGCCCGGGCTCATGCGAACCTTCCTGATGGAGAGCAACAGGATAGGCGCAATCGCCGTCATGATGATCTCCAGCCAGAAAAAATAAGTCTCGTACTGCGGAATGAACGCCTGGTGCAGCACGCCGCGATGGTACAGGTCCTCGAAGCGCAAGGTGGCGTAGACGCTCAGTACTACCAGCAGAATCCGCCCCAGCTCCTGGATGATCGGCAACTCAAGCTGGCGGCCGAAGACACGGGAGCTGATCGACGATTCGAAAATTGTCATCGCCAGGCCCACCGCGATCGCCGAAATGAAAAAGAACACCGGCAGCAGCGGGCTGTACCAGAAGGGGTGCAGCTTCTCCGGCATGATCAGGTACATGGTTCCCAGCGAGGACTGGTGCAGCGTGGAAAGAATGCAGCCCAGGATCACCAGCGGAATCAACGCCGCCTTAATGAACTTCAGCGGCTTGCGCAGGTTGAAACGCTCCAGCACGATCGGCGAGAACTCCAGCGCCAGCACCGTCGTGTAACACATCACGCACATCGCCACCTCGAACATCACCGAGTGCGGATTGCGCATGACGAGCGGATGCCAGATGCGGTAGGGCCTGCCCAAGTCATACATCAGCGCAATGGAAACCAGCAGGTAACCGGCGAAAGCCGTCAGCACCGTCGGCCGCACGATCGGCTCCAGGCGCTTCACGTTGAGGATGTGAACCGCGCCGGTCAGGGTGAAGCCGCCGGCCGCGAGCATCACGCCGCAGAGCACGTCAAAGCCGATCCAGATGCCCCAGGGATACTGGTCGCTCATGTTGGTGGAGGCGCCAAGACCCTGCGTGAAACGGATCACCGTCGCGTAGCCGCCCAAGACCATGATGATGGCGAACACCAGCTTCCAGAATGTGAACTTGAACTTCATCGCGCGCCTCCGTTCTTCTTGCCGGCTTCTTTGCTGGCTTGTTCAGCGGCTTCGGCCTCGGCCACCTCGTCGCGGCGGTGTGTGATCCACCAGACTCCGCCCAGCACGATTCCGCCCAGCGGAATGAAGTCGGGAATCCGCGAAAGAACCTTGTAGGTGTAAAGCGGCAGCGGGTCGCTCGGCAAATCGGAGAGCCGCATGTTCCATTGATCGAACGGTATGCCGGAAAGCATCAGCACGGAGGTTCCGCCGACTTCCTCGATGCCGAAGACGTGCGGCACATAATTCGAGGGATTTGCCCGAATCCGTTCCTGGGCTTCGCGAATAAGTTCATCGCGCTCGCCGAACTTGGTGGCGCCGGTAGGGCAGGCTTCGGCACAGGCCGTCTGCTTGCCGGCGGCAATGCGGTCCGGGCACATGATGCACTTCTGCACCTTGGGAAGCACTTTCGCCCACTCGTATTTGGGAACGGCGAAGGGGCAGGCCACCATGCAGTAGCGGCAACCCATACAGCGCGCTTCTTCGTAAATCACCGGCCCGGCGGGCGTCTTGCGCAGGGCTGCCACGGGGCAGACCGAAGCACACGCCGGATCCTGGCAGTGCATGCAAAGCCGCCGCATGTACTTTTCCTGCTTGGCGACGACAGTGGTGAATTTGTGGTCTGAGGTTACCTGCTCGGCGGCGATCTGGTCGTTGTAGGGCAAACGGTTCTGCTCTGCGCAACCTGCCTCGCACTGCTTGCAGCCAATGCACATCGTGGCGTCGTATAAGAGAGACTTACTCATTGGTTCCCCACTTCGGTGCGGAGCGACCATCGGGAGCGGTAGCACCGGAACCCGCGGCAGACGAGGCTCTTACGTCGCTCGGGGTGGCGCTTGCCGACTCCACTGGTCAAGAATTCCGGAATTGCGGGTAGGAAAGTGAGATTGAGAGCCGAGTCACGGAAGAATATAAGGACTGCGATCCAGAATTGAGCCTGCGTCATCGCTGGTCCAACGCCGGTCTTTCGAATTTGCTTCCCGAATCTCACGTACCACCCGGGTCAATAAGGTTCAGTCCTGCTTTACAACGGTCCTTCGTTCGTCCGAATACCGCCGCAGCAGGTCGTTGTCAGGGGCTGCCTAGCCAAATGCTTTCGCCAAACTTCGGCACACTTCCAAGAATGCGAATGAATTCGTCTTGCCATTGTTCAGACAACCAACTACATCGCGAACAAAAGTAAGAGTTAATTACACTGTGCAGTGTGCGGCCGCCGACGAACGACGGCGGTGATGCAAATCACCTCAAAAGGTGAGCCCTGAATCAGTACCCTGTGAAGTACATGGGGAGATTGTGTATAAAAACGCAACAATCGAGCTCTGGTCGAGGGAAAAGTGCTGAGAATCGCTGCTTTTATGAATATCTATTTGTTCGGAGCTTAAATTTGCAACATTTGATATTTTGTCCCAATTAGGGAAATTGAAATAATTTTCAATACTTTTTCGATGTTTTTGGGACCCTACGGGGGGCGCTTTGAAGGTTTTCGCGACAACCTTGCAGGCACGCGAGGGAGATGGGAACGCAGAAAAGAATCTGTGACGGGCGGGTCGTTTACGAGAAATCGGTCGTTTCGCGAGAAAAACTGCGGGGCGCGATTCGCAAACGGAATAGCAATAGGAATAAAGGTAAAGAAGGACAAATCCCTATCATCGAGAATGGGGGTTGGATCGAGAATGGAGTCGGACGAAGGCGCGCGCCGAGACTCCCTTGCGGCGTGTTTTTCCGCAGCCAGCTAGAACAGTTCCAAAGTTGATGTACCCAGTACCAGCACCGCCGGGCGGGACGCCCGGCTCCTTCGCGGGTATACCTTCCGCGAATCTGGTCTAAGCGCCGACCAATCGCTCTAGAACGGGCTTATTCTTGATCAACAAAGTAGATCCCTTGAGGATCGCAATCTGTTTCTTGCGGAAATCAGCCAAGGTACGCGTGACCGTTTCCCGGGAAGTGCCGATGATCTGAGCGATTTCTTCGTGGGTGAGGGCTACCTTCACCCGCATTCCGTCCGCATCCGCGCCCTCTCCGTGAGACCACTCGAGCAACAGGCGGGCCAGGCGTTCCGGCGCGCCGTGGGAGAGGCCGAGAGAGCGAATCTGCTGGTAGGCCGATTGACAGTCGCGGCTGAGGTGTTGCGCCGCCTTCAGGCAGGCATCGCCGTGTTGTTGCAGGAAGCGCAGGAAATCGTCGCGCTTGATGAAGTTCAACTGACAGGGCTGGCCGGTTTCGGCGGTAATCTCATACGGGGTTCCGGAGACGGTAGCATGCAAGCCGAGGAGTTCTCCGGGTTGCGCGATCTTGAGGATCAGCGTCTTACCGTCGCTGGAAGTAGTGGAGAGCTTAACTCTCCCCTTGCAAAGCATATAAATACCGCGCGGCCCCTGGCCTTCCACAAACAGCACGGCGCCGGCGGGATATGCGGCGGTAAACTTGATTTTTTCGAAGGCTTCCAACGAAGTTTTGGGCAATCCGCAGAAAAAACTGTCGGTGCGCAACTTACAGATCACGCAATTCTCAACCAGTTCGAGACCGTACGGTGAACCCACTCTTTCCTCCGCCATCAGAAGATTAATGCCACGACCACTGCTTCCGGCACCGAGGACGATGACCGTTTACTACTTCGCGGTATGCCTTCCGCGTATCCGGCCTTGAGGCGCAAAGAGCCGCCAAAATTGCGTCCCGAGGCATCGGGAAATCCAGCTTTTGCACTGCCTGGTACATATCCGCCTCGATGATCGTGTGCCAGCTTGCCTTGCGCTGGAAGTTCCATGCAGCCCCTACAGGCGCGGTTATCGAACCCGGGCCCGGCTGTCGCGAGCTGCCTCTAAGTGATTTATATCACAATGTTGCTGTGACAGCTATACAGATCGCTTTCAACCTATTAATAAAGAGAATTCTCCTGAGCTGCGCGAATTCGAGCCAGTGCTGCTGCCGGTCGGGTGAGTCGCAGGCGACCCCCACCTACGTTTCATATCGATGTCACATCAAATGTCCCGATCTGGGGCCTGCTTGCGCAATACTCCGGGCTTTAGACGCATCCCGATGATTTATTTATGCTTCCAATTTTGTGTCTTACATTTTTCTGTTCTTTTCCTCGGTTTTGTGGCATCGTACGAACCCAAGTAGACGTAGTTGTACTCGCCTGTTGGTGTGCATGCAGATGTACCCCGCACAGCAGGCGTTTCATGTGGGGACGGGTGCAGTACGCGAAGGTCTCAGGGGATGAGGGCATTTGCGGTCTAGATGGCGGACCACAATGCAGGGGATTTTCGCGCGAGATCGAATCCTTGAACAAACAATCAGATTTCGGGGCGAGTACCCGAAGCTAAGCAAGGACGAAAACCGGCGGCAATGCCGTTTCATGTCTGCTTCTCGCGGACATGCACGGTCATACGCAGTCGTTATCTATTGGCCCGAATGGAAAGAAATACCATCACGAGATGGACACTGCCCAGATGTGGGGCGTTCAAATTCACCAGCACACGTAAGCGATCAAAAAAGCTTACGAGCAAAAGGAACGAAGAGGAGATTCAGCCGTGGCAAGCAGCACACTAGCATCAGCGAATCAACCCGGCATCAGTCGATGGTGGCGGGTCCTGGGCGGGCTCTCGATGAACCTGGCCCTTGGCAGTCTTTACGCCTGGAGCGTGTTTGTCGGTCCCCTGGAAAAAGAATTTGGCTGGAAGCGCGCCGATACCTCCACAGTTTTCACCATTGCGGTGGTGGTGTTTGCCCTCACTTTCATTCTGGCCGGGCGGCTCCAGGATAAGATTGGCCCCTTACCCATTTCTTTGACGGGGGGAATCCTGGTCAGCCTGGGGTTCTTCCTGTGTGCCTACACGAATAGCCTCACGTACTTGTTTGTTAGCTTCGGGGTCATTGGAGGACTGGGCAACGGCTTTGGTTACGCCACGCCGATCCCGGTGATGGCCAAATGGTTCCCGGATCGCCGTGGTTTGGCTGTGGGCCTTGCCGTAGCCGGCTATGGCGGCGGTTCCGCCATTTTTGGTCCGCTGACGGCCAGTTATCTACTGCCGGCGTATGGCTGGCGAACGAGCTTTCAAATTCTGGGGGTAATTTTCCTGGTGATGACGGTCTTTGGGGCCTTCCTGCTGAAGAACCCGCCCGCCGGTTACCGCCCGGCGGGCTGGACGCCGGCGCCTGCGTCGAAGTCGGCCGCGACCACCTATGAGTTCACGCCGGGCGAGATGGTGCAAACCCCGGCGTTTTATTTCATGTGGGTGGCCTACGCGCTAGGCTGCTCCGCCGGATTGATGGTGATCAGCCAATTGGTGCCTTTCGCCAAGAGTGTGGGCATTCCCAGCACATCGTTGGCGGCCATGGGGCTAGTGGTGGGGGCGGTGGGCAACGCTTCGGGACGCATTTTGTCGGGCTGGATGTCAGACGCGTTAGGTCGCATCAACGTGCTGCGCCTGATGATCGCCATTTCCATGGTCGGGATGCCCATTCTGTACATGGTGGGCGACAATGTAGCCGCCCTGTTCCTGATCGTGTTCGTGATCTATTGGTGTTACGGCACGCAGTTGTCGGTGAACGGCGCGGCGTGCTCGGACTTCTGGGGAACCAAGAACGCAGGCATCAACTACGGCCTGCTGTTCACCGCCTGGGGGGTGGCGGGCATCATCGGCCCGCGCATCGGCGGCTATTTTTACACCCAGACCCATAGCTATAAGAGCGCGTTCATGTGGGCTGCCGGGCTGGCTGCGGTGGCGCTGGTCTGCGAAATGCTGGCTAAGCGGCCCACTGCGCCCAAAGCAGTCGCTAAGGAGCTGATGGAGGCCGCGTCGTAGTCCAGGCTGTGTTTCTGCCGCGGGGCGGGGGGCCGTCCCGCGGCTAACGTTCCTGCTCTTCTGCGGACAATGGTGCGCAAGGGCCATTCCGCAGAGGGCCGGCTCGATTATCTTTCCAAAACACGGTGGGCGGGACACAGTTTTTGCTTTGACGGGAGCGGCTTGCGCTTGCTGCCAGCCAGATCGGCACGGCAACCACCCCATCGTAATTCGGGCATTGTTGGCAAAATCTCAAAGAAGAAAGAAAAATGGAGATTGTTACTATGACGAATGATTCTCGCGATCAAGCGGCGGCGACCAAAGCTGCTGAACCTGAAGCTGTCCAATCTACTGAAGCTGAAATAGCGGTCCACTGGAAAGAAGAATCATATATCCTGCCAACTCCGAAGTTTATTGGCCAAGCCAATCTGACTGATCCGGGGGTGATGGAACGTTTCGGCGAGAAGAACTTCCCTGAGTGCTACAAAGAATACGCTGACTTACTGAGCTGGGACGAATACTGGCATACCACGCTCGACACCAGCGAGCCACCATTCTGGAAATGGTTCGTGGGCGGCAAACTCAACGTCAGCTATAACTGCGTTGACCGACATCTGGCCAAGTACAAGAACAAGGCTGCCATCATCTTCGTGCCTGAACCCGAGGGTGACGCTCCCGTGGTAGTTACCTACCAGGAATTGTGGGTGCGCGTAAACGAAATGGCGGCATTGCTGCGTGATTTCGCAGGGCTGAAGGCCGGCGATCGCGTGACCATTCACCTGCCGATGACCCCGGAGCTGCCGGTCACGATGCTGGCCTGCGCTCGCCTGGGCGTGATCCACTCGGTCGTATTCGGCGGCTTCAGCGGGGAAGCCTGCGGGCTGAGAGCCGCGGATTCCGCCAGCCACGTCCTGATTACGATGGATGGCTACTACCGCAACGGCAACCTGATCGACCATAAGTCCGCGACCGTCGAGCCCGCTCTGGCTCTTTCCCGGCAAGAAGGGCATGTAGTGGACAAGGTTCTGGTTTGGCAACGTTTTCCGGGGAAAAACTCTTCCGCGGCCACGATGGTCCAGGGCCGCGACTATTTCATCAATGACCTGCTGAAAGACTTCCGGGGCAAGCGGGTCGAACCGGTGCCCATGGACGCGGAAGCTCCTCTGTTCCTGATGTACACCAGCGGCACCACCGGAAAGCCGAAAGGTTGTCAGCACCGGACGGGCGGCTACTTGGCCTATGTCACCGGCACCTCGAAGTACATTCAGGACATTCATCCTGAGGACGTCTATTGGTGCATGGCCGACATTGGCTGGATCACCGGCCACTCCTACATTGTGTACGGCCCCTTGGCGCTGGCTGCCAGCAGCGTCATCTATGAGGGTGTACCGACGTATCCGGACGCCGGCCGGGTGTGGCGCATCGCCGAACGGCTCAACGTGAACATCTTCCACACGTCGCCCACTGCCATTCGCATGCTGCGCAAGGCGGGACCGGACGAGCCCACGAAATACAATTATCACTTCAAGCACATGACCACGGTGGGCGAGCCCATCGAGCCGACCGTCTGGCACTGGTATTACAAAACTGTCGGGAAACGCGAAGCCGTGATCGTCGATACCTGGTGGCAGACGGAAAATGGCGGCTTCCTCTGTAGCACGAAGCCAGCCTTAGATCCCATGAAGCCGGGCAGCGCCGGGCCAGGTGTGCCGGGCATCTATCCCGTCATTTACGACGAAGATGGCGTCGAACTCAAAGCAGGGTCCAGCAAGGCTGGCAATATCTGCATCAGGAACCCTTGGCCGGGCATTATGCAGACGATTTGGGGCGACCACGACCGCTTTGTCAAGCAGTACTACAGCAGGTATTGTCGCGACCGCAACAGTAAGCGCTGGCAGGATTGGCCCTATTTTGCCGCCGATGGCGCTGTGCTGGCTGCCGACGGCTACTTCCGCATCCTGGGCAGAGTGGACGACGTTATCAACGTAGCCGGCCATCGCCTGGGAACGAAAGAGCTCGAGTCGGCGTGCCTCACGGTCGACGAAGTGGCGGAGGCGGCGGTTATCCCCGTTGCGGACGAGATCAAAGGCAAAGTGCCTGACGTGTATGTGTCGCTAAAGCCAGGTTTCGAGCCCAGCGAGGCCATCAAGAAAAAGGTAGTCGCGGCGCTGGAAACTATGATCGGCAAGATCGCGCGGCCGAGAAGCGTGACCATCGTCCCGGATATGCCGAAGACTCGATCCGGCAAACTGATGCGGCGGGTATTGTCTGCTATTTCCAATCGCAAGGACACCGGCGACGTAAGTACGCTGGCGAATCCTGAAATCGTGACGAAGATACAGGAAATGGTCGGCAAATCAGCGTAGTCCGGGCCAACACCGGGCTGGGCGCGGAAAAGGCAGTAGCGTAGCACACTAGAGCAGTTTCAGAATGGGCGTACCCCTGGAGCCGGGCTTCAGGGGTACACTTATTTCGGTGTCTTTAATCCACAATTTTGCGAAGGAGCGAAGCTCAATGGGCACTCCCAATACGAACACGCAGAATATCGGAAATTTTCTCGCGACAGAGGAGACGTATGCTCCGCCGAGCATTGTGGCGGAAGAAGCGATACTCAAAAACTGGCGCGAGGAATACGCGCGCTCGATTAAGGATCCAGACGCCTTCTGGGCGGGGATTGCCTCCAAGTTTTATTGGAGCAAGCCCTGGACCAAGGTGAGTGAATTCGACGGCATCCATCACAAATGGTTCCTTGGCGGCCGCACCAATATTACGTTGAACGCGCTGGACCGGCACGCAAAGTCGGATCGTTTCAATCACGTCGCCTACATCTGGCTTGGCGAAGACGGTTCGGAGCGGGTGGTCACCTATGGACAGCTCTATCGCATGGTTTGCCGCTTTGCCAACGGCCTCAAGTCGCTCGACATACGCAAGGGGGATCGTGTCATCATCTACATGCCGCTGACGATCGAAGGGATTGTTTCGATGCTGGCCTGCGCGCGCATCGGTGCGATCCATTCGGTGGTCTACGCCGGTCTCGGCCACACCGCGCTGCGTGACCGCATTGTGGATGCGGGCGCGAAAGTCGTCATCGCCGGCGAGCTTGGCTATCGCCGCGGAAGGCCGGTTCCACTGAAGTCGATCGTGGACGAAGCGGTTTCCTCTCTTGATTTCGTGGAGAGAGTCATCGTTGTGCCGCGCACGACACAGACGCTCGACAATCCCAGCGCGCGCGAACTCAATTACTACGACCTCAAGAAATTCAGCTCCGAATGTCCGGCAGAGGAGATGGACGCGGAAGATCCGCTCTTCATCCTTTACACCTCGGGAACGACCGGCAAGCCCAAGGGAGTGGTGCACGTGCACGGCGGCTACATGGTGGGCACGACGTATCACCTGAGCACGTACTACGATGTCGGCCCGCGCGACATCTTCTGGTGCACTTCGGACATCGGGTGGATTGTGGGGCACAGCTACATCGTTTACGCGCCGCTCTGCGCCGGCGCCACAACTCTGCTTCGCGAAGGCGCCATAGATTATCCGGAGCCCGGCGTGGCGTGGCAGATCGTGGAGCGCTATGGCGTGACCAAGATGTTCACCTCGCCAACCGCAATCCGCCTGTGGATGCGCTACGGCGAAAGTCTGCCTTGCGCCCGCGACCTCAGCAGTCTGCGCGTGATTGCGTGCGCCGGCGAGCCGCTGAATCCGGAGGCTTGGCGCTGGGCGCAGACTTATCTGGCGGGCGATGGCAAGTGGGGCTACGTGGTGGATAACTGGTGGCAGACCGAGTTGGGAGGGCCGACGCTCGGCACACCCATCACCCTGCCCGTGCGGATCGGAAAAGCCGGGCTGCCTCTGCCCGGGGTTGAAGCCGATGTGCTCACGACCGACACCACTTCAGCGCCGAACAACGTCGGCGGCCAACTCGTCCTCAAGCGTCCGTTCCCGCACATGATGCGCACGGTGTGGGGCGATGATGCGCGCTACCAGCGCGAATGGCAGATGGTCCCGGGAGCATACATCACCGGAGATGTCGCCATTCGCGACGAACACGGCTATATCGCCGTTCTCGGCCGCTCCGACGATGTGCTCAACGTCGCCGGTCACCGCATCGGCACCGCCGAGGTGGAAAGCGCGCTGGTCTCGCATCCGGCCGTAGGTGAAGCCGCCGCCATCGGCATCCCTGACGCCGTCAAGGGCGAGTCGATTAAGGCCTTCGTCCTGCTGCGGGCAGGGCACACCGGCACACCTGCTCTGAATGCGGCTCTCATTGAGCATGTGCGGCGTGAACTTGGTCCGATCGCGACGCCCTCGGTGATCGACTTCGTGACAACGCTCCCGAAGACGCGCTCGGGAAAGATCATGCGGCGCTTTTTGAAGGCGAAGGAAACGGGAGCTGAGATCGGCGATATCTCGACTCTGGAACAATGATTACTCCCACATCTGCTAACTGCAGCAGATGTGGGGCACCATTGACGAAAGATATTTCCCACGAAGTCCTCCGGGGTGGAGGCTTCGGGGCACACTGATTTTTGAAACCGTTCTACAAATACTCCAGGATGGCGGAGGAGCATAGCCTCAATGGCAAATACGGATATCACTCCACCAGTCAACATCGATTCAATCCTGCAAGAAAGCCGGCAGTTCGAGCCGCCGAAAGAATTCAGCGAGCGGACTCACATCAAGAACAGGGAAGAGTACGACCGCATCTATGCCGAGTCGGTCAAGGATCCCGAGAAGTTCTGGGGCGGCATCGCTTCCGACCTGCACTGGTTCAAGAAGTGGGACACGGTGCTGGAATGGAACGTACCGTGGGCGAAGTGGTTTGCCGGGGGGCAGATCAATCTTTCGTACAACTGCCTCGACCGGCATGTGAAGAGCTGGCGGCGCAACAAGGCGGCGCTCATCTGGGAGGGAGAGCCGGGCGATAGCCGCACGCTGACCTATCAGCAGCTTCTCGTGGAAGTCGAAAAGTTTTCCAACGTGCTGAAGGACCTGGGCGTTCAGAAAGGCGACCGGGTTGCGATTTACATGGGCATGGTCCCCGAGCTGCCAGTGGCGATGCTGGCGTGCGCGCGTATTGGCGCAGTGCATTCGGTCATTTTCGGCGGCTTCAGCGCCAACGCGGTCGTCGATCGCGTGTGCGACCAGCAAGCGGTCGCAATCATCACGCAGGACGGTTCTTATCGCCGCGGCGGCGAAGTGAAGCTGAAGGCGACGGTTGACGAAGCCGTCGACAGATGCCCCTCGGTGAAACATGTCATCGTCTACAAGCGCACCGGCAGCGAGGTGACGATGAAGCCGGGCCGCGACCACTGGTGGCACGAGTTGATGGCCAAGGCCAGCGACCATTGCCCGGCCGAGCATCTGGATGCCGAACATCCGCTGTACATCCTTTACACGTCGGGAACGACCGGCAAGCCGAAGGGCATTGTGCACACCACGGGCGGCTATTCCGTCGGCACCTACATCACGTCCAAGTGGGTGTTCGACCTGCGCGACGAAGATGTCTTCTGGTGTACGGCGGACATCGGCTGGGTGACCGGGCACAGCTACAGCGTGTACGGACCGTTGCAGAACGGCGCCACTTCGCTGATGTATGAGGGTGCGCCGAACTGGCCCGACCTCGACCGTTTCTGGGCGATTATCGCCAAGTATAAGGTCAACGTTTTCTACACCGCGCCGACGGCAATCCGGACGTTCATCAAGTGGGGCGAGCAGTATCCGAACCGGCATGACATGAGCAGCCTGCGCCTGCTCGGCACGGTCGGCGAGACCATCAACCCCGAGGCCTGGATGTGGTATCGCGAGGTGATCGGGAAGAACCGCTGCCCCATCGTGGACACCTGGTGGCAAACGGAAACCGGCATGATCATGATTACGCCGATACCGGGCGCGGTTGCGACTAAGCCGGGCTCGGCGACGCGTCCGTTTCCGGGCATTGTGGCGGAGGTGGTAACGCGTTCGGGAGAGAAGGTGCCGCTCGGCTCCGGCGGGTATCTGGTCATCAAAAAGCCCTGGCCGGCAATGCTGCGCACCATCTGGGGCGATCCGGACCGCTACGTAAGGCAGTACTGGAGCGATGTTCCCGGTGTTTACTTCACGGGCGACGGCGCGCGCGAAGATAAGGACGGATACTTCTGGGTGATGGGCCGCGTCGACGACGTGCTGAACGTGAGCGGTCACCGGCTCTCGACCATGGAGATCGAGTCTGCCCTGGTGGCCCACGGCAAGGTCGCTGAAGCAGCCGTCGTGGGACGCCCCGACGGGCTGAAAGGACAGGCGGTCTCCGCCTTCGTCACCTTGGAGTCTGGCCATACACCATCGCCGAAGCTGAAGGAAGAGCTGAGGGCGTGGGTGGCGAAGGAGATCGGGGCGATGGCGAAGCCGGAAGATATCCGCTTTACCGACCAGCTTCCCAAGACACGCTCCGGTAAAATCATGCGCCGCCTGCTGCGCGAGCTCGCAACCCACGGCGAAGTGAAAGGCGATACCACTACGCTGGAAGACTTCAGCGTGATTTCAAGGCTGAAAGAAGACGAGTGAGATCGGCGGTCCAGAGGTATTCAGAGATCAGGAAGGCCGCCCATTTTCGTTGGGCGGCTTTTTTCATCACTAGAGCAGCTACAGAGATGCTGTATCCCAAGAGATGAACGTCATTCCGAGCGAGGGACCGGTTGCGTCGCGAGCCGAGGAATCTTTTGTGTTGCGCTTACTGCAAGAAACACAAGATCCCTCCACTCCGCTTCGCTTCGGTCGGGATGACGCCCCTGTGAACATCGGGATACAGCAACTCGGGAACCGCTCCAGACCCGGCCTAGGTTTTTTTGACCGTCGGGCGCGGGCGGTGGTTCGGTTCCTCTTGCAGGCTTTCCGCAACCGCAATCAGTTTCTCATCGACCGTCCGGTTGACGTTGATCGCATCCGCCAGGGGGACAGAGACGATTTCTGTTCCGCGCAGAGCCACCATCTTGCCGAACTCTCCCTTGTGGACCATGTCGATGGCGCCGATTCCGTAGCGCGTCGCCAGAACGCGGTCGAATGCCGTCGGTGTGCCGCCGCGCTGCGTGTGACCCAGCACCACGGCTCGCGTTTCGTACCCGGTACGCTTCTCCAACTCGAGGGCAAGCACCTGTCCGACGCCGCCCAAGCGCTCGTGGCCGAATTCATCCTTGCCGAGAGCCTGCACGACCAGCGCGCCAGTCTGGTCAACTTTAGCGGCGAATTTCGCGCCTTCGGCGACGACGACAATACTGTAGTTGCGTCCGCGCGCGTGCTGCCGTTTGAGGGTCGCGGCAACTGCATCGATATCGAAAGGCTTTTCCGGTATAAGAATCGCGTCGGCGCCGCCGGCAATGCCGGAGTAAATCGCGATCCAGCCGGAGCCGCGCCCCATCACTTCGCAAACGATGACGCGGTTATGCGATTCGGCCGTCGAGTGTAAGCGGTCGATGGCCTCGGTCGCTATCATCACGGCGGTATCGAAACCGAAGCACAAGTCGGTTCCGCTGAGGTCGTTGTCGATGGTTTTCGGACAGCCCACGACCTTGAATCCGCGCTCGAACATCTTCACCGCAACACCGATAGTGTCGTCGCCGCCGATGGCGATCAGCGCGTCCAACTTGTTGGCCGCGAGAGTTTTCAAGCACCGGTCGATTCCGCCCTCTCGCTTGGCCGGGTTGGTGCGCGAGGTGCGAAGGATGGTTCCGCCGCGCTGTAAAATGCCGGCCACCGCTTCGAGATCGAGCGGCGTGGTTTTGTTTTCGACAACTCCGCGCCAGCCCTCAAGAAAGCCGACAAATTCGTCGTCGTAATGAAAAATCCCCTTGCGGACGACACCTCGTATCACCGCGTTTAAGCCAGGACAGTCACCACCGCCGGTCAGAATGCCGATCTTCATAGTTTCCGCCTTTAGAGTTCTCTTAGAATAGGTGTGCCCCGAAGGCGTGATTCATTTGCCTTCCACCAAACTGGTCTAGCCGGCCGCTGAAGAACTGTTCTCCGAGGTGTCATCCTGAGCGCAGCCGGGGTCCCCGGCGACGGCCACTTTTGCCGTTGCTGGGGTGGAGGAGCGAAGGATCTGCTGTTTGCGCGTGCTGAAAAAAGCAGATCCTTCGGTCGCGCAAAACCGGCGCGACCTCAGGATGACACTGGTACGAGGTTTTCAGCAGCCTCCCAGAGCATTTTACAGATTTCAGCGCCGTTGGGTAAATTGCGAACGGCATTGCAGGGAACCGGGTCTCGCGGGGATATACCTTTCGATGAGCTAGTCTGGTTGCACAAATGCCATTTTGGAAGAACCGGCAATTTCCTCAGGGGCTAAAGCCCGCGCCATTATTGCTCTGGACGGCGCGGCTCAAGGCACCCCAGCAAGCCAAATACAGGCTTGCCGGGGACCCCGCAAAGCCGCGCCCTTTCAAAGAAGTATTTATGCAACCAGTTCTAGTCTGGCCGGGGCCGCGCATGGCAGCGCTATACTGAAGAATCGCCGGGAAACAATATGCTACTAAGTGGAATTCTGCCGCCTATCACCACTCCTTTCTATCGCGATGGCGAGGTCTACTACAAAAAACTGGAGCACAACGTCGAGCGCTATTCGCGGAGCCCGGTGTCCGGAATCATGGTGCTGGGCTCGAGCGGTGAGCCGCTGATGTTGAGCGACGACGAGAAACGAAGTGTCCTGAAGTGCGCTATCGAAAGCGCCGCTGCGGAAAAGGTGATGATCGCCGGTACCGGCGCCGAGTCAGCCATCGAAACCCTGCGTTTGACCGAGTATGCGGCTGAGCTGGGCTACGACGTGGCCATCGTGCGCACGCCGCACTATTACAAGCGGCAGATGCAGCCGCTGAACATGCTCAGCTTCTACCGATTTGTAGCCGACCGCTCGCCGCTGCCAGTCGTCATCTACAATGCCCCGCACACAACTGGATACGACATTCCCGTCGACGTCGTGATTGAGCTGGCCGGGCACCCGAACGTGATCGGAATCAAGGAGTCGAGCGGCAACCTGGATAAATTGCGCACCATCGCCGGGCGGACGCGCCACATCCACCGCGCCGCAACCGTCACCGAGCGCTTCGAGCCGGTGACTGGACGAATGCTGAAAGTCGACCCCAACAAGCCAGCAGCGGGCTTGTCGGGGACCCCGGCGGGCGCTGCGGGGAGCTCCGAGGCTGCATTGCTTCCGGCCGAAGCGTTGGCGGCAGCAGCCAGCCCGAGCGCCAAGCCGTCGTCGACGGCCGTGCAGGTCATTGGCAAGTTGAGAACGCGGCAAAAGGATGCCGGCTTTCAGATCATGATCGGCAGCGCGCAGCAACTGCACGAGTCCTTGCAGGCGGGAGCTACCGGCGCCAGCTTGCCGTTTGCGGGCGCCGCTCCCGGCGCTTGTTTTGAAATCTACGCCGCCTTCAGGGACGGCGACACCCGCCTGGCTGAGCAAAAGCAGCAGCGGATTACGAAAGCGGCCGCGCGCATCGTAGGTGAATTGGGAATTCCCGGGCTGAAGTACGCAATGGAGCTGAACGGCTACTACGGCGGCAACGGCAGGCTTCCCTTGCTGCCGCTGGATGCCGAGACGAAGCTGGAGATCGAACGGCTGATGGCCGACATCCGCAGTTAGAAGGCTGCGTAAGGTATATCCCGTGAAAGCCGGGTCCGGTCCTCGACTCGAACTGGCTGCATAAATAAGTTTTGGAAGAACCGGCAATTCCCTCGGGGGCTGAAGCCCGCGCTACTACTGGCTCTGGATGGCGCGGCTCAAGGCACCCCAGCAAGCCAAATACAGGCTTGCCGGGGACCCCGCAAAGCCGCGCCCCTTCAAAGAAATATTTATCAACCAGTTCTACTCTAAAGCCGCTTTGGAGCGCGCCAATGCAGGCAATTGCCGTGCTTACGCCGCGCGGCGGGTCTTGCGATTCTTCTGCAATACTTTTGGTGAACGCGTGCCGCCGCTGGTGGCGCCGAAGTTCGGCGTATCGGCAATCTCGCCAGTCTCGATTTCGTCCTTTGTTCCGCGACGATTCATGGTGCGGCCCCTGCTGCCCGGCACGGGCTCGTCCATGCTCCGGTTCGCGCTGAAGTCTCTGCCGCGATCATCAGTGAAGCCCTTGGCCATATCCGTGCTCTCCTTATTATTATTTATAGGCTTTAGTTGCCCTGTTTCCGGGTTCCGTTGCCAGCTCGTCTGGGGATTGCCCTGGCTTTGCTAGAACGGGGCACCCTAGGGTGCCGTTTCGGGACACTGCCGGCGAAATTGGCCATCAATCATAAGCTTTTTAGCATCTGTTGATTCAGCGCGAATGGCCACGCGCTTACCGGCGCAACCCGACCCTGGTGACCGGCGATCTGAATTTCAAATAACCCTTTGGCGAGGCCGTGAGTGCGTACCGGCCCACATTTCCGAGCGAGAGGTGAAGAGAGTCTTTCATGGCTACCCTGAGCAAACCGGAAACTGAACTCGAGCAGTTGATCAACTACCGCGTGGAATCCGGCGTTGCCGTAATCGAGATGAACGCGCCTCCAGCCAATACCTATAGCTACGAGATGAACCGGCAGCTTGATGACGCCATTCTGCGGGCGCGAATGGATAACGATGTGTACGTCATGCTGCTGAAAGGCGCCGGCGAAAAGTTCTTCTCCGCCGGGGCCGACATTCGCATGCTGAACAGCGTCGACCCGACCTATAAGTATTATTTCTGCCTGTATGCAAACGAAACGCTGCTGCGGCTGGAACAGACGCCGAAGCTGGTGATCGCCGCGCTCAACGGCCACTGCGTGGGCGGCGGAATGGAGATCGCCATGGCCTGCGATCTCCGCATTGCGCGCAAGGATGCCGGCAAAATCGGCCTGCCGGAAGTGAACCTCGGGGTGCTGCCGGGCACTGGGGGCACACAGCGCCTGTCGCGCCTGGTTGGCAAGGCAAAGGCTATTGAACTGATGGTGATCGGCAACACCTACAGCTTCGAGGAAGGAAAAGATCTGGGTGTGATCACCGACATCTTTCCGCGCGAAAATTTTATGGGTGAGGTGATGGAGTACGCGCAGCAGTTCTGCCCGCCGAACAAAGCAGCCAAGGCCGTGGGCCGCATCAAACGCGCGGTGCAGAGCGGCTGGGAGATCCCGCTGGAGTCGGGCCTGGCGCTGGAGCGTGAAAACCAGCAGCTCCTGTTCCAGAGTGAAGACGCCAAGGAGGGCATTGCGGCTTATATCGATAAGCGCCCGGCGAATTTTAAAGCGCGCTAGACCACCCCAGCAACGGCCCTGCCGTCGCCCGGTTGCGCTCAGAACCTGTGACCAAAGCAGAAAGATTCATCAATACCCCACTCAAGCCAACAGAAGGCTTGAATGGGCCACCAAGCCGGCGAAGTGCTGGGCGATCGTGAATACGAAGAGCACGTGCGGGAGGCATTGCCCGGCCCGGACGACAGGAAGCTGCTGCTCGACATTCTCTCCACCGAAAAGAAGTGGATCGTACCCAAGGAAGGCGGGCGCGACCCGCTGGCGACCATCAGCGAACCGCGCCGCTCGGCGATCAATCTCTAGGCGGCTGCTGGAGATACGAATCGGCCTTGGCTACACACTAATTCGTATGCTGGGGCAAGCCAGTCGAGCGGATGCGTCTTGGTCGTACACCTCGCACAAGCACTGGCGGATCTCGTCGCTGAGCGATGCGACAGAGATGCCTTGAAACGAGGCCGGGTAAGGGGCCAGCCGCTTGAGCGCAGCTTGCAGCATCGACCTGGCGCCGCTCAGGTTGTGGCGCCGGAGGTGGTGGAAGGCCGCCGCAAGTTGAATCAGGGCTTGCAGCAACGTCTTTTCCGGTTCAGGCGCGTGCAGCCACACGGCTTCCCAATGTTCGTGCGCGGCAAAGAATTCGCCTGCACGGTAGCATCGTAAGCCCTCGGCGAGCGCCCCTTGCGTCCAGTCAAGAATCATCGGCGATATTGCAGATGTCTGACGAAAGCCTTCAGATTCACTTTCTGAATACCCGCATTTGGATCAAGCAATTTGACCCGCTCCCCGAGCAGTCTTAAGTACACTGCGGGTGTGGACAGAAGCTATAGTACTTCGGTAATGTCGCTTTTGGCGGGCGTTGGCATACACTTAATCAGCCCTCCCCAGGCTACCTCCCAGGTTACCCTCCCCAGGTTACCTTGCCATAATTCGTGACGGTTTCACGATGTTTCAGGCGAGGTACACGTGTCCGCCAACCAGATAGGTCCTTTCGAAATCCTCCGAACTCTCGGGCGCATTGACGAGAAAAGAGTCTTTAAGGCTGCCAGCCCCGGTGACGGGAAGGCGATCGTCATTCGGCCAATCCACGGCGATGGCAAAAGGCTGCGCGCCTTGATCGATGCCGCGCGGCGGGCCATAAAGCTGGAAAGTCCGAATATCGTCCAGGTGCAGGAGGTTTCAGAGTCGGACGGCGAATCGTATGTGGTGACCGAGTACGTCGAAGGCAATGATCTACGCTCACTGTTGAAAAAGAATGCCGAGGTTTCCGTGTGGGACGCCACCGACATTGCCCGGCAGATCTGTAGCGCCATCGATCACGCGCGTTTACGCCAGGTCGCACATCGAAATCTCACGCCCACTAACATCATGACCGAGTGGGATGGCACAATCAAAGTGATGGATTACGAGACTCTGACCGAGCCGAGCGAAAGCTATCGTGCCGGCAGAAATCCCGAGGCCCTCCATTATGTATCGCCTGAGCAGGCAAGAGGAGAAGAGCCGGACTGGCGGTCGAATCTATTCAGCCTGGGAGCAATACTGTACGAACTTTTGACCGGGACAAAAGCATTTTCTGGCGCGGACGAACGGGAGATACTGGAGAACATTGCCCACAATAATCCAAAGGCCCCGCACCTGGTCAAAGCGACATTGAGCCCCGGTCTGAGCCGCGTAATCATGAAAGCTCTCTCAAAGACGCCGGATGGGCGCTACCAATCCGGGACTGAACTCATTCGCGATTTCGAGAATAATCGGAAGCCAGTTGCGGCGGCAGCGCCGGTGAATGAGAAACCTGTAAGTTCGATCCAAAACTCTAGACCCGCGAACTCCGTTCAGGACTCAAGACCTGCAACTGCGATCCAAGACTCGGAAGATCCGCTGAGATTCTCGCCTCCCATCGTCAGCACGAACGTAGTCAAGCCTGCTGCGGTGGTTGCGCCTCGAACGCCGGTTTCAATTGGAATCAGGCCTCCCCAGAATTTTGCGCCGCCGGGCGGCGCGAAACCTGCCGCCGAGGTAGAGGCCGCGAGTCCAACAATTACATCCGCACCCACAGTAATGCGGAGTAACTCGTTGGAGCCGATGGCCGCACGGCCGGGTTCCGAAGAGCCTCCAGCGGAAGATTCCCGGAACGCGGCGACGGCCGTAAAACCGCGAATGAAGACGAGACGATCGCCGTTGGCGTTCGCGGCGAGCCATAAGGCAGTCCTACTTTATGCAGCCGGGGGAGCGCTGCTGTTGATTGCCAGCTTCGGCCTCGGCCATGGAATCGGAGATGTCATTCGCGCTTACGTGCGTCCTTCGCAGCCAACCGCTTCCGCCACTGAACAGCCGCAGCCAATGACGGCGGCAACAACCGCCGAGGAAGTGACCGCGGTTCCCGACGACACGCGAGCGACTCCTTCAGGGCGGCGGTCCGGCAAAAAGCGCAGCGCGCCCGCCATCATGGCAGCGTCGCCGGCATTAATGGTCGGAGAGCTCATCATCGATTCTTCTCCGCAGGGTGCAACCATCCAATTGGACGGCCAGGGCGCTTTATCTTTTCAAACGCCGTACACCGCAAGCTCACTGAGCGTCGGCCGCCATACGGTGGGGCTGAGCAAACCGGGGTACGCGACGGAATCGCGAACGATTGAGATAGCAGCGGGGCAGAAATCCCATCTCATGGTCGCGTTGAGCGAGCTGGGGGCGACAGTGTCCATCGCCAGCGATCCCCCGGGCGCGGCAGTTTTCATTGATGGACAGGATTCGGGAAGGACGACCCCGGTCGCCGTGGTACTCAAGAAGGGAAGTCACACTCTTAATTTGCGGAAAGTGGGGTATTTGCAGGCGTCCGCCAAGGTAGAGCTCACAGCCGGGCAGTCGTTTCAGTTCGCGCCGCATCTGTTGCCGGCGGGCAACGAGGATGACATCAAGGCAGTCGGGAAACTCAGCCGCGTGCTGGGCCGTCATTCAAAAAGCAACATGGCGACGCTGCAGATTCGAACCAACCCGAAAGGAGCGCGGATCATCGTTAACCAGCGCGTGCTGGATAAGACCACGCCCGCCGACTTCTCCGTCCCCGAAGGCTCATACGAAATCGGGCTCGCACTGGATGGTTATAGCCGCGTCGAGCGCACGATTAGTGTGGTCGCGGGGTCAACCTTCGTCGTCGACGAGCAATTGCAGAAGTAACGACCGTGGGCCCCGGCTCGCTCAGGATAACATCCTGAAACTTATGCCGCGAACTTCCGGGACACCACGCTAGCTCAGCCTTACCAAACGTCTCCACTTCGCATGCAGCCAGATCAACACTCCAAGGGCGCAAATCTCCAAGGGGCCAGGCGGGAAGAGGTCCAACCGCAAGACGCCCGAAGAGTCGCTGATGGCGGCGTGAGCAGCCGCAATGATTCCCGCAACTACGATCAGCGTGGACATGCGCTCCTGGATTTCGATTGGCAGCCTGCGGCGCTGCTTCAGCGACGGCGATTGCCGCACTGGAGCATAAGCGATGCTATGGACATCAGAGTAGCCTTCGCGCTCCGCCGGCCACAAATCCTTTTCAGCACGCATTCTTCTCGATGCACTTCGCGGATTCGTTTTCTTGAAGAACATGACAGGCACCATCCGGCGACATTCTAGGGCATCGAGAGCCATCGCGCCGAATTACGTCGGTGTCACGCTGAGGCGGACCTTTGCGCGCTGAGCTTTAGGGATATTGGCCATCAAACGGCGCGGCATCCGACCTTGACCGGGCGGTGCGGCAATCTACTCCGTCCAATCGAGAATGATCTTGCCGCTGTTTCCCGACGACATGACGGCGAACGCCTCTTCGTACTGCTCTACGGGAAAGTGGTGGGTAATGATGGGAGACAGATTGAGCCCGCTTTGCAGCATGGCGGCCATCTTATACCAGGTCTCAAACATTTCCCGCCCATAGATCCCTTTAATGATCAGCCCCTTGAAGATGACTTGATTCCAGTCAATGATCGTATTCGAGGGTGGTATGCCCAAAAGCGCGACCCGGCTGCCGTGATTCATGTGTTCGAGCATGTTGCCAAATGCGCTCGGCGCTCCCGACATTTCCAACCCCACATCGAAGCCCTCTGTCATATGCAGATCGCGCATCACATCGCGGAGATTCTCATGCGAGATGTTGATGGCCCGGGTGGCTCCCATTTTTCTCGCCAGATCGAGGCGGTAGTCGTTGATATCGGTAACCACGACATTGCGCGCACCGACGTGTTGCGCAACCGCAGCGGCCATAACGCCGATTGGGCCGGCTCCCGTGATCAGCACGTCCTCGCCGACCAGGTCGAACGATAACGCCGTGTGCGTGGCGTTGCCGAAAGGGTCGAAGATCGCCGCAAGGTCGTCGGGAATGCCGCCCGGAATCTTGAAGGCGTTGAACGCAGGGATGGCCAGGTATTCCGCAAAAGCGCCTTCGCGGTTAACCCCCACGCCAACCGTGTTGCGGCAGAGGTGACGACGGCCGGCGCGGCAATTGCGGCACGAGCCGCAGGTGATGTGGCCCTCCCCAGACACCCGGTCGCCAACCTGGAACCCCCGCACCTCCTGCCCTAATCCGACAATCTCGCCGACGTACTCATGTCCCACGTGCATGGGCACGGGAATGGTCTTCTGCGCCCACTCGTCCCATTTCCAGATGTGAATGTCTGTGCCGCAGATGGCGGTCTTCTTGATCCTGATCAAAACGTCGTTATGCCCCACATCCGGCTTCTTTACGCGAGTGAGCGTCAGCCCCGGGCTTCGCTCAAGTTTTACAAGTGCTTTCATTTCATTCGCCTCGAATCAGGTTCCGGTTCAGCAAGCTTGTCCGTCCCATCGTAGTGCGTCGAATGGATTGGCTATTATTTGAAGGCAACTTCTTGCCTTCTTTCGGATGTCATCCTGAGCGAAGCGAAGGATCCATGCATTTCTCTGCTTCGAAATACATAGATTCTTCGCCTCCGCTGCGCTCCGGCTCAGAATGACATCTCCATTAAGTTACGCGACCTGTGACGCCTTCCATTAGAAATCGTAACCAAGATAGATTGCGGCCATGCGATCGCGCCACTCTGATTTATACACCCCCGGCAGCCCCTCGAACGCGATTCGAAACGGCGGTTTGTTGCGGCTTCCGCGCATGTGTTTTCAAAAACTTAGCCGGGCGGTCTTTGAAACTGCCCCACTCAAGCAAAAGAGGCTTGAGTGGGCCACCCGACCGTGGTTAGATTCATGAAGGATTTGCTCAGGGGGTAACAGATGAAAGTAGGGCTCGCCGGGTTCGGCAATGTCGGCAAGGAATTGACTCGACGCCTAAACGCCGGGGCGTTGCGCGAAGTGGAACTGGTTGCCGTCTGCGCACGGGACCTCGAGAAGGCGAAGGCCGAGGCTCAAACCTTCACGCCGCCGCCGCGGGTTGTAGACCTCAAGGATTTGCCCGCGCTTTGCGATGTGGTTATCGAATGTGCGACGGCGGACAGCTTCCCGCAGATTGCTCGCGCGGTGCTCGGCGCAGGCAAGTTCCTTATATGCATTAGTGCTGCCGGCGTGCCGAACTGTCCAGAGCTATTGGAGATGGCGAGGGTTCATGGCGGACGAGTGCGCATAGCTTCCGGCACCATGCCGGGTCTCGACATCATTCGCTGTGCCGCGGAAGGAACTATCCGTTCGGTGCGTCTGGAGACGCGCGTCAAACCCGAATCGATGGCGCGCGAGCGCTACGTTCTCGATCGCGGCTTTGATTTTGCGAACCATCCGCCGAGTAAGCCGGTAAAAGTTTTTGCAGGGACGGCCAGCGAGGCGGCGGCATCTTTTCCGCGTCACTTCAATGTGGCGGTTTCGCTAAGCCTGGCCGGTATCGGGTTCGAGCGGACGAGCGTCGAAGTCTGGGTGGACCCCGGGGTGCCGGGCGCAATCCATCATGTCGAAGTGGATGGAGAGGAAGTCAGCCTGTCGATGACGAGCCGCAATCGGCCGTCGGCGAACCCACGAACCTCGCGCATCGTCGCGCTCAGCATCATCGCGGCATTGCGCTCCTTGAACGCTCCGCTGACGGTCGGCTCCTAGCGGGCTGCTTTTTCAGCAGCCTCCCAGGCCTCCGGATTCACTACTCTGCCCCACCACGCGCAACTCGTGAGCTCTTCTGAGAGGTGGTGCGCCCAAGCGGATGGGCAGCACTGCTATCGCCAACGGCGCCCTCGGCGGCGCGTGCCGGGGACCCCGTATCTCCAATGTTGATCGGGGCTTGCCACCGCAGGCAATATTCAGCTTCTGCTTGGGCCAACTCAGGCCGGAAAAACTGCTTCTTATAGGTACGGCCCGAAGTCGGAGTAGTAGCCAGTGGAACTGAATGGTCGTTGGGCCGGTATTGCTTCCCCAATACTTACCCTACGAGGCGGTCCCATGGTTCGGCAGAAGCCTTCGATGTTGCTGGTGACAGCAGTTGCCGGCGTCGTGCTTTTCCTCAGTGCATGCGGTAAGGGTGGAAGCAGCAGCAGTAGCACCACCACCACACCTACTCCGGAAACTCCAACGAGCCCTGTCCCTACGGTCACGCTGACCGCGTCATCGCAATCCATCGTGGCCGGCCAATCGGCGACTCTCACATGGACCTCGACCGATGCGACCTCGGTGACGATAGAGCCCACAGTTGGACCCCAGGGCCCTAATAGCACACAACCATTTTCGGTCAGCCCCACCGCGAACACAACCTACACTGCAACCGCAACCGGTAGCGGAGGCACTTCAACGTCGGTTTCGGTCACGCTGACGGTGACAGCACCTCCGCCGCCACCTCCACCTCCTCCTCCGCCTGCGGTGGCAGTTTACACACACAAGTACGACAACACTCGCCAGGGCGCGAACCTGTCGGAAACGATTCTCACGCCAACCAACGTCACGTCCACGACCTTTGGAAAGCTGTTCACTCTGAATGTGGATGGCTACATCTTCGGACAGCCGCTTTACGTGCCTAACCTGACCATTAAGGGCGCGGTGCACAATGTGGTCTACGTTGCCACGGAGCACGACAGCGTCTACGCGTTTGACGCGGATAGCAGCAACAATACCGCGCCTCTGTGGAAGGTAAGCTTCCTGGTCAACGGCGCGACCGCGGTGCAAAACACGGCCGATTTGGGGGGGGCCAGCACGATCTTCCCCGAGATTGGCATTACCTCCACTCCGGTAATCGACCCGACGACGTCTACCATATACGTAGTCGCGGAGACGAAAGAGAACGGCAATTTTTTCCATCGGCTGCACGCGCTGGATCTGACCACGGGCGCAGAGAAATTCGGCGGTCCGGTTGTCATCCAGGCGTCCGTAGCAGGCACCGGAGGGAGCGGAGCCACCGGGACGATATCATTCACGTCGATGAATCATCTGCAACGGCCAGCCCTGACGCTTTACAACGGGATGGTGCTCATCGGTTTCGGCTCGCAGGGAGACACCCTGTCATTACCTTGGCATGGCTGGATGCTGGCCTACAACGCCGCTACCCTGCAACAGATGTGGCAGTTCAATGTAACTCCCAACGGCACGGCCGGGGCCATCTGGATGGCTGGCGGTGGCTTCGCAGTCGACGCGAATGACGGCATCTATTTCATGTCGGCTAATGGCACGTTCGACACTGGATCAGACTACGGCGACAGCTTCGTCCGCATGAACAGTGCCGGGCAGGTGGTCGGCTACTTCACGCCGGACACCCAAAAGTACCTCGCTTCCCACGACCTCGATCTGGGCTCGGGTGGACCGCTGATTCTGCCCGACCAGCCCGGGGCGCATCCGCACCTCATCGTAGGCGCCGGGAAAGACACGAACATCTACCTGGTCGACCGCGACAATATGGGCAAATTCGACTCGCAAAGCAATAACCAGATCGTGCAGGAGTTGGTATCAGCGTTTGCGGGAGAGTCTGGCGAGTCGCGCTCCCAGCCGGCATACTGGAACGGCCTCGTTTACTTCTCGGCCTTTGGCAATCCAGTAATGGCTTTTTCGCTCAGCAATGGCCTGCTGTCGACGACTCCGGTGTCGACGACGACTCCGGTGACATCTGGGCTTGAGTGCGATGACTATCCGCCCCCATGTTCAAACTCTACGCCGAGCCCTACCGTCAGCTCAAACGGAACCACCAATGGAATCCTGTGGCTCGTGTTTCTGTCAGGGGGAACGGGAACCCTGTACGCCTTCGATGCCACGGACCTCACGCGCAAATTGTACGACTCAACACAGGCGGGAAGTCGCGACACGTTGGGTACGGCTTCAAAGTTCGTCCCCGTCACGGTGGTCAACGGCAAGGTCTACGTGGTGGCAGTGAATCAACTGCTGATCTACGGACTGCTGAATTAAGGACGGATTTGCGAAAGGTGTATTAGGAAAAGCCGGGCTATTTGCCCGGCTTTGATATTTTCGGATGCATCGATTCCGAACCGCTCGAAGGGCTTTATCAAAAAGCCTGGAACGGCGCGATACGGGACATATCCCCGGGATGCTTCACGCCGCCACCCCGACAGACGGAACAACTGTCCGTCGGGGCCCCGGTCGTCGTTCAGCATGACAGCATCGAAGCTCCGTTGCTTGGACCGTGCTGCCGGATGCATCGATTCCGAACCGCTCTAGAGCCCGCCGCCTTTCTCGCCAACCCCGGCCTTCACCATCCCATGCAGCTTCGGCGGGTGCCGATGAGCCTCCGAACGCTACCCGACGTCCGTCAACGGCAGCTTCCATTTATGAATTCTTTACGAAGGTTTTATTCGGAGTTTAGTTTCGTTTCAGTCTAATCGAATGTGAGGTTGAGTGGCGCCGGCAAGTTGAACGCGCCCCCATCCGGGAGGCTGAAATGACGGCGATGGCAATCTTCATGGGTTTGTGCATGCTGGGTATGCTGGTTCTGTTGCGCTTCCTTTTCGCATGGTTCAAAGAATCCACCGTGAAGGGCAGCTACCTGGTGAAAATAGCGGAACGGCAGAAGTATCCGTCCGAGTTGTATTCGACTGCTGCCTCAGCCACCGGCAGGGCCTCAACGCGTTTGGCGTAAGTGGGGCAAGAGCGCCGGCGCAGCAAGAAAAGGTTGATCGAGTATGTCAGTCCAGGAAGTATCAGCGGAACAGTTCGCCAGGTTGTTTCATCATTATCACGAGGCGCTCGCGCCTGATTTCGGCTGTGCGAACGGATCTCATCCGAATTCATGGAATGAAGTTCCCGCCGGCGAGCGGCGTCGAATGGTTACTGCGGCGCGGTTGGCGCTGCTGGAATTGGTATCCAGCACGGACACGGATGAGGAGAACAGCCGGAGACGCTATTTTGCCAAGCCGGGAGAAGCGGAGTGGGGCTGCTGATATCGAAGGCGCTAAGGTGGAGGGCTCATGGGCAGTGCTGACAGGGTGAAGCGATTCGTGTTGCGAGTGCGTGATAAGGTGCGCGCGGGCACGCGTGCTGTTCGCGCGAGCGACGTCGAAACGATCGCCGCGGGAGACTTTAGAATCGATCTCGAGAATCGCACTGCCACTCTGCGCGGCCGACCGCTGCAATTGACCGGAGAAGAGTTCGATCTGCTGATGTTCCTTATCGACCACCCAAGGAAGCTGATCACTCAACAGACGAGGCTGGCGACGAACTGGGCCGGGCACGGATTGCGGCAGACCGAGTTTCTGCGCGTTCTGTTGTCGCTTCGCAAGAAACTGGACTCCGAGAGTTCCAGTCAGCACTACATCCGCACCGAACCATGGGTGCTCTATCGATTCGATCCGGGCGCTTCGCAAGCAACGTAGTTGCGGACGGCCTATACCAGTAAGCAGCCAGCCACAAATCCCAGCCATACATCGCGAATCCGGAGCGGAGATCGCGAGGGCGTTGGCGTCATTCGTCGCCGTCTTCGCTGGCAATGCGGGCAGACCTTAGGGTGCGGATTTGGAGTGCCCGCTTGGTAGATTGGGAGCAGCGCCCGGAGGCATGCTCATCCCGCCGTGCGGACTTGCGCCGCTCGCAGGCGGCATTGCCGCGCCGCCATGCGGACTGGCTCCGCCCATCGAACCGGCGCCCATCGAGCCCGCGGCTATACAGGTGACTCGGCCGCTCTGAGCAATGCGCAGCTCGGAAGGACACGGCGTGGCCACGAGTTCGGCTGCGGGCCCGGACTGAGCTTTCTCGGGCTGCTCCTGCTGCACGGAAAATAGCTTCCCATCGGAATTGCCGGCCAGAGCGACGATCAGTCCCGGCAACTCATACGCCACATAAAACGCCTGTTTCTTCTTCGCCGCGCCCATGGCGCAAGTGCTGGCGGCGGCCATCTGGTCCTGCGCTTGCGACTTGAGACGGCCGCAATCGGTGGCTCCGTTTCCGGCGAGTTCCTGCAACTTGCGCTGTAATGCGTCGCCGGAGGCCGCGGACGAAACGGCTGGAGTTGGGGATTTATCGCAGCCCGCCAACAACAGGGCAACAATCACGAACCCGAAAAGAGCTTTCTGCATAGCAATCTAATTGTAAATGAATGCCGCCGGCGGGCGGCGCTTCCAGAGCAGATCATGCTGAGCGACTATGCGGACCCTGCCGCGTGGCCGCGCGCGGCCAGCACTGCGGGTTCGACGGGAACAACCACGGAGAACACTGTTCCTCTCCGAATCCCCGCGGTGTTGGAGCGGACGCGGATGCTGCCGCCATGGTTGTTGATGATCTGCTTGCTTACCCAAAGGCCGAGGCCGGTGCCGACCGCACCCTTAGTCGTGAAGAACGGCTCGAATAAGCGGGGAAGAGCATCCGCGGAGATGCCTTTGCCATCGTCGGCGACGGTCACTCGAACGTGGGGACGGCCATTGCTTGAAAACGCGCTTCTGGAAATCCGCAGCTTGATCGTGCCATTGTCCTCGATTGCGTCCAAGCTGTTTGCCATCAGATTGGAAAAGACCTGCCGCAACTCGCCGCCTACTCCGGTGATTTTTATTTCCTCATGCCATTGCCTGTCGACGGTGGCCCGCTTCGCCTTGACCTTGTTCTTCAGCAGGTCGATGGTGGAATCGAGCACCGCGTTCACCGATAGCACCGCCGGGGCGTTGGATTCGCGATAAAATCCCAGCGACTGCCGCGTAATGTGGGCGATGCGCTGCAACTCTTCCTCGGCGATATCCAAGTACTGACGCGCCGCCTCAGCCTCGGCGCCCTTGGCAATGAACAGAGCGTTCATAACCGCCTCGAGCGGGTTGTTGATTTCATGCGCGATGGTCGCCGCCATGCGGCCAACCGAGGCCAGCTTTTCGCTGCGGATGAGTGCCTGCTCCGCCTGCTTCTTGGCGGTGATGTCCGTAACCGTGATCACCGCCATCACGACCTCGCCGCCGGCGTCACGGACCGGCATACAATTCACGCTGGTGAGCACCTCCCGGCCGGTGTCCACGCGGCGTATGCGCAACTCGCGCTGCACAACCGTCTCGCCTCGCAAGGCCAGCGATACGGGCCACTCTTCCATCCGAAGCAACCTGCCGTTCAGGTCACGCCGTTCCAGCAGCGAAGCTACCTTCTCGGCGGCATTTGGCGATGAGTCGGGCTCGAAGCCGTAGATGCGGAAAAAGGCGGGGTTGGCGACTGGGCGCTTGCGGTCGGGGGTGACGACGAACATGCCTTCGCTCATGCTGTCGATGGTGGCGCGGAGCTGCGCCAGAGCTTTTTCCGCCAGTTCCTTGGCTGCGACCAGCTCCTGTTCAGCGCGCTTGCGCTCCGTAATGTCCATCACGATGCCGGTGTAGCTGCTCGGATAGCCGCCGGAGTCGTAGAGCGGCCGGCCTCGCACCATCAACCAGCGCACGACGCCACCGGCTTCCGGCACGCGGTATTCCACATTGATCTCGGTTGCCTTGCCGGCAGCCGTGTCCACCACTCGCCGGGTCATGGCGCGATCGTCAGGGTGGATCGCCAAAAGCCAGTTTTCGTAAGAAGGTTCAAGGCTATGAGGCTCAAGACCAAACAATCTCCATACTTCGTAAGACCATTTGATCGTGTTGCTCCGTAAATCCCATTCCCAGGTGCCGGATTTGGCGGCATCCAGTGCGAGCCGCAGGCGTGCCTCGTTGGAGCGCAAGGCTTCTTCCGCCCTGCTCCGGTAAAAAGCCTCGACGATGGCAGGACTCAAAGCTTCCAGCGACTGAAGTTCCTGCGCACGGTAGCCGTCCTCACGATTGGCCATGGCAATGATGCCAATAACTTTGCCGGCATGGGTCAGCGGCACGCCCAGGAACGCGGTCAAATGTGGATGGCCTTCAGGTGTGCCGATACTGCTGGGGTGCATCGCCGGATCGTTGCTGAAAAATCCCTTGCCGTCGAGCAGCACCCGGCCGTAAAGCCCCTGGGCTTTAAAGTCGCTTGGCGGTTTGCGGTGCCCCGCCTTGTCGGGCATCGCGCAAAGCTCCCAACCGGGATCGCTGATGGCGATATCGTGCAGCAAACCGTTTGGGCCGATCTCTGCGATGAATCCGAACTTGCTGCCGGTGATCTTCTGCGCTACGGTCAGGCAGGTCATCCCAAGCTCTTCGTCGGTGTCACATTTCAGCGCCTGCTCGAGGATCGTGTTGATTCCCCCCAATACCGCATTGCGCTGGTCGAGCTCCGCGTTGAAGCGCCGTAATTCCACGGCTTGGCGGCGATCGGCCTCCGCGCGCGCGCGCTCCGCCACATGCTGCTGGAGAAGGCCGGATGCCTTGACCAACGATGCGGCGACCTCATTCGTCTCCTTCATATCGAGGTCGCCGACGGTGATCGGTTCGCCGCGTCCCAGCGCCAAGGCCGGAGCGATCAGTCCCCCGATGGACCATGTAATGCTCCGTGCCAGCAGCAGCGCCAGAGATAGGCTAATAATCGATAACAGAGCCGTCGCAGCAATCACCCACTGTAACCATTTCCAGAGCTCGGCCATCATGATTGCCTTGGGAACGCCAATCCCCACGGTCCAGCCCGACACCGCAGACCGGGTGAACGCGTCGATCATCCTAACGCCCCGGATGTTGATGATCTCAGCCGTCCCCTCAGTGGCCTTCGTCAGACGTTGCGAAAGCTCAGGCGACACATGCTTTCCGACAAACTCCTCCGGGTTGGGCGCGCGCGCAACAATCACCTGATTGTTGTCGAAAATCACCCCGACCCATTCCGCGGGAAGGTGTTGCTGGGAAAAAACTGCCCCGAGGCGGTCGGCCGGAACAGTCATAAACAGGCCGTAAGCCACTCGACCGTCTCGGAACACTGGCATATTCACGCCAATGAGAGGCCGGCCTGTCACCGCTCCCCTGAACAGGTTGGCGAAGCTCGGCTTGCCGGTCTCGTACACCCGCCGCGCATTGGGATCATTGCGTTTGGGAAGCGGGGTACCGAATGGCAGAAAGGAGTTGACGAGTTGCTGGCCCGAGGAGTCCGCCAGAATGATGTCGGCCCCGGGATACTGCTGAATGACCGCCTGGGTTTGACCGTAAAAGGCAGCCAGGTTCCCGGAGGCGAGCGAAGGCGAGGTGGCAAGCACGCGCAGGCTGGCTTGCATACTCGCCAACTCCCGGTCAACCACCAGGGCGAGAGCCCGTGCCGTGTCCTGCATATGGCGCTCCACCAGCGCCCGTTTGCCCTGATAGGAGTAGTAGACGAGGAAGCCGGCGGCTAGCCACACCGGCAGCACACAGGCTAAAACCAGGCAGGCAAGCCGGAAGCGGATAGTCAAACGGCCGCCATTGCCTGGATCGGCGTTGTGCCCGGTATCGGAGGGTCGATTGGCGGAGCCACTTGCCTCATGCACGTCGCTGGCCTGCTCGCTTTGGAGAACTTCGATACCTGCCACGCAAGCTCTTTTGTGGGATGACGGCAGCCGAGTACTTGCCGCGCCCCTTTAAGAAAGTGCGGTGAGTGTAAGGCCAAAACACGAGGGCAAGCTGTGACGGCAGTCACAATCCGGCCTCTGAAAGCGTGTACAAAATTAACCCCAATAGATTGAACTAAAGAGAGTTTTGCCGCGCCGACGCCTTTACGCGAACTGGCCATCCTGGGCATGAGGAACGATGGCCTTGGCGGGCTTCGACGACGTCGCTGAGATCCCGAGTGCCTTCCCGGACCTCGATGCCTTGCTCGCTCTGGCCCAGACTCCTGACCAGATGCGTCGTGCCGACCGCTTCCGGCTACGCACTACGCGCCCTAATGCACGATGTTGAAGTGCCCACAGCTTCCACAATTTGTGTCCCGTTTTGGAGTGGGCGGCGAGTGCGATCTATTTCGGAAAATAACCACTGTGACGAAACCGATAAGTGTCTTGCTGCTGCCTTATTAACCATGCTGTGATGAAGGCGCAGGGCAGGTCTTGAAACTGGAGGGCGCGATGTCTGAACGAGAGTGTGCGATGTTGTCAGCGCTGCAAGCGTTCGCGATCGGACACAGTTCGCTGGAGCCGGAAATCTGGCGTTCCATTGCCGACGAAGCGATTGCCGGCAGCGCGCCGGCGCAATACATGGTGGCGATCGCACTTGAAGACCTGGGCGACAGGACGCAGGCACGAGAATGGTTCGAGCTATCCGCGGCGCAAGGGCACGCGCCGGCGCTCGCCAAGCTGGCAATGTCATAGTGCGGCCTTGTCGCACGGCGGTGGACCAGCCACTAATCCTGACGATGATTCGGTGCTCTTCCTGATAAGCTGACTGCGGTTACTATAAGTTACTAAAGTTGGCATACATTTGCGTATATTAGTTGACCAGTTTCTGGAATTAGGACAATATCAATAGCGGCTTTTAGTAATACAGTGGCCTTCTGGTTTTTTCGGGGGCGCGTTGTCTTGTTCAAGCCTTGAGTCAAATCAAACGGTCAGGAGCGATGTGCGGCAATGGCCGGGCCGTGTTACTCGTTAGTATTAGCGGACGATTCCGACAGTCATTACCGCACCTAAGTTATAGACCGAACTAGGTGAATTGGGAATGCATCTGCATCTTGTCGAGCATGTCCGCGCCTTGCGTGGTGGCTCCGAGCCACAGTTGATGCGGGCCTCCGATGGATACCTTTACGTAGTGAAGTTTCAGGACAACCCACAAGGTTCGCGCGTCTTGGCGAATGAACTACTAGCCTCCCGGTTAGCCCAGCAACTGGGACTGCCTGTCGCAAAAGCTGAAATTCTGGAGCTTCCTCCCAACCTAGCCAAAACGCTGTACTTTGAAACCCCCGAGGGACCAAGGAGGATTTTCCCTGGGTTGCATGTCGGCGTCCGGTTGGTCATTTCTCCAATCAAGGGTCGCATCTACGATTTCCTCCCTCGGGCCTATGCGGACCAGATTCGCAACAAAGAGCATTTCTCTGGTATTCAGATGTTTGATCTGTGGACCTGCAACAGGGACACGCGGCAGGCCGTGTACTGGAAGCGATCTCAGCAGAAGAAGTTTACCGTGACGTTTATTGACAACGGGCACTGCTTCGGCGGGCCGAATTGGAAGTTGCCGCTAGACGTTACCGCTGATTGCTTTCCTTCGGTGGCCGAAGGCAGCTACTGGCTGGCCAAACGCGACTCATTTCCTACAGATCTGATCTCTCGTCTGGCGGCTGAAATCCCAACTGAGTGGTACTCGAACGACACTGGCGGGCTATGCGGCATGTTGGCGCGACTTGTGGTCAGGCGAACGGATTTGCGGCGCTTTCTGGCGGCGAGCCGTCAACCGGAACTGCAAGGCGCTGGCCAATCTGCGCGGCCTAAGAAACCAGATCCTGAAGCAGAGACGATCCTGCTGGTCGATGACGAACCCGCAGTGCGGGAAGTCGTCGCTGACTGGCTTAGTAGTCGCGGGCACAAGGTGCTAGAGGCGTCTGATGGGCAAGCTGGTCTGGAAGCGGCGAAACGGCACTTAGGGCCTGCGCATAAATAAAGTCTACATTTCTACTCATGAGGCGAAACTAAATAGTTCCAGTCTCCATGAAAAGCTGCTGGCGCCAAGTTGAGGGTGGCCATTTCTGC
>Ga0181527_1000512_pt1 | contig 44413 bp, 35 predicted proteins | sample PEATcosm2014_Bin_30_FD_119762 | JGI IMG/M metagenome (GOLD analysis project Ga0181527, IMG submission 119762) | Peatland microbial communities from MTU Mesocosm Facility, Houghton, MI, USA - PEATcosm2014_Bin06_60_metaG | ecosystem: Environmental > Terrestrial > Soil > Wetlands > Peat | place...
GCCACCCAGGCCACCGATTCCACGTGCAACGGATGCAGCGCGAACAGCGCCGCCACGAAGGCGCTGCGCCATTGGGCGCCGGTCATGCGCCGCAGGATCAGAAAGATCAGGATGCTGTTGGCCATGTGCAGCAAAAGATTCGTGGCATGGTGTCCGGCCGGATTCAGGCCATACAACTGGCAGTCCAGCATGTGCGAAATCCAGGTGAGCGGATGCCAGTTGCTGCGATAGGTCGTGGTGAACGCCCACCTTACGTTGTCCCAGCTCAGGCCGGTCCGCACGTGCGGGTTCTGCGCGATGTAGCTCGTGTCGTCGTATCTGACAAACTCGCAGCGGATTACCGGCCAATAAACGGCGAGTGTCACGACGGCCAGCAACAGGCAGATTAACAATCCCACACGAGCCTTGCTGGTGCTGTCCGGCATGGGCGCAATAGTGCCGGAAAATGGTGGCCAGCGAAAGACAAAGGAAAAGATGAACCGCGAAATACGCAGAATACGCGAAAACGGTGGTCTGCATTTTAGGTTCGCGTATTTCGCCCGGTTCGCGGTCAATTCGGTTGCACCCCGACTGCCCAGCAGGCTGCAGCCATGCTGTGAAATTGATGGCGGCGCCGCTCGCTTCGTGAAGCGGCCGCCGCGCCGGAAAAGCTCCGCCGGCCGCGCGGTAATGATTTGCCAACCCTCTCTTCCTGCTATTATATGCCATCATGAAACGGCTTTTCGTCCTGGCAGGTTTGGTGGGATGGTTGATGTTCCAATGCGGCCCCGCGCAAGCGCAGGACGATCAATACGTCGAGATTTACACCCTCATCCAGGAAGCCGACGCCCTGAGCAGTTCCGACCAGGCCGACCAGGCCCTGGCCAAATACCGCGAAGCCCAAACGGCGCTGGCGCAATTCCGAAGAACCTATCCGGATTGGAACACCAGGATCGTTGATTTCCGGTTGAACTACCTGGCCGATCGGGTTGCGGAAATCTCCTCGAAAGTGCCGTCCGTTCCTGCGGTTGCGCCCGGCAGTCCCGGAACGAACGCGCCGGGCGCCGCCCTTCCGCCGCGCGAAAGAATCGAGCTGGAGAATCAGCTCGGCGCGCTGCAGAACCAGGTGCGCCAGTTGCAGGCGGATAAACAGTTGCTCGAAGCCAAACTCAAAGAGGCCCTCTCCGCGCAACCGGCGGCTGCGGACCCGCGCGAACTGGCCAAAGCGGAGGAGAAGGTCAGGGCCCTCGAGAAGGAGAACAGCCTCCTGCAAGTAAGCCTGGCCCGGCAACAGGGCAGAGCGCCGTCCGCGGCGGGGACAGAAACCCTGGAGCGGCTGAAACGGGACCTCGACACCGCCAATCAACAGCTTGCCAGTCAAACGCAGAAAGCAAATGCCCTGGCGCTCGAGAAGCAGACGCTTCAGACCAGAGTGGACAACCTGGCTGCGGCATCCGCGAAGCAGCCCGACCTGGAAGCCGCCCGCAAAGAGCTCGAAGAATCCAACCGCAAACTGGCCGCGCAGTCGGAACTCGCCTCTATGCTCTCCCGGGACAAGGCGCGCCTGGAGACCCGCCTTAAGACCCTGGACGCCAATGCGGAGGCGATGGCCGCGGTTCGCGCCGAGAACGAAGTTCTAAAAAAACAACTGGCCAGTCTGAAACGAACCGCGCCCGCCGGCGCTTCCTCCGCCGACCTGAACCGCCAATTGGCTGAAGCCCGCGCCCGGATCGCCGCGCTCAAATCAGACAAGGAAATCCTCGCCCTGGAGAAGAGCGCTCTGCAAAATCAGGTCAGGCAACTCTCGGTTTCGCCCCCGGCAACGGCGGCATCGCCCGCAGCCGGGCTGGTGGAAGACGCCGCGCGCATCGGCCAACTGGAAAGCGAGGTCGCCGATCTCCGCAAGAAGCTGGACACGGCGCAGAAGGAACTTTACGGCCGCAAACCGAAGAGCGCCGCCTCCCGAATCCAGGACCTGACAGGCCAATTGGAAGGGCTGCGCACGCGGCTGGCTGCCTATGAAGCCCAACAGGTGCCTTACACCGAACAGGAACTCGCCCTTTTCAAATCGGGACAGAGCGCTCCGGCCCCGGCCAATCCTCAAGCCGGTCCAGTGTCGGTCAGAGAACTGCCTGCCGGCGCCGCCTCGTTGGTCGCCGAAGCCAGGAGCGACTTTGCCGCAAAACAATTCGATAAAGCGGAGGAAAAATACCTCCAGGTCTTGCAAAAGGATGAAAACAACGTTTATACCCTGGCCAATCTCGCCACCATCCAGCTTGAACTCGGCCACGTGGACGACGCCGAAAAACATGCGCAACAGGCCCTGGCCCTTCGTCCCGATGATGCTTACAGCCTCTGGGTGCTGGGTGAAATCAAATTTCGACGGGGAAAATACGACGAGGCATTCGAGGCGTTGAGCCGCGCCGCAAAATTGGATCCTCAGAACGCCGAAATCCAGAATTACCTCGGGCTGACGCTCAGCCAGAAAGGCATGAGACAGCCCGCGGAAACCGCCTTCCGCAAAGCGCTGCAACTGGATCCTAATTACGGCAGCGCCCACTTTAACCTTGCGATCTTTTATCTTAGCCAGAAGCCGGCCTGGCCTGAACTGGCGCGCTGGCATTACCAAAAGGCGCTCAACGCCGGCGTCGCCCGCAACCCGGATGTGGAGAAGATGCTCGATCCGAACAAATCGAACGGAGCCGCCCCTTAAGCCGGGGCTGCCTGGTGGAAACCGCGAAATGCGTTAAACACGCGGATGGAGACAGGGGGAAAAGAACCCCGCGGGTAGTGGTAATGTTTGGTGGGGCGAGACTCCGGACGAGGCGCTGGTCGGAAGGATCTTTCGCTTTCCGGCTGGCGAGGACGCTCGCCCCACCCAGCGGTTGGCTAAACTGTAACACTACCATCCTGTGCCCGGGGCGCATCCGCACACCGCCACCCTGACGGCGGCCACCCAGGCTGACGCAGAGCCGGGCTTCCCGCCCGGTGGATTCGCGCTTTTCGTTCGGCCGGACTTATACTCCGTCCACCACGCAAACGCAGTTCTCTCCGCCAAATTCATTCGGCTGCCGGGTTTGGCATTTGGGATCGTCCTGCCATTGGCCATCCACCAGCAGGCGGTAGGCATGTCTCCCTGGCGGGAGGGATATGGTTTTCGTCCACAACCCGCCCTTGGCCTTATTCAGATTGAGCGGCGCTTGCTGCCAGCCGGTGAAGTCCCCCGCGACCTGAACGGTCCGAGCCTCAGGTGCCTTGCAGGAGAAGGTCACTTTGTGCTTTGTCATATAACTTCCTCGCTTTCATCGCGGATTCACGATTCAACATCCACTGCTTGACAGTGCTCCCGTCGGCGTTCGAGGTCAAGAGTGAAGTCGGAGGCGGGATTGCGGGCTTCAAACTTCAGATTTCGAACAACCCCCGGCCACTTTCCGGGCCAGGGCCTGCTCGCGCTCCAACAACGTCGGGTGCGAATAATAAAAGCCGCTGTAAATCGGATGCGGTGTCAGGTTGCTGAGATTCTTCTCGTTCAATATGCGCAAAGCGCCGATCAACGACTGCGTTTCGTTCATCACCCTGGCCGCGAATGCGTCCGCCTGATATTCATAACGGCGCGACCACCAGTGCGCCAGCGGCGAAAACCAGAACGTCACCACTCCCGCCAACAGTCCGAACAAGAGCAGGGCCGGCGCAATGCCGCCGGGTTTGAAATGAAAGGCCTCGTAAAACCATGTCTGGCGCGCCAGCAGCGAAACCAGATAAAAGCCCGCCAGCGAACTGCAGGCGGAAAAAACCAGCATCTTCGGAACATGTTTCTTTTTGAAATGGCCGATCTCGTGGGCCAGCACTGACTCCAGTTCCGGTTCGGTCAACTGCTCCACCAGCGTGTCGAACAGGACGATTTTCCGAAACCGGCCAAACCCGGTGAAAAAGGCGTTGGAATGGCGCGACCGCTTGCTGCCGTCCATCACCTGAATGCTTTTCGCCAGAAAGCGGGTTCGCGTTGCCAGGGCCAGCAGCCGGTCACGCAAACTCCCCTCCGGCAGCGGCGTGAATTTGTTGAACCAGGGCAGGATGAGAACGGGCGCGAGCACGGCCACGAGAAGTTGGAATGCAAACACGGCGCCCCAGGCCCATAACCACCACGCGGAGCCGCTCCATTCGACGCATTTCAAAACCAGCACCAACAGCGGATAGCCCAGGAGCAAAGATAACAACAAACCCTTAAGGCGGTCGAGCCACCACAGCCGCCGGGTGATCGTGTTGAAGCCGAAGCGTTGTTCAAGCCCGAACTGCTCGTACCAATCCACCGGCAGGCCGGACAAAGCCAGGGCCAGGCCGACCGCGAACAGAAATGTCGCCATTGCCCAGGCCGAACCGCCCAAAGCACCGCGAAAAACGCCAAAGGCCCGGGGCAGCACCCCGCTGAAAAGCACCAGCAACAGGATCACCGCCCGATAAGTGTCGTCAAACCGGCTCAAGCGGCCTTTGGCCAGCGTGTAGGCGACGGATTTTGCATAGGTCGCTTCGTCGATAATGCCCTTCAATGCCGCGGGCACGGCATCGCTGCGGGCTGCCACATGGCGCTCATTCAACCGTTCCAGCGCCACCTGCGCCGCCCATTTGACAACGATCAGGACCAGGATGATGCCAGCGGCGAGCGTCACCCTGGTTCCATAACCCAACCGGACACAGAAGGAAAGGGCGCTTTTCTTTGGCTTGCCAATCGGGACCGGTTTATTAGTCCAGCGGGAAACCCTCCGGCTTTGCTGGAAGACTCGTAAAGTTTGACAGTTCCAGGAACAAATCCCTGAACCGACACGAGGCAGGGCGCGCAGTCCTCTGCGCGCCGTTTTGGAGCCAACGCATGTGGCCCGCCATTCGCGGCGCGCAGAGGACTGCGCGCCCTGCCTTGAGATTCATGAAGAGTGAGTGCCGGGCGTGCGTCGGTTGGGCGTGTTGCCCGGGAGTGAGCCCCTTTCAGCACCCAAGACTTCTTGCTCTTGTTACCCCCAACCAGCGTCTGACAGTGGCTGTCCGGAACAGGCGGACGCTTAAGACTATCCGCAAATCCGCCGATACCTTCTGAAGGCTTATGAAAAAGCGCATTCTATTTGTTGAGGACGAACCGCTCCTGCTGGAACTCTATGTCATGATGCTGGAGGGCGAGCACGATCGCTGGGACATCACGACCGCCAGCAACGGGCGACAGGCGCTGCAATTGATGGAACATTCGGCCTTCGACGTTGTTGTCTCCGACCTCAACATGCCCGAGATGAACGGAATTGAGTTGCTCACGGCGGTCCGGACGCGGCATCCGGGCACCTCGCGGATCATCCTCTCCGGCCTGCAAGACCAGCAGGAAGTGGCCCGTTGCCTGGGCGCGACCCACCAGTTTCTCGCCAAGCCGTTCGAAGTAAGGACCCTCACCGCCACGCTGGCTCGCGTCAGCGGACTCGACACGTATCTGAACGACAAACGCGTCCAGGCGCTTATCGGCCGAATCGGCACCCTGCCCAGCTTCCCCTCTCTTTACATAAAGATCATCGAAGAACTCGATTCCGGAAGCTCCTCCGTCGAGAGCATCGCCGCCATCGTCGCGAAAGATCCCGGCATGACCGCCAAGATGCTCCAGATCGTCAATTCAGCCGCCGTCGGCCTGGCGCGCAAAGTCGGCAGTCCTTTCGAAGCCATCCAGTTCCTGGGCGTCAGCACCGTGCGCTCCCTGGTGCTCTCGGCCCACATCTTCTCCTGCTTCGACCGCTCGCGTCTCAAGAGCTTCTCCATCGATCAACTCTGGGCCCACTCATTCCGGACGGGGACCCTGGCCCGGAGGATTTTGCAGCTCGAACAGAAGGACTCGGCTGAAGCCGAAGAGGCTTACACGGCAGGCATGCTGCACGACGCCGGCAAGCTGATGCTCGCCCACAGCATGCCGGACCAATTCCGAAAGGCGCTCGCCCTGGCCGGAGAACGGCAAATACCCCTTCACGATGCGGAGTTGGAGGTTTTTGGCGCCACCCACGCGGGGGCCGCCGCGTATCTGCTCGGTCTCTGGGGCTTGCCGGCCCCCATTGTCGAAGCGGTTGCCTTCCATCATACCCCCGGCCTCAGCGACCTGCGCACCTGCGGGCCATTGACCGCGGTCCACGTGGCCAATGTCCTCGAGCAAGAACTGTCCCGATCGGCGCCGGACCGCAAGCTGTCCCCAATCGACGAGAACTATCTCGCCGCCATTGGCATTCAAGACCGTCTCGAATTGTGGCGGGCTCAAGCCCCAAAGTTTCTCAACGACCAGGGTGACGAATGAGCGGCCGGAGCGCGACCGGCCCCCCATCGCAGCAGCCTCACCACTTCAACGCCTGCAACCGCCGCGCGACTTCCTCGGCATTGGCGCGACTGTTGAACGCGCTGATCCGGAAATAACCCTCGCCTCGCGAGCCAAACCCGCTGCCGGGCGTGATGACCACGTTGGCTTCGTTGAGAATTCGGTCGAATGCCTGCCAGCTTGTGACGCCTTTGGGCGTTCCCACCCAAAGGTAGGGCGCATTCACTCCGCCGAACACTTTCAACCCGGCTTTCTGCGCCCCCTCCCGCAGCACTCTTGCGTTGCCCAGGTAATGCCCGATGAGCCCGCGCACCTGCGTTTTGCCTTCGGGCGAATACAGCGCCGCCGCTCCGCGCTGCGTGATGCAGGAAACGCCGTTGAACTTGGTTGTCATCCGCCGCAGCCACAACGGATGCAGCGGGTGTAACTCGCCGGTCCGAGAGGCGGCGCGGACCGACTTGGGCAGGACGGTGAAGGCGCAGCGCACGCCGGTGAATCCGCCGGTCTTGGAGCAACTGCGAAACTCGATGGCGCATTCGCGCGCGCCCGGAATCTCATAAATCGAATGCGGCAGGGCGGGATCGCTGATGTAGGCCTCATACGCGGCGTCGAACAGAATGAGGGCTTTGTGTTCGAGGGCGTACTTCACCCAAACGTCAAGCTGCCCGCGCGTCGCCGCCGCGCCCGTCGGGTTGTTCGGCGAGCAGAGGTAAATCACGTCCACCTGCCGCCGGGGTGGCTCGGGAACAAAACCATTGCGTGGGCGGCATGGAAGATAAACCAGTTTGGCGTAAGCGCCGGCGGCGTTGGCCTCGCCCGTATTGCCCGCCATGACGTTGGTATCGACATACACGGGATAGACCGGATCGCTGATGGCGATCTTGTTTTTGCGCCCCAGTATCTCGAGAATGTTGCCGGTGTCGCATTTGGTGCCGTCGCTGACGAAGATTTCGTCGTCGGCCACATCGCAACCCCGGTCGCGGAAATCATTTTGGGCAACGGCGGCGCGGAGCCATTCGTATCCCTGCTCGGGCCCGTAACCTTTGAACGTTTCGCGCGCGCTCAGTTCGTCCACCGCCCGGCGCATGGCGGCGATGGCGGCGGGCGGCAGCGGTTCAGTCACGTCGCCGATGCCGCAGCGGATGAGGCGTTGGGCGGCGGCCGGGTTCGCATCGCAAAACGACTTCACGCGGCGGCTGATCTCGGGAAAGAGGTAGCCGGCTTTGAGCTTCAAATAATTGTCGTTCAGATAAGCCATGTTCGAGCCTGTCGGAAGCAGGAATTCAGGATGCAGAATTCAGCATCCGGCAGGCGGAATAAAGCGCAAAATGCGGTTGGCAGTCCTGGGCAATGGCAGGGCCGCGCTGCGTCGCGGCCGGACGCGCAGCAGCGCGTTTCTACCTTTCAAATCAAGACACTGCTCGAGGGACGGCAGGCTTGCTTTTCTTCAACAGTGCTCTTTAATGTCAGGCGTGTGGCGGAGCCGGCCGATTGTTGTCGCTGCCGGAACTGGCTGGTCGGATCTTTCTGCCACCAAACAAAGGAATTATCATGAGTGAAGTAGCACAAAATATGGCCTGGGCCGTGGTGTTCTCGGCGTTGGGCGGTATCATCGGCATTGCGTTGATCCTGGCGGCGTCTGTCGTCTTGCCCCGCCTGATCGAGCGCATGACACCCGATATCGACGAAGACAAGGAAATCGCGCGAGGCAATGTCGCTGTGGCCCAATACTTCGGCCGTATTGCCGGCGCGAGCGTCATCGGCGTCAGCATCGTCGTGGCGGCTGCTGTCCTGGGCGGAATCATTGCCGCGTTGCATTGACCGCGACGCCCGGGGAGGTGCTTGTAAACCCGGCCCCTCATTGTAATGGTTATGTGGCGCCGCAGCCTCGATGATCTGCCCATGAACCTGTTCTTTTTGGAGGGAAGCGCTCCGTCGCTTCCCCATCTGGTTGATCAGGGCACCGACGGAGCGGTGCCCTCCGGGCTTTGCTCAGGTTCAAGGTCCCAACGCGTGAACCAAAGACCGTGGCTCGTGATCGGAATGCGGGGTGTTCTCATTCTGTTTATCGGCCTGCTGACCGCCTGCTGCGCCTGGGGCCGCGGGGGCGGCGGATGCCTCGAGCAGGGCACTCTCATCGCCACACCTTCCGGACCAGTCCCGATCGAAGCGCTTGAACCCGGCGATTCCGTCTGGACGGTATTGGATGGACAACTGCAGCCCGCCGAGGTCCGGGCTGCGAGCCGGGTTGAACCTGTCGAGTACGCGGAAATCTCCGTCGCCGGACGAATGCTGCGGGTTACGGAGGAGCATCCGCTGCAGATCGGGCGGGGAACGTTCCGGGTGGCGTCGCGGCTTCAACCGGGAGACTCGCTCTGGATTCGTGAGGGCGACCAAAGCCAGCCCGCTCGAATCGACGCGATCACTCGCGTGAAGGCCATCCGCCCCGCCTTCAACCTGCTGGTCATGCCTGGCGGAACTTATGTCGCCAACGGCGTGACCGTGCACAACAAGGGTTGTTTCCTCCCGGACACCCCCATCCTGCGGACCGACGGCACGCAGATATCCATCCGCGAGGTTCGGCCCGGCGACAAGCTGCTGTCCTTTACCTCCGGCGGAGAAATTGTTGATACCACGGTGCGCGAAATCATCACTTGCGAAGTGAATGAATACGTCGTGCTGGACACGGAACAAACAAGGCTGTGCGTGACCCGCGAGCATCCGTTCTACGTGGGAAACGGGACCTTCAAAACCTTGGAAGCACTGAAATTGGGCGATCTGATCTTTGCCCTGTCCAAACACGGCCTGCGGGAGGAGAGAATCACCAGCCTTCAGACGGTGCATGCGCCGACGCGAGTGTATAATTTGCAGACCGACCGGCCGAACACCTTCTTCGCCGGCGGCGTGGCGGTGCACAACAAGGGCGGCGGTTGTTTTCCGGCGGGCACCCGGATCAGCACGCCGCGCGGGGAAATCGCGATTGAGACCCTGCAACCGGGAGATGAGGTGTGCGGCATCGACGCTCATGGTGCGGCGGTTAAAACCGCCGTTGAATTCGTGCAAACGACGATGTCGGCGCTGTGGATCATCGAAACAGACAAAGGCGTGTTGCGGACCACCGCGGAGCACCCGTTGCTCTCGTGCGCCGGACGTTTCGAGAGGGCGGGGGAGTTGAAGCCGGGCGGTCGGATTGCGGTTTGGCACGGCCTCAAAACGGAAGCGGCCGTCATCAGACGGGCCTTCGCGGTCGATGACCAGCAGGTTTATACGTTGAGCGTCGGCCCGCCCCATACCTTCGTTGCGGACGGGTTCGTGGTTCACAACAAGGGCGGCGGCGGGTTTGGAGGCGGGTTTCATGGCGGCGGCGGTTTCGGCGGCGGAGGCTCGGGCGACCCGACGGTTTTCTTCCTGCTCGTCGGCTTCATTCTCATCGCTGTCGTGGTTGCCAAAGCGGTCAAACACAAGCAGGACGAGGACGAGGACCTGGATTTCTCCTATAGCCGCGGCGAGATCGATCGCAAGGCCGTCAAAACCCGGACGCTTCTCGAATTCCTGGCCCGGGTGGATCAGACCATGGCTCCGGACGGGTTGGAGCAAACCGCCTCCTCCACCTTCATCAAACTGCAGCAGTGCTGGCAGGCGCGCGATTACGGTCCAATGAAACCCCTGTTGATGCCGGATCTCTACGCGGAACATTGCGCCCAACTTGGCGCGATGATCCGCAACCATGAAATCAATGTCATTGCGCAATTGAGCGTCGAACATGTGGATATCGTGAACGTCCGTTACCCGCAAAAGGAGAACGACCGGGAATTCACGGCGCTGATCTCCGCCGTGGCCCGGGATTACTACGTGGATGATCGCAGCCAGGAGTTTTTGCGCGGCGACAAACAACCGGCGCGCTTTCAGGAGTTCTGGACGTTCCACCGGCAGAACGGCGCCTGGCTGCTCCGCGAAATCGATCAAACGCGCGAATCCGACGTCCTGAAGGAGGAAAACTTTTTCGAACAATTCACCGACCTTGGCGTGGACCAGGTTTACGGAGAGAAGGCCGGGCAAACCGGGCCCGCCGGGCCGTGGCTGGAGAAGGAGACGGAAACCAAGGCGACGAGAATCGAGCGGCTTTTGAATTTCCTCGTTCAGTCCGACAAGCTGTGGGATCGCCAGGCCATGCTGGAACGCGCCCGCCAGGTGTTCCTGCATGTCATGCTCGCCCGCGAGAACGGCGATCCCGCGTCCGTCCCGGCGTCTGAATTGTTCCCCGAAGTGGCGGCCAGCCTGCAGAGCGAACTCGTGCGGCTGGGCGGCCAGGGCACGAAACTGGAGTTCCGCAATCTCTGTGTCCGCAAGGTGGATCTCGTTCTCGTGCGCAACTTCTCCGACAATTCCAAGGACGAATTCACCGTGCGCCTCAGCGCTCACGCTCAGAGGGCCGTTCACCGTGGCGGGTTGCTGATCAGCGAGGACCCCTATGTGACGCCGTTTACCGAGTTTTGGACCTTCGGCAGACTGGACAACGAGTGGAAACTCAAAGAGGTGCTGCCGGCGGCTCGCGGTGAGGCGGCGGTCCAGGCGGAGAACGTGGATGAAGGCAGCTCCCCCGAACAATTGAAATGGTATTACCAACAAACCAGGGCTGTGTGACGACCTTCCGGCATCCTTCCATGAACCTGTGCTTCCTGGAGGGAAGCGCTCCGTCGCTTCCCCATCTGGTTGATCAGGGTGCCGACGGAGCGGTGCCCGCCAGGCTTTGCTCAGGTTCATGGCCCCGGTGCGCGTCCGAATTTGGAATCGGCATCTCTCTGTGACCACCGACCCCCATCCCCATCCCCATCCTGTCACTCCCCACCGGTTGGCTCGCCGCGCCCTGTTCAGCTTCATCCTGACCTTTCTGATCGCTCGGGCGGTGGTTGTTCTGATCATGTCCGGCCAGATTCCCAACCTTTACTTGTTTATGCGGGGAACCCACGTTCATCATCTGAATTATGGGATCTTCCTGCTGTCTGTGGTGGCAGGCTATTCCGTGCTCCGCCGGCCGGTGGGGCGCGCGGCCGATCTCACGGCCCTCGCGTACGGCTTCGCCATGGGCCTCACATTCGATGAGTTCGGAATGTGGCTGCACCTGGGGGGAAGCTATTGGCAGAGAGCAAGTGTGGATGCTGTGATCGTGGTGGCGGCGCTGATCGCGTTGGTGGCGTTCGCGCGTTCGATCGAGCGTTTTGAAGCGCGTCATTTCCGCGCTTTTTTCTTCCTGGCGCTCGCCTTGGTCGGTTTCGGTTTCGTGCTGTACGTCGCGGGCCAGCGCCTGGGCGCGCTGGTGGGCCCGAAGCTCCAGGACCTGGAGCTTTCCTCTTCGCCTTGACTGTATCCGCAAGGTCTTCTTTAACGCAGAGACGCAAAGGCGCGGAGGCGCGGCAGCAGTTTGGGGCAGTTACTTGGGCCAAGCCCGGCCCGGCTTCTTTTTCCGCCAAACCGTTTGCCCCGGGACTAAAGTTTCCTCAGCGGCTGCCGATAGACCGACAAGCCCCTGTGGGGCCGCGCGAATCACAGTTATGAGCGCAGCGACCCGTATGCCCGGTAGAAGCACATGAAATTGTGACTGCTGAAAGAGAGCATTTCTCATTTCCAATGATGAGTTTGAAACACTCATGAAAGCCACGCCGGGATCGCAACCCGCAAGCGCACCTCGGATGACAGGAGTCGATCCGGCTCTGTTCACCCAGCACAATGGTTCCCGTTACCGGACGCCGATCGACCTCCAGGTGACACCAGACTCCGGCCTGCGCTTTCTGGTCGTGGGCGGCTGCCTCGCTGAACCTTTCCCTCAAATCGCGTCGATGATCAACAGCGCTTTCAAGGGCGATTTTATCCTGCTGAACAATTTCGACTCGTTTCCGGAAATGCCGCCGGCGCCGGCGTCGCAGTATGATTTTCAGATCATTCACATTCCTCTGAGAGCCATCCTGGGCAACGCCTTCTTCCACCTCCCGGATGATGTGGCGCGGCATGAAGAGTTTCTGCGGCAGACGCAGGATTATCTCGCGCGCTATTTATCCAACGTCCTCAAGTTGAACACCGAACACAAGTTGCTGACGTTTGTTCTGGGATTCCTCGTGCCGCAACAAAATCCGCTGGGACGGTTTCAGCCGCGCTACGATCTCAGAAACGTCATGCACTTTGTTGAGCGGCTCAACATGTTCCTGGCGGCGGAAGTCGCCAAGCGCGAAAACGCCCACTTCGTGGATGTCGATCAGGTGTCAGCCAGCATCGGCAAGAAAGCCTGCCAGGATGACATGGTGTGGTCGTTCACCCATGGAACCACGCTGAGCGACGGCGATCATGACCACGACCTGAACCGGATTCAGCCGCCGACATCGATGCAGCATCATTATTCCGCACGATGGCTCGAATTCTTTGAGGCGCTCCTGCATGAGGTCTTTGCCATGCATCGCACGCTCAGGCAACAGGACACCGTCAAACTGGTCGCGGTGGATCTGGATGACACCTTGTGGCGGGGCGTGGCCGCGGATGGAACCCTGGGAATCCTCGAAGGCTGGCCCATGGGCCTCATGGAGGCGCTCATCTTTTTGAAAAAGCGCGGCATACTGCTGGCCATCGTCAGCAAGAATGATGAACAGTTCATCCTGTCCAACTGGGATAATATCGTCCAGGGCCGGATTGCCCTGACGGATTTCGCAGTCCATAAAATCAATTTCCGCAGTAAGGTTGAAAACCTGGCAGAAATCCTCCAGGAAGTGAATCTGCGGCCCCAGAACACCGTCATGATCGATGACAATCCCGTCGAACGTGCCGCAATCCACGCAGGATTGCCCGGCGTGCGGGTGCTGGGCAGTCATCTCTACTACTTGAAACGCATCCTGCTCTGGTCGCCGGAAACCCAGCAGCGTGCGATGACGCGGGAATCACTCCACAAAACCGAGATGATGCATGCGCAGTTGCAGCGCGAATCGGTCCGCAAGAGGCTTTCACGCGAAGAGTTCCTCCAGACCCTTCGCCTCCGTGTGTCGCTGTCGGTTCTCCACGCCACGAAGGACCTGCACATGAGCCGCGCACTCGAACTCTTCAACAAAACCAACCAGTTCAACACCACAGGCGCGCGCTATACGCTGGAACAGTGCCATCAGCGCTTCGTCGCCGGCCACCAACTCTACGTTCTCCAGGCCGAGGATCGATTCACACAATACGGCCTTATCGGCGCAGCGTGGGTGCATCAGAACTGCATCGATCACATGGTGATGAGTTGTCGCGCGCTTGGATTGGGCATCGAAGATGCCTTCCTGGCCTGCACGGCGAACCGGCTGGCCCGGGAAAATGCAACGGTGATGCTGGGCCGATTGCAGCCAACCGATGCCAACATCGCCTGCCGCCAGCTTTACAGTCGAAATGGATTCGCTCAGGTGGAGAGCAACCCCACCCTCTGGTCGCGACCGCTGGCGGTGCCCCTTGCCCTCCCCCCTCACGTTTGCCTCAGCACGCCCGGCGGCGAGGACTTTCCCGGCGCTGAACATTGGGCGCCGGGTCCGGAGGGGGAAATGGCGCGCAGGAGGAGCTTGAACCTGGACGCAACCCTGGAGGGCGCCGTTCCGTCGGTGCCCTGAGCAACCAGATGGGGAAGCGACGGAGCGCTTCCCTCGAGCGACGGCGAGGATGGGGAAGCGACGGAGCGCTTCCCTCCAGGAAGAACAGGTTCATGGTTAGCTTCCCCATCCAATTTCAGACTCGCCTGAGCCGGGCGACATACGCGCCGTCCACCGCGTCCTGGAAAGGAATCAATTCCCTTTGGTGCATGGATTCATAATCGGGGTGCTCTCCGAGAAATGCCCCAAGCACTCCCTCATTTTCCTCCGGTTCGAGGCTGCAAGTGCTGTAGACCAGCGTTCCGCCCGGTTTCAGGAGCGAAGCTGCCTGACTCAATAATCGGAGCTGCGCCGTTCGCAACCGCTCGATTTCCTTCGGCTGAATCCGCCAGCGCAGGTCCACGCGCCGGCGCATGACACCCGTGTTCGAGCAGGGAACATCCACCAGAATCCTGTCGAAGAGCGAGGGGCTGAGCGCGAAATGCGGGGTGGAGTTTGAGAGCGTGGTCCGGACACAAATCGCACCGAGCCGCGCGCAGTTTCCTTCGAGCAACTGCAGGCGTTCCGGACTGACATCCTGGGCCGCCAGTTCACCCTGGTTCTTCATGAGCTGAGCGATGTAAGTGGTCTTGCCGCCGGGCGCAGCGCAAAAATCGAGAATGCTTTCCCCCGGCTGCGGGTCCAGTTCGCGCACCGCCAGCAGCGTGCTCGGATCCTGCACGTAAAACGAACCCTCCTGGAAACTGGTCAGTTCGGGCAAGGCCGGATGCGATTTCAACTCGAACACGAGGTTTTCGTCGAACCAATCGCGGCGTATGAAGTCGTATTCCACGCTCTCCGCACGCCATCGTTCGAGCAATCGGCCGGGGTCGGTTTTCAGCGTGTTCACACGCGCATAAGTTGCGGGGGGCGTATTGTTCCAGGCCAACAACTGCGCCGTCTTTTCCGGGCTCCAGCGCTTTTGCCAGCGGGCCACAAGCCAGTCGGGATGCGAATATCCCAGGGGCGGTTGCGAGATTTTGAGCGCGGCCAGCCGTTCCCGGGTCGCGTCGAACTCCCGCAAATAGCCGCGCAGCACGGCATTCACAAAACCGGCCTGAGGACCGAGTCCGGCGCGCTTGGCCAGCTCGACGGTTTCATAGACCGCGGCGTGGTTGGGAACGCGGTCGAGCCAGAAAATCTGATAAAGTCCAAGCCGCAGCAGATTTTGCAGCATTGGTTTTTGCCGTGGACGACCGGTCTTGCAGGCGATGAGCCAGTCCAGAGTGGCCTGCCAGCGGACGGCGCCGCAGACCAGTTCGTGGGCGAGGCTGCGGTCGGCCGGCGACAGCCGCGCTGCGGCAAGCGCCTTTTGCAGAGCCTCTTCGACAAAATTGCCGGCCGGCCGGCTCCGCTCCAGCAAAACCTGCGCCGCAATTTCTCTTGGTTTTTCCCCGCTCACAACTTTAAATGATGGCAGTTCCACTGGGGGACGCGAGTGTTAAGGTGAATTATGCGAGAGGAATTTGAGAAAATGGCGGTGGCGGGGAAGATTGAGAGTCGGCACATCGAGCCACTGGTGCAGCTTGCGACCAGCGGCTTTTGCATGCATCGCAGTTGGGGCTTCGGCCGCATCCGGACGGTGGACACTGTTTTTGCGCGATTCACCATCGATTTTGAAAACAAACCGGGTCACACGATGGACCTGGCCTTTGCGGCGGAATCGCTCAAACCGATTTCCAAGGACCACATTCTGGCCCGGAAAGCTTCAGATATTGAGGAACTACGGCAGATGGCGGCGACGAGCCACCTCGAACTCGTCAAACTCGTGCTGAACAGTTACGGCGGCAAGGCGACGGCTGATCAAGTCCGCCAAGTGCTGGTCCCGGAAGTGATCCGGGACGACTGGAAGAAGTGGTGGGAAGCCGCCAAGCGCGAGCTAAAGAAAGACGGCCACTTTCAGGTGCCGCTCAAGAAGAGCGACGCCATCATTTTCCAGGCAAAAGAAGTCTCGCTTCAGGACCGGTTGATGGGCGAATTCCGCGCCGCCAAGGGGCTGAAGGCCCGAATTGCCGTCACCGGCCAGGTGCTGCAAAACGCTGACGATCTGACTGACAAGACCGCCGCCGCCACGGAGATCGTGTCGGCGCTCAACGCGGAGATTCCCAGTTATCAGCGGACCCAGCCGGCCGTCGCGCTGGAAGCGGTGTTTGCCCGCGATGATATTCGGGCGGTGGCCGGCCTGCCGCCCAGCGAAGGCGAAGTCACGGCGAACGCAATCTGGTTGCAGGAACCCAAGCTCGGGCAGTTGATGGAACAGGTGCCCGCCGCCAAGCATCGGCGCGCTCTGGAATCCTTCAGGGAATCCTATCCGGATCGGTGGCATGAAGTGCTCCGCCTGACGCTGAACACCGTTTCGGCCAAACTGTGTCGCGAGTTCGTGAGTTTGCTGGTGCAGGAAGGCCACATCGGCGAGCTGAAAGACACGCTTGCCAGAGTCATCAGCCAACACACCGCCAGCAGCGAATTGTTGCTCTGGCTGGCCAGAGAACGAACCGACGCGTTTGCCGATATTCTCGGCCCCGAGGTGTTTCGCGCTATGCTCACGGCCATGGAACGCGATCAGTTCAACGAAAAACGCTCCAACCGCCTGCGCGAATACATCCTGGACGATCAGGAACTGCTGGCGGAATTGACGGCCTCGGCCGAGCTGGAGGTCATCAAGGACCTGACGCGCGCCCTCCAGCTTTCAACGGTGTTTGACGACATGGACAAGCGCTCGCTCCTCGCCCGCATCGTCAAGAGCCATCCGGCGGTGCAATCCCTGATCAGCAACGAGCAGACGAAACAGGAAACGTCGTTCGTCGTCTCCTGGGAGAGCCTGGAGCGCCGCAAAGCCGAGTATGCCGAACTGGTGAACAAGAAAATCCCGGCGAATTCAAGGGAAATTGCGGTGGCCCGTAGTTACGGCGACCTCCGTGAAAACCACGAATACAAAGCTGCCAAGGAAACGCAGAAGGTCCTCATGCGCCGCAAGGACGAACTCGAAACACAGCTCGTCCGCGCCCGGGGAACCGATTTCTCAAACCCGCGCACCGATGTCGTCAGCATCGGAACTGTCGTGCGCGCCCTGGACTTACAGACCAACCAGCCCGAAACCTTTGTTATTCTCGGAGCCTGGGATTCCGAGCCGGACAAGGGGATTGTCAGCTACCTGTCTCCCGTGGCTCAATCGTTGCTGAACCGCAAAGTGGGTGATGAAGTGGAGTTCGAAGTTCACGGCGAGCGACACCGCCACCGTATTGAAAGCATCGCACCGTGCACGAGTTCGATCGAGCAGATGCCCGCCCCGCTCGGTGACATCCAGCCCGCCGGCGACGCGCCTCTCGCCCAGGCCACCTGATGGCGCGAACTGCTGCGACGGTTCCCCGGATTTCCTCTTTTCTGGTCCTCTGAAAATCGGGCGGCGGGCTCGTCCTCGTCGTCGTCCTCGTCCTCGAACACTAAGGCATTTGCCAAAAGCAACTTCCGGACAGGTGGGGACGCGCTGCGTCGCGTCCGCGTCCCGCCAGGGCGGGAGCAGCGCAGCCCTACCCGATGCGGAAATGAAATATGGCATCCACTCTAAAGCCTCCGAGGACGAGGACGATCTTCCCCTCCCAGTCGAAGAGAGGAACCAGGCCAGCGAGCGAGCGCCGCCCTTAAGGTTCAGGCTTTCCCGCCGAAACTGACATAGTCGTCCAGGTCGAGCAGGTCAAACCAAGTGACAATGTCCTGACGTTTGGGAGCGATTTTGACATGCATCTCGTTGAAATGGGCGCGGGACTCGGCGTCTGCCGGCGCACGCTGCTCCACATAAGCCGACCACGCTGCAATCTCCGGTTCGGTGTGCTTGTGTTTCGCGTTCGCCTGAATCCAGACCAGGATTTCGCCGTCCCCCTTGCCGCGGGCGAGCTCCTTCTTCAATGCTTCGGGGTCGATGCCGGTGAACTCCAGAAAACGCTGGTCGAGCGGACAGGCATAGTTATATTCGCCGTTCCTGCCGGCGATCGTCGCGCGTCCTTTGTCGAGCATGCGCGGCAACGTGGCGTAACCGCCGAGCCGCATGCGCGGACTGCGTGGCGGTTGTTTTGTCAGATCAGGTGCTTGAATGGTCATAGTCTTTCCTCTGCAATTTCTGTGATTGGGCTCATGGCCGCTGCCAACCGGCCCTGCCGGGGCTGCAGCGCAACACAAAGTGCATCCAAATCCGGAAAATGCAAAATCGTTGGCTCATCAATACGGTAAATCTGCCCCTGCGCGGCGCCCTTTTGCCGTTTTAACGATTCAACGATTCGCCGTTTTGACGATTTACCCAATAGCGGACAAAGATGCGTTCTCGGGAGTTCGACGTTCGCTGTTGGAGGTTCGATGTTTGCTTCCTAGGAGCTTTCAGCCCACACCGGCGTATTCCTCGTCCGTCCGCAGGCTTATCGTCATCACCACATAATCGTGCGGCTTCGACTCCATGTCGAGCACGTAGTCGCGCAAACGGAACAATTGTGTGAAACCGAGTTGTTCCATGGCGCGGATGGCCACCTTGCGTTCACCGTTCAGTTCCGCCTCGAGTTTCTGGATGCCCAGGTGCGCCGCTACCTGAATGATCTGGTCCAGCAGTATCTTGGCCACGTCCACACCGCGATAACCCGGATGCGTGAGCACCGTAACGACACCGATATGGCGTTTCCAGCCGCCCTGGCGCTGGTGCAACGTCACTTCGCCGACCACCAGGTTGCCATGCAACATCAGCAGCACCAGGTTCTTCTCGAAATCCAGCTTGCGGCACCATTCGCGGACGAGCCTCCTCTCAGTGGGGCGTTTCTTGATGAACAGACGCTCCACCTCCGGAACCGCCTGGAAAAACTTCTGCAACTTCGCTTCGTCGCGTTTGGTCAGAGGTCGAATCATGCAGGGTGTGCCGTTCTTGAGTTTGACCGGCAACGGAAACCGTTCAAGCGCGTATTCAAGTGACATAAGACATTCTTTCTCTGTCCTACCAATAAGCCAGCACATCTGATTTGTGAAGCCGGATTTTGCCATTTTATAGGCACGAATTGTCCTGGCGGGTCGTGAGTCAGTCCGACCAAAGAGCCGGTGGGGCGAGCGTCCGCGCGAGCCGCACTGAGACGTAACCTCCGGTCTTTCGGCTCGCGAGGACGCTCGCCCCACCGGAATGACCCGCCCTCCCGAAAGAAAGATTGCCTCGTCGGTGGATTTCCCGACAAAATGCGCGAGTTTACCGCATGAACACTGTCGCGCTACCGCCATCGACATCGCGCCCGGGCAGCGTCGGCAGCGTTGACTCCTTGCCTCCGGTTGCCCGGCCCCGGAAAGGAGCCCTGAAACTATTCAAGGAAGTGTTGAACCATGGCGGCCCGGGCTATCTCCAGTTTGCCATCACGAACATCTGCAACGCCGACTGCGACTTTTGCGGCTTTGCCCGTTCCAAATTCGATCCCGAAGCCCGACGCAGTGTCACGCTCCACGAAGCGCGCGACGTCGTCGATATCTGCGGCAAAAACCATATCGGCTACCTGCTTTTCGTCGGCGGCGAACCCATGGTGCATCGCGATATCCGCGCCATGACCCGCTATGCCGCCGAACGCGGCCTTCATCCAATGATCTGCACCAACGGCGGGTTGTGGACCGAGGAAAACATGCGCGGCCTGGCGAACGACGGCCTCAGCAGCGTCATCATGTCCATCGACACTCACGACGTCGCGAAGCATGAGAAGAACCGCGGGCTGCCGGACGTCTGCCGAAAGATCAAGCGCGCGAACGAGTTTTTTCACGGCGCCGGCATTCAAACCACCGCCAGCATCACCGCGAGCCGGTTGATCGAGGATTACGGCAAGCTGCCGGCGTTTCTTGAAAGCCTGGGCTTCAAGAGCTGCACGTTCAGCTATCCGCTCACCTCACTGGCCAGCAGTTATCTCAGCTTCAGCAACAGCGGCCTGGTGAATTACTCGAAGGATGAACTGATCGGTGTCTTCGAGAAAATCAAGCAGATGAGACAGCGCAGCGGTTTCCCGGTGGTGAACCCGACGGAATCACTCACCGAAATGCAGCGGCATCTGCGGGGCGAAAAGGAGAAATTCGGCTGTTTGGGCGGGCACAAGTATTTTTACCTCGACTGGAAACTGGACCTGTACCGCTGTCATTACTGGGAAAGGCCGATGTGCAAGATCTACGAATTCGACCAGTCGAAGCTTATCCGCGACGGTTGCACGCGGTGCATGATTGACTGTTACCGCGACCCGAGCGTGCTCCAGTTCGCTGCCATCAGCGCCGGCGACGCTTTCAACAATTTGAAGAAGGGCAAACTTGGAGCCGCCACGAAAAACATTTTTGACCGGCGCAATCTGACTTCGATCAGGGCCGTTTGGGAAGATCGCAAGTGGATCGGCGGGGTTTAGTCCAGTGGGAACCCCTGCGGCTTTGCCGGAGGTCGCTGACTTGTATCGGAGCGGCCAAGCACATAATGGTCAAATAACGATCATGATCAATGTGTTTAGCCCATTTCGCGCTTGTCATCGCCCGTGCAGGTGCTAAGTTTTCCGGCCTTTTATGAAAGAGAAAGTACATCCGAAGTATGTGGATGCGGAGATCCGGTGCGCGTGCGGCAACGTGGTCAAGACCAAGTCCACCAAGCCGGTTATCATTGTGGGTATCTGCAGCGCTTGCCATCCGTTCTACACCGGGCAGCAGAAGTTTGTGGACACCGCGGGGCGCGTCGACAAGTTCCAGCAGCGCATGGCCAAAACCCAGGCCGCCCAGGCCGCCGCCGCGACGAAGAAGAAAAAGAAGTAGCCTTTCGCAAAAATCCGCCCGCATTTCCGATGTTTCGGGACTGCGGGCGTTGTCTTTTTCCCCAGGCAATGCCGACATAATTTACGATTGACGATTGACGCCGTCTTGGCCCAGGCACGCGTAAATCGTAAATCGCGAATCAAGAATCGAAAATTAGAGAATGGACCTGACCGAACAAATTGAAGCATTCTCGCGCCGCTTCGCGGAAACGGAATCGGCCTTGAGCGATCCCAAGGTGTTCGACAACCCGCAACGGGCGCAGGAGTTGTCCAGGGAGTACGCCCGCCTGAAAGAAGTCGTGGAGCGCGGCCGGGCGTACCAGAAGGCCACCGCCGACCTGGGACAGAACCGCGCTTTGCTGCAAAGCGAGCCGGCTGAGTCCGAACTGGCTCAGATGGCCAGGGACGAAATCGCGCGGCTCGAAGAGGAAAAAAAGCGGCTGGAACTGGAAATTCAGCGGGGCATTTTGCCGCCGGACCCGGCCGATTCGCGCAACACGATCATCGAAATCCGGGCCGGCGCCGGCGGACGGGAATCGGCGCTCTTTTCAGCCGACCTTCACCGGATGTATTCCCGTTACGCCGAAAAGCAGGGCTGGAAATTCGAAAACCTCGACTCCAGTCCGTCCGACCTCGGCGGCTTCAAGGAGGTGATTTTTCAAATTTCAGGCAAGGACGCTTACAGGCGGCTCAAGTATGAAAGCGGCGTGCATCGGGTGCAGCGCGTGCCCGCCACCGAGGCGCAAGGAAGAATACATACCAGCACCTGCACCGTGGCCGTGCTGCCCGAAGCCGAGGAAGTGGACGTGGAAATCAAACCCGAAGAACTGGAAATCACCGTGTGCCGCGCGTCCGGTCCGGGCGGCCAGGGTGTGAACACGACGGATTCGGCAGTCCAGATTTTGCACCAACCGAGCGGTCTGACGGTCCGTTGCGCCGACGAACGATCCCAGCAGAAAAACAAAGCCAAGGCGCTCCGGGTATTGCGCTCCCGCCTGCTGGACCGGAAGGTCGCCGAGGAAAACGCCAAATACGCGGCCCAGCGCAAGGCCCAGGTCGGCACCGGCGAGCGCAACGAGCGCATCCGCACCTACAATTTTCCGCAAAACCGCGTCACCGATCACCGCATCGAACTCACGCTCTACAACCTGCCCGCCGTGCTGGAAGGCGAACTCGACCCCATCATCGAACCCCTGATGGCGCATGATTTGGAGGAAAAACTGGCGGCCTTGAGATTGTGAGTTTCAGGTTGCAGGTTGAAGGTTGCAGGGCGCAGGGCAGCGACCACCAACCAACCTGCAGCCCGTAACTTTCAACATGCAACGTTCAACCAAGATCAAAGGCCTGATCTTCGATTGCGACGGCACGCTGGCTGACACGATGCCGTTGCATTGGCGTGCGTGGCAGACGGTTGCCGCGCGCTACAAACTTCATTTTCCAGAAGACCGTTTTTACGCGCTGGGCGGGGTGCCGTCGCGTGACATCTTCAAAATGCTCGCCGACGAGCAGGGCGTTACGCTCGATCATCTGAAAGCCTCTCGCGAAAAAGAAGCTGAATACCTGGCGCTGATGACGCAGGCGGGACCGATCCACGCGGTGGTGGATATCGCGCGGAAAAATTCCGGGAGAATTCCGCTGGCGGTGGCCTCCGGCGGGACGCGCCAGATTATCGAGCAGGTCCTCGAACATCTGGGCATTCGTCGCCTGTTCCAGGCCGTGGTGACCAGCGAATGCGTGGTGAATCAAAAACCCGCCCCGGACATTTTTCTCGAAGCCGCGCGCCGGATCAGGGTTGAACCAAGATTCTGCCGCGCATACGAAGACACGGATTTGGGGCTTAAAGCCATCCAGGCAGCCGGCATGGAAGCAGTGGACGTGCGCACACTGCTCAAAGCACGACGTTAAACCGTTACGTCGTTGCATTGTTAAATTGTTGAATCGAGCTGCCGTTGCCTCCGTTGTCACGGTTCAACGGTTCAACGGTTCCTTCCGCGTCCACACATAACGCCCCATCAACACCCGCAGGACCGCGGTAAAGGGAATGGCCAGGATGCCGCCGAGCAGGCCGCCCAACAGCGTGGTGCCGACCATCACGGCGATGATGATCGTGAGCGGGTGCAGGCCGACCCGGCCCTTCATGATTCGCGGGGAAATCACCAGACTTTCCAGCGTTTGCACGATGGCAAACACACCAAGGACAAACAGAGGGTGCAGCCAATCGCCGAATTGAACGAAGGCAATGATCAGGGCGGCGACACAGATGGTGATCGCGCCCAAAAACGGGATCATCGTCAGCACGACGGCCGCCGCGCCGAGCAGGACGGCATAGGGCAACCCCACGATCAGGAAACCGATCGTATACAAAATGGCATCGCACAGCGCCACCAGCACCTGGCCGCGAAAAAAAGCGATGAGATAACCGTTGATTGAGCGCAGGACGAACACCAGCTCATCTTTGAATCGCGAATCCGCCACCGGCAGGTAGTTCGTCCAGCTCGATTCGATGCCGCGTTTCTCGAGCAGGAGGTAAAATGCGTAAACCGGAACCAACACCAGTCCGGCCAGGAATCCAAGCCACGAAGCGACCCGCCCGACCTGGCCGAACAACCAGCGGCCAACCCGGGGCGATACGCTGGCCAGCCAACCGGTGGCCGATCGCAGGGTCTTCTCGTCCCAAGCACCCCCAAACAGCGCGGGATTGTCGGTCGTTGCCCCCGCGGTGTTTGTTGTGCCGGCCGGGGAGAGAATTTCGGGCGCGCCGGCGGGCGCTGCGGGTTCGGCCGTTCCGGCGGCTCTGGTTTCGCGCTTCAGCAGTTCCTGGAGGAGCGGCGGCGGCTTGTTGACCCAGAGCTCGATTCGCTGCTCCAGCTTGACTGCGTAACCGGGAACCCGCGCGGCAAGTTGACGCGTTTCGCGAACCAGTTGAGGAACAATACTCCCGAAGACCGCTGCGACAACGACCAGCGCCATCCCGAACACGCAGATGATCGCCCGCGGCCGGGAGACACCTTTGCGCTCAAAAAAGTCCACGACCGGGTCGAGCAGATACGCGACGACACCCGCGATGGCGAGCGGCCAGAGAACGGGGGCGAGGATTTGCAGCGCCCGCCCCAAACCCCAAATGAGGGTCGCGACCAAGGCAACCAGGGCGGCGCTCGCCAGACCCGTCACTGCCAGCCAGATGATGCGCGCCTGTTTTTCGGTAGGGGGAGGAAAAGTCATGTGAATCTCAAACCTCAAATCTCAAATTTGAAATCAATTGCCCTGCCCCAGTTTTTTCGACTTCTCGGTGGCGGCGCGGACCGCGCTGATCAGCGTCCCGCGCAGCTTGCCCTTCTCCAGTTCGTGGAGACCTTCGATGGTCGTGCCGCCGGGGCTGGTCACCATGTCTTTCAATGCGCCGGGGTGCTGGCCCGTTTCCAAAACCATCTTCGCGGCCCCCAACACCGTTTGCGCCGCCAGTTTGGTCGCCACCTCGCGCGACAGGCCGGCGGCGACGCCGCCATCGCTTAAGCCTTCGATGAACAAATAAACGTACGCCGGTCCGCTGCCGCTCAGGCCGGTCACTGCGTCGAGCAGGGTTTCCTTCACCGGAAAGGCGACACCGACCGCGGAGAAGAGCTTTTGCGCCAATTCGCCGTCGGTCGGGAGCGCGGATTTGCCCAGCGCAAACGCGCTCGCCGAAGCGCCCACCAGAGCCGGCGTGTTCGGCATCACACGCACCAGCCTGGCGCCAGCGCCCAACCCGGCTTCCAGCTTCGCCAGCGGCACTCCGGCGGCAATCGAAATGAGCACATGCCTGTCAGTGAAATGGTCCCGTATCTCGCCGAGCACGCCGCTGACCTGGTCCGGTTTGACCGCCAGGACCAGGACTTCCGCAAATTTCAACACGTCCGGGTTGAACGCCGTGGTTTTGGCGCCGACTTCTTTGGCGAACGCAGCGCAGGCAGCCTGGCTGACATCGCTGGCGCTGATTTGCTTCGGCGACACCAATCCCGCTTTGACAAACCCCTTGGCCAGGGCTGTGGCCATTTTCCCCGCGCCGAGAAAGCCGATGGTCAATTGGGAAGACATGTGCGGTTTTTATCAGGCGGACAATGCTCTGTCACTGCCCAAATGCGGACCGGAAACGGAGGGCAGCGCTCCGTGGCCACCCAAATGAATGGTTCGGTGGCTCCCCGGAAAGCCCGGCTGCCGGCGAGGCAAACAACGTCGATTTTTCGCCAAAATCCGGTGAGCAGGGGTTGAATCCGGGGTAGATTCTATCTGACGGTGGAATCCAGAAAATCTCCGGATTCAATCCATTTGCCGATGCCAATTTCCGAGTCAAATGTCGCCGCTTCGAATAGGCTGGTCCGACCGGCAGATTTGCCGCCCGGCTCCACCCGGATCTCGCTGCTGGGGGTCGATTACTATCGTCTCACCACCGGCGATGGCGGCGAGATTTACCTGACGGAATTCGGGGTGCCGTTCTCGAAGAATCTGCTGCCGGAAAACTGGTATGCGCCGGACTGGTTTGAGGCCAAGCGCGAGCGGCTCGAAGGCACCAGCATGGTGTACAAAGTGCCGACGCGCGCGGTCAACGGCACCGTCCTGAACCTGGTGGTAAAATGGTCCCGCGTCGGCGAAGTGGTGCCGTTCGACACGCTCACGGTCAACAAATTCATCCATGCGGAATTTAACAGTCCGTTCGAGGAGTTTTCGCTGCTGATGGAATTGCGCAAAGGAGAGGCCGGTCCCGCGGGCATTCGTATTCGCACGCAACGGCCCATGGCGATTTACGTGCCGAGCGAACGGCTGCAGCTCTGGCAAACCGGCCGGTCGGAGGACAAAATCCGCGCCAAAGTGACCCGCCACCCCGACGTGGAGATCGACATCCTCCGGCAATACGTCGTGCTGTTTGGATGGATCGAGGGTCTGGACGCGGTCGAGACCGCGGACAATTTCGGCCTGGAGGGCCGCACCCGCGCGGAGTTTCTCGCGGGCATCACCAGCCTCGTGATGCATGAGCTCCGGCAAAAGGGCTATCGGGTGGTGGATATGAAGCCGAACCACGTCATCCTGCGGCCCGGCCCGCGTCGATCGTTGTTGCGCGACCGGAACGGCCAGTTCGCCTATGCGCTGGTCGATTACGAGTTGCTCGAGCGGACGCCGGAACACGAGCAGGCCGTGCGCAGCGCCAACCGCCAGCTTTACCTCAAACACATGGCCCGGCGGTTTGAAGCCGACGCCGCGAAACCGCTGCCAGCCCATCTGCGCGCAGTCAATATCCTGGGGGTGGATTACGTTTTCGGCCGGGCGGAAAGCACCGGGGGCCTGCTCTGGGTGGCGGGCAAAGATCCCGATTTGTTCAATTATTTCCTTCCGGAACGCTGGCGGCGGACGCCGAAAAAGAAACTGTCGGCGCGCAACCAGGTCTTCTACACCCGCACCAAGGATAACATCCACCTGGTCTGGAAGGTTTCGCGCATGGGCGACCAGCCCTGGTTGACCAATCCCGAAGGCCAGAAGGAGGCCGCTCGTGAATACGGCTACAACAGTCCGTTCGAGGAATTCGCTTTCGCGCTCGAGCTGACCCGCGGCGGCGTGAAGACAGTGTATCCGCGCGCGATTTACATGACGGGCCACACCCACGAGTCTGCCCGGAAAGTGGCGGATGAGCGGCGCTACACGGCGCTGGCTCAACTGCGCACGCCGGATGGCGAGCCGGTGGTCCGCAAGGAGTGCGATTATATCACCATTTGGGGGTTCTGGAACGGACCGGACGAGTTGTTGGCCGCCGCCGACGGCGAGTATTACCAGGCGGTAAACGCCAAACGCGCCTATGCAAACAAAAGGATTTCCCTGCAGGCGTTGCGGGAATTGATGCGACTGAAGGCGGAACGGCTGGCGCGCTGCGGTTTTGAGGACCTGAACCTCAAGCCGGATCACCTGCTGCTTTCCCTCGACGCGGCGAAAAAGCTTGTCATCGGCCCTTTGGGCAAACCCGAGGTGCGCCTCTGCAACTTCGAACTGATCCGGCGAAAAGCCGAGTCCGCGGGGAAATGATCAGGCCCGGCGCCGGCATCCGGCGGAGCTTTACCTCTCCTCATCGCATCCCTTCATTGAATCAATCACATCGATCTTAAGTAACTTGACAGTTACTTTTACCGGTCTAGTGTCACCAGTCGTGATCACGGCATGAGGGCCTTGCATTCCCAGAAAACCGGCTGCCGCAACCCGCGGCAGAGCCGGGAACGGATACTGGAGGCGGCGTTGAGAGAGTTCGCCGCCCAGGGATTCGCCGGGGCGCGTGTGGACACGATCGCCCGGCGGGCGCGCATCAACAAACGGATGTTGTACCATTATTTCGGCGACAAGAAGGGTTTGTTCCGGGAAGTGTTGCGCCGGAAACTGGCCGAACGCGCCGCCTGGCTGGCTTCCGCGCCGGAGGACCCCGTTGAGAGCCTCTGTTACTGGTTTCGACTCGCCTGTCGTGACCGGGAATGGGTGCGGTTGCTGGAGTGGGAAGCGTTGCAATGGGGCGAGCGGAAGGTGATCGACGAAGAGCACCGCCGGGAACGCACGGCGCGGGCGGTGGAGCGGCTCCAAGAGCGGCAGGCCAAAGGCTTGCTTCCGCGGGAATTCGATCCCGGCCAGTTGCTCTTGGCGATGATGGGCATGACAACTTACCCATTGGCGTTTCCGCAGGTTGCGCGGCTGATCACGGGATTTTCGGTTTCGGACCCGCGATTCCAGGCACGGCGGGAAAAATTTCTGCGGCAGTTCGCCGGGGCGCTGCGCACGCGTGCCGCCAAAGCCGCGCCCCCGGCCGGACTCACTTTGGCTCAGCATCGGAAGGCGGCACCAGAATGAACGGCGACTCCAAAAACATGACGGGCAGCCTTCACGGCCTCTCACCCGCGACACCTCTCCAGGAACCTGTTCTTCCTGGAGGGAAGCGCTCCGTCGCTTCCCCATCTGGTTGCTCGGGGCACCGACGGAGCGGTGCCCTCCAGGTTTTCGCCCGGGTTCAAGGTCCCAACGCGCGCCCGAATTTGGGATTGGAGGCTCTCCAGGAACCGGGCAGCGGGTTTCCTCAGCAAGCCGACATTGTCAGCGGCGGTTTGAAAACCGCCGCTTCGCGCCGGTTCATGGTTCGAGTCCGTGCGCCCCGCTTCGGCCCCCGCAGTCTTTTCGCGCTCGCCGCCTGCCTGGCAATGGCGTTGCTGTTCAGCTCCTGTTCGCGCAAACCAGCGGGGGCGCAGGGGCGGCCGGGCGCCGGCGCGGCGGTTCCTGTTCTCGTCGCCAAGGCCGAATCCCGGGATATTCCGGTCGAGATTCACGCCATCGGCAGCGTGCAGGCCTACTCGGTTGTTTCCATTCGTTCCCAGATTACAGGGCCGATTACGGAGGTGCACTTTCAGGAAGGCCAGGAGGTGCGCGACGGCGATCCGCTTTTCACGATTGATCCGCGGCCGTACGAGGCCGCCTTGAATCAGGCCAAGTCGAGTCTGATCAGGGACGAAGCACAACTGGTCAGCGCACGGCTCGAGTTCGAGCGCACGAGCAACCTGTTTGTGAGCAAGATCGCGTCCCGGCAGGATTACGACACCGCGGAAGCCAACTACCGTGCGCTGGAAGGGACCGTGCTGGTGGATCAGGCCGCCATCTCGAACGCGCAGGTCAGTCTGGGCTACACGGTCATTTGCGCGCCTATCGACGGCCGCACGGGAGATGTGACCGCGAAGAAGGGAAACGTCGTCAAGGCGCCGGATGACGTTTTGCTGACCATCACTCAGGTTCATCCGATTTACGTCGCGTTCTCCGTCCCGGAACAGAATCTGGCCGCCATTCGCCGGAAATCGAGTCAAGATGCCTTGGCTGTCGAAGCCGTGGTGCCCAGCCAGAGGAACAGCCTGGCCCGGGGTGAATTGACTTTCATCAACAACATGGTGGACACAAACACGGGAACAATTTTGTTGAAGGGCACGTTTGCCAATACCAACGATGTGCTGTGGCCGGGGCAGTTTGTGCAGGTGTCGTTGACGCTCAGCAATCTGGTCCAGGCGACGGTGGTGCCTTCGCAAGCCGTGCAAACGGGGCAGAACGGCGAATTCGTGTTTGTGGTGAAGCCCGACCAGACTGTGGAAGCCCACCCGGTCGCGACCAGCGTCTCTTACGACGGATTGACGGTCATCACGAGCGGGGTGCAACCGGATGAAACCGTGGTCACGGACGGGCAGTTGCGGCTCGTGCCGGGCGCAAAGGTCAGCGCCAGATCGTCGCCAACACCGGCTCCGGCGACGAATCCTTTGGAAAACCCGCAACCGCAGCGATGAACGACTCAAGGCCATACCGTGCATCGGCCAAATCCGGGCTTGCCAATCACCGCGAAGAGAGAAACATCGAATCTCGAACAGCCAACGCCCAACAGCTAACGAGAAGGCGGCCATGTTCCGGTTCGGAGTTCGGAGTTCGATGCCGGATGCTGGATGTTGATCGATTATGAGCGTCCCGGAACTGTTCATTCGCCGGCCCGTGATGACCACCCTGGTCATGTCGGGCATCCTGCTCTTCGGCATCATCAGCTACCGTTATCTCCCCGTCAGCGATCTGCCCAGCGTGGATTATCCGACCATCCAGGTCTCCGCGAGTTTGCCCGGCGCCAGCCCGGAGACGATGGCCGCGTCGGTGGCCACCCCCCTGGAGAAACAGTTTTCCACGATCGCGGGCATCGACTCGATGTCATCGATCAGCGCGCTGGGCAGCTCGCAGATTACGATCCAGTTCAGCCTGAGCCGCAGCATCGACGCCGCGGCCCAGGATGTGCAGGCGGCCATCGCTAAGGCCGCGCGGCAGTTGCCGCCGGAACTGCCGACGCCACCCGTCTATAGCAAAGTCAACCCGGCCGACTCACCTATCCTTTATCTCGCGCTGTCCTCTCCCACACTGCCTCTCTCGACCGTGGACGACTACGGCGAGAATTTCATGGCGCAGCGAATTTCGATGATCGACGGTGTTGCCCAGGTGGGTGTGTTCGGTTCGCAGCAGTACGCCGTGCGGGTGCAGGTGGATCCGAACAAACTGGCATCCTATAACATCGGCATCGACGAGGTCTCTCAGGCAATCCAATCGGGGAACGTGAACCTGCCGACCGGCACGCTGTATGGCCATCACCAGGCATTCACGGTCCTGGCCAGCGGCCAACTCTACAATGCGGCTGCCTACCGCCCGTTAATCGTCGCGTATCGCAACGGCAGCCCGGTGCGCCTGGAACAGTTGGGGCGCGTTTTAGACAGCGTTCAAAATGACAAGGTGGCCAGTTGGTATGACAACACCCGTGCCATCGTGCTCGCCATTCAGCGGCAGCCGGGCGCGAATACGGTCGAAGTCGTGGATTCGATTAAAACACTTCTGCCGCAGTTTCGCGCAGCGCTGCCGGCTTCAGTGAATATCTCGATTCTATACGACCGGTCGGAATCCATCCGCCAATCGGTGAACGACGTGCAGTTTACTCTCTTGCTGACCGTCTGCCTGGTCGTGCTGGTGATCTTCCTTTTCCTGCGCAATCTTTCCGCCACGGTGATCCCCAGCCTGGCCCTGCCGATGTCCATCATCGGCACCTTCGCAGTGATGTACCTGCTGGGCTACAGCCTCGACAATCTCTCGCTCATGGCGCTGACCTTGTGCGTCGGGTTCGTGGTGGACGATGCGATTGTGATGCTGGAAAACATCGTGCGACACATGGAACACGGCGAGCCTCCGATGCAGGCCGCCTTAAACGGTTCCCGGGAGATCGGGTTCACCATCATCTCGATGACGCTGTCGCTGGCCGCGGTGTTCATTCCGGTGCTGTTCATGAGCGGGATTCTGGGACGATTGCTGCACGAATTTGCCGTGACCATTGCGGTGGCAGTGCTGGTCTCCGGCTTTGTCTCGCTGACCCTGACCCCCATGCTGGCCAGCCGCTTCGTCCAGTCGTCGCATGGCCGCAGGCACAACCGCCTCTACACCGCCTCGGAACGGTTTTTTGATGGAATGTTCAATACCTACGATCGCACCCTGCAGGTCGTGATGGGCCGTCGCCGGACGACGCTGGCGGTTTCATTCGCCGTGCTGATCGCGACCGGCTTTCTGTTTGTCGTGATCCCAAAAGGCTTTTTCCCCATAGAAGACACGGGCCAGATTTTCGGCATCACCGAGGCGGCGCAGGACATCTCGTTTGATGCCATGCGCGAACACCAACTGGCTGTGGCCAAAATCGTTGCCGCCGACCCGAACATCGCCGACTTCATGTCTTCCATTGGCGCGGCGGGCTCCAGCGCCACTTTGAACAATGGCCGCATTTTCATGCGGCTGAAGCCGCGTTCACAACGCCGCCTGCGGGCGGACCGGATCATTCAGGAATTGCGTCCCAAACTGGCGAGCGTGCCGGGGATTCAAACGTATATGCAAGTGCCGCCGCTGATTCGCATCGGCGGCATGCTGACCAAGGCCCTCTATCAGTTCAGCCTGCAGGACACCGACACCCGAGAGCTGTACCAATGGGCGCCGCTCATGATGAAGAAGATGGCCGCGGTCACGAACCTTTTTCAGGACGTGACCAGCGACATGCAGATTGCCAATCCCCAGATCACCGTTGAAATCGATCGCGACAAGGCCTCCGTTCTGGGTGTGATGCCGGACCAGATCGAAAACGCTTTGTACGACGCTTATGGGCAGCGGCAGATTTCCACGATCTATACCGACGTGAACGAGTACTGGGTGGTGATGGAAGTGGAACCACAATTTCAAAGAGACCCGTCGGCGCTGTCCCAACTCTACATTCGCTCGTCCAATACGAACCTCGTGCCGCTCGCGGCGATGGCCAATCTGACGCGCAGCCTCGGTCCGATGACCGTCTCGCACGTCGGCCAGTTGCCTTCGGTGACCATTTCCTTCGACCTCGCGCCGGGCGTTTCCCTGGGCACCGCGGTGGACCAAGTCGAGCGATTACAGGCCGAACTGCATTTACCCCCGACCATCAACGCCAGCTTTCAAGGTTCGGCACAGGTTTTTCAGTCGTCGGTCAAAGGGCTCGGCGTTCTGCTGATCATGTCCATCCTGGTCATCTACATCATTCTGGGAATTCTGTACGAGAGTTTCATCCATCCAATCACCATTTTGTCCGGCCTGCCCTCCGCGGGATTTGGCGCGCTGCTGACGCTGATAATCTTCGGCGTGGATTTGAACATCTACGCGTTTGTAGGCCTGATCATGCTCGTGGGCATCGTGAAGAAGAACGCGATCATGATGATCGATTTCGCCCTCGACGCGCAGCGGCAAGGAAAAGCGCCGGCAGACGCAATCTACCAGGGCTGCCTGCTCCGCTTCCGTCCCATCATGATGACGACGATGTCCGCGCTCATGGGCACGCTGCCGATTGCGCTCGGCTTCGGCGCGGGCGGTGAATCCCGAAGGCCGCTGGGTCTGGCGGTCGTCGGCGGACTGATTGTTTCACAAATGTTGACGCTTTACATCACACCGGTGATTTATCTCTACATGGAATCGTTCCAACAATGGGTGCGCCGCCATCTGCCGCACCGGCATGCGGCCGGCTCCTCGGCCGGGGAACCTGCGCCGACAGCTTAGCCGGAGCGATTCAGTTGTTTTGGAGCACAAACCGTTTGAGTTCGATCCCGGCTCGCTCCGTGACGAACAGGTGAAAATCAAGGTCGATTTCTGCGGCCTTTGCCATGCGGACCTGTCGATGCTCGACAATGAATGGGCCCAGACCATTTACCCGTTCGTGCCGGGGCATGAAGTCGTCGGCGTCCTGGGCATCGGCGGACTCGGCCATCTGGCCCTGCAATTCCTGAACAAGTGGGGTTGCGAAGTGTATGCTTTCACGACCAGCAACTCGAAACGCGGTGAAACGCTGAAACTCGGGGCGCATCAGGTCGTGAATTCGCGCGATGACAACCAGCTCAAGAAACTTGCTGGTGCGCTCAATTTCATCATCTCGACGGTCAACGCGCCCCTTCCCTGGGACGCCATTCTCGAGACGCTGGCGCCGAAAGGTCGATTGCACCTCGTCGGCGTCGTGCTCGAGCCGATTCCGGTTCGCCGCTCGGCAGCACGGCTGCGATCGCCCCAATGCTTGATTTCTCGGCGCGCCACGGCATCGCTCCGGTCGTGGAGGTTTTCCCGATGTCGCGTGTGAACGAGGCGTTCGAACATTTGCGCGCGGGCAAGGCCCGTTACCGCATCGTGCTGGAAAACGACATCAAGTGATTCACTTCTCTCGCACCATCTCCGGACCAATGCGTTTCGTGATTTGAATTCTCTTCCGCTGCATGGAGACGGCTCAGCGGCAACGTCACGCCCGCGACACGAACGGATTGCCTTTGATGTAAAAGCGCAGGTGCCGCTTGGCCCAATGCCTCGCGTAATCCACACCGATGCGGGGTCTCCCGGCGATCGCGAAGGATTCAGGTTCCGCCGCCGCCGCGATGTAGAAATCATCGCTGAGCAGGTCGCGCCCGTTCAGGCGGCGGTCGATGTGCATGGCTTTGCAGAGCAGGCCCGGTCCCTGAGTTCGACCCTCCACATTCTTCAACGGCTCGAGGGCGCGCAACAGCACCGCCGAGGCGTGCCCTTCGGGTTCGGTCACGGCGTTCATGCAGTGATACATCCCGTAAACGAAATAAACGTAGGCGTGGCCTGGCGGGCCGAACATCACTTTCGTCCTCTCGGTCAGCCCCCGGGACGAGTGCGCGGCGAGATCATGCGGTCCCAGGTACGCCTCCACTTCCACGATCCTGCCAACCCGCTCGATGCCGGCCGAAACGCGGACGAGGCATTTCCCGAGCAGTTCTTTGGCGACGAGAACGGTGTCGCGATCGTAAAACGACCGCGGCAATTTTCGTTTCAGCAATTCGATTTGCCGCATTCCCATGCTGTCTTGGCCGTGCCTATTCAATAGAAACCACGAAACCTGGGCGAAAGCCAGGAGGGCACCGCTCCGTCGGCGCCCTGATCAATCAGATGGGGAAGCGACGAAGCGCTTCCCTCCGGGAAGAACGGGTTCATGGGTAGCCCTAATCCCAAAACTGGCTGCGTATTGCGGTCCATGAACACGGTAGGGACGCGCTGCCGTGCGTCCGGCCGCGACGCAGCGTGACCCTACCAGGTTCATGGATGAGCCATCTCTCAAAGGTATTTTCTTAACAAAGGCGCCAGCTCTTCCTTCGTTCTTGGAGGCCAGAGGTTGCGGTCGGTGATGATGGCGTTTCGCAATGCGTCATGACACCGCCAACCCGGCGCCGCAGGAATCCGCGGGATGACGCCGGCGATGATCTTCTTCGCCGTGGCCGCATTCCGCGTCAGATTCTGGATCACCATTTCAATCGTGACGTGGGCTTCGTCAACCTTCCAGCAGTCGTAGTCGGTCACCATCGCCATGGTGGCGTAAGCAATCTCCGCTTCCCGCGCGCATTTCGCCTCGCCGAGGTTCGTCATGCCGATGACGTCGTAGCCGAGTTTGCGGTTGGTGAGCGATTCGGCGCGGGTGCTGAAGGCCGGTCCTTCCATGTTCACGTAGGTGCCGCCGTCGTGAACGCGGGCCTTCAACGCGCGGGCGGTCTTTAGAAGCAACTGCCTCAGTTCCTCGCAGATCGGGTCGGCGAACGCAATGTGCGCGATGATGCCCCGGCCAAAAAAGGTGTGTTCAAAACTCCGCTTGGTGCGGTCGAGAAACTGATCGATCAACACAAAATCGCAGGGTTTGTATCTGGCCTGGAGGGAGCCGACGGCGCTGGCGCTGATGATCCAGGCGACCCCCAGCTTCTTCATGGCCCAGATGTTCGCGCGATGATTCAGTTCGCTGGGCATGACCCGGTGACCCCGGCCATGGCGGGGCAGGAAAACCACTTCGCGGCCGCTCAATTCGCCCGTCAGAAATTCATCCGACGGCAAGCCGAACGGTGTTTTGACCTGGACCCATTTCTGACGGGTCAAACCTTCGATGTGGTAGAGTCCGCTCCCGCCGATGACGCCGATCCGGTGTTTTGGCATGGGCGGGGTTATACCGCAGACCGGCAGCGGGCCGCCAGCGATTTCCTCGATCAAATACAAACGAATTCTAACGCGGAGATCGCAGAGCGCGCAAAGGACCGCAGAGAAGCGATTGACCTCTGACCGCGCGATGCCCGGGTGCAGCCGGGACAGGTTTTCCAATTCATTGACGCTTGCCGGGTTCCGGCGGCGGGCGTATAAAGGACACGCAAGCAGAGAACTGTCTATGTCAAATACCGGGCGCCAGTCTGTCAATACCAGCAACGTGCTCTCCGTCATCATGGGTGGGGGACAAGGGACACGTCTGTTTCCACTCACCAAGGAACGATCCAAGCCGGCCGTGCCGCTGGTGGGAAAATACCGGCTCGTAGACATCCCGATTTCCAACTGCATCAACTCCGGCCTGCGCCGGATTTATGTTCTGACTCAATTCAACTCGGCCTCGCTGCATCGCCATATCTGGCAATCCTACAAGTTCGATCACTTCTCGGGTGGGTTCGTGGAAATCCTGGCCGCGGCGCCGACGTTGGCTGATACATCCTGGTATCAGGGCACGGCCGATGCCGTGCGCAAGAATTTGATCCACTTTCTCAATCACGATTTTGACTACCTGCTGATCCTGAGCGGCGACCAGTTGTATCGAATGGATTTCGGCCGCGTCATCGCCCAGCATGCGGAGACGGGCGCGGACATCACCGTCGCCACCATCCCCGTGACCCGCCGCGAGTCGGAGACGCTCGGGATCATGGAGATCAACGAGGAACGCCGCATCACGCGTTTTGTGGAAAAGCCGAAGGATCCGGCCGTCCAGGATTCTCTCCGGCTGCCGCGCGAGTGGTATGCGCGCCTGGAGATTCAGGACGGAGAGGAGCTGTTCCTGGCGTCCATGGGCATTTACGTCTTCAATCGCGACATGTTGCGGCAACTCGTGGACAATACACTGGCGGATTTCGGCAAACACATCATTCCGAACGCCATCCAGAGCCAGCGTGTCTTCTCATACGTATTTCAGGGGTACTGGGAGGACATCGGATCCATTCGCTCCTTTTTCGAGGCCAATCTCGACGTCACTTCGGAACTGCCGCGGTTCAACTTCTTCGACATGGGCTCGCCGATTTTCAGCCGTCCCCGGTTTCTGCCCGGCTCAAAAATCAACAGCGCGCAGATCGATCACGCGGTCATTTCCGACGGCTGCATTTTGAATCATTCCCGCATTTCGCACAGCATTGTGGGAGTCCGCAGCATCGTCGGGCCGGGCACGGAACTGACGCGCGTCATCCTGATGGGGTGCGACTATTACGAATCGCACGAATCCATCACCGCCAATCAGCAGGCCGGCCGGCCGCGGATCGGGATTGGCATGAACACGCGGATCGAAAATGCGATCATCGACAAAAACGCGCGCATTGGCGACAACGTGGTCATCACGCCGGCGGGCAAGCCGGAGAACGCGGACCATCCCCTCTACTACATTCGCGATGGGATCGTGATCATCCCCAAGAGCGGCATCGTGCCGCACGGGACGGTGATTTGAAGCGGATCATCCCAGCAGCGATTTTGAGAACCGCGAAATGCCCGGCGTGGCTTGCCCAAACCTTCACAGGTGGTATGACGCGCTTTCCCCCAGGCGACACTCGGAAAGGGCGCGTACTGCCATGCACAGAGATTTCCGCACCCGGCGCCAATTGATTGGAGCGGCCTGCGGAAATTTCCATGCGCGGTGTTACTATTTCACCGCTGTGGCTTTGAAGAACGTATAGCAGAACGTGCCCTCCGCTCCCGCGGCGGCCCGCAGCTCGGCAATGCCACAATCCCACGCCTCCGGTTCGATCAGCCCGGCCTTCAGCGCCTGTTCGCGCACCCCTTCCACCATGGCGATGAAAGTTTTCTCCGTGAATCCATCCACCCATTGGGGGCGGCTGCTGTCGGCGTAAAAGAACCGGGGCGAAACGACAATATCCCGAAATGCCGCTTGCTTCAGGAGCGGGAAGAGCCGCCGGCCAACGAGCGCGTCGCCACCCGCCCGCGCCTGCAGATCCACCAGGCATTCAATCGTGCGCCGCGCGGCGGCGCTGTGCGGATGGAAGAAGGTTGAACCATGATCGCCTTCGATGACCGTGAGTGTGCCTCCCGCTTTGAGGGTGCGCCCCAGACACCGCAACGCGTCCAAAGGCCGGTTCAGGTGCTCCAGCAGGAAGCAGACAAACACATGATCGAACGCTGCCGCCGCGAAAGGCAGATGAAGCACGTCCGCCTGCTTGAATAACACATTGCTGATGCCGGCGCGCGCGACCGCCGCCCGCGCGGCCTCAAGCGATGCCGCCGAGACGTCCACCGAGGTGAATTGCGCCTGCGGACTGTTACGGGCCAGGATGACCGTCTGCGCGCCGACGCCGCAGCCGGCCTCCAGCACCCGCGCGCCTGGCGGATACACCGTGTCGTGGTGCAGCAGTTCGGACAGCGTGCGGGACTGATCTTTGAGCCGGCTGTTTTCCCGTTCGGAATAGCCATGAATGTACATCAATTCACGATTTGTGATTTACGATTGACGATGTCATCTGAGCAGCCATCCAGTGCGCAAATCGCATGTCCAAGATCGTGAATGGCAAGACCGGCTACTTCGTCTGGCCGTAGCCCATGAACACCCGGCCGCCCCTGGGGGTCATCAGTTGATATTGTTCCTCCAGCGGTCCGCGCGGCACTGCCATGCCGTCCGCATTCTCGTCGCGAACCGGCTTGCCGTCCGCCAGCAGCATGTAATGGTGAGTCCGATTGACGGGAATATCCGGGATCGTGACGGCCCATACACCACGTTCGTTTTCGCGTGTCATGGGCACCTTCTCCCACGCCGTGAACGATCCCACGATTTCGACGCTCCGCGGCGCGTCCGTCTGCCCGTCAGGAAGCCGCCAGCGAAACACCTTGGAAAAGGTCTGCTTGCGCTCCGAGGCGCCGTTCCGGGGCGGCGCCGCCGCCGGCAGCGTTACCTTCATTCGGGGACGGCCTTTCGCCGCGCGCATTTCTTCAAAAAGGTTTTGGAAACTATTAAGCATAAAAAGCGCAAAACTTATTCTTAGCAGATTCCAGCCTCACCGATCAAAGGAATTTTTCAGCGTGCCACCCGGAAACTGCACTGCCCTTTCTGCGAGAACCAAGGGAGCCGCAGCGCCGGGCCGGAAATCAGCCCGCGTCGGCAGCCGTGGATGTTCGAGGCCAGACCGGGTGGGGCGAGAGAAATCGCGTGCGGCAATTCCACCCATGAACCTGTTTTCATTGGAGGGAAGCGCTCCGTCGCTTCCCTGTCTCTTTGAGCAGGGCGCCGACGGAGCGGTGCCCTCGAGGCTCACGCCCGGTTCCTGGCTCGAATTCGTATCCAAACCGGCGTCAAAACCCTCCATGAACCGTCCGGACGTGGCGACAAGATAATGCGCAGCTGCGCATTATTTTGTCGCGCTCGGTTCCTGGCTGCAACGCGCGTTTCACGCAGGAGTTTCACGGGGCCCTGCTGGAAACGCGGCTGGTCATTAGCCTCGCCCCCTTGAGACCCGCTCCAGACGGCCCCGCTCCCGTTTGCCGCAACAAAACACTCGCCAGCCATGGAAACAAATGGCGATACTTGTTCCGCGACATGAAGAACCCAGATTGGGATCTATTCGGGAGGTGTTATCCCACCGGCTGGAACTGGTTTGCAGTGGGTTTGATTGTGGCCGCCATCGGGCTGCGCGCGCCGGCGCAAACCAACAGCGCGGCGGCAATGACGACAAATCTCCCGGCGTGGATCACCCGCCCTCTCCCGCTGATCGATGCGCTGAACCTCGCTCTCCAGCAGAACAGCGCCATCCGGAAAGCCAATGCCGACCTGGAAGCCGCCTACGGCGTGGTGGTCCAAACGCGCGCGGTGGCTATGCCAAAGATCCGAACGACGGGAAATTACACCGACACGGATCCGGGGGCCATCGACACGTTCCCTCTAGGCGTGCCGATCGTCCAGGCCCATCAGAACTGGCGCGTCGATGTTCAGATCGTCCAATCCATCTATGAAGGGGGACGCGTCCTGTCGGCGCTGCGCGCCGCCCGGCTGGCCCGGGAGCAGGCGCTGCTGCAATACGAGACCGCCGTCGCCGATACGCTGCTCGCCACGCGCGTGGCTTATTACGACGTGCTGCTCGCCGCCCAGCAGATTGTGGTCAATGAAGCTTCGGTGAATTTGCTCGCGAAGGAACTGGAGGATCAACAGCGCCGTTTTGAAGCCGGCACAGTGCCGCGCTTCAATGTGCTGCGCGCCGAAGTCGCCGTCGCCAACGCGCGGCCCGCGCTCATCCGCGCCCGTAACGATTATCGCATCGCCAAAAACAATCTTTCAAACCTGTTGGGCTACAACCTGCCGCGGGGTGTCTGGGAGGACATCCCGCTGCAATTGACGGACAAGCTTGAGGCCGAGCCTTACAGTGTCGAACTGCCGGCCGCCATTGCCGAGGCATTGGAGAAGCGCACCGAACTGGGCGCCTTGCGCAAGCAGGAACAGTTGCAGCGCGAAAACATCATCAACGCCAAGGCGGGCTACAAACCGTCCCTCCAAATCTTTGCCGGCTACGATGCTCACAACTGGCCGTTCTCGGATGATCTCGGCCAGGACCGCCACGGCTGGAACGCCGGCGCCCAGGTGAGTTGGGACATTTTCGACGGCCTGCTCACCCGCGGCCGGGTGCAGCAGGCCCGGGCGCAGCAGGAACGGTCCCAGGCGGATCTGGACGACAGCGGCCGCCGGGTTGAACTCGAGGTGCGCACGGCCTATTCGAGTTTCATCGAAGCCCGCGAGGTCCTGCAATCCCAGCAAAAGGTGCAGGAAGAAGCCGAGGAAGCCCTGCGCCTGGCCCGCGCCCGGGCGGAGGCCGGCACCGGCACCCAACTGGATGTTCTCGATGCGGAAACGTCTCTCACCCAGGCCCGCACCACGCAGGTCCAGGCGCTGCACGATTACGCCGTCGCCCGCGCCCGCCTGGAGCGCGCCGTCGGCCGGGATATGATCGGCACGGCGGGCGAGTAATACTCTCTTGCGATAAACCATATTTTGACCGTTGACCAATCCGCTCGATGAAACGATTGTCGATACGTGATTCAGGCAGTTGACATGTTCTCATGAAAACACAACTTCGCTCATCCGTTGTCAGTCACGTCTGCGGCATTGCGCTGCTCTCCTTGTTCACCGCACACGCGCAGGGACCCTGGCTCTATACCCCGTTTTATGTCAAAGCCGACTTCGGCGGCACTTTCACACAGGACACCGATTTAAAGGAGTTTTTCGGCGAGAACACGAGCGGCGCCAGGGTCAAATTCGATCCCGGTTTCCGCCTCGGCTTTACCGGCGGCCTGCTGGTCACCGACTGGTTTGCGGCCGAACTCGAGACGGGAGTGATGGAGAGGGGAATTGATTCCATCACCGGTCCGTCAAGTGTGGACGCCACGCTGTCGCAGGTGCCGTTTCTCCTCAATGCCCGATTCCAATTCCCCAACGAGTCCCGCTTCCGCCCCTATCTTGGCGGGGGCCTGGGAGTCGCCGCTGCGGTGCTTGACGCGGGTCACATTGACTTTGGAATGACGCAGTGGCACGGCAGTCAATCAGACGCGGTGTTCGCGTATCAGGCCTTTGCCGGGTTGCGCTACGCGTTGAATGACCGGGCGGGAGTTTGCCTGGAATATCACTATTTTGGAACCAGCGCCCCGGAATGGCGCGTCGATTCCAGATATGGCGTGTTCCCCGACCGGATGAGTTTTGGGCGCATCGACACTCATGCTTTCAGCATTGCGTTCGATTACAGGTTCTAGCGTGGTGTCACAAAAGTGCGTTTTCAATTGCACGCCTGATACAGACCCTCACCCGGCCTTCGGCCACGCTCTCCCATCCGATGGGAGGGCCGGGGTGAGGGCGGTTTGTCGATCCGTGGAGGGAATATCCAACAATAGTTGTTTGATTACACTCCAGGGCCCGGCACGCCGGGTTACGACATTTCAGCTCCGCAGCATGTTTTCATTAGCGATTATATCACTGGCGTCAATGTTCCCGAACCTGATTTTCTGGCTTCTCGACAAACATTTGATATCCGCCCTAAACTGAGCGAAATGTCGTCTGTGTATCAACCTCTGGCCATCGCCGGGCGGGTTTTCAAGTCGCGGCTCATCATGGGCACCGGCAAATTCTCGTCGCCCGAAGCCATGCGCGATGCCCTGGCCGCCAGCGGCGCCGAGCTGGTCACCGTCGCCCTGCGCCGGGCCGATTTGACCGGCAAGAAGGATCCGTTCGCCAATATTCTTGAATTCATCGATTCGAAGAAATATTTGCTGCTCCCGAACACCAGCGGCGCCATGAACGCCGAAGAAGCGGTGCGATTGGCCCGGCTGGCCGCGGCCGCCGGACTGCCCCAATGGGTGAAACTTGAAATTCATCCGGACCCGTGCTATCTGCTGCCCGACCCGGTGGAAACATTGAAGGCCGCGCAGATTCTGGTCCAGGAAGGCTTCACCGTCCTGCCTTATATCAACGCCGACCCGGTGCTCGCCAAACGCCTGCAGGACGTTGGCGCGGCGACCGTGATGCCGCTCGGGTCGCCCATCGGGTCGAATCGCGGCCTTCAATCACGCGATCAGATCCGCATCATCATCGAGCAGGCAACCGTCCCCGTGGTGGTGGACGCCGGCCTCGGCGCGCCGAGCCACGCGGCCGAAGCCATGGAACTGGGCGCCGACGCCGTCCTGGTGAACACCGCGATTGCGGTGTCGAATGACCCGAATCGGATGGCGGAGGCTTTCAAAATGGCCGTCGAAGCAGGCCGCGCGGCGTTCGAATCAGGTCTGCCCGCCCAACGGGAAACCGCCAGTGCAACCAGCCCGCTCACCGCTTTTCTGGATTAATTCAACCATGAAACGATACCCATTATCTCCGGCACGCGCTCGCCACCTCCTGAAGGCCGCTCGCCAGACGCGCGTGGTGGTGGTCGGCGACGTGATGCTGGACCAGTTCATCTGGGGCAATGTCGCGCGGATCTCACCCGAGGCGCCGGTGCCGGTCGTGGAGGTGGAAAGGGAAAGCTTCATGCCGGGCGGCGCGGCGAATGTGGCGCGGAATCTGACCGCGCTGGGCGTGACCACGGAACTGTTCGGGGTGGTGGGTCGCGACCCTGCCGCGGGGCAACTCAAGCGCCTGTTGCGGGAGCAGGCAATCGGTTGCGCCGGCGTGCTCGCCCACCCCGCGCGGGCCACGAGCGTCAAGACCCGGATCGTCGCTCACAAACAGCAGGTCGTCCGAATCGACCGCGAAACCCGTGACGGCCTGGATGTGCCCTTGATGAAACGCCTGCTGGCCGCCCTGAAAACAGAATTGAACAGAGCGGATGCGGTCATCGTATGTGATTATGGCAAAGGCGTGGTCGCCCAGCCGCTGCTCGAGGAACTCAAGCAACTCTGCCGCCGGCGCGCCATCTGGCTGAGTCTGGATCCCAAACCGGAGCATCACCTGAATCTCTCGGGTTTCTCCGTGATCACGCCCAACCGCAAGGAAGCTTTCGAGCTGGCGAGAATGCCGGATGACACGCGCCACGGCAATCCGCTGGCGGACATCCAACTGATGCGCGCCGCGGAAACGGTGCTGCACGAGCTCCGGCCGGCGATTCTTCTGGTCACTCTGGGCGAACTGGGAATGCTGCTGTGCCAGCGCGGCGAAAAGCCGTTTCACATTCCCACGGTCGCGCAGGATGTCTTCGACGTGTCCGGCGCGGGCGACACGGTGATTGCCTCATTCACGCTGGCGATTGCCGCCGGGGCGTCCCCGTTCGAAGCGGCGATCATTTCCAATCACGCGGCGGGGATTGTCGTTGGCAAAGTCGGCACCGCGACAGTCACGCCGGAGGAGTTGCTGGCAAACCTTAAGAAATAGTCTGACCACGGATGAACTCGGATGAAAACAAGCCGTTACAACGTGGAATCGTTGAAACGTTACGAAGACTTTGAGCGAACACGATTTAACGCTGTAACGAATCAACGGTTTGACGGTTTCCGGTTCGAGCATGACTCCCTCTAAAATCACCGCCGCAGACATCCGCGCCATGAAAGGCGGCGGCAAAAAGATCGCCGCGCTGACGGCATATGATTTCGCCATGACACGGTTGCTTGATGAAGCGGGCATCCCTTTTATTCATGTTGGCGACACGGTCGGCATGGTCGTGCTCGGGTATCCGGACACGACGCTGGTAACGATGGCGGACATGGAACACCACGTGCGCGCGGCCGCGCGCGCCAGGCCGCGTGCGTTGCTGGGCGCGGATTTGCCGTTTCGCAGCTACGATACCGTGGAACAGGCCGTGGCCAATGCGCGGCGGCTGGTCGCGGCGGGCGCCGACGCGGTGAAGGCCGAAGGCGGCCGCGCCATCATCGAGCAGGTTCGCGCCATTGTGTCCTGCGGCATTCCCTACTGCGGACACCTGGGAATGTTGCCGCAGCAGGTGCGGGAAGAGGGCGGTTACAGGATCAAGGGGCGAACTGAAGCCGAGCGCCAGGGGCTCCTGGCCGATGCCCTGGCCCTGGCGGAAGCGGGAGCGTTCGCTCTCGTGCTCGAAATCGTAACGCCCCAAGCGGCCAAAACCGTGACCGAACGCGTCCCGATTCCCACGATCGGTATCGGCTCGGGACCGCATTGTGACGGCCAGATCCTGGTGACGAACGATCTGCTGGGGACCTTTCCCTGGTTTACACCAAAGTTCGTCCGGCCGGCGCTGAACGCCGCCGAGCTGATGCGGGCCGCCGCCCGGGAATGGAAAAGGACCGTGGAATCGACACCGGCATGAATCCTGGAGCTGGCGGCGAAAGCAAAGGGCGGGGCGACGAAACCTCCCGAGCGCGGGCGGTTTTGGCCCGCAGCACGGCGGCTCAGCCCAAGAGTGGAAACCGGACCGAATTCGCGTTTCCAGCCGCTGCGGCTTGAGACCAGCCGCCCTCCAGGGCAGCGCGACCGATTTCCGTAAACGACCATGAAAAAGTTCTCTCACGTTGATTCTCGCGGAGACGCCCGGATGGTGGATGTCTCGGCGAAGCCGGTGATGCTGCGCGAAGCGGTTGCACGCGGGGAAATCCGGCTGCACCACTCCACCCTCAAACTGATCGCGACTCAGACCGTCGCCAAAGGGAACGTTCTCGCCGCTGCGCGGTTGGCGGGAATTATGGCCGCCAAAAAGACCGCCGAACTGATCCCGCTCTGCCATCCCCTGTCCCTCACGCATTGTGCAGTCCAGTTCAAAATCCCCGAAACCGGCAATCGGATTCTCATCACGGCTTCGGCCCGGGTCGCGGCTCAAACCGGGGTTGAAATGGAGGCGCTCACGGCCGTGAGCATCGCGGCACTGACCATCTACGACATGTGCAAAGCGGCCGACAAAACGATGCGGATCACGGGCATCCGGCTGGTGTCAAAATCGAAACGATTGGAAGTCACAGCCAAGAGGCAGGCAAACATCGAACACCCGACAGCCAAGGCCTAACCCATCTTCCGCAGTTGTGAAAACTGTAGCCTTGGTTTGCAGGGACTTGCGCAATTTAGACCCCGATTTTCTCCACTACATTTGCGATGATTTTGCTGCGGGTCGGAAGCCGTAAAC
>Ga0181527_1000513_pt1 | contig 44409 bp, 38 predicted proteins | sample PEATcosm2014_Bin_30_FD_119762 | JGI IMG/M metagenome (GOLD analysis project Ga0181527, IMG submission 119762) | Peatland microbial communities from MTU Mesocosm Facility, Houghton, MI, USA - PEATcosm2014_Bin06_60_metaG | ecosystem: Environmental > Terrestrial > Soil > Wetlands > Peat | place...
CCCCGGCCGGCCGGTCTTCAATGTAATAGATGGGCTCTCGCATGCCGGTTGGCTCCACCCCGCGGGGAAAGGAGCGAGTCCGGGGGTCCACACCGATGGCCACGGCGGGGAGGGAACAGGCGGTCCAGCGTCCCCGGCGGCCCGTCGTCGCGTTCGCCGTGACGCTCGTCGGAGCGGCGGCGATGGTCGGTTACTCCGCCTTCGTGTTCAACGCCGCCCTGCAGGCGTACCTCCACTGCAACCCGACCCCGTCGGGGACGATCTGCACGTACCATCCCGTCTGGGGCTTCTCGCCGACCTTCTTCCTGATCGCGGTGATCGTCGGCCTGGCCGCGGGCGCCGCGCTCACGGTCCTCGCCTTCATGCTCTGGGCCCGGCCGAGGGACCACACGGTCATCGGAGCGCTCATCCTCGCGTTCTCCGCCGTGAGCGTGGTGGCGTACGGCGGGGCGTTCGTCGGGCTCGCCGCCGGGCTCGCGGGCGGGATCCTCGCCCTCGTGTACAAGCCGCCCCGGTTCCGAGAGCTCTCCCAATGGAGCGCGCCTCGGTTCCCGGGACGACCGACCCTGGGGAGAGAGGCCCACCGTGGGCCCTCCCCGAGCCCGTCGGGGATCGGTGCGGCCATCACCAGCCCGCTGCCCCCGCTGTCGGCGGACGCGTACGCGCCCCTGCCCCCGGCCGGACACCGATCCCCTTCCCCGCCGGTCGCCCGACCTGCCCCCGGACCGACGCCATACTCTTCCTCGACTTCGCCCGGCGCCCCGGCTCCCCCGGCGTCGCCCCGGTTCGGGAGCATCGCGAGCGCGCTGGCGACGGGAAGGCCCGGCACGGTCGCCGCCCCCTCCGTTCGCTCGGCCCCGTCGGGCCCTCCGCCTCCGCATCCGGCCCCGCCCGTCACGGGAACGGGCGTCGCCCCGCGTACTCCCGCCCCAGCGCCCGGCCCGAGGATCGCCGCCTCCCTTCCCCCCTCCGGGGCGGGACCTCCTCCCGCTCCGGCCGGCCCGGTGGTCCTGCCGCGCGGGACATCCCCGGAGCAGGTCGTCCAGCTCCCGGGTCCCCGCAACCGTTCGTGGAAGTGCGACCGGTGCGGTCTCACCAACGCCCCCTGGTCGAAGAGCTGCACCAAGTGCCAGAACCCGGCGCCGCCCGGGTAGCCAGCGGCCCCTTCCTCCCCGTGGCCGGTCCGCCGCCACCGGTCTGACGGGAGACGCAGGGGCAGTTTGGCACAACCGTTATGCGGCCTCTGCGGCCATCGCGGCCCGTGCTCGCGGCGCTCCGCCTGGTGCGCGCGGCCAACCTCGGGGTCTCGTTCGTCGGAACGATCGTCAGCGGGCTCGTCGCCCGCGCCACCGGGCTTGAGGCCCCGCTCGCGTTCTGGGTCGTCGTCCTCCTCGCCGGCCTCTCGACCACCTTCGTGACGGCCGGCGGCAACGTCCTGAACGACCTCCTCGACCGGGAGGCCGACCGGACGAACCACCCGGACCGGCCGCTGGTGACCGGCGAGGTCTCCGTCGGATCGGCCCGGCGGCTCGCCGCCGTCCTCTTCGTCCTGGGCGTCGTGGTCGCCGTGCCGGTCGCGGTCGCCCGGCCGCTGGTCGGGGCGATCCTCGCGGTGGCGATCGCCGCCCTCCTCGCCTACGAGTTCCGGTTCAAGTCCCGGGGGTTCGTCGGCAACGGCGTGGTGGCGCTCCTCACCGGCCTCGTCTTCCTCTACGGGGGAGCCGCGGCGGGGCGCGCCGAGCTCCTCGTCCCGTTCGCCGCGATGGCGTTCCTCGCGACGCTCAGCCGCGAGGTGGTCAAGGACATGGAGGACGTCGCCGGGGACGTCGGCCGCACGACCCTCCCGAAGACCCGGGGGATCCCCGCCGCCACCGCCGCGGCCCGCGGGGCGGTCGGGGTCGCGATCGCGCTCAGCGTCGTGCCGGTCCTCTGGTTCGTGTCGCCCGCCACCCTCGTGGGGATTATCTACCTGGTCCTGGTCGGGGCCGCGGACGCGACGTTCGTGGTGTCGGTCATCCACCTGCCGGACCGGCTGCACTACGAACAGACGACCAGCAAGGTGGCGATGACGGTGGCCCTCCTGGCATTCCTGGCGGTGGCGTTCCGATGACCCCCCTTCCGGGACCCGGCCGCGTCGAGCGGTACCTGGCCGAGCAGCTGCAGGGCGGCCCGATCCACTTCACCCTGATCGACCCGGAGAAGTCCCCCGGCGAGGAGGCCGCCGCGATCGCCCGCGCGGCGGTCTCCCTCGGGAGCCATGCGATCCTCCTCGGCGGCTCGACGGGGATCTCCCCCGGGCGTATCGGCGAGGCCGCGACGTCGGTGAAGGCGGCGGTCGACGTCCCGGTCATCATCTTCCCCGAAGGGCCCGGCTCGCTGACCCCGGCGGCCGACGCCGTGCTGTTCATGAGCCTCCTCAACTCCCGCCGCCTCGAGCTGGTCATCCGGACCCACGCCCGCTCGGCGCTCGCGGTCCGCCGGATGGGCCTCGAGCCGATCCCGATGGGGTACCTCGTCGTCGCCCCGGGGATGCGCGTCGGAGAGGTCGGCGAGGCCGACGTCGTGCCGCGGGACGCCCCCGACGTCGCCGCGGGCTACGCCCTCGCCGCCCAGTTCCTGGGGATGCGGTTCGTGTACCTCGAGGCCGGCTCCGGGGCCCCGCACCCGGTTCCCGCGCCGATGGTCCGCGCGGTGGCCGAGGCCGTCCAGGTCCCCGTCATCGTCGGCGGAGGGATCCGCGCCGCCCACGACGCGGCGCCGCTGCTCGCCGCCGGGGCGAAGGTCCTCGTCACGGGCAGCGTGACCGAGGAGGAGGGGGTCGGGGGCGGCTACCGGTCCGTCCTCGAGGAGGTGCGGCGTGCCCGACAGTGAGCCCGGCTCCCCCGACTCGGAGCCGCACCGGGCCGTCTCCCGGGGCCACGTCCTCTTCCGGGCGCCGTCGCCGCCGATCGCGCTCGGGCTGATCGTCCTCGGCGGCCTCGCCGTATCGGCCCTGTTCGCCCCGCCGTTCGGCACGCGGTACGCGGAGGAGTTCCTGTTCGTCTTTGCGGGTCCGGCGATCGTCGCCGGCGTCGCCACGACCCCGCTCGCCGCGCTGCTCGGGGGCCGGCTCGAGCTGCACCGGGGCCTCCTGCTCGCCTGCATCGTCCTGCTCCTCGGCCTCCTGCTCTCCGCGGTGTGGCGGGGCGCGGAGGTCGTCTGGCCGTCGGTGGTGCCGCCGGTCGCCTACCTCGTCCCGTTCCTCGCGGGCCCCGCGTTCTGGTTCCGGCACCTGAGCCTCTTCGGCGTCTCCCGGTCGAGCCACGCCCGGATGCTCCCGGCGTCGCTCCTCCAGCCCGTCCTGTTCCTCGCGGGGGATTTCGTGGTCGCCCCCCCGTCGCTGCGCGTGCTCGCGGCGACGGCCGCGTTCCTGCTCCTCGCCTTCGTCTGCGCCCTCGTCGTCCTCAGCGCCTCCGACCGTCCGATCCGACGCGAGTTCCAGAGCTCGGGGGTCTCCCTGATCCGTCCGCTCCTCGACCACGTCGGCCAGCGGGACCCCGAGGCGACCCGGGCCCTCGAGGCGTTCTTCCTGCGCACGACGCTCTCCGCCGACGTCCGGGTCGACCTCCTCGCGTTCGACCGGGACGGCCGCGTCCGGGCGACCATCCCACTGCCGACCGTGCACCCGGGGCCGTTCGGGGCGCTCGGGTCGAGCGACCTCCCCCGGAAGCTCGAAGCCCTCCTCGGCCCCGAGGCCGGCACGGTCATCGTGCCGCACACCCCGTCGGACCACGACCTCGACCTCCCCTCCGAGTCGGAGGTGGAGCGGATCGCCGCCGCGTGCCGGGAGCTCCTCCGGGAGACCCCTTCGTCGACGGTCTCCCGTGCGAGCCCCCTCGTCAGCCCGTACCCCGGCAGCCTCGCCCGGGCCCAGATCCTCGGCGACGTGGCGTTCGTCCTCGTCAGCCAGGCGCCCGCCCCGACCGACGACATCGCGTTCTCGGTCGCCGACCGCATCGTCCGGGAGATCGGCCGCGAGGGCGGACCCCCGATCGTCCTGGTCGACGCCCACAACTCCTACATCGAAGGCCAGGGGGACATCTCGTACGGCACCCCGGAGGCGCAGAAGCTGCTCGTGGACGTGAGGGCCGCCGTCGCGGCCGCCCGGGCGGCCGCCCGGGACGGCCCGGTGGAGATCGGCGTCGCGGTGCGCGACGGGTACTCGATCGGGAAGGACGGCATCGGTCCGCAGGGGATGCGCGCCCTCGCGGTCCGGGCCGGCGGGACGACGTCCGGGTACGTCCTCATCGACGGGAACAACCTCGTCGTCGGCGAGCGCGCCCCGATCCTCGAGGAGCTCGGCCGCGCGGTCGACGCCGCGGAGGTGCTGACGACCGACAACCACGTCGTCCACGAGGTCGACGGCGGGATCAACCCGGTCGGGGAACGGTACCCGCGCGCGTCGCTTGTGGGGGACGCCCGCGCGGTCCTGGACGCGGCGGTCGCCGACCTCGCGCCGGCGCAGGTCCGGTTCGGCACGAAGGTCGTGCCCGACGTGCGGGTCCTCGGCCCCGGCTATACCGCACGGCTTTTGACCTCGCTCGGGGACACCCTCTCGATGTTCACCCACATGTTCGCGGCCTCGTTCCTCCTCCTGCTGACGAGCTCGCTCGTCGTCGCCCTCCTCCTCCGCTAGGGGGCCCGATGACGACCTCCGCTCCGCGCGGCGCGCGCGACGGGGTGGCCGCCGCCCTGGGCGACCCGCGGGCCCTCCCGCTCCTCCAGGAACTGGTCGCGATCGCCCCGACGAACCTCGAGGACATCGCCGGGCAGCGGTTCGAGAAGCCGAACTACCGCCGCGCGGCCGATGCGATCGTCCGCGCCGCCCGCTCCTTCGGCCTCTCCACCCGCGTCTACGACCCGCTCGTCGCCGGCGACGTTCCCGGGGAGTTCCACGGCCTGCCGCGCCCGAACGTCATCGTCGACCTCGACGTCGGCGCCCGCGAGACGGTGCTGGTCCTCGCCCACTTCGACGTCGTCCCGGTCCCCGCGGAGCAGCGGGCGCGCTGGAAGAGCCCGCCGCACACCCTCACGCTGCGGTCGGACGGCCGGCTGTACGGGCGGGGCTCCAACGACGACCTCGGCAGCGGCGTCGTCGCGTCGCTGGTCGCGCTCGGCCACCTGGCCGAGGCGAAGGGGCTCTCCCGGAACGTCCGCCTCCTCGCCTGCTGCGACGAGGAGACCGGCGGCGAGGGCGGGATCGAGGCGATCCGGGCCCACGACGCCCTCCTTCCGCCGGGCGATCCCGGCCGGTTCCTCACCGCCGACGTCGCCCTGATCCCCGACGGAAGCCCCGAGACGACCGCCGGCTCGAGCGGCGTCGCCTTCCTCGAAGCGTCGTTCGGCGGCCGCGTGCCGCTCTCCGAGGCGGTCGCCTACGGGGAGGCGCTCGTCGGCCTGCACGAGATGGCCCGCGCCTGGAGGTCGGTCTACCCTTCGCCCGACTGGCCGGACCGCGGGGCGCCGGACCCGGTGATCACCGGCCGGGCGTCCGTGACGAAGTTCGACCTCGGCGGCGTCGCCCCCGGCGAGGGGGTGCGGCTGGCCGGCGCCCACGCCGAGACCGACGCGGCGAACCAGGTCGCCCGGGCCGTGACGCTCCTGTTCGAGGGACCCCCCGCGGCGCTCGGCGGGCTGGCGGCCGCGCTCGCGCCGCTCGTCCCGCCCCCGTTCCGGCTCGAGGCGGCCGGGGCGACCGCGCTCGGGATCCCGCCGGGCGCGCTCGCGCTCCAGCTGATCGGGGAGGCGACGCACGGCGGCTACCCGCACCGCGGCCGCAACCCGGTGCCTCCGGCGCTCGCGCTGCTCCGGGTCGCCGGCGAGCGCGGCCTCGTCGACCCGCGCTCGACCGGCTCGGCGATGTTCACGGTCGACCTGCGGCTCCCGCCCGAGATGGAGCTCGCGGACGGCCTGCGCGAAGCGCTCGGGCAGGTCGAGCGATGGACGTCGGCGCACTCGCTCTCCGCCCGGATCGAGGCGCCGCCCGCCCGCTGCCGTTCCGGCTACTCCCTCCCCGTGGACCACCCCGTGGTGGCGAAGGTCGACCGGATCCTCCGGGCGACGCTCGGCGCGCACGGGATCCGCGGCGAGTACGGGGGGACCGATGCGAGCGCCCTGCGGGGCCTGACCACGCCGGCCGGCGCGCCGCTCCCCGCCGTCGTCTTCGGCAGCATGGACGACTCCGCGCACATCCACGACGCGGAGGAGAGCGTCGACCCGAGGACCCTCGCCGGGGTCGCCCTCGCGCTGGAGCGGTTCGTCCGGGAGCCGTAGCCAGGGGGCGCCCGGCGTGCTCGACCCGCTGCTCGCCGCGGCCGTCGCCGTCCTCTGGGTGCTGCTCCCGACGTACGTCGCGAACGCCCTCGCGACCGTCCCGAGGGGCCGCGGACCGCCGATGGACCTCGGCCGCACCTGGCCTCGGGACGGGCGGCGGGTCTTCGGCCCGTCGAAGACCTGGTCGGGGTTCTTCGCGGGAGCGCTCCTCGCGATGCCGGTCGGCCTCCTCGAGGCGTGGCTGATCCTGATCGCCCCGCCCAACCTCGCCCTCGTGCCGAGGTTCGGCCCGACCGTCGTCGGCGCGATTCCGGTCGTCGCCCTCCTTACGTTCGGCGCGATGACCGGCGACGCGATCGGCTCGTTCGTGAAGCGCCGCCTCGGCCGGGAGAGCGGGGCCCGCACGTTCCTGCTCGACCAGCTGCCGTTCGTCCTCGTCCCGGTCGGGCTCGGGCTCGCGATCTTCCCCGGGCTGTTCGTCCCGACGTTCGACCACTGGGAAGCGGTCTTATGGCTGCTCGTCTACACGCTCGGGCTGCACGCCGCGTTCAACTGGGTCGGCTTCTGGGCGGGGCTGAAGAAGGTGCCGTGGTGATCAACTCCCGCGAGGCGGGGCGACCGACCCCCGCCGAGATCGTCCGCCTCCTCCTCGACTCGGGGGCGGTGCGCTTCGGGGAGTTCACGCTCGCCTCCGGCGCGAAGAGCGACGTCTACATCGACGTGAAGCGCGCGTGGACCGACCCGGCCCGGCTCGACCGCCTCGCCCGGGCGCTCGCCGCCCGCGCCGGCACGGAGGAGCGCCTCGCCGGCATGGAGCTCGGCGCGGTCCCGCTCGTCGTCGCCGTCGCCCTCGCGACCGGCCGGCCGTACGCGGTCCTGCGCAAGGCCGCGAAGGAGCACGGCACCCGGCAGCCGTTCGAGGGGGAGCTCCCCGCGGGCAGCCGCGTCCTCCTGATCGAGGACGTCACGACGACCGGGGGCAGCACGGTCCGGTCCGTCGAGATCGTCCGCGCCGCCGGCGCGCGCGTCGACCGGGCGCTCGTCGTCGTCGACCGGGAGAACGGGGCCGAGGCGCTCCTCGCGTCGGTCGGCGTCCGGCTCGAGCCGCTCGTCCGGCTCTCGGAGCTCCGGGGCCCGCGCCCGTGACCGTGGAGATCGGTCCGGACGCGACGATCCGGATCGCCGACCCCGCCGAGGCGAGCTCGGTCTACGCCAAGGGGTTCTTCGGGACCCCGGCGTCCGATGGCGGCCTGCGCCTCGACCGGTACGAATCGGTCTATCTCGCCGAGATGGGCCGGATCGACGTCCCCGCTCCCCGCGGCGGCGGTCCCGCGTGGCCCGGGATCTTCCGCCGCGCGGTCCGCGCCGACCCGGGGTTCGCCGTCCGGTACCTCGTCTACCGCGACCTCCGTCAGCGGGGGTACGTCGTCCGCGCGAGCCCGCCGCCGGTCGCCTTCACGGTCCTCCCGCGCGGCGGCGTGCCGAACAAGACCCCGTCGCGCTACTGGGTCGTGGCCCTGAGCGAGCGGGAGCCGTTCGACCTCGCCCGGCTCCTCGAGCTCGCCGAGCGGACGCAGGGCGCGCGTCGGCTCCTGTGGCTCGGCGTCGTCGACGAGGAGTCCGACCTCACGTACTACCGCGTCCGCCGGTCGGCGCCGAACGGCGCGCTCCCTCCCCGGGCGCTGCCCGCGCCGACCGAGGGGTGGCTCTCCGAGGACCGCGTCACGGTCCACGCCGCGGAGGCGGTCGACCAGCTCGGGCGCGAGCTCGCCTACGGCAGCCGGATCGGCGGCCGGCTCGAGCTCAGCCTCCTCGAGGCGGCGTACCTCGCCCGGGAAGGCCAGCTGGGGCTGCGCGACGCGACCACGGGCCGGCCGGTCCCCCTCGACCGCCTCGAGCGGAGGGCGCGCCGGCTCGACCCCCGGTTCGTCGAGCGGCTCGCGGCGTACCGCGACCTGCGCGCGCGCCGGCTCGTCGTCAAGACCGGGTTCAAGTACGGCGCCCACTTCCGCGCCTACCCGCGCAACCCCGAGCACTCGCACGCCCGGTACCTCGTCCAGGCGGTCCCCGCGACCCACATCACGACGTGGCCGGGGGTCGCGGGCGGCGTGCGGGTCGCCCAGGGGGTCCGCAAGGAGTTCCTGATCGCCGGGGTCGGTCCCGCCTCCGAGGTACGGTTCCTCTCCCTCGAGAGGATCCGGCCGTAGGCCGCCGCCCGCCGCCGGGGCTCCTACGACGCGGAGGCCGGGCAGCCCGTCGTCGAGGTGAACGGCGAGCCGAACACGACCGACCCCGAGGCGTCGAACGCCGCCACGAACGTCGTTTCCTGGGTCAGGGTGCCGGTGACGAACGGCCCGCACGGGGCGTACTCGAGCAGCCAGCCGGCGGGGAGCGGGAACCCCCCGTGGGTGGACGCCCCGGCCGCGACCATCACGAGCGTGTCGATCGCCGGGTCGCCGGCGACGAACCCGCTCGCGTCCACGGAACCCGACCAGGCCGAAGCGGCGACCGCCGGGCTGTCCACGAACTTCGCCGGGATCGGGGAGATCGCCGAGAGGTTCGACGCGCAGGCGCTCCCGGTCAGCTCGGCGACCGCCGCCGCGCCTCCGCCGGTGACGTCGGCGAGGAGGTACGGGCCGGAGGAGGACTGTCGGTAGACGAACAGCCAGAGGGGCGCGCGGCCCGCGCCGAAGCTCCCGCCGTACCCCGGGATGGTGAGGTTCGTCGGCAGCGGGGCCGAGCCGATCGCGACCGGCGTGCACGCCGAGGCCGTGGTGTTCGTTGCCGCCGCGACCGACACCGTCGCGCCGGTCCGCTGGTCGAGGCCGAGCGCGACCAGGAGGGTCCAGCCGCCGCCCGAAACGTTCGCGACCGACCCGTTCGCCTCGCCCCACGCCTGCGAGAACGTCGGCGGGGGCGCGGGCGACGACGACCCCAGCACGACGAGCGCGCCCAGGACGCCGGCGAGGACCACCGCGACGACGACGGCGATGACCAGCGGTCGGCGACCCCGGAACCGCGGGGACGGCGGGCGGACGGAGCCGGCCGGCGCGGGCGGGGAAGCCACGGGAGCCGCGGGGGCGGGACCGGAAGGCAGCGTCGCCACGAACGTACGAGCGGTCGGGCCTACATCAGGCTTCAGCCGACGGCTCCGAGGAACGTCGCACGCCGCGGCCGGCCCGAACGGAGGGGTCGGCCCCCCGGGTGAGCCGGGCGAGCCATCGCGCCACCCCGTCGGGGCCCGCGCCGGCGCCGAGGAGCTCCTCGAGCGCCGTGCCGACGATCACGCCGTCGGCGCCGCAGCCGAGGGCCGCGCGGGCGGTCGCGGCGTCCCGCACTCCGAACCCGACGAGCACCGGGAGGCGGGGGGCGGCCCGATGGGCCGAACGTACGAGCCCGGCGAGGTCCGGCGCGTCGGCGGCCCCGCTCCGTCCGGTCGTGCCGTACCGGGAGACGAGGTAGAGGAACCCGCGGGACCTCCGGGCGATCCGGGCCGCGCGCCCCGCGGAGACCGCCGGGGCCGCGAGCAGCACGAGCGACAGGCCGGCACGGCGGGCGGCGCGGGACCACGGGCCGGCCTCCTCGAGCGAGAGGTCGGGGACGACGAGGCCCGTCGCGCCCGCCCCGGCGAGCGCGTCCATCGCGGGACCGAGCCCGCGGCGGAACACCGGGTTCGCGTACGTCATCACGGCGGTCGGGAGCGTCCGGCTGGCCGTCCGCGCCGCCGCGAGGAGGTCGGCCCAGCGCGTCCCGTGGCGGAGGGCGCGGGTCGCGGCCGCCTGGAGGACCGGCCCGTCGGCGATCGGGTCGGAGAACGGGAACCCGAGCTCGAGGGCGGTGGCGCCCCCGGCGGCGAGCGCGCGGACCGTCGCATCGAGCCCGCGCGCCCGGCGACGGTCGACCAGGAGGTACGGGACGACGATCGGCCGCCCGGCGGCGCGGGCCCGGCTAAGCGCGGCGTCGATCCGCACGCAGCACCACCTCGAGGTCCTTGTCGCCGCGGCCGGAGAGGGTGACGACGATCCGCTCCCGGGCGGGCCGCCGACGGGCCTCGCGGACCGCCGCATAGACGGCGTGCGCCGGCTCGAGCGCGGGGAGGATCCCCTCGTCCTCGGCCAGCCAGTGGAAGGCGGCGAGCGCGCCCGCGTCGCGCACCGCGCGGTACGTGACGCGCCCGGAGTCGCGGAGCCACGCGTGCTCCGGCCCGACCCCCGCGTAGTCGAGGCCGGCGGAGATGCTCTCGGTGTCGGCGACCTGGCCGTCCGCGTCCTGCAGCACGTAGGTGAGCGCCCCGTGGAGGATCCCCGGGCGGCCGCGGCCGAGCGACGCGGCGCCGCGGCCGGTCCGTCCCCCCGCCTCGATCCCGAGGAGCTCGACGTCCGTGCGCAAGAGCGGGTGGAAGGTGCCGATCGCGTTCGAGCCTCCGCCGACGCAGGCGACCGCGAGATCGGGCAGCCGCCCGAACGCTGCCCTCGACTGGCGGCGGATCTCGCGGCCGATCACCCCCTGGAGGTCGGCGACGATCGACGGGAACGGGTGGGGGCCGACCGCCGACCCGAGCAGGTAGTGCGTCGTGCGGACGTTCGCGATCCAGTCGCGCAGCGCGGCGTTGATCGCGTCCTTGAGGGTGCGGGAGCCGCTCGTCACGGGGACGACGGTCGCCCCGAGGAGCCGCATCCGGTCGACGTTCGGCCGCTGCCGGCGCATGTCGACCTCCCCCATGTAGACCTCGGTGGAGAGGCCGAGGGCGGCGCCGATCATCGCGGTCGCGACGCCGTGCTGGCCCGCGCCGGTCTCCGCGATCAGCCGCGGCTTGCCCATCCGCAGGGCCAGGAGTCCCTGGCCGAGCGCGTTGTTGAACTTGTGCGCCCCTCCGTGGAGGAGGTCCTCCCGCTTGAGCCAGATCTCGGCCCCTCCCGCCCGCGCGGAGAGCCGGCGCGCGTGGTAGAGGGGGGTCGGCCGCCCCGCGAGGGTCCGCGCGAGCCGGGCGTGCTCCGCGCGGAAGGCGGGGTCGCGCCGCGCCGACCGCCACGTGCGCTCGAGCTCCTCGAGCGCGGGCACGAGCGTCTCGGGGACGTACGCGCCGCCGTAGGGGCCGAACCGCCTAGCCAACGCCCCTCTCGAACCGGTCGACCGCGCTCGCGAACGCCCGCATCCTCGCGACGTCCTTCACGCCCGGGGCGCTCTCGATCCCGGAGGAGACGTCAACGCCCCACGGCCGGACGGTCGCGAGCGCCTCGGCGACGTTCTCGGCCGAGAGGCCGCCGGCGAGGACGAACTTGCGGCCGGGGTTGCGGTCGACGATCTCGGCGCACCGCGACCAGTCGGGCCGGGTCCCGCTCCCGCCGGGCAGCGGCTGGCCGGCGGCGTCGAGGTGGACCCGGGGGTACGATTCCGCGACGGGGAGCTCGGGAACCTCCCCCGCGGTCCCGGAGGGAGGCACCGGGACCGACGGCACGAGGTGATGGACCTCGAGGTACTCGAGGCCGTCCGGGACGGCCCCGTACACCTGCACGCGGTCGACCCCGACCTCCTCGAACAGGCGGCGGACGAGCTCGGCCGTCGGCGCTACGACGACGGCCCACGCCTCCGCCTCGATCGGCATCGACTCGACGAGGCGGGCGGCGACGTCGGGACCGATCGACCGGGGGGATCCCGGGACGTCGATGACGAAGCCGGCCGCTCCGCCCGCCGGGACCTCCGCGACCGTCGCCGGGTCGCGGAGCCCGCAGAACTTGACGAACGTCCTCATCGACGGGCCCCCGCCGGCGGTCCCCGCAGGGAGCGCAGGAACGCCGCCGGGTCCGCCGCGCGGGCGACGGCGCTCCCGACGAGCACTCCGTCCGCCCCCGCGTCGAAGAACCGGCGCGCGTCGGCCGGCCGCTCGATCCCGCTCAGGCCGAGGAGCGGCTTCAGGCCGCGGTTCCACGCCTCCTCGAGCGTGCGCTCGGCCGTCGGCCGGTCGATCGTCAGCGAGTCGAGGTTCCGCGCGTTCACGCCGTACAGGTCGGCCGGCACGCGGTCGGCCAGGACGAGGTCGGCCGGGTCGTGGAGCTCGAGCAGCACCTCGAGCCCCCGTTCGTGCGCGTCCCGGCTCAGGTCGGCGAGCGGCCGCGGGCAGAGGCCCTCCGTCTCGAGCCGGGCGATGAGGAGGACCGCGCTCGCGCCGCACCGGAGCGCGGCGTCGAGCTGGCGCGGGTCGACGACGACGTCCTTGAAGAGGATCGGGAGGGCGGTGCGCGCGGCGAGCTCCGCCACGTCCGCCGGGGAGCCGTCGAACCGGGGTTTCGTCGCGACGCAGGAGTAGCCGGCGAGGCCGGGCACTCCGGTGACGTTCACGAACTCCTCGAGGGTGCGCACGGGAAGTGCCGGGTCGGGCCGGCCCGGCGAGACCCGCTTGAACTCGACGACGAGGGCTCCCGCGTCCTTCTCCCGGTCGACCGCCGTGCGCAGGCTCGGCCGGGCGTCGGGGGGGACCGTGCGGAGCTCGCCGGGGTAGTCGTCCCGCTGGACGTCGGCGATGACCTCGCGGACGAGCTCCGCGAGGAACCCCGGCGTCATCCGACCTCCGCGCGGTAGCGCGTCCCGAGCGACCGGAGCTCCGCGAGGAGCCGGGCGGCCCGACCGTCGTCCAGCGCCTCCTGGGCGCGGTCGATCCCGTCGGCGAACGTCGAGGACGCGCCGGCGGTCCAGAGGGCCGCGCCCGCCGTCAGGAGCACCGCCCCCCGACGCGCGCCGCCGCCGCCCGCGAGGATCCGCTCGGTCTCCCCCGCGGCGTCGTCCGCGGGGAGCGGTCCCCACGCCCCCCTCCGATCGTCGGGCTCCAGCCAGCGCGCGGGGAGGAACGTCCTCCGCCGGAGCGTGCGCCCCCGCCAGACGAGCGCCGTCGTGGGCGCCCGGGGCGAGAACTCGTCGGAACCGTCCGCGGACGACATTGCGATCCCCCGGGCCACCCCCAGTCGGACGAGGACCCTTGAGAAGATTTCGGCCGTGGGGAGGTCCGGCGTGCCGACCACCTGGTACGGCACGCTCGCCGGGTTGGAGAGCGGGCCGAGGCGGTTGAAGATCGTCGGGATCCCGAGGAGCCGCCGGACCGGTGCTACCGCGGCGGTCTCGGGGTGGTACAGGGGCGCGTGGAGGAAGGCGATGCGGTGGCGACGGTAGCTGACCCGGGAGAACTCCCGGGACCGCACGACCGGAAGCCCGAGCGCCTCCAATAGGTCGCTCGACCCGCAGGTCCCGCGCGCGCTCCGGTTCCCGTGCTTCACGACCGGGGCGCCGGCGGCGGCGACGACCAGCGCGCCCACGGTCGAGACGTTGAACGACGGGGTCCGCGCGCCTCCCGTGCCGCAGAGGTCGACCGGGCGGTCCCGGCGGGGAACGGGGAACGGCCGGGCCCGCCGGCGCATCTCCTCGGCGAAGAGCGTGAGCTCCCCCGCCGAGAGCTCCCGCGCCTCGAGGGCGACCAGCACCGCCGCCCGCTCGGCGTCGGAGGTCGTCGGGGCGAGGAGGCCGGCGAACGTCGAGCGGACCTCGAGGGGCCCGAGCGGGGAGGGGGCGAGCAACCGCGGGAGGACCGCCGCGCTCACCGCCGCGCCCCTCGGAGGAAGTTCGCGAGCATCGCCGGGCCGTCCCGCGTGAGGTACGACTCGGGGTGGAACTGGACGGTCTCGACCGGGTACCGGCGGTGCCGCAGCCCCATCACGACCCGGCCGTCGCCCCACGCGGTGACCTCGAGGGCCGGGGGGACCGACCGGGGGTCGACGACGAGGGAGTGGTACCGCCCCGCCGTCGTCGGGGAGCGGACCGAGCGGAAGATCCCCCGGCCGTCGTGCCGCACCCGGGTCCGTTCCCCGTGCACCGGCTCCGACGCGCGGACGACGCGCGCCCCGTAGTGCTCGGCGGCGAGCTGGTGCCCGAGGCAGACCCCGAGGAACGGCCGCTCGGCCTCCCAGCGCCCGAGCAGGTACCGGGAGAGGCAGGTCATCCGCCGGTCCGACGGGTGGCCGGGTCCGGGGGAGAGGACGATCGCGTCCGGGTCGAACGAGACCGCCCGAGCGCGCGGGGCGCCCGGCCGCAGGCAGAGGACCTCCGCCCCCCGGGCGGCGAGCGCCTGCTCGATGTTGTGGACGAACGAATCCTCGTGGTCCACGAGCAGCACCTTCATCGCGGCTCCGAGAGCAGGGCGGACTCCACCTGGTCGAGCTTCGCGAGCGTCTCGTCGAACTCGCGGCCGGGCAGCGACCGGTGCACGATGCCGGCGCCGGCGGCGGTGTAGAGTCGCGACCCGGCCGCGAAGGCGCTGCGGATGCAGAGCGCCCAGTCGGCCCGGCCGCCCGGGCGCAGGCAGCCGACGGCGCCACCGTACGGTCCCCGCCACGTCCCCTCCTCGCGCCGCAACAGCTCGGTGGCGCGGATCTTCGGCGCGCCGCTGACCGTTCCGGCGGGGAACGTCGCCGCGAGGAGCTCCCACGGTCCGACGTCCGCGACGAGACGGGCCCCGACCCGACTGACGAGGTGCTCGAGCCGGGCGTACCGCTCGTGCCGCTCCGACCAGAGGAGGCGCACCGTGCCCGGGCGGGCGACCCGACCGAGGTCGTTGCGGGCGAGGTCGACGAGCATCCGGTGCTCGGCGAGCTCCTTCGGGTCGCGCGGGAGGGGCAGGCGACCCGACCCGGGCGCCGCCGGCATCGTTCCCGCGATCGGGTTCACGACCGCGGCGGTGCCCCGCATCTCGACCACCGACTCCGGGGTCGCGCCGACGATCTCCCGGTCGCCGAACCGCAGGTAGTAGAAGAACGAGAAGCGCTCGCTCGAGCGGAGCACGCCGGCCCGCGCGACGAGGTCGGTCGGGCGGCGCCACGCGCGGCGGTGGGCGAGCACGACCTGGAACGCCTCGCCGGCGCGGATCTCGCGGACCAGCCGGCGGACCCCCCGCTCGAACCGGGCCCGGGGCATCGAGTCCCGGACCGGCCGGCCCCGGCCGTCGTGCCCGAGCTCGCGCCGGGGGCGCGTCCCGACCCGGCGCGTCTCGAGCCGGTCGACGAAGGCGAGCTCCCCGAGGGGGAACGGACTGCCCGCCGGGAACCGGCGCAGCGCGGGCTCGAACAGGCCGACCGCGTCGAACCCCACGTACCCGACGATCCCCCCGCGCGGGTGGGCCAACAGGAACCGGCGTGCCGAGCGGGCGACGCCGGCCGGATCGGTCGACGGCGCGAGCCGGAGCACCGACGAGGGCCGGCCGAACCACGAGGCCGTGCCGCTCCGGCCCGACTCGCCGGCGCACTCGAAGTAGCCCGCCACCTCGGCGGAGCCGGTCGCCTCGGAGAACGCCGTCCACGGGTCGGTCATCGACCGCCTTCCTCGACGAGCGCCCGGTGGAGGGCGCGCAGGACCGCCGTCCCGCGCGCCTCCGGGACGGCGAGGGAGAGCGCCCGGGGCGTCGCGCTGAACCCCTCCGCTCCCGTCACCGCCTCCGAGGGAAGGCGGTCGAGGTCGTCCAGCACGCCGTCCCCGATCACCGTCACGAGGGCGATCCGGAACGGGCCCTCGACGTCGGCCGCATCGTCCTGGGTCACCGGGGCCAGGGCGCGGAGGGCGGGCACCACCTGGCCGGGCTCCAGCACGAGCGAGAGGAGCGCCGACGACGTGAACAGCTGGACCACGTTCACCCCCGCCCCCGACAGGCGTCGGGCGACCTCGGCGACGATCCCGGGACGCTGCCGGCCCCCCGGGACGCGCAGCCGCAGGAGGCGGAGCGGCCGGAGGACGGTCATCGCCCGGTTCCTGCGGCTCGGACGGGCGGGTCCGATCGTCGTCACGACGGTCGGGTCCTCGAACGAACGGACCGTGAGGATCACGCCGGCGGCACGGGCCGGCTCGATCGTGAGGGGATGCAGGACCCGGGCGCCGAACTGGGCGAGCTCCTCGGCCTCCTCGTAGGAGAGCTGCGGGATCGGGCGGGCGGCGGGGACCTCCCTCGGATCGGCGGAGAAGACCGCGACGTGCCGTTTCACGAGCTCGACGCGGGAGGCGCCGAGCAGCGCCCCGATCCCGGCGGCCGCGTAGTCGGAGCCGCCCCGTCCGAGGGTCGCCACGCGGCCCTCGAGGCTCCGGCCGAAGTAGCCGGTCACGACGGGAACGAGTCCCCGCGCGAGCAGCCGGCCGAGGCCCCGCCGCACCGCCGCGCGCGACCGGTCGAGGAGGAGGCAGGAGGCCCCGTACGCGTTGTCGGTGATGAGGCCGAGGTGGTCGGCCTCGACCGGCGCCGCGGGGATCCCCTCCTCCCTCAGGCGGGCGGAGAGCCAGTGCACCGCGAGCCGCTCCCCCTGGCTGCGGAGGCGGTCGGCGAGGGGCGCGTCCCCGGGGGCGGCCCGCTCGACCGACTCGAGGAGGCGGCGGAGACGCTCGACGTGGGCCCGGCCCGCCGGGGGGAGGCGGGGGTGGCGCCGCCGGATCTCGTCGAGGAGCTCGGCGTGCTGCCGGCGGGCCCGCGGATGGCGGAGCGCCCGCTCGAGCAGGTCGGTGACCCCCTCCCGCGCCGAGGCGACGACGACGACCGGCGTCCCCGGCGCGCCGAGGGACCGGAGCTCGGCCGCGATCCGGGACGGGTCGGCGAGCGACGCCCCGCCGAACTTGACGACGATCGGCGCGGGGGAAGCGCGGCGGGCCATCACGCCCTCCCCCGGCCGAGGTACCCTTCGCGCAGGGCGAGCTCGGCATTCAGCACCGAACCGCCGGCGCCGCCCCGGACCGCGTTGTGCGAGAGGACGAAGAACCGGAAGTACGGCGGCTCCCAGCGGACCCGTCCCACGACGACCGCCATCCCGCGGGCGCGGGCCGGCGAGCCGGCCCAGCGGTCGCGTACCGGCTGCGGGCGGTCCGCCTCCGCGCGCACCTCGATCGGAGGGTGGGGGGCGGTCGGGAGGTCGAGGGCGCCGAGCGGGTCGAACGACCGCCAGGCGGTCCGGAGCTCGCCGAGCGACGGTCGGCGCGAGGCGTCCACGGTCACCGCCTCGAGGTGCCCTTCCCGGGTGGCGACCCGGGCGCAGTGGGCGACGAACGGGTACCGGACCGGGTGCACGCGTCCGCCCCGCAGCGCGCCGAGCAGGCGCGCCGACTCGTGCTCCATCTTCTCCTCCTCCTCGCGGATGAACGGCACGACGTTGTCGGTGACGGCGAGCGACGGCACGCCCGGGTACCCGGCGCCCGAGATCGACTGGTAAGTGGCCACGTGCACCGCGCGCGGACGGAGGAGCGGGACGATCGGCGCGAGCGCGACCACGAGCCCGGTCGCCGAGCAGTTCGGGTTCGTCACGAGCATCCCGCGTCCCCGAGGGCGGTGCGCCGCGAGCGCGAGGTGCCCGGCGTTCACCTCCGGGACGAGGAGCGGCACGGTCGGGTCCATCCGGTGGTCGGCGGCGTTCGAGAAGACCGAGATCCCGCGGCGGACGAGCTCGGTCTCGAGCGGCCCGGCGGTGCCCGACGGGAGCGCGGAGAAGACGACCCGGACGCCGGCCCGGGCGAGCCCGGCCGGGGTGAGGCGGGTCAGCCTCCGGCCGCCGAGGAGCGGGGGCGGGGGCTCGGCGAGCAGCCAGACCTCCGAGAGGCTCCGCCCCTCGGAGCGCTCCCCGGCCCCCAGGAGCGGCGGGCCGAACTCCGGATGGGCGTCGAGCAGGCGGGCGAAGTGCTGGCCGATGTACCCGCTCGCTCCGAGGAGGGCGGTCCGGATCGGTGCGTCGCTCACGTCAGGAACCCTCCCGAGATCGCGAGGTCCGCGAGCCCGATCGCCGTGACCGCCTCGAGCACGACGACCGCGCGCGGGACGATGCACGGATCGTGCCGGCCGGTGACGACGAGCTCCGCCGGCTCGAGGGTGGCGAGGTTCACGGTGCGTTGCCGGCGCGCGATCGACGACGTCGGCTTCACGGCGACCCGGAGGACGATCGGCATCCCGGTCGCGAGCCCGCCGAGGATCCCGCCGGCGTGGTTCGTCTCGGTGGCGACCGTTCCGGCGCGGACGACGAACGGGTCGTTGTGCTCGCTCCCGCGCATCCGGGCGGCGCGGAACCCCGCCCCGAACTCGATCGCCTTCACCGCCGGCACCGAGAACGCCGCGTGGGCCAGGACGCTCTCGACGGAGTCGAAGAACGGCTCGCCGAGGCCGACCGGGACGCCGGACGCGCGCACCTCGATCACGCCGCCGAGGCTGTCGCCGTCGCGACGGGCCGCCTCGATCGCCTCCTGCATCCGGACCGCCGCGGCGGGGTCGGGGGTGCCGACCTCGTTCCGCGCGCTCGCGGCGGCGAGCTCGGAAAGGGGCGTGTCGTCCGGCACGGTCGCGTCGACCGGTCCGATCGACCGCGTGAACGCTGCGATCTCGATCCCGCGCCGCGCGAGCAGGGAGCGGGCGATCGCCCCTGCGATCACCAGGCCGACCGTCATCCGCCCGGAGAAGATCCCGCCGCCGGAGAGGTCGGCGTCCGGCCCGTAGCGGACCCGGGCCGGGTAATCGGCGTGGCCCGGGCGCGGCGTCTCCCGCAGCCGGTCGTACGGCTCGCGGCGGACGTCCTGGTTGGCGACGTGGGCCCGGAACCGGGTCCCGTCGGACCGGCCGTCGGAGACCCCCTGGTCGACGATCAGGCGGTCCTCCTCCTGGCGGCGCGTCGCGAGCCGGCGGCCCACCGGGCGACGGCGGTCGAGATCGGCCTGGATGCGGCCGACGTCGACCGGCGTGCCCGCGGGGAGGCCGTCGATGGTGACGCCGACCTCCGGTCCGTGGCTCGACCCGAAGACCCCCACGCGGAAGCGGCGGCCGAACTCCATCATCCGACCCGGTCCCTCCCCGCCAGCCGAGCGAGCACCTTCCAGAACCCGGGGAACGACTTCCCGGCGGCGTCGGCGTCCGCGAGCGTGGACGGACCCGACGCGGCCAGCGCTCCGACCGCCGCGCTCATCAGTATCCGATGGTCGCGGGCGGCCCGGAGGACGATCGGTCGGGGCCGGTCGGTGCCCCGGATCGAGAGGACCCCGGAACTCTCACGGACGGTCGCGCCCATCGTCCGCGCCAGGCGGACCGTCTCCGACCGTCGATCGGATTCCTTGGCGACCACCTGGCCCGCCCCCTCGAGCCGGCTCGTGCCCCGTGCGGTCGCGGCCAGCACCCCGGCGAGCGGGTAGAGGTCCGGCGCGTCGGTCAACGATACCGAGAACGCCTTCCGGTCGCGGTGGCGCACCGTGGTTCCGCCGGGCCGCGTCACCACCTCGGCGCCGAACCGTTCGAGAAGGTCGAGCACCGCGAGGTCGGCCTGGGGCCAGCGGTCGGGGAGTCCCCGGACCGTCACGGAGCCGCCCGCGATCGCCGCCGCGGCCCAGAGGTAGGCGGCCGAGGAGGCGTCGCCGGGGACGCGGAACCGCCGGCCGCGGTACGCCTGGCCCCCGGGGATCCGGTAGCGCTGCCCGCCGACGTCGACACGGATCCGGCTCGAGCGGAGGACCGCGAGCGTGGCGTCGATGTACGGCGCCGAGACCGGCGGCCCGGCGAGCCGGACCGTCGAATCCTGGTCCACCGTCGGGAGCGCGAGCAGCAGCGCGGAGACGAATTGGGAGCTCTCCGAGGCATCGACCGTGACCGGCCCCCCGCGGATCGGTCCCCGGACGGTCATCGGGAGCGACCGGGGCGGGCGGGGGACGTCGACCGAGGCGCCGAGGGTCCGGAGGGCGGCGGAGAGCGCCTCCATCGGCCGTTGCGGGAGCCTCCCGTGCCCGACCAGCTCGACCGGCCCGTCGGCGAGCGCGGCGAGCGCGCTGGCGAACCTCAGGGTCGTTCCGGATTCTCCACAGTCGATGCGTCGGCGCGAGGACCGGGGGCGACCGTCCGAAGGGGAGACGGTCCATCGGGAGCGGCCGAGCTCGACCCGCGAGCCGAGGACGCGGACCGCCGCGACCGTCCGCAGCGTGTCGTCGGACCGCAGGGGCCGGTCGATCTCGTAGCGGCGGCCCGCCAGATGGGCGGCGACGACGGCGCGGTGCGTGTAGCTCTTCGAGGAGGGGGCCCGCACCGTGCCGCCGACCGGCCCGGGCACGATCCGGACCGACGTCACGGGAGACCTCCGGCGGCACCGTTCGAAGAGAAGTCGACCGAACAGCGTCGCCCGGGGGACGCGGGCAGCTCGGCGAGCAGCTCCCCGATGCGTTCCCGGGGACCGACGGCGGCGAACGCGGGGCCGAGCCCGCTCGCCCCGGAACCGACGGCGCCCCGGCCGCGGAGGCGCTCGCGCAGCCCCCGATACGAGTAGCCCATCGCCTCCTCCACCAGGGCGGAGTTGAGTTCCATCGCCTCCCACGGCCGCTCGGCCCGCGCCGCTTCCACGGCCGCGCGGGCGCGCGGGGGCTCGGGGGTGAACCGTGTCCGGGCATCGGGCGCCGGAGGATGGGTTCCCGGCGGGATCCAGAGGGCGACCGCGAGCCCGGGGTCGACCCCGAACGCGTGGAGCAGCCGATCCTGCCGGTTGTCGGTGAGCACCACCCCCCCGACCAGCCCTGCGAGGGCGTCGTCGAACGCTCCCGTGGCGCTCACGCCGGTCGCCCGTCCGATCTCGGCCGACGAGCGCGCGATGTCGGTCGGGGACAACGTCCGGCCGACGGCGTTCGCCACCGCGAGGACGATCGCCGAGGTCACGGCGCTCGAGCTCTTCAGGCCGACCCCGGAGGGAATGTCGGTACGGACGGTGAGGCCGGCGGCGGCGACCCCGTCCGGGGCGAGCCGGCCGACCGAGGTCGCCAGGGCGACGAGCACCAGCGGTGTGGACGAATCGGCTGGCCGGACCGTGGGCTCGGAACGGCGGCCGGAACCGGACCGGACGAGCGTCACCTCGACCCGGGTCCTCAGGCCGATCCCGACGGCGGCGCCGATCCCCGTCGGGAGCGCATTGACGATCGTGATCGCCGCGGTCGCCTCGCCTACGCCGTGCACCCGCCCTCCGCGATCGTCCGGTCGATCAGCCCGGTCTCGGGTTCCTCGCCCCACCAGAGGGAGTAGCTCGCCGCTGCCTGGTACACGAACAGCCGCCACCCGTCCTCGTACGTCGCCCCGGCCGACCGCGCGGCTTCGCGCACGGTCGGGTCGTCCGGCTTGTACACCCAGTCGAGGACGTGGGAGCCGCCCGCGAGGGCTTTTCCGACACCGGGGTCGAGCGGTCCCGCCCCGGCGCGGCCGGCGCCGGTCGCGTGCACGACGAGCGACGGCCGCTCGTCCGGCACCGACTCCCCGGAGCGGGCCCCGAACTCCTCCGCCAGCGCCCGGCCCGCCGCGCCGCGGCGAGCAAAGACGGTCGCCCGAACCGAGAGGAGGCACGCCGCCGCGAGCGTTGCGCGGGCCGCACCGCCCGCGCCGATCACCGCGAGGGCCCCACCGTCCCAACGGCCCGACGCCCGGAGCTCGCCGAGGCGCCGGAGGATCGCGGCCAGGTCGGTGTTCTCGGCCAGCACCTCGCCGTCCCGGAACGTGAGGCAGTTGGCCGCGCGGCAGGCCTTCGCGCTCGGTCCGGCCTCCGTCGCCGCCTCGAACGCGGAGGTCTTGAACGGTTGCGTGACGTTGAGCCCGCGAAAGCCGTTCGCGGCGAGCAGGGGGATCGATTCGAGGAACTCGTCGTCGTTCGCGAACTCGAGCGGCAGGTAGAGGCCGACCCGACCCTCGGCGCGCATCCAGTCGGAGTGGACCGCCGGGCTGAGCGAATGGGCGACCGGCCGTCCGCCGACGCCGAACAGCGGGGGGTCTCCGTCCGCCTCGAGGAACGGTCGGAGGCGGTCGACCGGGATCTGGCTCGGTTCCACCGGGGGCCGACCGGAGGCTTCGGGCAGGGCGGCGAAGACGAGCGCGGCGCCGAGACGCCGCGAGAGCGCCCGCAGGATCGGGCCCGACGGGCCCGTCGTGTGCACCACGACCGCGTCGCTCCGGCGGGCGAGGAGCCGGGGCACCATCTCGCCGAGGGCGGCCGGGACCGACGCCGGCACGACCAGCTTGCCGACGCCGCGCACGCTCGACAGCTCGAGCCACCGCCGGGGCCACTCACCGAACTCCGAGCTCCGGAGGTGGCAGGAGACGATCCGCCCGATCCGTTCCTCGGGAGGGAATCCGGAGGCGAGCTCCCGATCCCGTCCGTACTCGAGGTCGATCCAGCGGAACGGCATCTCCGCCAGCCGGGCGAGCTCGGTCGCGCGCTCGGCGGGGTCGTCGGGGCCCTCGCCGCCCTCCCGCGCCGATCGGAGCGTCGCGACGAGCGGGAGGGGGGAGGGGAACATCTCGGAGAGGCGGGCCCGCTCGCCGGGGCTCCAGCGGTCGAGCCGCAGCTCGGCCGCGTCGGCGCCCGCCGCCCTCGCTTCCGCGACCTGGGCGATCGCCTCGGCCACGGAGCGACCGGGGACGGAGACGACGATCGCCGGCCGAGGGTCGCTCATCGTTCCTCGATCGTCTCCTCGACCGCCGTCCCGAGGTGACGGGCCGTGGGAAGGCGGACGGCATCGAGGGCGCGTCCGGCGGTGAGCGCGGTGACGGCGACCCGACCCGCGTCGGTCGAGACCCGCACGGTCTCGGCCTCCTGGAGGAAGACCGTCCGGCTCGTGCCCTCGTCGTCGGCGGTCAGTACGACGAGCGGACGCCGCTCGATCTTGATTCGCCCGACCCGGACGGAGCGCGCCGGCCCCTGGGGGGCGACGACGAGCACGGCGTCGCCGGCCTCGAGCTCCGAGAGGTACCGGGTGGTGCCGTCGGCCATCAGGACGTACGAGTGGGCCGCCCCCGCGTTGACCCGGAACGGCCGGGCCCGGCTGAAGTCGGAGCCGACCGCTTCGCTCGCCACGTGGACGAGGAGCGCGGCGGCGCTGCCGACCAGGAGCCCCTCCTCGGGGCGCAGCAGGGACGTGGTGTCGACGAGCACCCGGTCCCCGAGGCCGGCGGGCCGTATCGACCGGAGCGGGACCCGCCTCCAGTCGAGGGGGCCGGGAACGGCCCGGTCGAGCACCGCCTCCAGCCGGTCGACCTCGTCGGGGGAGCGGACGACGACCACGACCCGGTCCGCTCCGTGCTCGAGCGCCCCCAGCGCCGCCGGTACCTCCTCCGGCGAGCGGGCGTACGTCCAGAGGTGGAACCGATGACCGCGATGCGCGACGGCGTCCTCGAGCGGGATCACCCGGTCCCCGACCCATTCGACGACCAGGGTGCCGCCGTCGGGGACCGCAGCGATCTCGCGCTCGAGGGTTCCCGGGTCGGAGATGCGAGCGATGCGGTGCGTCGTCGTCCGTCCGTCCCCGAGCACGATCCCGTCGCCCGAGCGGACGGCGATCTCCTCGCCGTCCCGCGGGGCCATCGGCCGGCCGGCGGGCACGACGAACCGGCGGAAGCCGCGCCGGCGCGCCCGGTCGACGATCGCCCCCACGGACGCATCGTCCGACGCCTCCGGTGCGATCGCGACCCGCTCCCGCATCTCGAGACCTCTCCTTAGGTTCCGCCCGTGTGGAGGATCGTCGCGAGCCGTCGCGCGAGCGGGCCCACGGGGCGTCGCTGGAACAGGTTCCGCCCGATGCAGATGCCGGCGCCTCCCGCGAGCATGCTCTCCCGGACGATCGCGAGGAACGCCTCCTCGTCGTCGAGGCGGACCCCGCCCCCGATCAGCACCGGGACCGGGGTCGTGCGACAGAGCCGGGCGAACTCGTCCCGCGAGCCGGGGTAGCTGGTCTTGACGATGTCCGCTCCCGTGTCGGCCGCCGCGCGGGCCGCGTGGCGGAGCTCGTCCGGCGTGCCGCCGTTCGATTTCTTGACGTACGCCATGCACAGGAGCGGGAGGCCGAGCTGCCGGCACTGGTCCGAGGCGATCCCGAGGTCCCGGAGCATCTCGGGCTCCTCCGGGACGCCGAAGTTCACCTGGACCGAGAGGAGGTCGGCGCCGAGTCCGACGGCCTCCTCCGCGGTGCCGACGAGCACCTTGCGGTCGGAGCTCGTCCCGAGGCTCGTGGACGCCGACACGTGGACCCCGAGCATCACGGACGGCCGAAGGACCGGCGCCACCTCCCGGACCGCGCCCTTGGTGACGATCACCAGGTCGACCCCGCCGTCCTCGAGCTCCTCCACCACGGGCGCGATGCGCTCGAGGCCGTCGATCGGCCCCATCGACACCGGGTGGTCGAGGGGCACGGAGAACAGCCGTCGCGCGGCGTCCGGGAACAGTCGTTTCAGCCGGATCTGCTTTCCGTACATCGGTTCTCCCTTCGGTACTTGTTCTCCCCGTGGGAGACGCCCGGAGGGGTCCGACCCGAGGTCAGCGGCGGAGCATCGGGACGGCGCCCTCCCGGCGCCTCCCGTTCACCAGGGCCAGGTCCCGGCAGTCCGGCCCGACAGCCCGTTCCACGCGCCGAGAACGGTCCGGTCTGCCATCGATCCTCCCACGGGTCAGTGCTATTTAGCCTTCGCCGCGGGGGCGCGTTCCTCGGCGAGGACCCCGTCGACCAAGAGGGCGTGCAGCGCGAACCCGCGGAGCATCTGCTCCCACATCAGGCGTCGCACCGCGGGGGAGTTCGCGAAGTCGGCGACGATCTCGCCGACCCACGCGCTGTGCTCGACATCGGCCGTCACGTGCAGGCGGTAGTACTCGAGATGGTTCTCCGGGACCTGGTAGTGCCGGCGGAATGCCGGAAGGAGCCGGGCGCAGAGCTCGACGTTCGGCGGCTCGGACGAACCGGCCGCGGAGATGTAGAACGGGTGGGTCCGGTTCGTGTACAGGAAATCGTCGATCGCCACCATCGTGGTCGGGAGCAGCGGCTCGGCGTGGACCTCCGACCGCGGTACCCCGAGACCCTCGCAGAAGCGAAGCCACAGCTCGGGGTGTCCGGGCTCCTTCCCCTTCGGGTCCCCCGCCTCCTCGACCAGCTGGTCGAGGACCATGCGGCGGTACCGGTCGTTCGCGACCTCCCACGAGCAGTTCGCGAACCGCTCCGCCATCGCGATCGGGACGCACGCGAGCCAGGGGTAGAACTGCTTGGCCCAGGCGCGCACGAGGGGCTTCGGGGCCGCTCCCCGCTCGACCTCCGCAAAGAACGCGTGCGTCTTGAACGGATGGTTCGCCATCTTGTAGTTCGTGAGCTCGTCGCGGAAGCGCGCGCCCTCGAACCGGACCCAGGGGGGCTCGGGCATTGCGCCGCCGAGCGACGGGGGCCTATATGTCGCGCGGGGTTCCCGGCTGAACCCCGCCTTCTAATGAGGTCCGGTCCGGTCGCACGCCGTGGACTCCTCGTTCGACACCGGGGGACCGATCGCTCCGTACGGCCCGCTCGCGGGGGTCCGGGTCCTCGACTCGGCCCGGTTCGTCGCCGGACCGTGGGCCGCGACGTACCTCGGCGAGTTCGGCGCCCGGGTGATCCACGTCGAGGGTCCGCCGTTCGCCCCTCCCTACGCCGACCCGACCCGTACGCTCCGCCCGCTCCTGCCGGGAGGCTCTCCCGAGGACTCGGTCTCCGAGTCCTGGGTCCAGTACGGACGCAACAAGCTGTCGGTCGGTCTGGACATCCGGCAGCCCGCGGGCCGTCGGGCGTTCCTGGACCTCCTGCGGGAGTCGGACATCTGGATCGAATCGTCGCGTCCCGGCACGTACGACCGCCTCGGGCTCTCGGACGCCGCGGTCTGGGAGGCGAACCCGCGCGTGACGATCGTCCACGTCTCCGGCCACGGGCAGACGGGCGTTCCCAGCCGTATCGGCGCCCCGTCGTACGACCTCACCGGGCAGGCGTTCAGCGGCTACCTCTCGTTGCAGGGGGACCCGGACCCGGCGCCTCCGACCCGGTCGGGAACGGCGCTGAACGACACCGTCACCGGGCTCGCGGCGGCGGCCGCCGGGCTGATGGGATACGTCCACGCGCGCCGGACCGGCCGGGGCCAGTCGGTCGACGTCGCCCAGTACGAGGTGTTCTTCACCCTTCTCGAGAACCTCGCCATCGACTACTTCATGCGGGGGGTCGTGCGGGCCCGGCACGGGGCGGGCCACGCCCGGCTCCACCCCTACGACGTGCATCGAGCGGCCGACGGCTGGGTCGTCGTCGCCGCTCCGACGGCGGCCGCGTGGGCCCGCCTCAAGCCGCTGATCGGGATCGAGGAGACGACGTTCGACGACCCGGAGTACCGGCTGGCCCACCGGGGGCCCGTCGACCGGGCCCTCGCGGAGTACTGCGCCTCCCGGACGCGCGACGAGCTCGAACGCATCGCCCGCGAGCACGACATCGCGATCTCCCGCGTCCCCGATATCGCCGACCTCGCCCGGGACCCTCACTACCAGGCCCGCGAGATGTTCGTCGAGTGGGACGACCCGGTCGCGGGTCGGGTCAAGGGGGCGGGGATCTCCCCGAAGTTCTCCGAGACCCCGGGGAAGGTCTGGCGGGGAGCGCCGTGGCTCGGGCAGGACAACGATCGGGTCTTCGGAGGGCTCCTCGGGTACCCGAAGGAGACGATGGAAGGGCTCCGGCGGGAGGGAGTGATCGGGGAGGACCCCCCGCACGGGCCCCCGGCGCCCGGCCCGCGCACGTTCCCGCCCGGGGGAGGCTCGCATGGCTGAGCTCTGGCCGCTGCCGGACGACCCGGTGGTCGCGGAGATTCGCGCGTTCGACCGTCAGCACCACCTCGCGGAGCGCGCGAGGGAGCTCGACCTCCGCCCCGAGTTCCCCCGGCGCGAGTTCGGGGCGATGGGCGCCGCGCGGCTGCTCGGCCTCACCGAGCCCCCCGAGCGGGGTGGCCGCGGCCTCCCGCTCCCGCGCGCCGCGACCGCCCTGTTCCACCTCGCGTACTTCGGAGGGACGGTCTTCGCCAAGCTGTCGCTGCAACCCGAGTTCGCGATGGTGCTGGCCGATCACGGGAGCCCGGAGCTCGTCGACCAGTGGTTCCGACCCCTGATACGGGGCGAGCGGCTGGTGGGAAACCAGATCACCGAGGCCACCGCCGGCTCCGATGCCACGGCCCTCCGGCTCGTAGCCGAGCGCCGCGGGGCGGAGTACGTCCTCACGGGAACGAAGACGGAGGTCGCGTCCGCCCTGGACGCGGACGCCGCGATCGTCTACGGCCGATCCCCCGGGTCGTCCGGACGGCACGGGATCAGCGCGTTCCTGGTGCCGCAGGACCTGCCGGGGGTGTCGCGGGTGCCGGGGGACGGCGACCTCGGAGAGCACTGGCAGCGCCGCGGATCGGTCGTGTACGACCACGTCCGCATTCCCGCGGGATACCGGCTCGGCACGGAAGGGGAGGGGTTCTCGTACGTGGTGCCGGAGCTGGCCCGCGAACGCGGCCTCCTCGCCGCGATCTACCTCGGGGTCGCCCGCGCCTCCTGGGACGAGACGGTCCGGTACGTGGGCGAGCGCTCCGCCTTTGGCCGGCGGCTGTCGGACCGGCAGGCGGTCGCGTTCCCGCTGGTCGACGACGGGGCCCAGCTCGAGGCGGCGTGGCTGTTCACGCTCCAGGCGCTCGAGCGGATCGGACAGTCCGCCGGCGGGGAGGGCCGGACGGCGGTCGCGAAGGCGATGGCGTGCGACGTCGCCCTGCGGACGATCGACCATGCCATCCAGTTCCACGGCGGCCGGGGGTACGGCCGGTCGTTGCCGCACGAACAGCGCTGGAGGGATGTCCGCAGCGGCCCGATCGCCCACGGCGCCTCGGAGGTGCTCCGCTGGACCGCCACGCGGCACCTCTGGCCGCGTCCGCCCGCCGATAATCCTTAACCGAAGCGAGAGCCTAAAGCTCCCGAGGACCGAGGGTCCTCGGACGGCATGCGGTCGCATCTCTCCTCCTCTTTCGGCCGGCGCGAGGCCGTCACCACGATCGTGGCGGCCGTCCTCGTGCTCCTGCCTTCCCTGATCGCTCCCGGGGGCGCGCGTCCCGCCTCCCCGGGCCCGGTCCCCTCCCCGCTCGCCGTCGGGCCGGGAGACGTGGCGCTCGCCGGGCTCGAGAACGCTCCCCGGGCGCTCGTCCCTGACGCACCGTCGGACGCGATCGTTCCGGGCTCGTCGGCGCTCACCACGGTACCCACCGGGGTTCTGCCGGTCGTGGTCACGCTGCAGTACTCGAACGCGAGCCGCCTCAGCGCACTGCTGGCCAAGCTCGCGGACCCGGCGACCTCGCGGGATCCCGGCTACCTCACCGCCGCGCAGTTCGACGCCGAGTTCGCCCCGGCCCCACGGCTCTACGGCGAGGCGGTCGCCTACTTCGGGTCGTTCGGGGTCCAGGACCTCACGACCTACGCGGACCGGGCGACGGTCACGTTCGAAGCGACCCCGACGGTGGCAACGAGGATCTTCGGCGCTCCGATCGCCTCGTTCGAGCTCGACGGGCGGGCGTACCTCGCGCCGACCGGGCCGATCCGCCTCCCCGCGCCGCTGGCCGCCTCGGTCCTCCAGGTGGAAGGGCTGGGCACGGCCTCCTCGATCGGCGCCGGCGTGATGAACCATGGCCTTCTCTCGCCGGGCATCGGCAAGAGCCGGACGGCCAGTGCCGAACCCTCCGTCTCCGGATACCTCTCCCCCCCGACCCGCGGGAGCGCCCAGATCGAGTACGCCCCCGACTTCCAGGTCGCGTACGATGAGCAGTCGCTGCTCGAGGCGTACGGCGCGCCGGCGAAGACCAACGTGGCCCTGATCACGGGCTCGGGGAGGTACTCCGGCCCGACGATCTCCACGGCGTGCGGCAACCTATCGAACGGGACGGACGTCGGAGGGTGGGACCCGTCCGACGTCGCGGCGTTCTTCGCCTCCACGCTCCCGAACGGCCAGCCCTCGCCGACCGTCACCGGGGTTCCGATCGGCGGCGCGGCGGCCCCCGGGTGCCTCGCGTCCTGGGACACCTCGGGAGCCGCCGCCGCGAACACGGTCGACCTCGAGATGATCGGCTCGACGGCGCCCGGGGCGGCGATCTACGGTGTCTACGGCCCCAGCATGACCGTCGCGGCGCTCGACACCGAGCTCGCGACGGTGCTCAACCCCGGCGGCGCGTCGTTGCCGGCGGGGATCGTGGCCGGGCTCGACAACGTGTCGGTGGTCGCGACCGCGTGGTGCTTCTCGGACCGCAACGACAGCGCCTGGTACATCGATCTCCAGCAGGCGGAGGTGCGGGGCATCACGGTCCTCGCCGCCGCGGGCAACTCGGCCGACGATCCGGCGAGCGCGGGCTGGGTCGGATCGGACGCCGAGTTCCCCGCGTCGATGGCGTACAGGTCGTTCGGGGACACCGCGGTCGGAGGAACGACGGTCACGCTCCACAACGCGAGCCTGCAGATCGCCAACGAGATCCCCTGGAACGTCTCGGCGAGCGACACGGCGGGCGGTGGCCCGGCGGGCACCGCGGGCGGCATCAGCTCGGCGGTCCACGAACCGATCTGGCAAAAGGGGAGTTCGGCCAACGCAACCCTCGCGGGCAAGGGCCGGGGCGTCCCCGACGTCGCCGGTCTCGCCAACGACACCGCCGCGACCGTCACCGTCGACGGGACGACGTACGATGCCACGAACGCGAGCGGGGTCGGTCTCTTCTACAACGCGTCGGGCACGGGCATCGCCGTCTCGCTGGTCGCCGGGCTGTTCGCCGAAATCGACCACGCGCTGGTCGCCGCCGGGGACCTGCCCCTCGGGTTCGCGGACCCGACGGTCTACTCGCTCGGGAACCAGGAGTACGCCCCGTTGCCGAACGGCAGCATCCACTTTTCCGTGCCGAGCGGCAACTACACGTCGCCGCTCCCCACCCTCCCGTTCCACGACGTCGTCACGGGAAGGAACTTCGTGTACCGTGCGGGAACCGGCTACGACCTCGTCACCGGCTGGGGTTCCCTCGACGCGTACAACTTCACGATCTACGTGCTCTCGCCGTCGACGATCCCCTCCTACGGACCCCTGCGGGCGATCGACGACTACGTGAACCTCACGGCCCTCGACATCAACCCGACGACCGAGCTGGAGAACCCGAACGCCTCGATCCAGCAGAACTTCTTCCTCGCCGACAGCCTGGGCGCCCCGATCATCTGGGTCCAGGCCGTGGTCGACCTCGTCGACCACGTCAACAACGGAACCTGGGGGATGAGCTTCTCGGGATGGGTCGTCTACCCGTTCTGGGGGATCTATCCGAACGAGTCGGTCTACGAGGCCTGGCAGCCGACCTCGGTGCAGTGGAAGGGCCTCCCGGCGTCGCTGGACCTCACGACGTACCTCACCGTAGAGACGCCGAGCTGGGAGGACGCCGTGACGTTCGACTTCGGCGGGCTCGCGGGTCCGTTCACCCTCACCGTGCCCGGCGCGGCGTACATCCTCGGCGGCTTCAACGACACCTACAACTGGCAGGGGCTGAACTACACCGACGGCCCCCGGGGGCCCGTGGCGTCGGTCCCCGGATTCCTCGCGCCGCAGGTCGGCCTCTATGGCACCGGGGGGGGCGAGGCCGCCAACTTCACCGACGGGACCGCCGGGACGATCCACGCCTACGTCGAACCGTTCGATTCCGCGAGCTTCGAGGAGGCGGCCGAGACGGCGGTCGTGACCCTCACGGACACCCAGACCGGCGAGACCGCGGAGAACCTGGTCTACACGCGGACGTCTCCGAACAACTGGTCGTTCGCCTACGGGCCGGGGGCGGCCGACCAGGGGATCTCGGTCGGGGAGCCGTACTGGTTTCCCGTGCAGTTCTCCCAGACCGGGGCTCCCGCGGCGACGACCTGGTACGTCAACATCACCTACGGACCCCACCTCTCCGGCTCCGGCGCGAAGGCGAGCCTCGCCGGCTCGCTGCAAAACGGAAGCTACGGCTGGGTCGCCGGCATCTCGTCGCACAACTACTCGATCGAGGTAGGCAACGGGAACCTCACGGTGGACGGCTCCGCCGTGCAGGTCGCCCTGGTCTTCCTCGCCAAGACCAACTCCGTGACGTTCCTGGCGACCGGCAACGAGACGTTCCCCTTCGGGTGGGCGGTGACCATCACCTACCCGAACGGGACCCTCGTCCAGAATCTGGCGGGCACCGGCTCCGGGCTCGAGACGACCCTGACGTACGCGAAGTACGACTACCGCGCCGCCTCCGACAACTCGAGCTGGGCCCCGACGCACACGACCGGGACGTTCACGATCGGGTCCACGGCCGTCTCCGTGCAGATCGCGTTCTCCCTCGTGACGTACAAGGCGAAGATCACCCCCGAGTACGGCATCGGGATCCTCGTCCCGTGGACCGTGACGGTCGACGGCGTCAAGAAGAAGGGATACGCGACCACCCCGTTCACCTTCCCGCTGCCGAACGGAACGTACTCGTTCGAGGTCGGGGGCCTTCCGCCCGGGTACAGTGCCGTCCCCTCGAACGGCACGTTCGTCGTCCATGGGCTCCCCGCGCCGAACGTGGGGATCCGGATCGTTCCGCCGAACGGCGCGGGAGGGCTGTTCGGCCTCGGGGTCTGGGGCTACGTGCTGGTCGGCGGTGTCGCGGCGGCGGTCCTCCTCGCCCTTTTCCTCGTGCTGCGACGCCGTCGCGCGCGGGGGGGGAGCGGCCGCTCGTACGTTCCCCCCGACGAGATCTGACGGACCGGGCCCTGGGCGAGCCGCGGACGCGGCGGTGCCAACCCACGAGTCATGACCGGCCCGGACAGCGGCCACCTCGTGGGAGCCGCCGGGCTTTCCGATGCGTACGTCTCCCTCGTGACCCTGCGGGAGATCCGGCGCTACATCGTCCGGTCGCACGCCGTGATGATGGCGGTCTTCCTTGGAATGGTGTACGCCCTCGTCTCGATGGCCCAGGGCCCGATGCTGGTCCTCGGGCACCTCGGCGGGGGTACGTCTTCCTCCTCCTCCGGTCGAACGCCATCGGCCAGCAGCCCCGGAACTATCCGGGCCTGTTGATCATCGCCCCGTGGGGGGTCGAAGGGTGGGGCAACGAGCTCCTTTCGGTCGCCGGCGCCCCGACCTGGTGGGGTGCGGTCGCCCCGGTGTTCCCTCCTGGCCTCGCCCTCGGGCTCCGGTGGGGAGTGCAGTACCTCCTCCTCGGAGGTTTCGCCCTCGCGGTGGCCCTCGGGCCGCGGGCGGCGCTGTCCCCGGGGCTCTGGTCGACCGGGTCCGCCGCCGGAGCCTGCCCGGCCGACCGTGCCGCCACTGACCCCGGCGTTCGGGCGACCGCGTAACGGGCCCCGACGCGGAAGGCGGCCGGGCCGTCGGGGCCCGCGGGCCCATCCCTCGGCGCGGGCCGGGCGGAGAAGGCAGATACCCCCGGGGACTCCGGCCGCGCGGATGGACGCGGGTTGGGTGCTGTGGCCCGTCGCCGTCCTCATGGCGTTCATCGTGGCGGCGCTGGTCCGCTGGTCCACCGAGGTCCGGACCGTCGTTGCGGCGGCGGTGGTCGTGTTCCTGCTCGCGATGATGGTGACGATGTTCGTCGGAACGGCCATCTACTTCTCGAGTCCCGGGACCGGCTCGCTCGTCGTCGGGCTCTGGGTAGCGACCGCCCTGATGGCGGGCAGCGCGTTCCCCGTCCTCGCGCTGGTCCTGCGGGAATCCCACCAGCACCTGGCCCAGGGGGCCGCGTACGCCCCGCGGCGCCTCACCGAGGGGGCCGGCCTGCCGGCCCTCGCGGCAACGGTGACCGTCCTCGTCCTCGCGAGCGAGCTCCTGATGGGAGGCAGCTTCCAGCTGGCCGCGGGGGGCTCGGCGGCGACCGCCGGCGGGGCTCCGTGGGGGATCCTCGCCACGACCGTCGCATCGCCCTGGTTCCTGTTCCCGATGTCGCTCGAGATGGCCCTGACGCTCGCGTGGCTGCGCCGCCGCCTTCCGGGGGCGCTCGCGGCGACCCTCGCGGCCCAGGCTTCCATGATGTTCTTCGCCCCTCCCGCGCTCCCGTACGAGGCCTGGCTCGTCGCCGCCGCCCTCCTCACCAGCGGGGCGATGGCCGGCCTCCTCGCCTACCTCTTGCGACAGGTGTACCGGGGGACCCGGTTCGGCGGGAAGGTGCGCCGCTACATCGTCCGTTTCCTCCTCGTTTCGACCCTGATGGGGGCGGGCCTCGCGATCTGGGCCGCGGCCCAGGTCGTCGCGCTGTTCGCCCTCGCGATGGTCCTCCAGATGGCGATCTTCTTCACGGCGATCGTCGTCCCGGAGTCGTTCTCCGCCCCCGCGGTCGACCCGCCGCGAGGCGCGCCCGAGGTCCGCGCGGGCGAGCCGCCGACCGCCCCCTGAACGGGGCGAGCGGGCCCGCCCCCCCGCCGCTTCCTACGCCATCCGTAGTAGAAACCGGGGAGTGATAAACCGAGGACCGCTCGCCGCTCGACCGGCGGGGGGTCTCGGGGGGATCGCAGCGTACTCGACCGAGGTCGTTCTCGCGATCCTGGCGCTCGCCATGGCCGGCGGGACCGCGTACCTCGTGAAGTTCGCGGGCGCCGCCCGCTCGCGCCGCGAGGCGGCGATCGCGCTGTTCCTGCTCGCGATGATGGCCGAGATGTTCGTCGCGGCGGTCGTCTACTACCGCGCCCCGAGCGCCTCCACGCTCGTCGAGGCGGTCTCGGTCAGCGGGGCGTTGATGGCCGCGAGCGCCGCGGTCGTCTTCCTGGTCCTCTCGGAGGGGGTCCCCGGGACCTCCCGGGCCGACGCGCCCGGGCCGGAACCCCCTCTCCCGCACCGGGGAGCGTACCTGGCCACGGCGATCGCACTCGTGATCGCGAACGAGGCGCTGATGGCGTGGACGTTCCAGGCCGTCTCGGGGGTCGGGGCGACCGTCGCCGCGGGCGGAGCCGGCTCCCTCGCGAACGGGCTCGCCGCCGTCCTCCTCTCTCCGTGGTTCGTGTTCACGATGGCCGCCGAGATGGCGATCGCCACCGTCCTGCTCTGGCCGCTCCTCAGCCACCCCCTGCGCGTGATGCTGCCGCTGCAGGTCGGGATCATGGCTCTCTCGCCTCCCACTCTCCCGAGCGCGGAATGGGCCACCGTCTCGGTCGTCGCGGGCAGCGGGGCGATGATCGCCCTGTTCGTCTACCAGATGGAGTTCCTGTACCGGCACCGGGAGCTTCCGTCCGCGCTCGCGCGCTACCTCGTCGCGCTCCTCGCGGTCTACGCCGCGATGATGGCGGGACTGTTCCTCTGGCTCTACTACGGGATCCCCCTGCTGATCGCGCTCTCCGTCGTCGCCGAGATGGTCGTCTACTTCGGAGCCGTGCTCTCCACCGACCGGTTCTCGGCCTCCCCGACGGTCTCCTGGCAGCTCCGCCCCGACTGGGCGTTCCAGGTGCTCTCGCTCGTCTTCGTCGCCGAGGTCTTCATGGGCGCGGTGCTGGACGTCCGGATCGACCCGGCGACCTACCTCGGCGGGTTCCCGTTCCTTCCGCTCGCCGGATCCGCCCCCACGATCGTCGGGAACGCGGTCTCCAACGGGTTCTGGTTCCTCGCGACGGTCACCGCGTCGACCGGGTTCCTCGCGATGATGGGCGCGGAGATGGGCGCGCTCGTCGTCCTGAAGATGCGGGAGACCCGGAACCTCGAGAACCGCGTGCGGCTCGCCCTGATGATCGGGTGCTACTCGGCGTTCGCCGTCTTCTACCCCAGCATCTATTTCGGCCTCTACTTCCCGCATGCCCCGGCCCCGAGCACCGTCCCGGTCCTCGGCTGGAGCATGGGGATCGGCTCCTACCCGCTCGCGGTCGGCGTCTTCGGTGCCGTGCTCCTCACCTACCTCGTCACGGGGGCGCTGGTCGTGCTGTTCGGCCGCCGGGTGATATGCTCGACGTTCTGCACGGCGCCCCTGATGTACCAGGGCACGACGATCGACGCGATGAAGTCGTTCAACCGATCGTCCCCGGCCGGGCGCAAGTACCTGTCGAGCCGCCTCTCGCGCCTGTATTCCGTGACGACCGGCGTGGTGCTGGGCTCGCTGGTCGCGACGTCGGCGGTGTCGTACCTCGACACGACCGGCGCGCTGTCGGTCTACATCCAGGGCAACGACCCGTCCGTCTTCCTCTTCACGATCTCGTTCTCGGTCCTGTGGTACCTGATGTTCGTGTCGATCCCCTACGCGGGGAACTACAACTGCGTCACGATGGGCTGGTGCTACACCGGGGCGATCGCCCAGGCGTTCCAGAAGGTCGGCTTCTACAAGCTCAAGGTCCGCCGCCGGGAGGTCTGCCGCGACTGCACGACGCTCGACTGCGCGAAGGGCTGTCCCGTCGGGCTCGTGGACATGCCGGGGCACTTCCGGACCCGGGGGGAGTTCCGCAGCACGAAATGCTGCGGGGTCGGCGACTGCGTCGAGGCGTGTCCGTACGACAATCTTTACATCGCGGACGTCCGGCACTGGATCCGCCGGCGCCTCGGTCGGCCCGAGGCCGCCCTCCTCCCCGGGACCCGGCTTCCCATGGTCGGAGCGGGATCGGCGACGCCTCGCTCGATGGCGGTCCCGATCCCGTCGGCCCCGGGGTCCCCTCGATCGTGAGGGGTCCCCGGGGAAGCCGGTACGCGGACCCGGGGCGCCGGTCGCTGGGTCGACGGCGCACCGGTACGGCGTCGCGGTTATGTGCCGGCGGGGCTCGGGGAGTACCGCTGTCCGGGCCTCCGGCCGATACGGGCTCCTTGCCTCGAACGCTCGGGTCGTCGGAGACGCAGCACAGGAAAAGGAAAACCATGCACGGGCGAACCGTCTCGAGTTGGGTGGGCGCGATGGTGGTGCTGTCGGCCATGTTCGGCGGGGTACTGCTGTTCTCCGGCTCCGCCGCGGCCGCGTCGACCGGGTGCACCGTCGCGGTCGCCGGCGAGAACGTGGGCGACAACGCGCTCCAGGTTGCCATCGACCACGCCGCCCCGGGGGCGACGATCTGCGTCGCGGCCGGCACGTATCCGGAGCAGCTGACGATCGCCACCGCGAACCTCCGCATCGTGGGGGCCGGCGCCGGGATGACGATCATCGCACCGACGACCGGGACGGTCAACGCGCGCAGCTACGACTCGGGCAACCCGCTGATCGCGGTCGTGCTCGTCGACAACGCGAGCGGGGTCGTGCTCAAGGGCCTCACCGTCAACGCTGCGGGGGCGGCGAGCTCGATCACGGGATGCCTCCCCGGGATCGTCGGGGTCGAGTTCCAGAACGTCTCCACGGGGAAGCTCACCAACTCCCTCGTCGAGAACGCCATCCTCGCCCCGAACCTCCTGGGCTGCCAGTCCCAGATCGGGGTCTTCGCGTACACGGGGTACTACGGGACCAACCACACGCTGGTCCACTCGACGGTGACGATCACCGGCACGACGGTCAGCGCGTACGGCAAGGGAGGGATCGTCTGCAGCGATCCCGGGCTCACCTGCATCGTGACCTCGGACCGGGTCGTCGGGATCGGGACGACGCCCGCGATCGCCGCGAACGGGATCCAGATCGGCTTCGGGGCGGTCGGGACGGTCAAGGGGGACCGCGTCTCGGGGAACGCCTACAACGGGACCAACGGCGACGAGGCCACGGTGGCGGACGACAACGACTGGTACGGGAACGGCAGCAGCGCGACGGGGATCCTCCTGTACCAGGCGGGCGCCGGCACCCGGGTCGCCGGCTGCACCGTGACCAACAACCAGCTCGGGATCGCCGGGTACCAGGATGCGCTCGACCGGATCGTGGGCAACTCGGTCACCAACAGCCTCGCCTACGGGATCGCCGAGTACGGCACTCCGACGACCGTCGCCTACATCACGGGCAACACGATCGCGAACCCGGTGACGGGCGCCGTCGGGGTGCTCGTCGCGAACGGGACGTTCTACGTCACCGGCAACGCCATCTCGTGGGTCCTGGACAGCGGCGACCAGGGAGCGAGCCAGGCGGTGACGGGCCCGGGCACGGTGTACCCGGCCCTTGCCCCCCTCGAGATCGCGACCGCGGCGGTACAGGCCGTCTCGGACGGCGGTGCGACGGTCGTCCACCTGCACGGGAACCTCGAGGTCCGGATCAGCTCGCGGATCGCGGTCCTCTCCGTCTTCGGCGGGACGGTGACCGTCGCGCGATAGGGTACGCTCGGTCCGCAGGACCAACCCCTTCCCCCGATCCCGGCGGGACCGGGGGAGCCCACTCCCGCCGTGGGCCCGGCCGGTCGGGCGCCGATCGCGGTCGGCTCCCGCAAGGACTATCGGGGCGGGCCCGATGCGTTGCCGTGGTGGGGACCGGCCCCTCGGTTCCGTTCCTGGCGACGGCCCCGTTGGGCGAAGCGACGCCTCGGCGGCGGCGCTGGCGGATCCCCGGTGCGGTGGCCGGAACGATCGGCGCGGCCGTGGTTCTCACCGTGCTGATCGCGGTGCCGTTCGCGCAGACCGCCCCGGAAGGCCTGACGCTCACGAATTCGGGCAGCCTCCTTTCCGCCGTCGGTCAGCCGATCACGTTCCCCCACGGGGGCACGTTCGACTTCTCCTGGTCGACCGAGAGCGGACGCACCGTCACCTTCAGCGTCCTCAGCCCCAGCGGTACGACGGTCTACTCCTCCGACAGCACCGGCGGGAGCGCCTCGATCGCCGTCGGGGACACCGGAGCGTACCTGTTCGAGATCGATGACTGGCTCCCGGAGACCGTGGTCCTCAGCGGGACCCTGCACTACTCCGCGCCGATGCTCTAGCCCCCGACCCGTCCCTCCCGGACGAACGGTCCGCTCGTCCGGACCATCCGGCGGCGAACGTGCGCACTCTCCCGCGGTCCCGCCGCGGGGGCTCGTCCTCAGCCGAGGACCTTGACCTCGGCCTTCTCCGCGTGGAACCCGGCCGCCCGGTGGGCTCCGTCGCACATCGGCTTGTGGGTCGAATGCCCGCACCGGCAGAGCGCCACGCTCACCTTTCCGTCCACCATCACCAGGTTCGGCCCGTTCTCGTTCGCCACTATCTCAACCTTCGTCATGGCCCCGCCTCCGATGGGCGGTTCCGGGTCATAACAGGTAGGTGTTCGCCCGGCCCAAAGGTTTCCTCGGCGCCCGTGGGCGACGACCCGCTCGCGGGCGCGATGCCGGGCTCGCCCGGACCGGCCGGTCGAGGGGGTTCGGAGGAGGGGGTGTCGGATCCCCAGAGGACGCCCGACGCCTCCTGGACCGCGCGGCACGAGGGATGTTCCCGACAGCTCGACCATCCCGCCTCGAGCTGGGGCACCAGCGCCTCGATGCAGCTGACGAGCGCCGACCGGAGGTCGCCGTCCGCCTCCGTCGGGCGGGGAGGCAGGTGGGCCGTGCCGTCGGCCCGGGTCGCGGCCATGAGGACCGCTCCCGAACGCCCGGTCATGCCGGGCGGGATCCCCTCCCCGCCCGGGACTAGGGGCACCCAACGGGGTCCGACCACCGCGACCGGCCGATGGGTCGTGGGCGGACCCTTCGGTTCGGCCACCGCGGGATCCAGCCCGGGGGAGGCGGGAGACGGAGCGACGGCCGCGACGTGCGAGCTCGCCGAGGGACGGGCGGGCTCTGCGGGCGGCGGGTTCTCTTCCACGGTATCCTCCCCGGCCTTGAGTTCAACGATACGGCGGGAGACGGGGGCCGGTCCTCAACCTTCTCCTCCCCGTCAACCCCGAACTGAGCGTGGGCCCCCGGACCCGGACGTCATCCGCGCACCGGCCGCAATGCGCGCGGTCGCGGGTCGACGGCCTCACCAGGAGGAGCTGCCATGGAATCCCCTAAATCACCTTCGTTCGAGCGGTGGACGGTCGTCTCCTGTGGATCCGGGGAGCGCCGCGCGGGGGAAGGTTTGGCCGCGGAACGGGAAGCAACGGCGCCCCGACGGACCCGGCCCTCGCCCCCGAGGGTCCCCGACCCCACGATGGCCTAACCGAGCACCCGCCCCGGTACGGCGATCGAGACCCCGAACGCGAAGTTCTCGGAGGTGGAGGGACAGGCGAGGACCGCCCCGGCTCCGGGGTCGGCCGAGACCGGCTCGGTCAGGTACGTGATGGTCTCGACCGGCGCAGCGTGGGGCGCGACCACCGTGAAGGTGCCCGTGCGCGGGTGGGGGTGGAGCGTGCTGAAGTTCCACGCCACGTACGTGTAGGTCCCGTTGACCAGCAGGAACTTGATCGTCGCGGCGTTCGAGCTCAGGCTCACGTTCATCGGACCGGTGACGTTGACCTGCCAATGCGTCCCGTTCGCGAGCCCGTACTCGTGGAACACGACGGCGGCCGTGGGCAGGGTGAACTTGATCGACTTGGTCACGGAGTGCGCCGGCAGGGAGACGGAGCCGTGGGCCGGCTGTGCCTTCCAGAGGCCCGGCTTCGGAGTGATCTGGAACTTCCACGTATCCTTGACCACGGTGAAGCCGATCGACGTGCCGTGGGTGGTCGCGGTCTGGGCGGGCGGTCCGCCGTAGGACAGCGGCGTCGCGATCGCGACTCCCCACAGGGAACCCGACGGCAGACCGGCCTCCGCGAACGTCAACGTCTCGATCGGCCCGAACTTGACCGCGAGCGGGAGGGGAAGGTTCGTCACGTTGGCTGAGCTCTGGGTCGGCGTGCCCCGGCCGGTGACGCTCGAAATGCCGTAGCCGGTCGGGGGGGAGATGGTGAACCGTAGCAACCCGCTGAGTTCGGGGAGTTCGATGACGCCCTTACCCCGAACGGTGGTGTTGGTCACGGGGACGGGCGACGACCCCGCCGTCACGGACCACGAAGCGCCGTTCGGTAGACCGGCCTCGCTGAAGGTCACCGCGGAGAGGTGGAAGATGCTCACGTTGGCCGCGCCCTGGTCGGCCACGTAGACGTTGGCGGTCAGCGTGTCGACCGCGACCGCGTCGGGGGTGGCGAGGACGGGGACCGTCGCGACGACGGTGTTGGTCGCGGGGGAGATGACACTGACGTTGTTCGAGCCCGAGTTCGGGACGTAGAGGGCACCGAGGGTCGGGTTGTACGCGATCGCGCCGTCGGTCCCCGGGTCGCTGCCCGTTGGGATCGTAGCCACGACCGCGTCCGTCGCCGCGGAGATGACGCTGATGTTGTTGGAGTACTGGTTCGCCACGAACACCTCTCCCTTGGCTAGGTCCACGGCCAGGGCGCTCGGTCCGGATCCGACGGGGATCGTGGCCACGAGGGTATGGTTCGTTCCGCCGATCACGCTGACGTTGTTCGAGCCGGTGTTCGCGACGAACACGTCGCCGTCGGTGGGATCGAACACCATGGCGCCGTACGCTCCGGGGGCCGTGCCGACCGACACCGTCGCGACCACCGTGTTGGTGGTGCCCGATAGGATGCTGACGTTGCCCGCTACCCCATCGGCCACGAAGACCTGGTGGTTGACGGTGTCGAGCACCAGCGCATCGGGACCGGACTCTACCGGCACAGTGGCGACCACCGTGTTCGTCGCGGACGAGATGAGGGTCACCTCGGCCGATCCGGCGTCGGCCACGTACACCTCCCGGTTGGTCGGGTTGAACGCCAAGGCGTCGGGGGTGAACCCCACCGGGATCGAGGCGGTCACGGAGCTCTCCGGCACGGAGATCGCGCTCACGTTGTTGGACTCCGCATTGGCGACGTACAGCGTGGCGTTCGCCAGGTCGAACGTTATCGCCTGCGGGTACGGTCGGGATCCCACGGGAATCGTTGCGACGACCTGGTTCGTTCCGAGGTCGATCGCGGTCACGCTGTTGCCGAACTGGGAAGCTACGAAGAGGGTGTCATTGGCCGTATCGACCAACACGGCATCGGGGAAGCTGCCCACCGGGACCGCGATGGGGGTCGCGGAGCCCGCCGCGGGCGACAGAAGAGGGGACGAGAGAGGTGCCGAAGCGACCGCAGGACTGGCGCTCGACGATGCGGTCGCACCGTCCGACCCCCGTGCCGGGACCGATGCCGGCACGAGGATTGTCGACGCAATGACCACGAGTCCCAAGACTATGACGACGCCGCGGAACCACCCCATCCTGTGTCCCCCCAGTACCTATCACGTTGCCCCTCAAGGCTTCTTCTAAACAGGCCCCCGCGGGAAAGGGGGAAGAATCCTGGCTCCGCAACGCCGTTCCAGTCAACTCGACCCACGGGACGCGCCGAGCCGCTCGTTTCGCTCGGTTGTCCCGGCGCCCGGGAGGCCCGGCCGCCGTTCCTGGCCCCATCGACCGCGGTCGGCTCCCCCGAGGTCACCCTCCCCGACACGCCCACGCGAGCCGTGCTCGTGACGGACCGGAATCGTCGATTCTGCGGGCCGAGCCGGGCTGTGGGCGGGCACCCCGGTTCCGGCGGTCGGACCCGGCTTTTTTAGGCAGAGTTATGTAGCGAGAAAACCTTGACACCCTGATGGCGCGTTATCGAGTCGTTCGATTAGCCGCGGTGTTCATCGTCTTTGTCATGGTCGCCTCTTCGCTGGCAGTGATCGCGGCGGCCGGAACGGTCGGTGGCTCGTCGCCCGCGTTGGCCCCCGCGACCGCGTCGGTGACCTCTTCGGGCGTCCACCCTTCCACGGCGTACACCGTCCAGTTCTCCGAGTCCGGCCTGCCGGCCAACCAGCTCTGGCAGGTTACGCTGGGTCGCGGCTCGGGCTCGTACTACACGGACGGGGGCACCGACTACCTCACGTTCACCGTCCCGAACGGCAACTACGCCTACTCGATCACGGACATTTCGGGCTGGCATCAGACGACCCTCCCGTACACCGGGAGCGTGCTGGTGAGCGGCGCACCGGTGACCGAGCCGACCCTCCTCTACGTCCAGGTGACGTACCCGGTGACGTTCTCGGAAAGCGGCCTGCCGTCCGGACAGAACTTCAGCGTGAACGTCAGTGGCACGCCGCAATGGCTCCTGACGGACGGCGGCACCGACACCCTCACCTTCGCGGAGCCGAACGCCTCGGGAATCCCCTACTCGATCGCGGACGTCTCGGGATGGCACCAGACGACCCTCCCCTACAGCGGGAGTTTCAATGTCGCGGGCGCCTCGGTGACCGAGACGACGCTCGTCTTCCATGCAGTGACGTACTCCGTCGCATTCTCGGAGAGCTACCTCCCGTCCGGACTCACCTGGCAGGTGACGGTGGGCGGGGTACCGAAATCGCTGACGACCAACGGCGCGACCGACACCCTGACCTGGAGCGGTGAGGCGAACAACACGTACGCGTACAGCGTCGCGGACATCTCCTCCTGGCACCAGGTGAGCCTGCCCTACAGCGGGAACGTCGTGGTCAACGGGGGCTCCGTGACGGAACCGACCCTGGCCTATTTCCAGGTGACGTACTCCGTGGTCTTCTCGGAGAGCGAACTCCCGTCCGGCCTGACCTGGAAGGTGACGGTGGGTCTTGCCTCTGAGTCGCTCCTGACCGATGGGGGCGTCGACGCGATCACCTTCTCCGAAGGCAACGGGACCTTCTCCTACTCCATCGCCGACGTCTCGGGCTGGCACCAGACGAACCTCACGTACACGGGCAGTGTCGCGGTGGACGATGCCTCGGTGGCGGAGACGACCCTCGTGTACTCGCAGGTCACGTACAATGTTACGTTCGCCGAGACGGGGCTCCCGACGGGCACGAACTGGTCGGTGACCCTGAACGGGACGTCGCAGAACACGACGGGACCGTCGATCTCCTTCACGGAGCCCAACGGGACCTACGCCTACAGCCTGGGGATCGTCCCGGGGTACCGCCCCAGCCCGGCCGCGGGATCGGTGGTGGTGAGCGGGGCGAACAAGACGGTCACCGTTCCGTTCTACCAGGTGACGTACACGTTGACGTTCACCGAGTCGGGGTTCCCGACCGGAACCCCCTGGAGCGTCACTATCGGAGTGACGACCCACCCCTCCACCGGGACCACGGTTACGTTCACCGAGCCGAACGGGAGCTACGCCTACACGATCGGGCTCGTTTCGGGTTACGTTCCCACGGTTCGGTCGGGATCGGCACCGATCGACGGGACCTCCGTCAACGTTCCGGTCGTCTTCACGACCGTGACCTACACGGTGACGTTCACCGAGAGCGGTCTTCCCCATGCGAAGCGGTGGTCGGTGGCGTTGGGCGGCGCGTTCCAGAGCACGACCGGCGCCTCGATCGGGTTCACCGTCGCGAACGGCACGTACACGTACCTCGTGCAGGGACCGGGGGGCTGGCAGCTCTCCGTCCTGGCACCGGAAGGGACGATCACCGTGAACGGTGGCAGCCTGGTGCAGTCGCTGTTGTTCCTGAAGGGCGCCACGAGCTCCCTCACGTTCCACGAGGTAGGTCTCGCGCCGGCGACCTCGTGGTGCGTGACAATCGGCTCCGCGGTCTGCACGACGCACGCGACCCTGTCCTTCAAGAACCTCACCCCGGGCACGTACCTGTACGCGATCGGCTCGTTCACCGGAATGACGACCTTCGTCAAGGTCTCCAACGTCGTGGTCGGTGCCAGCGGCTCCATCATCGTGCCCCCGGGCCGGACGTTCCAGATCCGGTACACCTACCCACTGACCTTCACCGAGTCGGGATTGCCGGGAGGGACCTCGTGGACCGTGACCTCCGGAGGGCTCACGGGCACTTCCACGACCTCTACGATCGTACTGTATCTCACGAACGGGACGTACGGGTTCACCGTCCACAAGGTGACGGGGTACACCGCGTCGCCGGGGACCGGACACGTCAAGATGGCCGGGGCGCCCGTGGGGGTCACGGTACGCTTCACTACGCACGGGCTCTTGCCGGTCGGCGGTACGGCCGCCGTACCGGTCACGAACGGGCGGGCACGACCGATCTAGGCGCTCCGTCGGGCCGGGGCCCCCGGGGAGTCTGGGGCAGCGTCCCGGGCATGGCCCGGGGCCCGGGCCTCCGGCTGGCTGCCCCGGTCGAGGCCCGGAAGCGGGGGGCTCGCGTCCCGCGAGGGGTCCGGTCCAGCGGAGGTCGCGGCCGTCCCTTGTTCGGTGGGTGCCCTGCAGGTCCTCGCCCGGTACAGCGCTTCAGTCAGACAGGTCGCGAAGGCGATCCGAGCCCCGTCCGCGGAAGAACGGGTACAGATCGTTCGGACGCGCGCGGTGGGGCGGGAGCGGGAGGGGGTCCAACCCACGAGCGGGCGGCGGCCCCGTGGCCGAGCTTCAGTTGGTCACAACGGACCCGACGATGCTGTAGCTGACGCTCGAGAACCCGGTCACCACCGGGGCCTGTACCGTCACCGTGAAGCGCTGAGACCCAC
>Ga0181527_1000516_pt1 | contig 44311 bp, 44 predicted proteins | sample PEATcosm2014_Bin_30_FD_119762 | JGI IMG/M metagenome (GOLD analysis project Ga0181527, IMG submission 119762) | Peatland microbial communities from MTU Mesocosm Facility, Houghton, MI, USA - PEATcosm2014_Bin06_60_metaG | ecosystem: Environmental > Terrestrial > Soil > Wetlands > Peat | place...
TGCGCAGTTTGGCTCGGCCCACTCGCCGACCACAGCGGGCCGCCCGGCCGGCGTCAGCCGCCCGCAGCGGCGCCCAACGCGCCGGATCGCGCGCGCCGGTGCGTTAGCGCCGGATTTGGGTCCGCCCCCCAGGGTTGCTTTCGCCACTCATTCGCCTTACGATTTCCGCTCCGTGCGCCCACACGCGCATAGGAGGTGGAGTGGTGGCGGTGACGTATCTGGATGCGCTCAATGCGGCGCAGCGCGCGGCGGTGGAACACGGCATCGGCGAAGCCGAGGCGCGGCCCGGGCCGCCGTTGCTCATCATTGCCGGCCCCGGCTGCGGCAAGACGAACACAATCGCCCATCGCGCGGCGCACCTCCTGCTGCACGGCGCGGATCCCGAACGCGTTCTGCTGCTCACGTTTACGCGGCGTGCCGCACAGGAGATGACCCGGCGGACGCAGCAGATCTGTGCCGCGGCCTGCTCACCGGCGCGCGCGCGGCAGATCCGCTGGGCAGGAACGTTTCACAGCATCGGCAATCGTCTGTTACGCCTGTACGCGGATGCCGTGGGGCTGTCGCCCTCTTTCACCGTGCTCGACCGCGCCGACTCCCAGGACCTGATGAACCTGCTGCGCGACGAGTTGGGATTTTCGCGCCAATCTCGGCGCTTCCCCAAGAAGGGGACCTGTCTCGCTATTTACTCGTGTGTGACCAACACCCAACGCCCGCTCGACGAGGCGCTGGCGACGACGTTCCCGTGGTGCGCGATGTGGGCGGACGCACTGCGCGCCTTGTTTCAGGCGTACGTCATCGGCAAGCAGGCGCGAAACGTCTTGGACTACGACGATCTACTGCTTTACTGGCAGGCGATGATGGCGGATGTAGGTTTGGCCGCAGCAGTGCGCGCGCGCTTCGATCACGTCCTGGTCGACGAGTATCAGGACACCAACGCGCTGCAAGCGGCGATCTTGCTCGGGCTCAAGCCCGACGGGCGCGGCCTCACGGTTGTTGGTGACGAGGCGCAATCGATATACTCCTTTCGAGCCGCCACCGTGCGCAACATCATCGACTTCCCCTCTCAATTCGATCCCCCGGCGGCGGTAATAGCGCTCGAGCACAACTACCGCTCGACACAGCCTATCCTCACCGCTTGCAATGCCGTCATCGGGCTCGCCCGTGAAGGCTTCGCGAAGAAGCTGTTCTCGTCGCGGCGCTCGCACCAGCGCCCCGTCTGGGTGACCGCAGAGGACGAAAGCGCACAGGTGGAATACGTCGTCGAGCAGGTCCTGGAGCATCGCGAGATGGGCATCGACCTCAAACGCCAGGCGGTGCTGATGCGCGCGACGCATCACAGCGATCAGCTGGAACTGGAGCTGGGACGGCGGAACATCCCGTTCGTCAAATACGGTGGTCTCAAGTTCCTCGAAGCGGCGCACGTCAAAGACTTGCTGGCGCTGCTGCGCTGGGCCGCGAATCCGCGCGACTCGCTGGCCGCCTTTCGCGTGTTGCAGTTGCTGCCCGGTATGGGACCGGCCAACGCGCGCGCCGCCATGGAACACCTCGCGTCGCGATCTTTCGATGTCGCGGCCCTGTGCGCCTTCGTTCCTCCCGCCGCCGCGGCCGAGGACTGGCCACCCTTCTGCGCTCTGCTGCTGCGCTTGTGTAAGGCGGCGACGCCGTGGCCCGCACAGCTCGAGATGGTGCGCGCCTGGTATCAGCCGCATCTGGAGCGCCTCTACGAGGCGGCACAGGTACGCGCCGGCGACCTCGACCAGCTGGAACAGATCGCTGCCGCGTATCCTTCACGTGAGCGTTTCCTGACCGAGCTGACGCTCGACCCGCCAGACGTCACCGGAGACGAGGCGGGCGTCCCGCGCCTGGATAACGATTATCTGATCCTGTCGACCATTCACTCCGCCAAAGGACGTGAATGGGACGTGGTGTACGTGCTCAACGTCGCCGACGGCTGTATCCCGTCCGACATGGCCACCGGCAACGAGGAGCAAATTGAAGAAGAACGGCGTCTGCTCTACGTCGCCATGACGCGCGCCCGCGACCATCTCTCCCTCATCCATCCGCTACGCTTCTTCACCCGTGAGCAGCGCCGCTTCGGCGACCGCCACGTCTACGCCCCGCGCACCCGCTTCATTCCGGATGAGCTGTTGCAGCACTTCGAGCGCTACACGCGCGCCGCGGTCCGCACGACGGACACCGCCGAGCCCGGCGGGCCCGCGCGCATCGATATCGCCGCCCGCTTGCGCGCGTCGTGGTCCATTTGAGTATCTTCCAAGGTTGCAGGAAGAGGGCCGGGCTCGGCCGGCGGGCCGCGCCGGCAGGCGCGCTTCACATTTGTCGCGCCGCGCTCGGCTGACGCAGCGATGACGGGCCGAGGGCCTCAGTGACCCGCAGCTAGGATGTCTCTCTCCGCTGCCGGCCACACCTCTTGCAGGATGCCCACTATGCGGTCGATGTCCGCCTTGGTGCAGATCAGCGGCGGTGACAACGCCACACACTGGAACATGGACCGAGCGATAAGGCCGCGCTGGAAGGCGGCAGCGACGATGCGCGGCGGATCCTCGAAATTCGGGAACGGCTCCTTGGTCGTCTGGTCGCGCACCGCCTTGGTTGCCTACTGCGGCGCTGGCGCACCGGGAGCACCGCGCTTCGGCATCGGATGATCCCGGAAGAAATTCCAAATCCGTTCGGTCGCTTCTACCGGCCACCGGTGCTCGCCGTCGTCTTCGCAATACTCGACCTCGGCGCCATCCCGGCAATGGTGGCTCCATTCGCAGCCGTTGCTCGCGTGTTCTTCCCGAGGAATTCGCATGCCTTCGCGGGCCGTCTCGGAGGGCTCGTGGCACTGATCCTTGTCGATCCAAGCGTCACGCGCGTTACGCCCCTGTTGCACCTCAATCAGCGCGTCGTGGCGTCCGTGATGGATCAGCACCGGCACGCCACGGGCCGGCGCGCATGGCGTGGTAATGAGTCCGCCGCTGACCGGTGCGATGGCGGCGAAACGGTCCGCCATGGTGCAGCCCAGCAGGTGAGTGAAGAAGGCGCCGTTGGAAAATCCGGTGGCGAACACGCGCGCCTCGTCGATGCAGTATTCGCTTTCGAGCCGATCGAGGAGCGTGGCGGTGAGAGCCAGGTCGCGATTGCCGGCAGTGGTGAAGATCTCCCAGCCGGGTGCGTCGCGCCCCAGCAGGTGAACCGGCAAGCCGTCGGGATACACCGTGATGAAGCCGTCGCGTGCGGCCAGCTCGCGGAACTTCGACGCCCGCCACAAGCCCGCGGCGCTGTGCCCGAACCCGTGAAAATCGAAGAGCAGCGGCACAGGGGCGTGTGGCTGAACGCGTTCGGGAACGTCCAGGATGTAAGTGCGCTGCACACCGCCGACATCGATGGTGCGGTGTAACTCCCGGCTGCGCTCCACGCTCTTGGCGCGGCATCCGGCGCTAGGCTGTGCCGCGACCGTCGAAGCCGATGCGCAGTGTGCGCCCACAAGCGCCCCCGGCCCGCAAGCCAGCAGCGCGATGGCGATGTAGCGTGCCGCTCTCACGGTTGATGCAACTCCGCTCATGGTGCCAACGCCTCAGTCTCCTAACCCCCTTGCCCCATCTCATGCAACACGCTGACCGCAAGCAAGCCGTGCGGCCCGGTTTCATCGGCTCCTGGGCAAGTTTACCCACCGGATGTCCCGAGCGCGCTTTGGAGGGGGGACTTCGAGGCGGCTGCCGAACGGGGGGCAGCGTCTCGGGGTAGACAGTGGTCAGGAATCAACAGGTTCGCCGACGGATAGGCTGGCGCGTTGGTTCCGGGCGGTGCTGTCCTAAACTGAGGGCTTCCGGGGCTCAGTGTCCTAATCTGAAATCGCGAGTGTCCTAAATTGGAATCCACGCAAACCAAACGGCGATCCTTGCGGCGGACAAAAGACGTCGCAACACGGAGAAATACGCGAGGGCTCATCTTGCATACCGCACGATCTGCGCCCGCCAAATTCGAGGATAGCCTTGAACGCGAACCCCCACCGGCGCGCCCCGTCCCTGGCCAAATCGATCCTGGCATCAGGCAAGCGGTCGAACGACTCCAGGCGCACGCGATCGAAACGTGCGAGTCCTGTGAGGGCGGGGCAGGCCATGCCTATCCCGAACCCACGGTTGCGTTCTACGGCACGCCAGAGGCGGGGTGGCGCGCCCTCGGAATCTGTCTCGCCTACGGGCTCCCGGTTCGCTCTCTACGCCGGGTATGGGACGTGCTCGACGTGAACGAGCCGACTGGCCCGCATTGGGAAATCACGTTTCGCAGGCGACTACGCTAGCTGACCTTGTCGCACTCAAGGCAGTGCTTCTTATTCCCAGTCCCGCTTTTGCGATGCTCGGGCTTGATGCGCTTCCCGTCCGGGCAGGTGTTCTTATCGTGGTAAACCTCCCGGTGCTGTGGCGGATACTCGGGAGAATCGGTATGGTACGCCGGCACGGTTGCCATGGTCGATCCTTTCCTTGTACGAGATTGGTTCTTGTACTCCTCTTTGCCGTTGAATAGCAAGCTTTCCGTGCTGTCGGGTACTGTCCGGCTTTGAGCCCCAGTGTCCGGGTTTGGGAGCGTGAGTGTCCTAGTTTGCGGTGAAGCCAGCGGCCCTGAGCCTGGGCCTCGCTGTTTTAGGCTCAGGGGCCGCTGGGCCGTCGTTCGGCCGCCGCCTCTAGGTCGTAGCGAACGGCGCCCAGAGCGTACTGAGTCGCTAATCTGTTTGCAACGAAGAAGTCGCTTCCCGCGATCTACGAGCCCAGTACCTGTGGATGAACTGTGGATACGATAGGCTCGCTTATCGGACCATTCGCCAGCTTTGTCGGCGGCCTCAAGAGTTGTTGTAATTTCGCTGTGGACAACTTGCGTCACGTGCGTCAAGTGAACGCGAAGTCTTGTAACGCAAGATGACGCTTGCTAAATATCGGGGCGGTGGTGGAAGGGTGATGTGGGACATTCAAAAACTTCTGCGAACCAAGCGCGAAGAATGTCGCGCCTTGGTAACAGCGGAAGACGACTCCGAATCCTCAGACCGGCTACGGCTGGTCCGTCATGAGGTGGCGGTCCTTGAGTCAGCGGTGCGCGTCCTCTCCGAAAATGAGGTGGAGCACCGAAGCCCGCGGCGCGGCCTTATAGATCCAGATTCAAGCATGGGGCTCGCGATTGATATTTTGGAGGATGCAGGCCAACCATTGCACGTTGACGAGATCTTACGCCAAGCTGTCACACGTGGTCACGCAGTTACGAAGGCGGGTCTTACATCCCGTTTGGCTAAAATGGTGAAGGATCACAATACGTTTGAACAGGTCGCGCCGGCGACATTCGGTTTGCTGAAGTGGCAAAAGACGGGCGAGCCATTCCAGGCACCGGTGCCTAGGATTACGGCAGCCCGCTGGGACGAACGGGAGCGAGCAAAGCATAACGTTACGTTGATGAAACAGCGCCGCCGCCCGTAGGCGGCGGCATAAAGATTATCGGACGCCAGATTGTAGGCATTCCCGATAGGGGTATCTGGAGCCTATCTCACTCAGGGCCGTCCGTCAAATGCCAACCGCATAATTCTGGGTGCGGGGGAGGAGGTGTGGTTGCTGTGCGGTTGGCCGACCGCGTGAGAAGTCCGCGTTAAATCCTAGCTAGCTAGGTCTGATTTGAAAGCACCTGGGGTGCAGTTGCGATCTGCACCCCAGGCCGAAACGTCCGACCAGCCAACGCGCCGATACGAACGCCTCCAGGCTTTCGACCGTGCTGCTGGTCGGCCTTAGCGAAAGGCTTGTATCCATGCAACACGACAAACCTATCCCAGATGGATTCGAGATCATTTACGTTCGGCACTTCTGGCACCGTGGCGCACGTCGGCGGCTGTACGCCTATCAGTTCGGGTTGAAGGCGTTCCGTCTCGTTGTGCGCAAACGCTCCTAGCGCCAGGTCATCCGAGGGGAGGTGATCCCAGTGCGGTTCAATGGCGACCGTGCGAGAAGACGCTGAACTCCGAAGATCGTGGAAGCGCTGTCCGGTCATGGCTTTGGGCCGGGCGGTGCTTCCGCCGCAAGTCCGGCATTGAGCAACCAAGTTGAAAGGGACAGGTTGGCGCGCCTAGCCTTGTCCGTAAGGATACGCTTCTGTTCGCGTGTCGCCTTCACCTGAATGGTTTCTCCCCTCTGTTGCGCCCTTGGCGTCTTCGGCCGTGGCATGAGGATACTATATGCATACGAAATGGATAAAATCAAGCACTTTCTCGCTTGACTTTGTTGCGGAAAGTATATATATAGTTTCTAGATGGAAACGACAACGAAACCTCGCCCCGCCCGAAGCGGGAACTTCGGACGGGGCGCGAACCCCACGCGGCATGCGCGCAAGGCTCTGAGGCAAGAGAAGCGTAGCACGTCGGTGGGCACGAGAGGAGTCCGCCATGTACGTGCTACGTCCCGAGAAGCAAATTGAGATCATCGGCGCCCTGACCGAGGGCTGCTCCATCCGCGCAATCGAACGCCTGAGCGGCGCCCACCGCGACAGCATCATGAGGTTGGCCGTGCGCGTGGGTGAAGGCTGCGCCCACCTGCACGACCGGCTGATGCACGATCTGCAAGTCGGCTTGGTTGAAATGGATGAACAATGGGCGTTCATCGCCAAGAAGCAGAAGCGGGTGAAGGAAAGTGATCCGGCCTACTACGGCGACATGTGGGTGTTCACGGCCTTTGCCGCGACGCAGAAAGCTGTCATCAGCTACGTGGTCGGCAAGCGCACCAGCGAGAACGCCCTGGCGCTCGCCGCGGATCTCCGCGCCCGTACCATCAATCGCCCCCAAATCACGGCCGATGGGTACGCGCCGTACATTGGGGCGATCCGCCAGGCGTTCGGTGGTGGCCTTGGCTGTGACTTCGCGCAGTTGATCAAGGTGTACCAAGCCACGCCGGGAAACGACAGTGCAACCCGTTACTCACCAGGCCGGATAAGAAGCATCGAGAAGGAGCCAGTGTTCGGCAACCCCGACGAAGACCTGATCTCTACCAGCTATGTGGAACGCTTCAACCTGACGAACCGGATGGCGATGCGCCGCCTTACCCGGCTGACGAACGGCTTCTCGAAGAAATTCGAGAATCATCAGGCGGCCGTCTCGTTGCACGTGGCGCACTACAACCTGTGCCGGGTCCACGAGACGCTGCGCACCACGCCCGCCATGGCGTTGGGTATCACCAAGCACATTTGGACGATTGGCGAGCTGATCGACGCCGCGTTGTCCGCACCGAAGCCGGCGCCGACGTTGCCGGTACCGCCGACGCCGACGCGCCCGAGCCCGCGAGGGTTCCAGCTTAGAGTTATTCGGGGCGGGAGAGCGTAAATGCGCAGGCGAAGCTTCAATTCAACGTCCAGCGGACCTGCCGTAAAGTGCCTTCTCCACATCAGAGGCCAAGCTTTCGGCTACTTCTTCATCTTTGACACGCGAATGAAACACGCACGTCTGACCGCAGTCAAAAGATATATGAATGAGCTTCGCAGCATATCCCTCGCGCTGGAGCGTTCGCACATCCTTGGAGATTATACGGCCACGGCCAAGCGTCGGATGTACTACAGAACCCCCAGCGTCGATTGCATCCCAGAACATCTCATAGAGGCCCATCTCCCAAGCAAGTATCCTCAGGAATGCCTCCTCCTTGGCGAGAGGTGTCGTATCTGGTGCTTGATGGCCAGTTTCCATGGCCGCGATTGCGTGAAGATGTTGGGCGATCTTCAATAGGTAACCGCGATCCTGGATGCCGTTAACGAGATCGGTCGGCAACCCTCTCATGCCATATCGTGCGCCGATTAAGCTTCCTGCAAATCCGGCGATTGTGTCCGTATCGCTTCCCAGTTCGTTCACCGCAGCGTAGATGCTCTGCGCCGGGTCCAGTTCGTTCTTCAAGAATAGGAAAATGCCAGCACAAGCAGTTGCGACTCCAGAGCCTCTTGTTTCGGATGCGAGTGCACCAACCCTTCTATAGTATTCCGATGCAGGTCGATCACGGTAGCTCGGTATATCGTCGAGGTACGTGTAAATCTCTCGAACAACTGCTGTCGCGGCCTCGCCAAATCCCCCCTTCTGCAATTTACCCGACTTCTCCCACGCCTCGATCCAATTACCAATTCGTCGATCCCCTTTAATTGCCCCTCCCACGGAACCAACGGTTTCACGGAGGTGATGCAACATACCCTCACGATCATTCTCGGCATGGAGGGCAAACTGTATTGCCGCACCCATCAGAATCGAAGCAAATATTGCGCGTGGGTGACCATGCGTCGTAATGGAGTTCAGAAAGGAATCCCGGATCAGGCGTTCGGAGTTCCCAGAGGATACCAGCGCAATGGGAAGGTTCCGCATTGCGGCACCGTTTGCTCCGGCGAGACGGTACTCTATTTTGCCTGCGCGGTAGAAGTTCCGTGACCACTCCGTCCGACGTGCGAGGATATTCCGTGCTGCTGTCTTGATAGATCTGCCACCCCCGCGTTCGTATTGGAGCCAAAGCGGCAGCTCAAAATACGCAAAACGATCCGGTTGAAAATCACCAGATGCCGAGATGCTCCGTGCTACGGACAGCGTAAGCTGTGTATCGTCTGAGTACTCACCAGGTCCGATATTGTCGCGATAGCCCCACCAACGGCCCCCGACAAGCTTGTGCCACGCCACGAAGTGTCGAAGCGGAAGTTCAAAGGGGGGATGCCTGCCCCCCTCACGGAGAAACTCCGTCGGCCACCCAAGTGCATCGCCTATCGCGCAGCCTACAAGAGCGGCCTCGAAGCGGCTACGGTCAGGGGCAGGCGGTAGTGATGGTAGTTTCCGTGGACCGAAGAGTGATTGTTGCTCAGGCATCTCTTCGATTTCCTATGGTAATCGAAAGCGTAGCCCACCGGACATCCCTGATCCAGTATTCAATTTCGGCAGGTCCGGAAGACAGATCAACCGCCGAGCAAGAGGACCAGTGGGACCAGTTCGCTGATTGGTCGAACTCTGTCGCGTCCACCCTGCCGGTTGGTTTCCAGACAAATTGCGCTCGTGTGCCAGCTGGTGCATACAATTTTGCTATCGCCGTCAGAGGGGAAGTGCTGCGAAACGAGGTGAGGTTAGGCCAGTCCTTCTGCTGGACGTTTTCTTTCGTAACTTGCTGGTCAGTCACTGAAAGTGACCGCAGATACGGAAAGTTAAGACTCACATGCGACCCATTCCATGTGTCCGCAAAATACCGCTGATTGACGGTAAACGGCGGGTGAGGGGAACACCCCCACAAGCGCTCAGCTTCGGCGCGACTCGCGTTACTTACAAAAGCGATCTCCGTTACAAATTCCATCGGGAGACAATCAGGAATAAGGATCTCAGCTTGGACAGGGGACTTCCAACCATCTTGATCCCATGGGCGCGGGGTCGACCGGATGGCCGCGAAATTGACCACCCCTAGGCCAGCGTATCCCTCTCCTCGCTGCTGCGGACGGGTGGTTGTGGTAGCGTTGGTGTCGGTGAAAATAACCCCGCGCAGAGTCGCAACGCTGGGTTTCATGACAAAGAAGCATAGATGTAGTTGGCGCTTCTTCCAGTACGCCATCGGCGTATTGGGAGTGAAAGTCAGTGACAATTTATCCCAGTTCTCATTGTACCGATCAAGGCTATGCGAAAGTGCATCCCCTCCGGGCATTGGGCAGGGCCAGTTGCCGTCCCGTTCCATCCGAGCCTTAGAGCACAACATGCCCGAAGACCTGATCATTGGCAGGTTGTCTACGCTCGTAAAGTGAAACAGCGCCGCGACGCCCTCCTGCTTTAGCGTTCGGAAGATACGGTTGGCCTCGGATTGCTCTAGGTATGCTGCCATGACTGCGCCAAAGCGGCCATGTAGAATGGCCGAGGATGCGGTCGGTATCAAGAGCCGCTTTGGAACTTATCCTGCGCCCTTTCACCTTTTCTTCGCTATCACAACTGATTCACGCAGTCAACTGGGGCAATGCCCTCTAGTGTCCCCACCTGAGTGTCCGGCAGTTCACAGTGCCCTATCGTCCACTCGCAAGTGTCCTGACGGGCCGAAGGTCAAAGGGGACGAGAAAATCTTCGGATATCCAGTTGAGGGTAGCGGCACGTCCCGACGATGCGGGGCGTGCAGTACTCCGGTTCGCAGTCGGTCCGGTATTCCTTGTGGCAAAGGCTCCGGAATAATGGTCCCTCATCCAAGGCGCGCACGATGTCGTTGTGAATGTCGGCTATGCCCCGCTCACCATCAATCCGCAAAAGATATGGCCGATCAAGCGTGCGAAAAATAGTCGCGCACTTCTGTAGCGTGGAGCGTCGTTCAAAATGGTTGCCGACATCTTCGGCCCGATCCGTGATGCGTCGGATTGCGGTGGCGACAGAAATTTCCAGGAGCACCAGTATGTCTGGCTCCGGTGCGAACGCTTCATTCGTCGCGATGATTTCATCCGCCGATAGTCCCCGTGCCCCTTGATACGCGGCGGTGGAGAAGTAGTAACGATCGACGATCACCACCTTGCCTTGAGCCAGGGCCGGAGCGATTACCTCTTCCACATGCTCTTTCCGATCGGCAATGAACACAGCCAGCTCCTCGCGTGGTGGCAAGCGCCCCTCAGTCGCGGATTGCTTAATCCGCTGGCCATGGGCACCGTTGGTGGGCTCTTTGGTGCAGAGGACGTCGATGTTTGCCTTTTGCAGACGCTCAAGCAACAGATTGGCCTGAGTCGTCTTCCCGGCGCCGTCAATTCCCTCGATGGCTACCAGGACGCCTCCACTCCGCACACCCGCCATGGCTGTTGGCCTCCCGTCCGTGCTGGGAGTCCCACATATCAGCTTGACGGGCCAATGTCGAGAGGCCGGTTCCGGTGGTACTGTCTGAATTCAGACACTTAGGGCAACTATCTGAACTTGGCGCCGAGCTAATAATCAAAGTGATATTTCTTGGCCAGCTCAGCCATTCTGTCTCGGAACCTTTCCTGCGGCCAGGCCCGGTCGTTCTCCCAATACGAGACAGTCAGTGGATGACACCCAAGCAGATCCGCGAACCCATGCTGGCTTAGACCGCAGTGTTCACGTAGCCGCCGAACGTAGGAACTCACCATGATTCATCCTCCCTGTGACCTCCGAAAATCGAATCATTCGAAAATGAACAATGGGAAATTACGATGAACAATGGCGAATGACAGATTGGTAGCACGAGCGGCGCGGCGGCGCAAGCTTTTGCCCGCACGGTCGCCGGCCAGCAAGCAAACCCATGTGCGGATCACGCGGGAGGGTCGGCAGTTCACAGTGTCCTAAATTCCATTCCCGAGTGTCCTAATCTGCGAAATTAGGACAGCACCTTCCGGGCAGGGCCATTTGTCATGAACGGTCGATTTCAGATACCTTAACCGTCACGCCGACTGAGATGGGGCGGATGCAACGCCGACTCGAAGCCGACGTCGTAATAGGAGAATCACGATGACGCTGATGACCAGAGACGACTACATCGAAAGCCTCAGGAGCGTGAAGAAGCGCGTGTTCGTTATGGGCCAGGAGGTCGACAACGTGGTTGACCATCCGCTGGTCCGGCCGTCGCTCAACGCCTGCGCGATGACCTACGAACTGGCCCAGCAGCCCGAGTACGCCGACCCGATGCTCGCCACCTCCAACCTGACGGGCCGGACGGTCAACCGATTCACGCACCTCCACCAGAGTACGGCAGACATGGTGGCCAAGGTGAAGATGCTACGCCTGCTCGGGCGCATGACGGGGTGCTGCTTCCAACGCTGCGTGGGCATGGACGCGTTCAACGCGGTGGACTCCGTGACCTATGAAATGGATCAGGCGGCGGGGACAGCATATCACCCCAGATTTCGTCGTTACCTGCAGCACGTGCAGAAGCACGACCTGGTGGTGGACGGCGCCATGACGGACCCGAAAGGCGACCGGCGGCTGCGTCCTTCGCAGCAGGCCGACCCGGACCTGTTCGTGCACATCGTGGAGCGAAAGCCGGATGGCATTGTGGTGCGTGGCGCCAAGCTCCACCAAACCGGGGCGCTGAACTCGCACGAGATTCTCGTCATGCCAACCCAGACGCTCTCGGAGGAGGACCGGGACTATGCCGTCGCCTTCGCGGTCCCGGCGGACGCCGCAGGCATCCTGATGATCTACGGCCGCCAGCCATCGGACACCCGCAAGCTGGAAGGCGGCCGGTTCGATGTTGGCAACCGCGAGTTCGGCGGACACGAGGCGATGATTGTCCTGAACGATGTCTTCGTCCCCTGGGAGCGGGTGTTCATGGCCGGCGAATATGCCTTCAGTGGGCTGCTCATCGAGCGCTTTGCCGGCTATCACCGCCAGAGCTATGGCGGCTGCAAGGTCGGCGTGGGCGACGTGCTGGTCGGGACGGCGCAGTTGCTCGCCCGCTACCAAGGCACGGACAAGGCTTCGCACATCAAAGACAAGATCGTCGAGATGGTGCACCTGAACGAGACCATGTATGCATGCGGCATCGCGTGCTCAGCGGAAGGCAAACCGACGGCCTCGGGCACCTACTTGATCGACCTGTTGCTGGCGAACGTGTGCAAGCTCAACGTGACCCGGTTCCCCTACGAGATTGCACGACTGGCACAAGACATTGCCGGCGGCTTGCTCGTCACCATGCCGTCCGAGAAGGACCTCGCCAATCCCGAGGTGGGGCCGTACCTCAAAAAGTACCTGCGCAGCGTCGATCAGTATACGACGGAAGAGCGTTGCCGGGCGTTGCGGCTGATGGAGAACCTGACGCTGGGGCCGGGGGCGGCGGCGTATCTCACGGAGTCAATGCACGGGGCGGGTTCGCCGCAGGCGCAGAGGATCATGCTGGCGCGGCTGGCCGACCTGGAGGAAAAGATGCGGCTGGCACGCAGGCTGGCGGGGATTGAGGAACAGCCCCCCGAGTAAGCGCCGCCTGTGTGGCTGGGATGATTGCACCAGCTGTCGACCAGGCCGCGGTCCGGCTCGACCTCGGTCAGTTCCGGAAGATCTCGTAGCAGCGGCTTTGGCCGTCGCTGGCCCGGGTCAGCCTGACGGTGATGACGCCGTCGCTGTCGCAGGAGTAGGTCTCGCACACGTGATGCCCTGCCAGGTCCTCACGGTTACCGATCTCGGCTGCCGTCAGCCGGCGCTCGATCGGAATCGCTGGATCGTATGGGAACAGCACCTCGGACCAGGCGCGTGCGCCGGCGGCCGGCAGCCCCGCGGCGTCGACGGCGGCGCACTCCAAATAACGCAGATGGCCGATGTTGTGTCGGGGCGAGTACTCCACCGTGCGTTCAAGCGGGACGGCGCCGCGAGCGGGCAGCCGCGTGCCGGCGTCGAAGATGGGGGCAAAGTACTCGCGCGTGCCGTAATCCGCCAGACGCAGGACGCCGAAATGTCGCGAGAGAATATCACGCAACGTGACACGCTCGCCGCTGTAAATGGCGGCGCCCATGGCGGTGGCCGTGAACGGCGTGTCGGTCATCAGCACGCGCGCCTTCGAAAAACGCGCCGAGATCATTTCACCCACCAACGGCAGCTTGGACGAACCGCCCACGAGGTAGATGCCGTCGAGGCGCTCCGGGCTCACACCCGCGGCGCGTGCCGCGGCGCCGTCCACCAGCATCCAGAGCTTGTCCACTGCCGGAGCGATCAACGGACGCACACGCTCGAAGTAGTCGGCGACACGTACCGTGCACGGCTCACCCTTCAGCCCGACGTCCGATGGGATGAGCGTCAGGCTGCGCACGGAGCCGGAGGAGATGCTCTCCTTCTGCTGGCAAGCGTGCCGCAGCAGCCATTGGCGTTGCACGCGCGACAGCTCGTCGAGATCAAGTTTCAGCTTTTCGGCAAACACCTGCGCCAGCACGCGGTCGAGATCGTCGCCGCCGAGCTCCTCGATCCCGGCGGTGTCGATGACCGTGAACTCGCCGGCGGCGATGCGCACCAGCGAACAGTCGAAGGTGCCGCCCCCTAAATCGGAGATCGCAACCGTCCCGGAGAATCTCCGCGCCGCTGTGCGGTTGCCGTGCACCATGCGGTCCGCGAACTCGATCGCCGCCGCCGTGGGCTCGTTGAGCGTGGCGACCACCGCGAAGCCGGCTTCTTTGAAACACTGGCGGGTCACGTACCGTTGCGCGCCGTTGGCATTCGCCGGCCACGTAATCACGGCTTCCGCCGGTTCCGCAGGGCCGAACAGCCCCGAGCGTCGCACCGACTCGCGCAGCGCCGCGGCGAAGCCAGTCAACACCTGCATGGTGTCGAAACCCTCCGGGCGCACGTCACGGCCGATGCGGCCGGCACCGACGTAATCTCGCAGCAGGCGTTTGATGGAACGCATCACGGAGTAGCGCCGGTCCGCTCCCGGCGCCGTCAAGCAGCGCTCGGCGTCCGGCCCATACAGCAGCGCGTCGCGCTCGTGATCGTACGCCAGCAGCGATGGAAAGATATCCCGCACCACGCGTCCGATTGCGGTCTCGACGGCGTGAGGCACGACCGGATAGCGGCCGCGATCACTGCAGACGATGACCGTATTGGTGGTGCCGAAATCGATTCCCAAGCGCGCCATGCTCACGCTCTCCGGTTGACGGCTACCGCCGCTTTGCATACCACCACGCCCCGTGCCGTCCGGAATCCCGGACGCACGGTTTCGAGGATGACGCCGTCGGGTGCCTCCGCCTGCTGTCGCTCCTCGATGACGGCGTGGATCAGCGGGTCCACTACGTCCATTGGCTCAGCTTCGAACCGGGTCGTTCCGAGGTCCTCCAGCACCTGGTCGAGCCGCTCAATGATGCCCGTGCCTTTCCGTTGCGCCACCGCCGCTGCCAGGCGCCGGATATCCACCAGGTCTTTGACGACTGCTTCCATCTGCTGCTCGATCAGCTCGCTCAATAGACGGCGCAGCGAATACACCGAGGATTCGAGAGCGGCCTCGGTCCTGCCCTCGCTGCCGAAGGGGGTGAGGAGTTTCTCGACCATCTGTTTCACGCTACGAATCTCTTCGAGGATGGCCCGCAACCCTGGTTCCCTCGGGGCGATATCCGCCCTCGGTGCCGCGGATGCCGGCTTCACGCTTGCTCGAGGCGACCGCTTGCTCCGCGTCACCGGCGCTTGCGCTGCTGTTGCCGAGGCCACCTCACGACTGCGAGCGGCGGTTATTGCGGTCGCGGCAGGCTTCTTCGTTTTCTCTTCAGCTTTCTTCTTGGCCATCATTCACCTCCCGGGGAGCTGGGTTTCATAGGAATGATCTACACATTACGTTAGGGCGCGCCATCCCCCCCCCTCGATACGCCTCTCCTCTAAAGATAAGGACGGCAATCTTCCTTGCGTGGGGTCAACCTCCTCGCGGTGAGGTGCTTTTTCGCCGTGCTCGGGGTGAACACTGGCTAAGTGACAAAGGGAACGGGCGGTACGGTCCGGGTTTTGCTGCTTGACGAGCTGGCTGCGGTAATGTACAAGATCATTCTAGGTTGGCACACGGGTTTGGAGAGCGGGCGGCGCGCGATGGTCGCCGCGGGTCATAAGGAGGGCATTATGAAACGCATCCCTTGCGGCAGGTGCAGTCTTCCGGGTTTCGGCAAGCTGGCGACGGCTTTCGTGGTGACGCTGATCGCCCTATGTGCCGTTCTCGCATTTTACGCCCGCGCGGCTACGGCGGTAACGGTAACTTCATGTTGCGACTGCGAGACGTTCTGCTCTATGCAGAGCGACTGCGGGTCTTGCACCCCGGTGGATAACGCGACCTGCGTAGGCTCGGCCTGCGCGACCTTCACGCCGACACCCACGCCGACCGACACACCAACGCCGACCGAGACGCCGACCGAGACGCCGACGCCGACGCCCACCGACACGCCGACCAGTACGCCAACGCCGACGAACACGCCGACGCCGACGAACACGCCGACGAGCACCCCGACGGCCACCCCGACGCCGACACCGACTAGCACCCCAACACCAACCAATACCCCAACGCCAACCCTGACCCCAACCCCAACTAACACACCGACCTCCACGCCGACCCCGACGACCACGCCAACTCCGACCAACACCTCGACGCCGACCGACACCCCGACCCCGACGGTGACTCCGACGCCGACCGTGACGCCGACGCCAACTTCCACTCCCACCCCGCCGGGACCCAGTATCACGGGCGGAGCGTCCGCTGGCTCGAGCACGGTGACCGGCACCACCCAGTCAGACCCGGGTTGCGGCACTAGCTGCAATGGCGTCTCAATTTACGCCTGCACGCCGGGAGACTGCGCGGTCCCACCTAGCACGCCACCTGACACGCTGATCGGCAGTCCCGTCTGCCCCAACCCCTCCAACGGCAACTACACCGTGCCGCTGACTGCACCGCTGGTGGCGGGTGAGATCATCTTTGCTTACGACACATGCACAAGCCGCAACGGGTCATTCGAGCTTGTCCGCGTGGCACCGGCGGCACCGGCCATGTCTTCGGGAATGATCGCGGTTCTGGTGGGCACGTTGGCCTTGATCGGTCTCTTCGGCCTGCTCCGGTTGCGACGCGGTCTGTAACGGTCTGCCGCTGAGCTGAAGCGTTCAGCGGGAAAACGGCTGCGGCGAACCCGCAGCCGTTTTCTTTCGCCTGCTACCACGGGCACCGCCTCGCGCTTTGCGCGCGTTGCGTGTGCCACCAATGCGGATTCTGGATCGCCGCATAGCGCTTCTCGAATCCGCAATGCGCATTCCTCCATCCCCAATCAGGTGTAGTGCTTCACCTGCAGCCAGATCTCCCGCAACGGCCGGTTCGGGCCCTTGAGTGCGCGGTTGGTTGTAACCGTTCGGGTGCGTGGCATCATGAAGCGGTTCCTCCTCGCCTCATCTCGCTTCAGACGCATGCAGTCAAGCGCCGATCTCGTGCGCACGCCATCTTGCATTGCGGCATGACTGCGATACGGTACGCAGCGAGATGATTGTCGAGCTGCTCTCAGTCTCGAAGCGCTTTGGCGACCGCGCAGCGGTGGATGAGGTTACGCTCGAGGTGTCCCCGGGGCTCTGCTTCGGTTTGCTCGGGCCGAACGGTGCGGGCAAGACGACGACATTGCGGATGATCTACGGGGTCACACGCCCTACCAGCGGCAGCATCCGCGTCTTCGGCAGGGACATCGCCACCGAGCGGCGCCGGGTACGCGCGCGGGTTGGTGTGACACTGCAGCAGACCGTGCTCATCGAAGCGCTCTCACCGCTGGAGAATCTCCGCGTTTTCGGCCGCTACCATCTGCTGCGGGAGCCCGAGCTGTCGCGGCGCGCGCGGGAGCTGATCAACTTTTTCGAGCTGGGCTCGCACGCCACCATGCCCGTGCGGCAGCTGTCGGGCGGCTTCCAGCGCCGCTTGGCGATCGCGCAGTCGCTGATCAACGCGCCGGACCTGTTGATCCTCGACGAACCGACGACCGGCCTCGATCCCGCCGTGCGTCTGGCGCTGTGGTCGCGCATCCGCGAGCTGCGCGCCACCGGGACCAGCATCTTGCTGACGACGCACTACATGGACGAAGCGCAGCGGTTGTGCGATCGCGTCGCGATCATGTCGTTGGGAAAGATCATCAGTGAGGGCGCGCCCGCCGAGCTGATCGAGAGCCGGCTGGCGCCTGAGGCGGTCGAGTTCGACTGCGCCCCGCAGGATGAGGCCGCCTTTCTGGACGACATTCCCCTTCCGGCGCACCGCTTGCGCGTCGGCCGACGGCTGATGATCTACCTTGACGATGCCACCGCCCTCGCCGCCCACGTGCGCCAGCGCGACCCCCGCGACCGGCGCTCACTGGTGGTGCGACCGACGAACCTGGAAGACGTCTTCCTGTCCCTGACCGGGACCAACCTGGAGTGGCAACAGTGAGCATCTCCCTCCCTCATGCCCTCGCCGTCTGGCGCCGCAACGCCGCGATGTACCGCCGCACGTGGTGGCTGAACATCCTGCCGAACTTCTTCGAACCCGTCCTCTACCTGGCGGCGATCGGGATCGGCGTCGGCGGCTACATCAGCCAGATGGGCGGCATGTCCTACCTGCAGTTCCTCGCCCCCGGTCTGCTGTGCGTCGCGGCGATGAACGGCGCGAGTTTCGAGGTGACCTACAACATCTTTGTCCGCCTCACCTTCGAGAAATCGTACGATGCCATGCTGACGACGCCGATCGAGCCGGACGACGTGCTCGTCGGTGAGGTGTTGTGGGCGATCACGCGCTCCTGCATTTACGGCGGCTGCTTCTTTGTGGTGATCGGACTCTGGGGTTTGGTGCCGCGGCCGGCGGCGCTGCTCGCGCTGCCGCTCATCCCGTTGACCGGGTTGCTGTTCGCCGCCTTCGGCGTCGCCTTCACTTTGCGCATCCCCAACATCGACCTATTCAGCTTCTACTTCACCCTGTTCCTCACGCCACTGTTCCTGTTCTCCGACATCTTCTTCCCGCTGAAAGATCGCCTCTCGGGTGCATGGTTGTGGGTGGCGGAAGTGCTGCCATTGCTGCATCCGGTGCGCATGGTGCGTGCAGCGTTCGCCGGTGACGCCTCGCTCGTGCTTCTGTGGGACTTAGTGTACATCCTGGCGCTGTCGATACTTCTCCTCGCGTGGGCGCGCCGCAGCATCCGGCGGCGGCTGACGAGCTGAGCACCTCCGCTCCAGCCACGGACGCGCGGCGGCGGGGCGCTCGACGCCCCTTTGCGGTCAGCTCTTGGTCGTAACGCGGATGACATTGCCGCGATTCGGTTGACCCTCGGGGGACGCTTGGCTGTAATCGCCGAACGGACCGTCGCGCTCCGCCACGGCCGCCGCCACGCCCTGGGTTCCGGCGATTTCGACGAAGCGCAGCGCTTCGGGCGTGTTGCGCATGTAGCCGTCGAGGACGGGGCCGAGGAGCTGCGTGCTCTGCAGGCCCATGTTCTGATAGGCCTGATTGACGATCAGCTTCATGGCGGCGAGCTGGGCGAGGGGAATCCGCGCCAGCCGCTCGGCGCAGTGCTGCACCTCCACTTCCAACTCCGCGAACGGTACCGCCTTGTTGATCAGCTCGACCGCAGCCGCTTCCTTCCCGCTCAGCGGCTCGGCCCGTGAGAGCGTGCCATTTCGCTCGCGTCAGGCCGAGGCGATAGAGCCACATGCCTGTGAGGTAGCAACCCCAGACGCGGGAGTATGGCGTGCCGATCTGCGCATCTTCCGCCGCGATGACGATGTCGGCGCAGAGCGCCATGTCGGAGCCGCCGCCCACGCACCACCCGTGCACCTGCGCGATCACCGGCTTGGGGCTGCGCCACAGGCTCATGAACTTGGGGACCGGCCCCGTGAACGCGCTCGTGGTGGCAATGAAATCTTTGCCGGGATCCCAGCGGCCCTCCGTATACAGCATGTCTTTGAAGTGACCGAAGTCTTCCGAAAAATCGAACCCGGCGCAAAACGCCCGTCCCGCCCCGCGCAGAATGATCACGCGTATCTCACGGTCGCGGTTCGCCTCGACGACCGCGTGCTCGACCTCGTCGGGCATGGGTGGGATAATGGTATTCAACCGCTCCGGACGGTTCAGGGTAATCGTCGCCACTGCGCCGCTCCGCTCATACAGGATCGTCTCGTAGGCCATCTGCACACCTCCTCTGAATTTGACGGAACCAGCCTTGGCGTGGAGCTATCATCTCGCTCCCGGTGGGGGAAGGCACACACTGTAGCCCAAAGCGAGAATGGTGTGCGACGTTTGTACGCGAAGCGCGGTGGGTCTTGAAACCGTTCGCCCTGAGGAGCGGCCGTCTTTTCAGGCCGCGTCTCGAAGGGCCCGTTGTTCAGGGCGCAACCGGCGGGCGTGCTTCGAGACGGCCGCTGGAAAGATGCGGCCTCCTCAGCACGAGCGGAGGTTTGAAGAACTCCAATGCGGGAACGAGAAAAGGAACCTACAATGCTGCTGCCCAAAGGGAGGGGCCCACCTCGCCCCGTCACGGCTTCTTCAGACAGCTCAGGAACTGCTTCAACGGCTTGGTGTTGATGACGTCCGACTTCTCGGCCCAGCCGCGACGGGCGGTGGCTATGCCGAAGTGGCCGTAGTGGAGATGATTGATGTTGTGGGCGTCGGTATCGATGGCCAACTTGACGCCTGCCTCCACGGCCTTGCGCACGTGCTCGTCCTTCAAGTCCAGCCGCTCGGGGAGGGCGTCGATCTCCAGGACGGTACCGGTGCGCTTGGCGGCTTGGATGATCGCGTCGATGTCGAGGTCGACGGCCTCACGCTTCTGGATGACGCGGCCGGTGGGGTGGAAGAGGATGTCGGCGTGCGGGTTCTCCATGGCGCGGATCACCCGGCGCGTCATCTCGTCCCGCGACATATTGAAATGCGAATGCACGGCGACGCCGACGACGTCGAGCTCGGCCAGGCACTCATCGGCAATGTCCAGCGTGCCGTCCTTGTTGATGTTGACTTCGGCACCCTTGAGGACGGTGAAGCCGGGCAGTTTCTTGTTGAGCTTGTCGATCGCCGCCATCTGCTGCCGGAGTTTCTTCTCGTCCGACCCGCCGGTCATCGCCAGGCTCTTGGTGTGATCGGTGATGGCGATGTACTCGAGGCCGAGGCGCTGCGCCTCCTCGACCATCTCCTCGATGGTGTTCTGACCGTCGGTCCACTTGGTCTGTGTCTGCAGGTCGCCGCGCAGGTCGCCGTAGCCCACCAACTTCGGCAACTTCCCCGCCAGCGCCGCCTCGATCTCGCCGCTGTTCTCCCGGATCTCAGGCGGGATGTACGGCAGGCCGAGCGCGGCGTACACTTCCTCTTCAGTCTTGCCGGCAATCGACTTCTCGCCTCGGAAGACGCCGTACTCGTTGAGCTTCAGTTTCTTCTCAATAGCCAGTCGGCGCAGGATGACGTTGTGGTCCTTGCTGCCGGTGAAGTAGCACAGCGCCGCCCCGAAGCTCTCTCCCGGCACCACTCGGACGTCGACGTCCATGCCGGTGTTCAGCTTCACGCTCGACTTGGTTGACCCCTTGCCATGGACATGGACCACCTCCGGCATGCCGACGAAGAAATCCATGACCGCGTCAGGCTTGCTGGAAATCACCAGCACATCGCCGTCGCCGATGGTCTCCTTGCGCCGCCGCACCGAGCCCGCCACCGCCACCTGCTTCACGCCCGTGACCTTCTCCAGGCGTGCTGCGATCTCACTGATGAGCGGCAATACGGCGCCGAGTAGGAAGCGGCCGGTGCTCTTCTTCACGAAGCCTATGCTCTTCAGGATCTTCTGCTCGCTCTTCTCGCCGAAGTGCGGCAGGTGACGGACCTTGCCGGCCAGCGCCGCTTGCTCCAGATCCTCGACCGATTTTACGCCGAGATCCAGGTACAGTGCCTTGATCATCTTCGGGCCGAGGCCTTCGACCGCCGTCAGCCCCGCGAGGTCGACCGGAACCTTCTTGTGCAGCTCTTCGTAATAGGGCAGGGAGCCCGTTTGCAGGAGCGTCTCGATCTTCTCGGCGATGCTCTTGCCGACGCCCGGAATCTCACAAATGGCTTTGAAGCCGCCGCGCCGGTAAGTCTCCGACAGCGGTTCGTCACAGGCTTCGATGGCGTAGGCCGCCTTCTCATAGGCGCGAGGCTTGAACTGCACCCCGTCCATGTCGAGGTAGGCGGCAATCTCGCGCATGATGCGCGCGATGTCGGCGTTGGTCATCGGGAGGCGATTGTATCCGCATGCCGGGAGGAAGCCTAGGGCTGGCCAGGATCTGCCCCGATCGTGCGGGGCGAAATCCTCTACGGGCTCGCGCGTCTGCCGCAGGGCCGCCGGCGCGAGAGTCTGGCGAAGCAGACCGCGTCGCTCTTCGGCACCATTACCTGCGAGCCTGCACCCGAGTCCGCTGGAGACGCGTACGCGAAGATCAAACGTTCCCGCGAGCAGCAGGGTCTTCCGTTCGACGAGAACGATCTCTGGATCGCGGCCACCGCTTCAGCCCTGGGCGCCACCCTGGTGACCCGCGATAGCGACTTCGGCTCGTTGGAGGGGCTGACCACGGCCGACTGGACTGCCTGACAAACCCCTCACCCTTCCGAAGCCAGAGTCACGGTAACTCCGGCGGGAAACGCGCCTACTGCCGCGACGACCTGACAGTGGCGCTGTTGGCGTTGCCCGATGGCGAATTGCGAGGCGATCAGCTCCCGGTCGTCAGCCAGAGGAGTTCGCCTGGCATCGTCCGGGGCTTTGCGTGCGTGAACCGGTCCGAGCTAATCGCTGACCGCTGATTGCTGACAGCTGAGCGCTGACGGCTCACGTGCATCGAGCCGTGCGATCCCGGTCCGGTCACTGAGAGCCTGACGACTCACGCTTCAGGTCCAAGCGTCCGAACGGATGCGGAAGTCTGCGTTCCCCGGCGCAAGAACCTGGGCTCCTGCAGCGAGACCTTGACTCCGCCTGGCGAACTAGCAATCTAACGCTCGACCCCATGCTCACGAGACTGCACCTGCAAAACTTTCGTTGCTTTCGGGATCACACGGTGCCGTTGGACGCCACCACGATCGTGATCGGGCGCAGCAACGCTGGCAAATCAACGCCAGTCGCTCCGTCGTGCATGGTCCTGCGCGGTCCGGTGCTCCGCGTCAGAGGTCGAGGAGGATACACGGATGGGCAAGAACGGTTTTCTCGAGTCCCTCACACCCAAGGAACGCGAGGACTTGATTCGCCGGCTCTGGGATCACCAGAAGGGCAAATGTTACATCAGCGGAGAACCAATCGACCTCCAGGTTCATGAGGTCGACCTGGATCACGTCATCGCGAAGTCCAGGGGAGGCTTGGACGACGAGTCCAATATCGGCTTGGCGCTCGCCCACCACAATCGGTCCAAAGGGATTCGCGATCTTGAACTGCAGCGCCGGATATTCCGCTTCTATAAGGATCTTGAGGAGCGGCAGAACTCGGGCGGCCGAAACGAGCTATTCACGGTAGGAGACGTCCTCCAGAAGACTCGTGGAGGGGACCGCGAAGTCAGTCTTGTCGTGTTGGAGGAGGGCGATGACGTCCAGATCTCCTGGACATCGAGCGACGGAACGCCCCGGTCACTGAAGCTTCCTCTCATCTGTGATCAAAGCGCTGCGCCGCTCGTGCGGCTCTCTTGCTTCGGACGTTTTGCCTCCGAGATCGTGCACCACTCGAATTTGAATCCAAGGTCGATTCACGACTTGGAGCCCATGATCGAGGAGTTCTATTACGAGCATCCCCAGATGCAACCCAGTCTTGCTTACTTCGCGCCTGCTTCCCCTGGCGGCCCGACAGGTAAGGTCATGCTCTTCGACGGGCAGCACAAGGCCGCGGCGCAACTCTATAACCTGAGCGGCGAAATCCTATGCCGCCTGTTCGTGGCAGAATCCTCCGGCGATCCGAAGCGGTTCGAAGAGTTCGTCGAGGAGCTCCGACGGACAAACTTCCGCGCCCATACAAAACTCGCGCAACTTCATTTCGCGCAGTTCACCGAGGATAAGGTGGGGCACGCGCTGTACACTGATGATCGCGACGACCTGCTACGAGAGATGAACCTCCGCAGTGTTCCTTCCGATAATGTCAGCGAGAGAACTATCTTCAAGGCCCTTAAAGAAACGAACCCGGCGGAGGCAAAGGAATTCAAAGATCACCATTGGAGTTACTTGCGATACGAGGCGCTCACCGCCACCGATCTAGAGATCATGAAATTTGTTGAGACCGTGTCTGCGCGGTCGCGCCGCTACCCGGTGTCTTACGATACTCTGAAGAACTTCCTGGACGTGTTCCTGTATCGAGATCTCGCGGATGAACCACTCGCGCAGACCGATATCTGGCGTCTGCGAGAGAAAGAGAACATCGGTCACCTGCTCGATATCCTCACGGATGAGGCTCTGACCGGGCGGTTCAGGCTGGAGATTGGCGTCTACAAGCTCGATGAGAGGCTCGAGCAGAATCCGCAGGCAGTTCCGATTGACCATCTTCGCGCGTACCGACTCTTCCGAAAACCAGCACTCAAAGTGTGGGCAGAAACATTGAGGGATGCGATGCGCCAGTACTTGCTCATCAAGAGCAAGTACCGAAAGGACTGGCATCAGGCGCGACCGCTCTGGGCGGAGATCAGTGTCGAGGAATGGCAGGCATTCAGGCATGGCATCAAGGCCATCGTTGGACACAAAGTTTGGGCAGAGACGCAAAGGGATCTCGTTGGCGCGCTTGCCTCGACGCGTCAAAAGGATTGGGCGTCCATCTTGCTCGAAGGAAAGTTGCCCGGCCGGCCAGAGAAGCGATACCCGGAACTCAACGTGGCCGCGGTGGTCAATGCGATGGCGAACCAGTAATCTACTGGCGGCCAAAGAACCCGCGCCAAGGTCGATCATTCCTGAGGCTGCGCGCCTCGTCGCGGGTCGTGAGGGCTCACGCTGATGATAGAACTGTCCAAACGATCCAACGTGATGCGCGCGGGAATCGTGGGTCAGCCCCTGAGATCAAGAAAGTCGGAATTCAGTGGCCCGCCCTCACCCGCTTCGCGCTGAAAACCCGGTTGGGCTTCAGGGTCGCCCGCTCGGCGCGGGAGGCGGCGGAGGGAGGGATCGATTTCAGGCCGATGAAGAAACGGAAAATGAACAAAAGAGAATCAGGAACGGAGAACCGGCCGTTGGCTCGGAACGCCGGCAGCGTGCTACTCGATCGGCAACAGGCGAACGCGGATGCGAGTGACTAGCGCTCAGGCGAGGAGTTGAGGAAGGTGTGCTCGGAAGCCAGCGACGCAGCAGCGTACGATCGCAAGCGCGATCCTGGTCCTGGCTTCATTTGGGCGCAGATTTGAGTGGATCAAACAGCTGGAGTTCACGGACCCACTCAAAGTCCTCGGTGTTGTGTGTGACGAGAGTCAGCGCATGCACCAAAGCCGTCCCGGCAATGATGGCATCGCCCAAAGACATGCGCCTCTCGCGACGGAGCTGAACCGCACGTTCAGCGATTTCGTCGGAGAGAGGCAGAATCTGCGCCGCCTGGAAAAACTGTTCGAAGAACTCCCTCTCCTCCTCCTTGAGTTGATGATATCCGAGGACTTCGATGTAGCTGATGACCGACACCGCAGGGGATTTCTCAGCCACCAGCGCACGCAACGCGTCGTGTTCTGGTTGCGCCGCATAGATGATGATGTTGCTGTCCAGAAGCATCAAGTGTCACGCCCGAGCAGCGCACGCTCCCGACGGATCTCCCGCTGCCACTCAATCGGGTCGGCAATGGCCGAAACGCCACCTCTCCGGGCGATCGCCTCGAGAGCCTCGGCCATGCGCTGCCCTCGCTCTCTTGCCGATAGGCCCGCGCCGTCGTGCAGGACGGTAATGCGCACCGCAAGTGGGCGACTGCGATCGGGAGGCGTGTCGATCCACTCCACATGGTCACCTGACAAGACGGCATTGTACGTACGCGGCATGGCGTTCCTTTCTCTGGCTCGTGACACAACCTTACGCTTCCCGGCAGCTGCTGGTCAAACTTCGGACGGCGGGATCGATCCGCTGCAGACCGATGCCCAAGTGCAGCTTCCAGCTTACTGGGCCGGAGGCCCCGGCAAGCATCGCCGCCGCATCCCGCTCAGGACGCAGTCAGAACCGCGGTGATTGCTGCCGGAAGTTGGTCGAAGGCAGATACGATTGGTCCCGCACCTTTGATCTCGTCGCAGTAGCCATGGCCATAGTCGCAGCCGATGAAATAGCAACCCACAGCTGCCGCGGCCTCGACGTCGCTCGACCGATCTCCCACCATCACCAACCGCGCGGGTGCCAGGCCATGCCGCTCCAAATACGCGCGTAGCAGTCCGGCCTTGTTCTCGATCGCGCTGCTCTCAATGGTGATCAACTCGAGGAAGTGGCGCGCGATGCCGTACGTGGAGAGCACGGTTTCGATGTACCGCTGTCGCCCGTTGGAGGCGACCGCGAGCAGCCGACCCGAGCGCCGCAAATCGGCCAGCGTCTCGGCGACACCGGGGAAAAGAATGCCCTCGCGGCGCGCGACATGGGCACAGATGACTTCCAGAGTCTCCGCGTACAGCAGGTCCACTGCCGTGGCGTCGATGTCGGGGAACAGCCGATCGAGAATCACCGTCACCGGCCAGCCCACATGGTCGAGGATCTCGCGCGTGCTGGGGACGCGCGGGAACGAGTTCGGACGCCGCGCGTTGACGTTGGCGATGGCCTCGCGGTACGCCTCGCCGAGAAACGGCTCGGAACTGTAGAGCACGCCGTCCAGGTCGAACGCGATCAAGGCTTGCACTGGAACCGACTCTGCGGCGCCGTCACCGCTCCGCGGCTGCGCGCGTAGGTTCCTGCGGGCGCGCCCAGGTCATCAGGACCGCGTCCGCGCCGCGTCCGTAGTAGTGCCGCCGCATCCCGCTTTCAGTGAAGCCGAACGAGCTATACAACGCGATGGCCGCCGTGCTCTCGCGCCGGACTTCCAGGGTGATGGTGCTGACGTGCTGTGCCTCGACCTGCGCGAACACCAACTTTACCAAGGCTCGGCCGATGCCGTTCCGGCGCCGCTCCGGACGCACAGCCACGTTGAGGATCTGAAGTTCATCTCCTACCAACCACCAACAGACGTAGCCGAGCAAGGCGTGCGGCGGGTCATCGGCACGCGCCACGATGCTTTTCGAAAACGGCAGCTTGAGCTCGTGGAGAAACATCCCGCGGCTCCAGGGCTCAGGAAACGAGCGCCGCTCGATGTCAAGCACCTCGTCGAGGTCGGCTACAGTCAGCGGCGAGAAAAGCATGCGGCGAGACTTTACCAGCGGATCAATGCAGACGCCCAGGTGAAGCCGGAACCGAAGGCGGCCAAGCAGACCAGGTCGCCGTCGTGGATGCGGCCGGCTTGCAGCGCCTCGTAGATCGCGATGGGAATCGAGCCGGCCGTGGTGTTGCCGTAGCGGTCGATGTTGTTGAACACTTTCTCTTCCGGCAGCTCGAGACCCAGGGCCACCATCTGGCTTATGCGCAGGTTGGCCTGGTGCGGGATGAACAGCGAGAGATCCGCCACCCCAAGCCCGTTGGCGTCCAACGCTTCCCGGATCACTTCCGGAAAGCGGACCACAGCGTGCCGGAACACGTAACGCCCTTCCATTTTCGGGAATATCCGAGCCTCGTCGCCGCTAATCATGTCTTCCGTTAGACGCGGGCGCGAGCGGGCCGCCGGGCTTTCCAGCCACAGCTTTTCTGCGAACTTGCCTTGGGCATGCAGGTGGGTAGAAAGGATGCCGCGCCGCGTGTCAGCTTCCGGTCCGAGGACGACGGCGCCGGCGCCATCCCCGAAGATGACGGCCACATCACGCCCGCGCGTGGTGAGATCCAAGCCGGTGGAGTGCGTCTCGCCTCCCACCAGCAGCACGCGATTGTACGTCGCGGTCTTGATGAACTTGTCGGCGATGGCGAGACCATAAAGGAAACCCGAGCATTGGTTGCGCACATCGAACGCGGGCATGCCGCCGATGCCCATCCGATGCTGCAGCAAGCAAGCGGTCGCCGGCGAGTCTACGTCGGGGCTGAGGGTCGCCAGGATGATGCAGTCGAGGTCGCGCGCCGACACGCCCGCATGTTGCAGGGCCTCTTCCGCGGCCTCGGCACCCATGTCCGCCGCGCCCGTCCAGCCGTCGCTGAAGCGGCGCTCGCGAATACCGGTGCGCTGCACGATCCAATCCTCGGTGGTATCCATCATCGCGGTAAGGTCGGCGTTGGTCACTACACGTGACGGCAGGTGGTGGCCGATCCCGAGTATGCGCGTGTTCCGCACTCGCGCCCTCCTACAACGTCACCACCGCGGCGCCCCAGGCGAAGCCGGAGCCGGACGCGGCCAGACACACGGTAGCACCCGCTCCGAGCCGGCCGCTGCTTACCTCCTCGCTCAGGGCCACCGGCAGCGCTGCCGCGGCGAGGTGGCCGTGCCTGGCCGCCGGGATGTTCAGCCGCGACGATGGAATGCCGATCTTCTTTGCCGCTGTCTCTGTGACCTCCGGCAGTAAATGACAGATGATGAACCGGTCCACATCCTTCACTCCAGTGTCTGCTGCCTGCAACGATTCTTGAATCACCGCCGGCAGCGATGCCTCGGCAAAGCGCTGCACGCTCTCGAAATCGATCGCTGGGAAATGCTTGCCTTGGCGGAAATTCTCCACCGTCATGCGCACCGGATGCTGGCGGCTCGAAGGATATTCGCACCAGAAGTGGTCGTAATAGCGGCCGTCGGCGTGGATGACGGCGCTGCGGATGCCGGCTCGGGCGTCGTTCCCGACTAGGACCACACCGGCGCCGTCGCCGAACAAGCGCGCGATAGGGGCGCCGCGCTCGGAGTAGTCGAGCCCCGAGGAGTGCACCTCAGCGCCGATCACGAGCACGCGTTCGTACACACCGGCGCGCAGAAACTGATCAGCGATGCTGAGGCCGAAGACGAAACCGGCGCACTGGGCCCGGATGTCGAGCGCGGGGGTGGTGCCGAAACCCAGTTGGCGCTGGAACCAACAGCCCGAGCCTGGGAAGGTGACGTCCGGGGTCGTCGTGGCGAAGATGATGAAGTCGACCGCGTCCGGCGTGAGCGCCGCCTGCTGCAGCGCTTGTGTGGCTGCCGGTACGGCCAGGGCAGAGGGACCGACCGGCTCGACCGCGATGGGCCGGCGCACACCGGCACATTCCACCTCAGCTGGGAGGTGGTGTCCCAATCCTAAAATAGCGCTCGCCATGCGCTAGCGCCTGAGTGAGAGGGGCGCAGGCGGCGTCAGCGTTGGTGCGGTTGCGGTCTCCTCCGGCGCGCTCGTGGCTGCGCCGACCTTGCGGAAGCGCGACGGGAAGTCAGCCGAGAACGCCTGGTCCGGGTGCAACATCTTGGCGCGCGAGAGCAACACCGCTTCGGTTTCCGGATTCTGCGGGTCGGGGATGCAGCAATCGACCGGGCATACGGCGGCACAGGCTTCGTAATCATAGAAGCCGACACACTCGCTGCACTTGTCCGGAACGATGTAGAAGATGTCCTGCGCGATCGGCGGATGCATGCTGCCGTCGAGTTCCCATTCCAAACCGCCTTGGTAGATGGCGGTGTTGGGGCACTCGGGCTCGCACGCTCCGCAATTGATGCATTCCGAAGTGATGACCGTGGCCATGTATACACGTCTCCCTGCTGATGGGCTTCGCATCTATCTATCGTGTCGGGAGTGGAGTTTCAACAAAGCCGGCGGGATTGTCTGCCGCCCAAGGAAACGCGCAGACCCCCCCAAGGCGCGAAGGCGCTTTGACGAAATAGCTTAAGCGCGCGCCCTGGGAAGACGGGCGCTACTTCAGGGTGAACGCTTGGTCAACCTCCGTCACTCGGTCAGTAGGTGAGTCCAGGCGGCTTCAGCCTCACTGCCCGGGCGTAGGTGGCGGCCCGCGGTGAGGCCCACGACGGTGCTGGGCAAGCTGGTCCTTACAGGCCTGCGACAGCTCGTTCTCGTGTTTGCGCAAACACCTGGCGATGCCGCCTCGACCGGGGGCGACACCGCTGCAGAGCTTTTGCGCGTCGCCCTCACACGCCTGCCTCCACGTCGCAATCTTGGCCTTCATCTGCGTAAGATGCTGCTGACACGCGGGGGTCAATTCTGCCACGTGTTGCTGGAGGCAGTCACGGAAACGCCAGGCTCCCGGCTGGACGTTCGCACAGAACTTCTGAATGTCTTCGCGACACGGCCCCACCCCGCGCTGTGCATGCGCCGGTTCCTGTGCCACACTGAGCGCCGCAGCCAGCGGCGCGATCAACGTCATGACTTGCCACAATCTCATTGTCATCCTCCCGGAAGATTACGATTTGCCTCATTTGATCGTTGGCGACAGCCAAAGGTTAAGCTTTCCTCTGGAGAATATCACTCCCGCAATCCATTAACAGAGTAAGGGGCGATGCGCTGCCGGAATGCAGCTGCCTGCCTCGGTCAGGCCACGCGTCACGGCGAGGCGCAGGCGCGACTATCGCCAAACGATCACCCTCCGCGGGCTACCGTTGAAACAGCCTGCGAACGAAGCTGAGCGAGACGATGAACGGCAACAACAAGAAGAGAACCGACTGGCGCCGCACCGCAGACCCCCAATGCCAACTTATAATAGGGTTTTTGCCCTGAATTTCCACGGAAGAGAATTCCCTGGGGGTCTCGTACCTGCCGGTAGGAATGGTGACCCGGCGCTCCAACCTTTGGCCTAGTCGCCAGCGGGAATCCCGTAGCTTACTGGGATGGCACCCTCCTTGCGCATAAACGGCGACCTGGTGTCCCTTACTCGAAATATCGCGTCTTGCGTGGTTGCAAGGCGCGAGGCGTGGCCAAATGGGCAGGAATTGCGTCCGTCAAAGAAAGTCAGGATGCTCTCCGGCGACAGCCCTAATCAACAGGGACTTTCGGTCGGCTGGTAGTGTATAAGGGCGCTTTACCAATTGACGTTTTTCAGGAGTGAGCCCGGGAGAGGAGAGCTTGTCATGGATTCGAGCGTCCGTCCTGGACAACCAAAGAAAGCGGGCGAATCCCGCAACGCAAATGCAGCCCGCATCGGCTCGGTGAGACGCGCATGGATTGTGGGCGGAGCGTTAGATCGCTGGTGGGGAATAATGCTCGCTCTCCAGCAATGGGGCATCGAGGCGAAACCGCTCGGGTCTGATGCCGACCTCACTGCACTTGCGGCGCAGGCCGGCGGCGACGGTGGGGTCATCGTGGTTGATTTGCTGGACAACATCGACCGAGGCATCGCGGCCATCACCGCCTGTCTATCCCCGTCCTTGCCGGTCACCATAATTGCGGTGCTGGCGGCGCCGTCGGCGGAGGTGGCGCAACGCCTGCGCAATCTCGGGGTGTTTCGGCTGGCCCTTCACCCGCTCGATCCTACAAAGATGCGGGACGTGCTCGAAGAGGCGTTTCGTCACGCCGAACAGATGCGTGCGCGTGGCGAGGGGGGGAAGAAGATCCTCGTCATCGACGACGACCCCGACTACTCCAGCTCGGTGCAGACCCTGCTGCAGAGCGAGGGTTTTGCAGTTTGCTCCGCGGCCACAGGCTCCAAGGGGTTGGATATGGCGGTTTCCGAGAAACCGGACCTGATTGTTTTGGACGTCATGATGGAGAACATGTGGGCAGGCTATGAGGTCAATCAGACGCTCAAGTTCCGCAGCGGCTATGAGAGCGTCCGGCGGATCCCTGTCATAATGGTCTCCTCAGTTCAGGAGGATCCGGCAGAGCGGTTCGCCAGGTCCGAAGATCCTTCGAAGGTCTGTCCCGACGTTTATATGACGAAGCCGCTTAACATAGCAAAGTTTCTGGAAACGGTACGCTCTCTCTTGAGCGCGCCATCGACAAAGGCGACAGGCTCATGAGCGCCGATTCGTCAGCGGCCCGGACCGGTGGACCGGCCGTGCCCTCGGCCTCCCTGCTCTCTCAAGTGCGAAATGCGACCGGCCTCGACCCGGCACGCTGCTATCAATGCGGCAAGTGTTCTGCCGGCTGCCCCATGGCGGCCGAGATGGCTCTCAAAACCCACGAGATCATCCGTCTCCTGCAGCTCGATCTCCGGGATCGTTTGCTCGCTGCCGAGTCCATCTGGCTGTGTTTGACCTGTGAGACATGCACGACGCGATGCCCGAACGGGTTCGATCCTGCAGTCGTGATCGACGCCTTGCGTGAGATCACTCTCAGGGAACGTCCCGATCGCGTCCCCCGGAACATTGGTGCGTTTCATTCCGCCTTCCTTCGCCAGATACGAACGCATGGCCGCGTATTCGAGTTTGGGCTCGTGGCTTCGTACAAGCTGCGTAGCGGCGCGCTGCTTGCCGACGTTGGTGCCATGCCGGCGATGCTGGCTCGGAGGAAGCTCGCGCTGGTCCCCAGGCGGATAGAAGGGATTGGAGAGGTGCGGCGGATCTTCGACGAGTGCGCAAAGACAGAGGAGCCGCGATGAAGATCGGGTATTTTCCTGGATGCTCGCTCCACGCGACAGCGCGCGAATTTGACGAGAGCTTGAGGGCAGTTGCCGCGGTTCTGGATATCGATCTCGAAGAAGTGCGGGACTGGGCGTGCTGCGGTGCAAGCTCGGCCCATGCCACCAGCCATGTGCTCAGTGTTGCGCTTCCGACGCGCACCCTGGCGCTGGCAGAGAAGCAGAAGCTCGACAGGGTGCTGGCCCCGTGTGCCGCCTGCTACAACCGCCTGGCGACCGCACGTTATGCGCTGAACCACGACAAGAAAACGGCGGCACAGGTGCAATCCATTGTTGGGGATGGCTTCAACAATTCCGTAGGGGTTGTGAGCATTGCCCAGCTGTTGAGCGAGGCAACGGCTGAGATTCGCCGGCAGGCCAAGGTGCCCCTCTCGGGCTGGAAGGTGGCCTGTTACTATGGCTGCCTGCTGGTCCGGCCGCCGGAGGTGTGTGGATTCGACGATGCAGAGGTTCCGAGTTCCCTCGAAAGCATCGTCAGCGCGACGGGCGCCACGCCGGTCAAGTGGGATATGTCGCTGGAATGTTGCGGGGGTGGATTCTCGTTGTCGCGCACTGCCTCCGTGGTGCGGCTGGGCCGCTTGATTCTCCAGTCGGCGAAGAACGCCGGCGCCCAGGTTATTGTGGTGGCGTGCCCCATGTGCCACTCGAACCTCGATTTCCGGCAAAAAGCGATGCTGGAACGCGGCGGCTTTGGCGATGCGATGCCCATCTTGTTCTTGAGCCAGCTTGTGGGTTTGAGCATTGGCCTCGATCCGATCCGGCTCGGGCTGCACCGGCACTTCGTGAGCACACAACCGCTACTTGATCGGATCGGTGCGGCCAAACCACAGCCAGAACACAGGGAGCAAGCCTGATGTCCCGGGTTGGTGTTTTCATCTGTCACTGCGGCGAAAACATAGGTCGAACGGTGGATTGCTCCCGGGTGGCGCAGGCCTTGGGAGAGTTGCCGGGCGTTGTTCACTCCGTCGACTACAAGTACATGTGTTCGGATCCCGGCCAGGCGCTGATCAAGCAGGCCATACAGGAAAAAGGCCTGGATGGCGTGGTGGTGGGCGCGTGCTCTCCTCACATGCATGAAAAAACGTTCCGCAAGGCGGCCGCAGGGGCGGGGCTGAATCCGTTCCTGTGTGAGATGGCAAACCTGCGCGAGCACTGCTCGTGGATTCACGAAGATCGCGAGAAGGCCACACGCAAGGCCGTCGACCTCGGACGCTTTATCGTTGAGAAGATAAAGTTCAATCGCCCGCTGTCCACCATTTTCATCCCCGTGGAGCGTCGCGCCCTCGTGATCGGAGGAGGAATTGCCGGCATTCAGGCCGCGCTCGATATTGCCGACGGCGGCCGGGAAGTGATCCTGATCGAGAAGGAGCCATCGATCGGCGGCCACATGAGCCAGCTTTCAGAGACTTTCCCCACGCTCGATTGCTCGCAGTGCATCTTGACGCCGCGGATGGTCGAGGTTGCTCAGCACCCCCACATCAAGCTGCTGGCTTACAGCGAGGTGGAGTCGGTCGATGGCTACATCGGCAACTTCCAGGTCAAAATCCGAAGGAAGGCCCGGTACGTGGACGAGACCAAGTGCAACGGCTGTGGCGAATGCCAGAAGGAATGCCCCAACAAGAAGATTCCAGGCGAATTCGACCAGGGCCTCGGCATGCGCACTGCCATCTACGTGCCCTTTCCACAGGCGGTCCCGAACATCCCTGTCATTGATCGGGCCAACTGCGCCCTCTTTCGCGGGCGGGCGAAAGGCGTCAAGAAGGTTGTCTGCAGCAAGTGCGCGGAAGTATGCGGCCGCAAGGCCATCGACTTCGATCAGCAGGACACGTTCGTTACCGAAAACGTCGGCGCCATCGTCGTTGCCACCGGCTATCAGCTCTACTCCATCGGGAAGGAGCAGGATTCCGATAGTCTGCGCGGCTACGGCGAATACGGCTACGGCGCGATCCCGGACGTCATCGACGGGTTGCAGTTCGAACGCCTGGCGTCGGCCTCGGGGCCGACGGGCGGCAAGATTCTTCGCCCCTCGGACGGCAAGGAGCCCAAAACGGTCGTGTTTCTGCAGTGCATCGGCTCCCGCGATCCTGCCAAGGGAATCGAATACTGCTCCAAGATCTGTTGCATGTACGTGGCCAAGCACACCATGCTCTTCCACCACAAAGTCCATGATGGGAAAGCCGTCGTTTTCTATATGGACATTCGCGCGGGCGGAAAGGGCTACGACGAGTTCGTGCGCCGCGCCATCGAGGAAAGCCACGCCCTCTATCTGCGCGGCCGCGTGTCGCGGATGTACCGCAACGGCGACACCATTCGAGTTCACGGCATCGACACGCTCTCCGGCGAGCCCGTCGTCATCGACGCCGATATGGTGGTGCTGGCGACGGCGATGCGGGCACAGCCGGGGATCGCCGCGCTGGCTCAGAAACTTTCCGTGTCCTACGATCAGCATGGATTCCTGAACGAAGCCCACCCCAAGCTGCGGCCGGTCGAGACGAATACTGCCGGGGTGTTTGTAGCCGGGGCCTGCCAGGCGCCGCGCGATATTCCCGATTCGGTGGCAATGGCAAGCGCAACGGCCTCAAAGGTCCTGGGGCTGTTCAGCAAAGAGCTGCTCGAGCGCGAACCGTTGATCGCGTGTGTGGACCGCCTGACCTGCGCGGGATGCTTCCATTGCGAACGCGTGTGCCCGTACGGCGCCGTCGAGCGCAAGTCGCTCATGGACGGAAAGGGGCGGCTCATCAAGATCGTGGCGGAGGTGAATCAGGGAGTCTGCCAGGGCTGCGGCACGTGCCAGGCAACGTGCCCCTCGAAGTCTGTGGAGCTGGAAGGGTTTAGAGATGAGCAGATCTACGCGGCGGTCAACGCGCTGTAGTCAGCTGTCAGCCATTAGCCATCGGGAAAGCTGAACGTGCCAAGGGGAGCATGAGTCATGTCTGCACCAGTCACCGTAGGGAATGGCGCATTTGAACCGAGCATTGTCGCATTCGTGTGCAACTGGTGCACCTATACAGGCGCTGACCTTGCCGGGACCAGCCGCATTCTCATGGCCGACAACGTGCGCGTTATCCGTTTGCCCTGTACGGGGCGCATTGACACGCTGTTCATTCTCAAGGCGTTCGAGCGCGGCGCCGACGGTGTCATCGTGAGCGGCTGCCATCCGGCCGACTGCCACTACACTGCGGGCAACTATCACGCGCGGCGCCGCTTCGCGATCTTCCGAGAGCTAATGAACTTTGTGGGGATCGACCCCCGCCGTGTCACCTTCTCCTGGGTTTCAGCTTCGGAAGGAGGGAAATGGGCTGAGGTTGTCAATAGCACGACGGAGCAGGTGCGGCAGCTCGGTCCATTTGCGACGTACCCCGAGGCCTGACCGTTCTGCAGGTGAAAAAGCATGCAAGAGTTGAGGGAGTTGGCAAGAAAGCTTCTGCAGGAGAAGCAGGTGAGCGCGATTCTTGGGTACGAGCACGGGCGTCTGGGCACACGGCCGGCCTTCGTGACTGATGTCGCAGACTGCGAGCGGCTGGTTTTCGACCACCGGTGCGTTCACAACCTCGCTGCCTATCTGTCGCCGCGGCGGACCCACATTGCGGCACTTGGGCGCCTGGCAGTGGTGGTCAAATCTTGTGACGCGCGGGCAGTCGCCGGGTTGATTCGCGAGAGCCAGATCAAACGCGAGGACGTGGTCCTGATCGGCGTGCGCTGCGGCGGGGTGGTTCGCGATGCCGCCGATGCCCGGCCGCTGAGCGCAGACAACGTTGCGCCACGCTGCGTCGCTTGCGAGAAGCGGGAACCGACACTCGCTGATCACCTGGTGGGTGAGCCGAAACCCGCTCCCGCGGGAAGCGGCAGCCGGGATGCGCGCCTGTCCGAGATCGAGGCGATGAGTGCCGGCGAGCGTCTGGCGTTGTGGATGCAGCTGCTGGCACCGTGCACGCGCTGCCATGCCTGCCGGCAAGTTTGCCCGATGTGCTTTTGCGAGCGCTGCATCGCCGAAAAGACGCAGCCGACCTGGATTGAAACGTCGCCGCACGCCCGGGGCAACCTGGCCTGGCATTTGACCCGAGCCTTGCACCTGGCCGGGCGCTGCGTGGATTGTGGCGAATGCGAGCGTGCCTGCCCGGCCCAGATCCCGCTCGGCCTGTTGAATCGCAAGGTGGCTCGCGTGGTTGCAGACCGCTACGGGTACATCGTCGCGGACGACCCGTCCACGCCAACGCCGATTGGGACTTATCAGCTGGACGATGCGCAGGAGTTCATCCAGTGAACACAAAGAGAATGCTCAGCAGGGCAAACCTGGACGCTCTGATCCGCGACCTCGTTGCCGCCGGAACGGTTGTGGTGGCACCGACTCACAGCAGTGGCCAGGAGCGCACCGGCGTAACGTATGGGCAAGTGCAGAGCCCCGACGAAGTGTTGCTGGACGGGCCGCAGCCCATCCGCCCACTGAAGGGAGTCGTCTTTCCGCCCACCGAAGCGCTGTTTCGGTGGCGGCAGGAGAAGTCCGCCGTGAAGATCGAGGAAGTGCCGACCGGTTTCAAGGAAACGGTCGTGATCGGCGCGCGGCCGTGCGACGCCGCCGGGCTGGAAGTCGTCGACTGCGTCATGGGTTGGGACTTCCGCGACGAGCTGTGGTTTGGGCGCAGGCAGGCGACAACGGTGCTGGCAATGGCGTGCACAACCTGTGATGAATCCTGCTTCTGCACCGCGGTGGGGCTTTCTCCAACGAGCACCCGGGGCGCGGATTGGTTTCTGACGCCGGTTGATGGCGGCTTTGAGGTCGACGTCGTGACTCCCAAGGGGGAAGCAATCCTGGATCGCTACAAGGCCCGATGCCCTGAGGCAGGGGGGGCGGCACCATCGCGAACTGCCGGACTGGAGCAGCAGGTGCGAGCCAATCTTGACGTGCGCCCCGACAGGATTCGCGGATGGCTGGAAACGCACTTCGACGATCCACTGTGGAAGCGCGTGGCGCTGCGCTGCCACGGCTGCGGCGCCTGTGCTTTCGTGTGTCCCTCGTGCCATTGCTTCGACATCGTGGATGAACCCGACGGCGCCGCCAGCGGCACGCGCCGGCGCAACTGGGATTCCTGTCAGACGGCGCTGTTCACACTGCACGGATCCGGACACAACCCGCGCAAGGATCAGACCGCACGATTCCGCCAGCGCATAATGCACAAGTTCAGCATCTATCCGGCTCGGTTCGGCGAGGTCCTCTGCACCGGGTGCGGCCGCTGCGTGCGGGTCTGCGCCGCCGGCATGGACCTGGTTTCGATACTTGCGGAAATCGACCGCGCAGCGCAGGGGGGAGGCGAGGCATGAACCTGTATCAGCCGCATCTCGTGCGCGTCGAGGAAATGGTCGACGAGACCATCGACACGCGCACGTTCAAACTGTCCTTCGAGGATGCTGCGGTTGCCGAGAGATTCGATTTCAAGGCAGGGCAGTTCGGCGAGTACTCGGTCTTCGGTGCCGGCGAGTGCACGTTCTGCATTGCCTCCCCGCCAACGCGAAAGGGATACATCGAAGCGAGCTTCAAGGCTGTGGGCAAAGCCACGCGGGCCATGCGGCGGCTGAACGTCGGTGACACGATGGGATTTCGTGGCCCCTACGGCAACTATTTCCCGCTGGACCAGATGATGGGAAAGAACATCCTGTTCATCGCCGGCGGCATAGGGCTGGCGCCGGTCCGGTGTGTGATCTGGAACACCCTCGATCTCAGAGACCGGTTTCGGGACGTGACCATTGTCTACGGTGCCCGCAGCGTTGCGGACCTCGTCTACAAACGGGAACTCGAGGAGTGGGCGGGACGATCCGATGTGATTCTCCATCAGTGTGTGGATCCCGGAGGAGAGACTCCGGATTGGAAGGGGGATATCTGCTTCGTGCCGACGCTGGTGGAGAAACTTGCTCCTTCTCCCCACGACACCTATGCGATTGTCTGCGGCCCGCCCATCATGATCACCTTCACCCTGCCGCTCCTGGAGAAGCTGGGTTTTGCTTCGGACCACGTGTACACCACGCTCGAAAATCGGATGAAATGCGGGCTGGGCAAGTGCGGCCGCTGCAACGTCGGCTCGGTGTACGTGTGCAAGGACGGCCCCGTCTTCACTGCCGCCCAGCTGAAAACCCTGCCGCCGGAATATTAATCCCAGTCCGAAGATCGCCTCTTCTCGAGAGCGTGTGGGTTGAATTTCGGGCCCGTGGGCGGATCTTCGGAGGGTCGAAAGCGCGCGTCGTGCAGCTTGACGGGCAGGGCTGCCCTCCCTGCCGCCAGGGGCTGCACCCCTGGCTAAGGAGTGCCACCCCTGCGGGGCTCTCGGCTGAGGAATTCTTCGAGCGCCGCGGTGTCTGCAGGCTCCATGCCGCACATGGCACGCAGCTCTCGTTCGAAGCTGTGTTCTCGATGATGCTCGCGCTGGCTGTGGATGTAGCGCTTGACGCGCTCCAGCTCGGCGCGTCCCACCGAGAAGGCAGCGTACCCGGGCTGCCACCAGAAATCCGCTGCCCCCTGCTCTTTCATCCAGCGCGACGAATTCGACTTCAGCTTCTCCATGACCCACGCGACGCTGCGCGTACGCCCGAGGGTATGGAGGATGTGTACGTGATCCTCGATGCCGCCGGTGGCCAACGACGGACAGCCCAGCTCTCTCAGGACAGCGACCAGGTAGCCGTGCAGGCGAGGCGCGGCGGGCATGATGATCAACGGTTCGCGGTTCTTGGTAGCGAACACGGTGTGCAAGTAGATCTGTCCGAGCGACTGAGGCATAGCGATATGCTACGCGCGGGGCAGCGCTCTGTCAGCGCGCCCATCTGGCAGCCCGCAAGGGGCGAGCCCCGGAAGGGCGGTACTCACGAGCCAGGGGTGAAGCCCCTGGCTCAGCCATGCTCGCGGCTGCCGTTATCATCCACTCTCCTGTCATTTCCCGAGATCCGCCCACACGCCTCGGAGAAGACCCCCAAAACCTTTCAGTCGACAGTCAATAGTCGATAGTTGAGCGTTGCGGCCAAACCAGCGCAGAGCATTGGGCTGCCACGTTCATCCTGGTGAGCTCTACCAATGCCGTTGCCAGACCTGCGAAAAGGCAACTCTCGACTGTAAACCATCGACTATCGACCAGCAGGTTAATCTCGGATTGGGGTTAGGAAGCGGCGGGCACCGGCTCCGGGGCTGAAGGCGCCGATGGCGTCGGAGCAGGCGCCGGTTTGTGGTTATTCGCTTTCGTGCGCGCGGGGCGATCGAAGAGCGTGGCGTAGAGCGCGGGTGCGCCGTCATCGGCCGCCGCCCGTGCGCCGCGCTTGAGCGCGCCGAGCGCCGCTTCCCACGCCTGCGCAACGGCGTGGCGGGTGGCGCGCGCATCGTACACCGTGCTCCCCAGTGCTTCGATGTGCGCCAACGCCTGCTCCATGCCGCGCGTCGTCTTCTCGGCGCCTGGTACTGCCTGCAAGGTCACTTTACCGAGCGTCTTGCTGCGCCGGATCGCGGCGACCAGCTCCGGCAGTGCCTTAACCGCGTCCGCCGCCGGCATGTGGATCAGCGCGCCCATGGTCACAGTCCCAAATGCCGCAAAGGGCTTCCTGAGTTGCTGGCCATCGGCCACCAGGGCACGTGCCAGCGTGTCCACCACAGCCCGCTGCTCCGTTCGGAACTGCGCCTGCGCCTTGGCCAGCACGGCTTCGGCGTGCTGCACCTTCGCGTGCGCGTCCGCGTAGGTCTGTTGCGCCTCTTGGAATGTCCTCAGCCGGTCCTTAATGAGCCGTGTGTCCACGGTGCCCGCAGCCGCCAGGATGGCCGCGCCCGACTTGAGCTGTGTATTGGCAGACTTCCCGACGTCAATGGTCGACATATTACAGTACTCTCGTTTCTTCCCGCTGGCCCTGTGCAAGTATGTTGCCATCCGCGTGCTGGAGGAAGTACCACCGTCACTTCTGGTGACCGGCGTCAGATACCCGACATTGAACGTTCATTATTGTCACGCAGTTGCTGCCAACACGCGGAAAAGACGGCACAGAAATGACACTTGAATGCGCGACATCCCTGGAGCGAGCTATGCGGACGCCGTAGGCTGTTCGAAAAGCGATTCTTGCAACCCGCGCCGAATCTGCAATGGCCCGGAAGCGCTCCGCTGGCACAAAATCGATGCGCGCGGCGTTGGGGAAGCATGGTCTAATGCCCGACGCGAGCAATACGGGCGTGACCAAGCATCGGTTTTCGAAAAATCTATAGGTCGAGGCTCAGACGAACATAAATTTTGAGCACGGAGATCGTGAGACGGCGTGACCAAGGCTCTCCGGTGGCAATTCGTATAGGAAACGGGCCGGGCCAGCTTGGATTTTAGGCAACAAACTGTTGGGGCAGTTCGACCAAGCCTCGGCTGAGCCGATTTCTATAGGTAGCGGCCCGGCGGAGCCTTGGTTTCGGCAAATTCTATAGTCAACACGCCGACCAAGCGACGTGCCGCGAAAAGGGCTTTCGAGTGTCGACACACCCCGAAGGGGTGACATTCATCAGCCCAGGGCAACGCCCTGGGAAAGGAATGCCGCGTTGATTCGTTCAGCCCTGAAGGGGCGCAATTCGTGCGTGCAACATGAGTTTCGCCCTTTTATGGCTCGGGGTTGGTTCATCTCCGTTAAACTGTCATGTGCTCAACCGCGGCGGGCGTGGGGTCGAGAGCCCGGCGGATCGGCTGTGATCGCGGGGGTGCGCTTAAGGTGTTGACCCGCCTGGCGCGGCGGGTCAACACAGCATGGAATCACATAAAGAAGGAATGCGCAACTGCTTGAATCCATGGCGGAGTCTGGTGTATGAGCGGCACATGACAACGGCGGTGTTAACCCGCCAGGGCCGGCGCGGGTTGGCGGTTTCATTGATACGCCGAATTCAAAGTTGGGTGGCAGCGAACGGCGGGTGATTATGGAACCTGAGATCACCGTGTTATGTGCGAACTGCAGTTTACTGCTGGACGAAGATTTGGCGTCACCCGATCGCACGAGCCGGGCATGCCCCGGCTGTGGTGACAACCGGAGGCTCATCGAAGTCCGTGCTGCAGACGAGGTGCGCGCGCTTGATCGCCTGGCAGGTGCCCTGAATGAGCTGGGCGTAAGGCACTGGACGAAGAAGTTTGTCTCCGGCGAAGAGTACTATCAAGCAGGAAGGCAAGTTCACACGGTCATACGTGTGATGGACTGGAAAAATCGACACGACCCTGATTCGTACTACGAGCTAATCACGAACACGGGCACGGGTGAGGTGGTGCGGACCGTTGCGGAGGCACTTGTTGACCACCAAAGTCGTGGAGCGGCGAAGCGCACCGTTCCAGAATTCCCCGATGAATGGCGTCGTGTCGCAGCATACTACATTTGGCAGAAGGAGGGCTGTCCGCACGGTCGACACGTGAACCATTGGAACGCAGCCAAGGCTGAGTTGAAGCGCCTTTGGAAAGCGGGCCTGCTTCCACCGTTTGTTGATTGAAGCGTAAGCGAGATGCCCCCTAACCCGCGCGTCGAGCCGACTCCCCGCCAGCCAGCCGAGCATGATACGCCCGCCGCCACCGCCCGCGGCTCACGCGCAACTCGTTCGGCAGCAACAGCGCATGGCTGAACCCGAATCTCATCAGCAACATCTGATCGCGCTCGCCCGAGATCTACTCGACGACATCGAGCTGAGCCGCCTTTCGCCCGAGCAGTTGGTTTTGAAAACAAACCGGTTGGCGCGCTTCGCCGGGGCGGAGAGCACGGAGCGTTGGCTGATGTTTGAGCTTCGCGGGTACAATGCAACGGATCCAGTTGCCCGCGAGTACATGGCTCATACCGGTCGGTGGATCGACCCGACAACAAACAAGGGCTTTTGGGGTTCCCTAGTGGAGATTGACTCTGATGTGTCGGCGATTGAAACGCGGCTCAAGCGGTTGGGGAGCGAAGGACCGTATACCAGCGCAGAGGCTCGGCAGTGGATTCCTCAGCTTCGACACGCACGAGGCATTAGAGGCCGTGTCTTGGCTTTGATCCATCAGTTCATTACTTCCACCTACTACGAGGCGGCCTTTAGCAACCTGAGCGAGCAGATTTTCGACCGCTACAAGCGCGATGTCGATGCGCTTCTTGCGGAGCGCTGCGGTGACGTGCTGCAAAAGGTGCCATCCGTGTACGATCGTCTTTCCGAGGGCGATCGTGAGGCAATCAGCCAAGCGTTGATGACTTGCCGGCGGATCGTCGACACGTTTGCAGATGCCGTCTACCCTGCGCGAGACGGCGCCGTGGTGGTCGAAGGCGAAACGCTCGAAGTAGGCGCTCCACAGTCAAGGAACCGCCTGAGGGCCTACATCGCGGAGAACACGTTGAGCACGGCACGCCGGAAGCGACTTCGGCAGACTCTCACCAATCTCTACGATCGTCTGAGTGCAGGTGTGCACAGCGACGTAACGACGGAAGAGGCACGCTCACTTTTCCTTCAAGTGTATCTATTTCTTGGCGAGGTTTTGAATTTGGACAACCCTGATTCGGACAATCGTGAACCAAGATCGGGCAAATGAGCCGAACACTTATCAGGCCTCCGGTTGTCAAGAGGCGAGAAGGTCCCGTCACGGCGGCCGGGGGGTGAGCGCGTGAGAAGAAGGCGCGGCGTGTGCGTCGGTGAACCCGGTCTGACTTGGTTTCGATTGTCGGGCTCGACGCCTCAGCGGGCGTGCACCAAACACTTATCGAGGCTCGTGCGGTGAGCGCGAAGCACGGGTGGAAGCCAGTGGCGGAACTCAGCGTGGCCTAGAAACATCATCTGTGCCCTCGTGCCATCCCATTCAAAGAGTAGGCTCGGATGGTGGAGATGACCCGTCCAGTTAGGTCCGGGCTCGGGGGAGGGGCAGCCCGTTGCTCTCCGAGCACGCGCGGCGCATCCGTCGGGCCGGATGACGGAAGAACCCTTTAACGTTAGGCAGCCCGAGGACCGTCGAAGGTCGATCAACCGGTTATGTTCGGGAGAGGAGAGCATGATGACCTCATTCGCGCGACGAATCATCATCACGGGTGTGGCAATGGTTGTGATCGGCGGATACAGACGCGCCGGCCTTTTGCGGAGGCCAGGGTGACCCTCGATCCTCGACAGCGGGCGCGCTCGGCCGTGGCCAACGGGCGCCAGCAGGCCGCGAACAAGGAAGACCCGTTCCCGAAGCGGGACGCAGAGCTGCGAGACGGACGCACTATTTGGTCCTGAGATGCCCATGTCCAAAGTGTCAAACGCTGAAGCACTTCGTATCAACATCGACGGTCAGGCTCTCGAAAAGGCCGGACATATCGAGGCGGCCATCGCACTCTATGAGTATGGGGTGGTGCACGGGACCGACACACCTTTCACGTACAGGCGCCTCTTGGTCCTCTACCGGAAGGCGAAGCGACTAGACGACGAGAGACGCGTCTGTGAACTAGCCGCTAACCGCTGGCCCGTTGTCCGTAACGGACTCGGTCACGTTCAGCCGTCTGACTTCGCTTCCCGCCTCGCCCGTATCGATGCGACGACCGGACACGCGTCCGCGACCGACAACCGAATGCGAGAAATCCGCTCGGATCAACCGAGTCAGACCAACGTAGTAGACGCTGCGCTTGTGGGAGCTACAGGAGGGGACGAGACGGCACGCGAATCGACCGACTCGCACTTCACCGAGATCATCGAGGTTCGGAAGTCTGGACAAGAGGGTAAGCAAGCATTCCTCGACAGCTTAGGGAGACCGACCTCGATAGAGGAAGCAGCGCAAGACTACTTCCGTGAGCGAGGCTTCAAGACAGTTCGCGGGGAGGTGCGGTTCTGGCAAGCGATGTTCGGCCTCTCGTTCTGGGAGGAGATCTTCGACGGTACGGGAACCCCGAACGCCTTGAACGACATCCCTGCCGACCTCTTCTCAGGCGCGCAGTTCTACGAAGCTCGCAAGGCACAGATTGACGAGAAGGCGGCGGTCATTGCGCTCTCGAGGGTAGGGCAATTCATTTCCGCACAGCTTGCCTGCCACGGTGACACGTGGACGCGGATCGTGTTCGACTATCCTCGTGGCGACTTCTCCTATCGTCAGATATTACAGAGTCCGGAGGTTGCAGAGTTTCTGTCGGTCATTAGCCCAGCCAATTTCGCGAAGATCGTTCACCGGATCGCGTTGAACCCGACAGAAAACCGCGCTGGTCTACCAGACTACATGCTCTGGAAGGGCGGAGGCGTCCTATTCATCGAGGTCAAGGGCATCCGTGAAAAGATACGCGACAGCCAGTCTGCATGGCTTGCCGGTTCCGGAAATTCTGACCGGAAGAATTCCGGAAATTCTGTCCGGTCTTCGAAAGGAGACCGGAGATGAGAGCAGAGAAGGAGGAGGCGTTTGAAAACGTCGGTGCACGGCCGGGAA
>Ga0181527_1000519_pt1 | contig 44189 bp, 43 predicted proteins | sample PEATcosm2014_Bin_30_FD_119762 | JGI IMG/M metagenome (GOLD analysis project Ga0181527, IMG submission 119762) | Peatland microbial communities from MTU Mesocosm Facility, Houghton, MI, USA - PEATcosm2014_Bin06_60_metaG | ecosystem: Environmental > Terrestrial > Soil > Wetlands > Peat | place...
CTAGAAACACCGGCTTGGCCGCAGTCGGGCTTCACCCGTCTACAATGATAGTGCTCGGCAAGTTCATCGCCATTGGAACGCAGCTAAGATTAGAGAAGCCGGGTAAGGCAGGCATCGCGGCCTCCGTTGATTCAATCGAACCACCCGTCGTCCGGTTGAGGGATGGTTCCGTAGTTAGGCTATCGGATCCAAAGAGGACAGAAACGCTGCTCGATTCGGTGGATAAAATCCTGTTCCTAGGGGACATACTGGTAGGGTTCGGAGAATTCCTTGAGAACAATCGCACACTTCTCCCGTCAGGCTTTGTTGAGGAATGGTGGAGGCAGTTAATGGAACTTGAAGCGACAAAGCACTCCAGTATCCACGAACTTGCAGATTACATATCTATAGATGAAACTCGCATTGCCACCTATCTCAGTGACTCTAATGGAGAATATCCGACGGCGGAGGAGGCGGTTCTCATCGCAAAACGATCCCACGTCCCTCTACATCCGAGGTATTCATGGTTCTGGGAGAACATCACCTCACAAGACTTTGACCACTTGCGCTCGAAACTACTGGATCCCAACCAAACAAGCTCATCGCCTAATCGAATATCGACTAGGAATGATGCAATGACGAAAGCCATCCTCGAGAACCTCTGCGTCCCACACAAAGTTGACGGAGATCTCTTGGTAATGGACGAGGATGCGACGATTTTGTATGAATGCCTTGGGTTGGCTTCTCAGGGCGGTACCGTGGAGGGGAAAGATGTGTTCGAGAAGCTGTTACACGCTTCGGGAATGCGAGTGATGAGAAAGGCCCCAGTCTATGTTGGCGCTCGAATGGGGCGGCCGGAAAAGGCGAAACGGCGTGAGATGCGTCCTGTTGTCCATTGCCTATTCCCACTCGGATTAGCAGGAGGAGCCAGACGAAATATTGTTGAGGCTATGGCAGAACACACCCTAATCTCGGTTGAATTGGCATACCGAAAATGTAAGAACTGCGGAAACTCCACGCATTTAGGCATGTGTGAGAAATGCGGTGCCGAAACAGTCAACGCATTTACATGCCCAAGGTGCGGCATCGACAGCCCAGATAAAACCTGTCCTTCATGCAAAGGCAACGCCCAAGCGTTTAGCCAGAGAAGCATTTCAATTCGTGACTTCTTCAATTTGGCTCAGAAAAAACTGTCTCTCACCGTCACACCGGAGAGCGTAAAAGGCGTGCGTGGGCTGACGAATCGAACGAGGACGCCGGAACCTCTTGAGAAGGGGATTCTGAGGGCAAAGTATGACGTATCCGTCTTCAAAGACGGAACTGTGCGATTTGATGCGACGAATGCGCCGCTTACGCACTTCAAGCCCGGCGAAATAGGCGTAGGGCTCGATAAGCTAATTGAATTGGGGTATGATGTCGACATAGAGGGGAAGACACTTACATCGAATGATCAGTGCTGTAGTCTCAGAGTGCACGATATCATCATACCTGAAGGGTGTGGAGACTACTTCGTAAGGGTTGCACAATTCATCGATGATCTTCTGCAAAACCTCTACGCGCTGCCGCCTTTTTACAACGTAAAGAAGAAGGAGGACCTAGTTGGGCAATTGACTGTCGGCCTTTCACCTCACACTTCAGTAGGCGTTATTGGTCGCATTATTGGGTTCACGAAGGCCAGCGTCATTTTTGCACATCCATTCTGGCACGCTGCAAAACGGAGAGATTGTGACGGAGATGAAGACTCCGTTAGCCTTGCGCTGGACATTCTTCTGAATTTCTCTAAACAGTTCCTGCCCTCGAGGATCGGGGGAATAATGGATGCTCCGATATTGCTAACTGTGGGGATTAAGCCGCGGGAGATTGCTCGTCAGGCATTCAACCTCGAATCGGTTGACCGTCTTCCGTTGGAATTCTTCGATGCGACGCAAAAACGGTCCGATCCAAAAGCTCAGGCCAGCATTGTTGAGACGGTTCAGGATAGACTCGGTTCGCAAGCAGTATTGGAGTCGCTTGGTTTCACTCAAGAAGCTAGTGACGTAGGTGGGGGAAACTTGGAAAGCGTATACAAGAAACTGGGATCGATGCTTGACAAGGTGACCCTGCAACTTAAGTTGGCCGAATCCATAAAGGCTGTAGAAGCCGGAGAAGTCGCGAAAAGAGTGCTGTCAACCCACTTCATGCGAGATCTTATGGGAAACTTGAAAGCCTTCGCCGGGCAGAGGTTCCGCTGCACGAAGTGCAATTCGAAATTCCGACGTATCCCGTTGAAAGGAACTTGCCCAAGATGCGGGGGCAAGCTTTCTCTAACCGTATACAAAGGAAGTGTGGAAAAATATTTGACGATAGCTCAGGACCTGGTTAAACGATACGACCTAGGCCAATACCATCAACAGCGATTGCTCCTTCTCCGCGAAGAAATCAGCTCTCTCTTTAATGAGCATGAAGAGAAAAAGAAACAGCCAACTCTGGCGCAATTCGTCTGAGATGGTACCTTGTCAAAGCGCGGAGCGCTTCACCCCAAAGCCTACCTGACTTCGAAGCGCAATGTCAAAGCAGGTTTAATCGCGCGGACTAGGATCCTCCTCGTTCTTGAGAAGGATAGAAAGAGTGCGCCGGAGTTAGTGAAAGAATCAGGCCTATCCTACGCTTGTGTCACATACCATCTGAAAGCATTGAGAAAGGATCGTTTGGTGGAGCGGCTGAGCAATACAAAACCGTTCCCTTGGCGGCTAACGCCTTTTGGGCAGCAAAAGCTGCCCTCGCAATAGGTCCCAACGATCGCAAATAGGCCCATATTCACAAGCATGCTAATTACGAGCTGCCCACATACGTCCTACTACAATACACTGGTTTCATAAGGAAAGCACGATGCAAACAGAAGTGCGATATTCGCAACAGCCCGAACTCCGAGACGCCGTAATGGTTTGCGGCCTTCCAGGGATCGGCTCCGTAGCGTGGTTGGCAGTCAACCACCTCCAGAAAGAGCTGAAAGCTGAACTGTTCGCGGAGGTCTTCTCTCCAATGTTTTCCCCGAAAGTTTGGTTGTCTGAGGAAGGAGTAGTGGGTATGATGAAAGGCGAATTCCACTACTGGAAGAACAAGGAGGGGGGATCTGATCTACTTCTCTTCACAGCTAACGAGCAGCCCTATTCACCAGAAGGGCAATACGAGCTGGCGGAGGTAGTCTTAGACTTGGCAGCAAAGTTCGGCACGAGAAAAGTGATCACAATGGGTGGAATGGCTACGGACAGGTTTGCAGAGCAACCGAAGGTGTATGCCGGTGCTACCGACGTCGAATCGGTGAAGGAGCTGGAATCCTTGGGCGCAGTGAGACTAGCCGGAGGCGCAATAACGGGAACTAACGGCCTCATATTCGGGCTCGCCAAACCAAAGAAAATCCCAGCCATATGCCTCCTAGCCGAAACCCCAGGTTACTTATCGCTAGATGCTAACGCAGCCAAAGCAGCCTTGCAGCTCGCGTCAAAAATGTTGAACATCCCGCTAGATCTTACAGCGCTTGAAAAACAGGCCAAAGAGAACGCAGAGGTTGTACAGAAGGCCAAGGATCTCTCTCATTCCTTTCCACGCGAAGGCCGTAAGGGCGGCGAGAGGGAGCTCCCCTATGTTAGCTAGAGGATCCTAGGTCCAGAAGAATGAAAGTCATGTGCAATCTGTGTGGTAAGGTATCTGACCTCATGGCATCAACATCATTCGCGATCGATGAAGAGCGGGGAATGCAAACGTACCATTTCTGTTGTGACGAGCACCTGACTGAGTTTGCGCGCAGGAAAGGAATCACACTTGACAAGCATTAACTCTCGGCAACCGCCATAGGTGTCAGCCACAGGAAGAGCTAGATCAACCAATGTCCGCTACCGAAGAACTCCGATCGGCCTCGGCAACGTTCTCGGCATTAGGAAATAGCGTCCGACTCCGCATTCTGCTAATGCTCATGGACAGCAAGAAACCACTGCACATTACGGCTGTAGCTAGTAACTTGAAAATGGATTATGGAGGAGTGTACAGGCACGTCGAAATACTCAGAAGCGCAGGGCTCCTTCAAGTTTACGAGGTCGGCAGATCCAGAGTTCTCTCGCCGCTAAACATTGAGGAAATACGCGAGTTCATAACAAAAGCTAAAAGTTTCAATAAACAAAGATAATAAATTAACTAACTGAACATAATAATGTGCTCTTTTCATGAAATTGTCATACAATAACGGTTAAGTAGTTGTGACTTTCTGTGCGCAGCGTTGATGGTCTGAATGGCGGAAAGTCTGTTTGCAAGGCGAAGTGTAAGTTTAACGGGCGCGGCAGTAATGGGCGCGCTGGCGGCCCTGATTACCGTTATACTACCCGCTCGGATTCAACCATCGTTTCCAATATTACCATTCCTCAAATTTGATCCTGCCGAGCTATTCTCCGTCTTAGCTTTCCTTATCTTTGGCCCGGTCCCTGCGCTTGTAACTGCTACCGTTCATTGGATATTTCTCACTGCCACCGGAACTGATACCCCATTAGGCCCTGCGGTCAAGTTCGCTTCGGTACTTTCAACACTCTTCGGTTTGTGGATAGGAACCATAATCTATCAACGGTTAATGGTGAAGCACAATCGGATCTCTTTCGCTCTTGGCACAATGCTCGCGTTTGCAATCCTGTGTCGAGTCTTGATTCTGCTGGTAATCAACTATTTTGTCTTCACGTATATTGGTCCAGTGATTTTTGGAATTGACTATCTAGGTTTTAGCCAACAAACGCTTCAGGGTACGCTACACATGCAATTCGCGGGGCCATTGCAGGTTCTTACGGCCATGTTGCTCTTTACGAGCATCTTCAATGCTCTGCACGCAGTCTTCTCGGTCGCGGTCCCGTACGCAGTTTTCACATCACTTAACTCAAAGGTTCCTCAAATCGCTTCAGGGCATCCCTGGATAAGCAACCTGAGCAAGAATTAGCAAGAAAACGGTTCCCGAACTGGTTCGGCCTTTGATCGTCGCTCTAGCCGGAGGAATAGGAGCTGCCAGACTTCTTGAGGGGCTCATTCGCGTTGTGCCACAAAGACAGATCACCATAATTGGCAATGTTGGAGACGACATAGAATTCTACGGCCTCCATGTATCTCCCGACTTGGACATTGTCACTTACACCCTCGCCGGCATGGTCGATCCGGTAAGAGGTTGGGGATTCAAGGGAGACACTTTCTACTGCCAAAAACTGCTTCAAAGGTACGGTTACAAAACCTGGTTCAATATCGGTGATCGTGATCTAGCAACTCATCTCTACCGCACTGAACAAATGCGTCAAGGTAGGCCACTGTCAGCCGCAACGGAGAGTATAGTTTCGCGTTTAGGACTTGATGTGACACTTCTTCCTTCAACCGACGATCTGCTTCAGACATACATTTTATCCAATCGAGGTCGCATGCACTTTCAAGAATACATGGTCAGGCGTCAAACCAAGCCAAAGGTCAAGAGAGTTCTGTTCAAAGGGTCCAACTCAGCGAGGCCCGCACCACATGTCATTCAATCAATAAGTGAAGCAAGTGAGATCATAATTTGTCCGAGCAACCCTATAGTGAGCATAGGAGCTATTTTGGCTGTAAAGGGTATCCGCGCAGCACTCAGAGAAACAAAAGCACGAATCCTAGGCATAAGTCCAATCGTGGGCGGAAAGACTGTAAAAGGCCCAGCTGACAAACTGATGAAGTCCTTGGGTATAGAGGCAAGCGCGATCGGCGTAGCAAAATACTACAAGGACTTCTTAGACATGTTAATCATTGACAAGGTTGACGCGCAGCTTGCGCCACAAATAAGATCTCTCGGCATCAAACCGATCGTGACTCAGACTCTCATGAAAACCATGGCAGACAAAGTTCACCTAGCACGGACAGCGATAAGTGAATTCAAGCATTGAAAGAGCATCGACGAAGACTGGCCAAAGCCTATGCGATAGTACCCGTAAATGTGCTGAAACTGTCAAAGGCCAGGCTAGCACCGCTACTGAGTCCTTTGGAAAGGGCCCAACTTTCCGTTGCAATGTTGGAAGATACTCTCGAAGCCCTAAGAAAGGCCAAGAGGCTTGATAGGATAACTGTCGTGAGCGCCGATTACGCTGTTAGGAAAATCGCGCGGTTACATGGCGCCAGTTGGCTTTGGGAGGGCAGGAGGCGTGACTTGAATAAGGCGGTGCGATTGGGCATCCGGGAATCAAAACACAAAGGTGCCTCAGCCGCACTAATAATACACGCCGACATTCCTTTGATCACTCCCCGTGAGATCGTCGACTTTCTTGATCATGCGGATGGTTACTCCGTAGCGCTTGCGCCTTCGAAAGAAGGGACGGGGACAAACGCTCTACTGATGCAGCCGCCAGGAGTAATTCGGCCCCTCTTCGGAAGAGATAGCCTCCAAAAGCATCTGGCCCTTGCGGATCGGCAAGGCATATCGCACCGAGTGATAAGAGCAATAGGTATCAGCTTTGATGTGGACGAACCGAAAGACCTCAGGCGACTCATGCGCCGTCGCATGCGTAATGATACGGGTCGTTTTCTAAATGAGATGAGGCGAAGAAAACTTACGAACACACCAGAATCCAGTAACCATCCGTTTCGTAACCCAATAAGAATGAAAGTTTAATTGTGCGTCGTCCAAAACTAACGAGCAGGTATCTAGTAAGCAATGTCAACTGCACGTGAGAAGAGGCGCAAACGAGAATCACCAATGCCTGCCGCCAGCGCTGGCTTACTTCGGTTCTTTGAGGAGGAAACCCCGGGAGTAAAGATAAGGCCGGAAGTCGTGATCATGATGTCAATCGGCCTTGTCGCCGTAAGCCTCTTCATGTACATAACTTTCAAGTAGGCGTAAAATCGACCAGTTTCGTTTGAGAGAGTAAGGGTAATGGACCGGCTTTGATGCCCAACTTTCTTTCAATTTGGGCAGACAATAGCTCGATATAGCCTGTAAAAATGAAAACTGCCTTCGGGTTGACAGCTGCGATAAATTGCATGAGCTGATTGTAGTCTGCGTGGCTACTTAGCGGAAACGCAGTGAAACTCCGAAAAGCCTCCCGAAGAGCCCAACCTGTTGCAACTGCCCTTGAAGATTTATGGGGCACATGGTCTCCCTTCGCCGTCGTTACGTAAACGCATCCTCGCGATCGTAGTGCACGTTTCCCGTCAAGCGTGGACGAATCTAGATACTCAAGTTGAACGCCGTTTTCATTGTGTACGAGGTTTGCTGCCGCTATACTAGGAGCGCAAACAACGGGGATTTTCGTGTAGACATTGAAGAGGCGGACTATGTCTTGGGGTTTACCTGATGAGTAAACTTGGAAAGTCGGTAACTTGTCGTCATTAATCTCCGTCATTGTCCATCGTATGATGTCCGCGTAGATGGTGTCTCTTGGAGGGAAGACGTAGGAAGGGTGTCCATACGTAGCCTCTATAACCAAGAAATCGCAGCGCTCAGTTTCCGCTGCCTTCGTAGTCAATGTATTGACACAGTTGATGTCACCGGTATAGAGCGCCGTAAATTCGGGAGCGATCAATTGGAACTGGCAGGAACCAAGCATATGACCCGCGTCGAGTACTCTGATTTCAGTATCATCAAATCGGACCTTCTCGCCGATTCTAATGGTCCGATCGTTCTTAACTGTACGTTTTGAAAGTGATTCGTAGATACGCAGAGTCTCTGGAGTGGAATGTTTTCTCGCGGAAGTCCCAAAGCCATAAGTGTGGTCTGAATGTGCATGGGTGATGAAAACATTCCAATCCTCACCTAAACGCCTGCCTAAAGTAGGATCGAAAAGAAGGCGGGACGAGCCGGTATTCACTATTATCCCATTGCTCCACCCGATCGGCTGTTCCTGCAAGATGGTTGCGCCTCAGCTTTGTACCAAAGTTTCAGTGTTGAGTTACATTTTCCAAAATTGCATATTGACCAAACTTAACGTTTCGTAGTTCTCGATTTGTCAACCTGCGTTTTCTTATTTTCCGCGGGTTTGTAGACACGATCGCGCTATTTCCGAGGGGATCCTTGATGATAAGAGTGAATCGGGGTCTCGAATCTCGTGCCATTCGCATTTTCTTCAACATCCTCTCTCCCTTTTTCAAACGTTTTCCCTTCGCCGTACTGAGCATGAAGGTTAGAGCATCTTCTATTTTCCCGAGGAGGCCTTCAACATTTGAGATGTAACCTTCGCTGTACGGACCTGGAGTAATTGTCGCTCCAAATTCCGGGATGCTGATCGTTGCAGTTCCAGATTTGATTATCCGCATATTTAGGTCGTCGAGAGAATCTATCTTGGCAGTTAAGGCAGTGGCTTCGCGATTAGTGAGCGTGATGACATCCGAATGTTTGTAGCCACACCTTTGACATACTGCGAGGCTTAGCAATACTGCCCCAAAGTGCTCTACTTCATATTGAGTTTGGCTCGTGAGCATAGAAGTATTGTCACAGCTAGGGCATTGCTGTGCATAGATCGTGTCCATTGATGAGGTCAATTGAGGTACATATTCGTTCCATATGAAGCTTGAAGGAAGTCGAAGCCATATGAGTATATTCGAGGAAGTCAAATGCCAAATGTTAAAATCGCGTTCTTGATGCTATCTTCTACTCGCAGCCAGTCGATTACTGAGTGGGTGAACCGATTGCAGAAGTTTGGCATCGGAAAGATGCAAGGTATCGTAATAATTGTCGTCTTGATAGTCGCAGTCGTGGGCGTAGTCTACTTCTACTCCATGATCAAGACCCCAACTACAACAACTAGCACCTCATTGGTAGTGGAGGAGGAGAGCCAGCCTGATTCGATGGACCCCGCGGTTACCTACACGACGCCTGGATGGGAAATCGTTGAACAAGTCTATCAAGGATTATTAGCACCGAACGGGACGAGCTATACTACATACATCGGTGTTCTCGCTCAGAATTGGACGGTTTCATCCGACGGAATGACCTACACATTCTTTCTCAGACCGGGAGTGACCTTTAGCAACGGGGATCCCTTCAACGCTTACGTCATGTGGTTCTCGATTTACAGGACTCTCGTGATGAATCAGGCACCTGCATTTATTCTTGGCCAAAATCTGGGTACGACCAATGGTGCGGGATTCAACGTAACCGATAGCATACTCAATTCCATAAATTACACGAACCCTTCGCCAAAGGATCTGAACTTCTTGAGTTATGCAAACCAATCGGTTCAGGCCGTCTCACCAGATCAACTCGTAATACACCTTGGATACGGCTACAACGGTAACGTACCGTATACCTCATTTCTCGCAACCATGATCACGCCTATGGCCATGGCTGTCGACCCTAACGTTGTGGAAGCGAATGGCGGGGTGGTTGCAGGCCAACCCAACAATTACATGGAAACTCACGCCTTAGGAACAAGCTTCTACGAGCTACAGTCTTGGGTCCAGGGGCAAAGCATCTCCCTGGTCAAGAATCAGAATTATTGGGGAGCGAACGTCCCGGCGTCTGACAGCAACTATGCAATCCAGCCAGCGATACTCAACACGATCAGTTTCTACTACAAAGCCGCATCCGCAATGATTGCGGACTTACAATCTAACACGGCTCAAATGATAATCGCACCTTCAACCCAATATAATGTTCTGAAGCAGTCCGCTGGAATTACCACGACGATACTGCCCACCGTTTTCGGCTCTTCCGCAAGCGTCCTCGCCGTTTACATGGACAAGTACGCGTTTCCGCCATTTCAAGACCTGCGAGTTAGACAAGCAATTTCCTATGCGATTGATTACAAATCCATAATTCATTCGGCCTACGATGATTTGGCAACTCAATGGATTGGTCCAGTTCCCCCAGGATTCCCGGAATACAACGAATCCGTAGCAGGATTGCAACCTTACCAGTACGGCCCAATCATGGCAGCGTCGTTGTTGGCGCAAGCCGGTTACAGATCTACACTCCCAAACGGGACAACACTCAACCCCAGTGGGAAGGCCTTTCCTGCCGTTAACTTCCTATACGACGCCGACAATTCGCCCCAAACTCAAACTGCACAAATTATAGCCTCTGAGTTGCAGGCAGTAGGCATCACAGTCAACCTTAGCCCCCTCACGTTCAAGCAGTATGCTAACGTAATATACTCCACCAGCGACGTAAACAGCACCACCTACCCCTTCGGCATAAGCTATTATAGCGAAGACTATACCGCCGCCATAGATTACGTGACCGACATAACCACATCGGGCCAAGTAGGCTTTTCCGGATTCACCAACCAGACCGTTGCTGGTTGGACGCTATCGGCGGCAACCGCCGTCGACGAAGGCACCGTAATTCGAAACTTTCAACAAATAACTCGAGCAATGTATTACGATTACACGGACATTTGGCTGTTCGTGCCATACTTCATAACCGCTAACAGGAGCAACATTGTCGGGATGATCCCGAACCCTGCCGGCTCAGGCATGAGCTACTTCATGTTTTACAACGGTATACATTACAGCTCATAGATGACTGGTTCTGGTCTACTTCAAGGATTTTCTTCCTGTTCTTGGAAGGAGAATAGTAGGCTCGATACTCGTATCCATCGGAACGGTTACTATCATTTTCTTCATCTCGCACATCCTCAACCCTGACCCTGCACGGCTGTGGGCCGGACCGAGGGCCCGTGAATCCACGATTCTGGCCGTAGCAGCGAGATACCACTTGAATGATCCACTGTATTCGCAGTATTACTACTTCATGCGGGATTTATTCACAGGAAACTTCGGTATCGACCCGTTAACGGGCCAAACGATTCTCTCTGAAATCCGATTCTACCTGCCAAACACACTTGAATTAGTGCTGTTCTCATTCGTGATCCTCGTCATAGTAGGGGTAGCCCTAGGGTACTTCGCGGGAATGCACTTCAGTACTCTGGGGGACTCAATTGCGAGGATTATATACTTGGTTTCTTGGTCCACGCCAATGTACTTGGCTGCAATCGTCGCCATTCTTGTCTTCGCAAACTACATCCCAGTATTCCCGTCGGGCGGCATGTACTCTTTATCCATCTCGCCACCCCAACCCGTGACGGGCATTTTCTTAATCGATGCACTTCTTGGACTTAACATGCCCGCGTTCCTTTCAGGTCTTCAACACTTAATTCTTCCAGCCGCGGCTCTTGCCTTCGTGAATTTTGGTCTAATCTCCAGAGCGGTTCGATCCTCGATTCTAAATGTGCGATGGTCAACGCACGTGAAGACTGCACGGGCAAAGGGATTGAGTGAAGACGAAGTTAGGCGTAAGCACATTTTACGGAATGCTTTGATTGACGCGACGAGCCTTAGTGCTGTAATTTTCGGTTGGGTCTTAACCAGCACCTTAGTGGTTGAGGAATTGTTCGCGTGGCCTGGTTTAGGCCAATTCGCTTACCAGGCAATTTTCAGCAGCGATTATCCTGTTCTGATTCCAATCGTTGTAGTATTCACTCTCGGGGTAATTGTGGCTAACTTCGTCGCGGATGTAGCCTACTCGCTTCTTGATCCTAGAATCGGAATCGGTGGTCACAACGGCGCAGTCACTTAAGTTCAGGCAACTTGTCCTATCCAACCGGCTCTCAACCTTTGGATTGGTCATCGTAATAATATCCGTGAGTCTAGCTGCAGCTTTCACGATTTTTGGCGAGCGAATCACTCCTTACAGCCCATACGCGCTGAACCTTCAGGAATCCAATCTGCCACCGAGCTTTGCTCATTTCTTTGGCACGGACTTTCAGGGTAGAGACATATTCTCTCGAGTCATAGCAGCCTTGCCCATTGACTTGGGTTTGCCAATCGCGATAGTTCTACTCTCGTCCGTGGTGGGAATATTTCTCGGTATGGCGGCGGGCTACTTAGGAGGCATTGTGGATGAGATCATCATGCGAATTACCGACCTCTTCTTGGCCTTTCCGACAATCATAATGGTGTTAGCTGTGGCCGCGACGTTAGGAGCAGGTTTGGTCAACGCAATGCTGGCGTTCGTGTTCGTTTGGTGGCCACCCTATGTGAGGCTAGTGAGAGGGGGCGTTTTGGAGGTTGTTGCGGAAGATTTCATCTCAATCTCGAAAGCATTGAACTCATCCTTCACCCACATAATACTGAAAGGCATTCTCCCAAACATATTGCCCGCAGTTCTAACATACGCAACCCTCGATATCGGAACCGCTCTGCTTGAAGTATCCATACTGGGTTTCTTGGGGATTGGGATTCCACCAAATACTCCAGAGCTTGGGATAATGGTAGGTTCGATCAGTTACGGTCTTTACACTTACCCGTGGCAGGCTCTTTTCCCGGCTTTCGTCACAATGCTTCTCGTCGTTGGTTTCAGTTTCCTGGGTGAAGGTGCCAGAGAAGCATCCGACGTGAAAGTCAGACCCTACATACTCTTCGAAGGAAGAGTATTCGGAAAAGCACCCGAAATCCTCAAACAGGAACTAGCAAAGCAACGAACACCCCAACAGCAAGCCTCAAACTAATTCAGTAGTCGTAACACGTTAACTACTCTTATCTAGAAGAAAGCAAGAGGCAAAATGTCCGGAACCTGAGGCGAACATTGGTGGAGAATTACTGCATCTTTCAAAGACGTGTGGGCATACCTTACTATACACGCATCCGGTCGGTGATGATCCACGCTCCCCTCCATCTTCCTCCTGTCGAAGTTCACCGCGTCTGACTCCGGGGACGTTTGACATCAGCCTCACGGTGAACGGATGCTTAGGATTTGTCACAACATCATAGGTCGGTCCCACTTCCAGGAGCTTTCCATAATAGAGGATACCGAGCGAGTCGCTCATGTACTTCATGACGTTGATGTCATGAGTTATGAAAAAGTAGGAGAGATGCAACTTTGACTTCAATTCTTTCAATGTGTTCAAAACTTGGGCCTGGACCGATACGTCCAATGAACTTGTAGGCTCGTCGAGCACCAACATTTTTCTTGGCACTGCAATAGCTCGAGCAAGGCTTACCCTCTGCTTCTCACCACCGCTAAGCTCCCTCGGATATGCCTCGAGGCAGCTCTTTCTCAATCCTACTAAATCAATGGTCTCTTCGATTCTGCTGTCATAATCTCGTCGGTCGAAGGTTTTCGCGGCCACTAGGGCCTCCTCTATGATGTCCTTAACACGTAAACGCGGATTTAGCGAACCGACCGGATCTTGAAAGACAATCCCGACATTTCGCCTAAGGTAGGTCACGTCCGCCTTCTTTCGGAAATTTATTTCCTTACCCAGTAACTTTACTGACCCAGACCTCGGCTTGAACAGGCCAACGAGAACCCAAGCTATTATTGATTTGCCGGATCCGGTCTCACCGGCCAAGCCAAAAGTTTCACCCTCTCGGACCTGGAAAGTGACGTCGTTAACTACGTTCATCATTCCGGTTCCTCTCTCGAACAACAATAGGTTCCCTCCCCTAACGATGAAGGAAACCGTGAGGTTGTTTACTTCGACGATGTTGCTCATTTCTTCTCTAGCAACCAGCATAAGACGCTTCGATCATCATCGGTCTCAAAAAACGCTGGCTCATTCTCCTTGCATTTCTCCATCACAAATGGACATCTCGGATGGAATTTGCAGCCGGTGGGCAAGTTCCTTAGATCCGGCGCTTCACCTACGGGAGCGGGAAGAGGGGGAGAATCTACAAAACCGTGCGGTATCGCGGCGAAAAGTTTCTGAGTGTAAGGGTGCGCGGGCGCATTCAATATACGCTCAGTGCTGCCCTCCTCCATTACTCTACCCGCATACATCACGTACAATCTATCACAAATCTGTGAAGCGACCATCAAGTCGTGGGTTATGAACATCATAGCAGTTCCTGTTCGCCGATTCAAATCCTTCAGAATGTTCAGTATTCTATTCTGAACATACACGTCAAGCCCAGTAGTCACTTCATCCAATATCAGAAGCTTCGGCTTCTCCACAATAGCCATTGCAATCGAGACCCGTTGCCTCATTCCGCCGGAAAGCTCGTGGGGATATTTCTTCAGGACCCATTCAGGTTTGTCAAGGCGCAAATCATTCAGAATCTCTACCATCATTTTACTTTCATCTTTCGCTGAAAGGGTCAATTTCTGAGCTCTTCGAAGAACTTCAATCGATTCCTTAAGCTGTGAATCAGTTCTGTAAACCGGATTCAGAGCTGCCAGGGATTCCTGGAACACCATTCCTATTCCTGGACCTCTAAACTGCGAGAGTTCGGTAGGATTCAATTTGAGCAGATCTTTCTCTTCGAATGTTATGGAACCACCGATAATATCCGCGGGCGGCGAGTCTAGAAGGCGAATAATCGATAACCCAAGCGTTGTTTTCCCTGATCCGCTTTCGCCCACAACCCCCAGTATCTCTCCTTTCTTCACATGCAATGAGACGTTCTGGAGCACGCGTACTCTTTGGTCGACGGTCGCATAGTCTAGCGTGAGATCGTTAACCTTCAGAAGATCACGATCGGCAGCCTCACTCGATTGCGTCAACCCCACAAAGGGTTGAGTGCTGATACTAATATTACATACGAAAAATCAGCAAACGTCGTTAGCCTCGCCAAGATCATCTTCGGATGCGGGATGATTCTTGTCGCTTCAACCTCATCGAGACGCTTTTACTGTCTTCTGTCGTCAATTGCATTTGTGCGCGCGTGGCTCTCTTCCCGAGATTATTCACGATTTGATGGAGGGCCTTAGGGAGCAGTGAAGCGCTGGGAATTGTCTTCTTGCGGATGGTCGGGGGGTGTGGAGGGTTTAGGCTTTTGGGGACTAACTGGCTTGGTGGGGTTTTCCGGGTCAGTATTCTCAGGGACTACGTGTCATGTGGGAAGGATGAGGTGTGTCTGTTGCGGGTTGAGAAGGTGTTTCGTTGGGGTGTGGTTACAGTTTAGTTCAAGAACATATTTAATACTTCAAGAAATGGTTGATTTTTGGTTCTCGCTGTTTTCCGGCCCGGTTTTGCCTCGAAAATCGCAGTTTTTCGTCGAGAAAACCCAGAAAACGAACAAGAATACCGTGGGATTAACCTATATGGTGGAATAAGGTAGAGAATGGTAGAGGAAGTATTTGGAGGAAGATGAGTCATGCGAGTTCTCATAATTGGTGCAGGCGCGATCGGTTCGGTTATCGCGAAGATCTTGCAGTCGCGCTCCGAGTTTGAGGAAATCATTCTCGCCGACCTGAAACAGGAAACTGCACAACGCATGATTGGAAACCTAAGTGGCCCTGCTAAGCTCACCGCTATCGCCATGAACGCCAACAACATAGCCGATATGAAGAAAGGTATCAAGGACGTTAAGGCTGATCTCGTAATCAACGCCACACTCCCACGTTTCTTCCTAAAAATCATGAGAGCAACCTTTGAGAGCGGCGCGAACTACATGGACATGGCAACCGATATAGGCGTAGCAAACTCAAGGGCTGGAGACAGAATTCACAAGGTACCTATCGATTACCAGCTAGAACAGAGCGACGCTTGGAAACGCGCTGGACTAGCCGCGATGGTCTGCTGGGGCGCCGACCCAGGTGCAGTAAACGTATTCGCCCGGTATGCCGCTGACCAACTAGATTCGGTAGACCGCATCCTAGTTAGAGACGGAGACAACGCCAGCACCGGAGGCTTCGACGGACTAGTGTCCCTATGGTCTCCTGACACGTTCATAGAAGAAGTCGCCTACGCCGACGCCCTTGTGTGGACCAACGGCCATTACGAGCGGGTGCCTTCGCTCACAAGGAGCGAGGTATGGGACTTCCCACAGCCAATTGGTAAGCTACGTGTTTGGGCAGTTGATCACGAAGAGCCACAAACATTGGGCCGCTACATAAAGTGCAACGAATGCAACTTCATGATATCCCTCAGTACCGAAACAGTGGAGACCATGCGAGTACTCAAGAAACTAGGCCTCGTCAACCCGTCCCCGATCAATGTTAAGGGGATCGAAGTCGCACCCCGCGACGTCGTAACTGCCTGTATGCCATCACCAAATGATCATCGAATTCAAAGCGGAACCAACGGCTACACCTGTATAGGCAGCATGGTCATCGGTGAAAAGGCCGGAAAAAGATATGGCCACTACATATACAACATGATGAGCCATGCCGAAGCCTACGCACTGTACGGCGTTACCGCGACAGCCTTGCAGACCGCCCTCCCACCAGCCACTGCAGCAACCCTACTGGCTCGCGGCGAGATTAAGGAAAAAGGAGTATTCCCACCAGAAGCATTAGCCCCGAAACCAATCATGAAGGCCTTTACCGAACTCGGATTTCAATGGAATGAAATGAAGAAAGAAGAAACCCCCCTCCTCCTTCCCCTACTTGCCTAAGATACGGAGTCGCGAGAGTCCTCTACCGCTTGGCCTCTGCGCTTTTTTCTTCGGAGTTCGGAGAGGGATTCCAGTCAGACCCTTGTTGACTCTTGATTAACCGGAACGGGGAGGTTGAACGCATAGGATTAACTCCGTCTCGCGCTTTTCACCCTAGGAAGGGGAGAAAAGCACAGTTTTTGGCTGGTTATTGTTATTTTCATTCATCTCTCAAGCCTATATGGACGTATATGTGTAAATTTCTTGGTAACTGATGGATAAGGTCGAAGGCCATGTGTGCCCAAGGTGCGGGCAGAAGACCTTAGATGTTTACTACGAGGAGGGTTCCGACCTTCAACTGGGAGCCCGATGCGAGGAATGTGGGCTCAAAGGTTTCTTCACGAACGGTAAACTTGTGCAACTCGCCACAACATAGAACATCCAATTCCTCGCATGAATCCTCTCTTTGAGAGAGAGGAAATTTTCGACGTACGAATAGTGCGCAACCCTGAAAAGTACCTCAAGTCTGGTAAAGACCAGCAGGATCTGAAGCCTATTGGTTGGTCCTTCTTGGTTTTTTGGTTTCGGCTCCATGATGGAGTTCATTTCCTTCGTGATCGCGATCGCTGTCGCATATCAAGCCTTGAAAGCCTACAAATTATCGAAAGAGAAGACTCTTCTCTACCTTAACCTGAGCTTCGTTCTAATCGGCGCAGGCTTGCTGATCGACGGGCTCTCGAGCCTCATCGTTCTTCTCGCTCGTGCACATCGAGAATTTCTGTACCTTTTTGGTGTCGGATACACGATCAATTTCTTCGCGCAACTCGTTGCCTACGGGTTACTAGTGTACGCGTATGTTCATCAGACTAGGAATCTAACCGCTGCGACAGAAGTGCTGGCAGCTGTTCCGGTAATGTTCTTCGAACGCAACGCGGTAACCGAACTCATCCTAATCTTTCTCTTAGTCTACATCGCTATTCAAACCGGGATCAACTATAGCATTCACAAGAACACGAATTCTATGCTGGTCTTCGGTGCCTTTGCCTCGCTCTCAGTAGCCCACGTATTCTTTCTGATTTTCACCGTAGCCCCTCTCTTCTACCCGTTCGCCCAGATCACACAATTGTTCGGTTTTCTTCTACTGTTAGCCATGCTGCTTAGGGTGAATCAACCCGCATGATCCCGGACACGCAGGTCCCGGCTGCCAAGCCTGCTGCAAAGTATCGATCCCAACTTCGTATCTATGTGGACATGATGTACGTCATTCAGCGCGAAAACAACGAAGCGAAGCCTACCAGAATCCTCTACGGAGCTAACCTTTCCCACGATCGACTCGTCAAATACCTCGAAGAACTACAGTCGTTAGGAGTAATACAAGAGACTGGAATTGACGATAAGGTCTACAGCTTAACGCAGAAAGGTACTGAGTTTCTTAACAATTTTAGAAGAGTCGAATCTTTCGCATCAGCTTTTGGATTCAAAATCTAAGCCACCCCTTCTAATCACTGAGACATAAACGAAAGCAGCCACGACAACAACTAAGCTTGCAATAAGCAGCGGCCCAATGAAGGGCAAAATTACGAGCGAGATTACAAGTGAAACCAAAGGCAAAATCACCTTCCTCCAACTACCACTATAATCTCGACCAAGTATCTTCACGCCCGCCGCCGAGCCTACTACATAAACCAAAATTGCGGCCCCGCTCGGAACTAGGAGCGCCGTTTCTAAATTAACCTGAGAAAAATAATACAATACCAGCACGATGGCATAGCTGCTCAGAAGTGCTAACAAAACTCGGTCCGGAACCTTAGTCTTGCTATTCAAGTGATACAGGACTCTGGGAAGTCCACCGTCTCTTGCCGCCGCAAATAGCAACCTCGACACGCCTGTTGTATAGGCGTTAACGGTTCCGAATATTATGAAGACCGCAAGTAGCCCTGTTCCCTCTGCACCATATTTCCCGAGCACGTTTGACAGAATCGCAGCGAATGGCGCCACACTCCCCCCCGCCTCGTACGCTCGAGTCCCAATCGTTACAAAGGCTACAGCCAAATAGAGAGCGCTGATAACGACCACGCTTAGAACAATGCTTCGATGAAAGTCCTTCTCCGGGTTTTCAAATTCTTCAGCCACATTGGACGTATTCTCGTATCCCAGGTAGGACCAGAAGATTAGCGCAGCAGCGGTGCCCACCGCCAAGGGCCCGTTCGGCAGGAACGGGGTAAAGTTTTGTATTCTTACCAAGAATACTGAGGAGACTATGGTTGCTAGAAGCAGTGCGACTATGGATCCGATAACTGCAAACTGAACCTTGTTGCTGACAACTATCCCTCTGTAGTTTATGGTAAACGCCGCGAGAATAACCCCGAATGCGATAACGTAGGTTTCCGCTCGGTTCAGTGGAAAAGCATAGCCAAGATAGGAGGCGGCGATGAGAGTAACGGCGGGCGCGCCTGTAATAACCCAGAAAACGAAAAGCCAACCAATTATTGCGCCAGCTCGAAATCCGAAACTCTCTTTTGCGAATGAATAGATACCCCCAGATTCCGGTCGTCTAGCAGACAAGGAAGCAAAAGTGTACGCAAATGGGTAACTTGCAAGGGAAAGCAAAACCCACGCAAGGATAGATCCTGGCCCTGCAATCTGAGCCGTCAACCCAGGAAGAACCAATACACCAGACCCTAGAACTGAACTCGCGTACAGGGCAACAGCATTTCGCAATCGGATAGCTTTTCGAAGGCCTGGAGTCTGATCCCGCATCTCCAACTCATGCCCTGTTTTTCCCTGATTCAAAGCATCCTACTGCCCAATACTTCATTCAAGACCAGTTGTCGCCACTTCCATATTACACCCCGAACCGGTCCGGCAAGGGTTCTCTAAAACAACCTCATCACTCTTAACACATTAGTGACCCGTTACCCGGCAAAGCAAAAGCCAAATGCGCGAAGCACAAGGTCTGAGTCGATGGGACCGTCTTCATGCCTCGATACTCACACGTACTACAGATCCAAGAAACGGACATGGTACGGAAACCAGATTGGTTACGTGTGAAATATCCAGCGGGAGGCAACTACGACAAAATCAAGGGCGTGCTTCGAAACCACAACCTCCACACCGTGTGTGAAGAGGCACACTGTCCCAACGTAGCTGAATGTTGGGGCGGAGGAACAGCCACATTCATGCTCATGGGCGACACATGTACGCGTGGCTGCCGGTTCTGCATGGTTAAGACAGGAAACCCCCGTGGCATGTTGGATGTCTTTGAACCCGTGAAAGTCGCGGAAGCCATTGCAGAGTTGGGCTTAAGATATGTCGTGATAACTTCAGTCGATAGAGATGACATTCCAGACGGCGGATCAGAACACTTTGCATCCACCGTCAAAGCTATCAAACAAAGAGACCCCGATGTAATCACCGAGATCCTCATACCTGACTTCCAAGGCAACCTCGCAGACGTAAACAAAGTGATCGAAGCGGGACCCGAAGTTATTGCGCACAATATCGAAACCACTGAAACGCTAACACCCAAAGTGCGAGACCCAAGAGCAACCTACGACCAGTCGCTTCGAGTTCTCAAGTACATTAAGGAAGTCAACTCCTCAGTATACACGAAATCATCTATCCTGCTCGGCTTGGGCGAGATTGAGAGTGATGTCGTCAAGACGATGAAAGACTTGAGGCAAGTAAATGTAGACATTCTAACCCTTGGACAGTACCTTCGACCATCCAAGGCCCACACTCCCGTAAGCGAATATGTCAGCCCGGAAAAGTTCGAACACTACAAACATCTCGCTGACAACCTAGGATTTTTGTACGTGGCCTCCGGCCCGTTCGTTAGAAGCTCATACAGAGCAGGGGAGTTCTTCCTCGAGGCACTAATTCGTAAGAAGAAAACAGAAGCCATTAACTGATCTTTAACAGTCTTGAAGCAAGCAGCTTCTGAAACAATCTAGCGTAAAGAGCAAGCTTTACAAGCCCTAGTTCGGCTTTGCCTTCGTTTCACGCAACCTCAATAGGGGTTAAGGTTTGACTCTCGAGTTACTGCAGGTTATCAAGCCTAGCGGCGAGTCAGTCGCGAAAATGGAGCCAGAAATCCCCAAAGACGAGCTGAGACGGCTCTACCATGTAATGGTTCTGACGCGAAATCTGGATACTCGTGGGTTGCAGCTGCAGCGACAGGGACGAATAGGTTTCTACATCGGATGTTTGGGGCAGGAAGCCGCGCATATTGGTAGCGTCTACGCTTTGAAACCAGAAGACTGGGTATTCCCCGCATACAGAGAAGTAGGTGCAATGCTTCTGCGCGGCATCACACTCAATCAACTCCTCGACCACTACTTTGCTAACTCTGAAGATGTTCAGAAAGGTCGACAGCTGACCAATCTCTTTGGCGTCAAGACCGCTAACTACGTTACAGGGTCCGCACCTATTGCCACACAAATTCCACAGGCCGTTGGCGCCGCCCTAGCAGCGAAGATCAGAGGGGACCCGATCGTGACGCTAACTTATTTCGGAGACGGAGCCACATCCGAAAACGATTTCCATACGGGCATGAATTTCGCCGGCGTATACAAAACTCCAATCGTATTCTTCTGCCTAAACAACCATTGGGCTATTTCTCTCCCGGTTGAGCGACAAACCGCTTCTGAGACTATAGCAATCAAAGCGCAGGCTTACGGGTTCGAGGGTATTCGCGTCGACGGTAACGATATACTCGCTGTATATCGGACCACAAAAGACGCCGTTGAAAAAGCCCGCAAGGGAGGAGGCCCAACGCTCATAGAAGCCGTCACCTACCGCATGGGTCCACACTCATCTTCGGACGATCCAAAACGCTACAGGACAGAACAAGAACTAGAGGAATGGCAGAAACGGGACCCACTAGCACGATTCCGAAAGTACCTGGAGAGGAAGGGAATGTGGAGCGAGGCAGACGAAAAGAAGACACAGGATGAGACAAATCGCGAAATAGACGAAGCGGTTCAGCACGCTGAAAAATTACCGAAACCCGCCCTCGAAACGCTATTCACCGATGTATACGCCGAAATGCCGTGGAATCTCGAAGAACAGTTGAGAGAGCTGCGCGAAGAGAAGCGGCAAGGAGGGTGCGATAATTGACTGTTCTGAACGTGGTTCAAGCAGTCAATCACGCGTTACGGGAAGAGATGACGCGAAATGACAAGGTCGTAATACTGGGTGAAGACGTGGGCATCGACGGCGGTGTCTTTCGAGCAACTGAGGGACTATACCAAGAATTTGGCCCAAACCGCGTCATCGACACACCTCTCGCCGAATCAGGAATCATAGGCGTCTCCATCGGAATGGCTCTCTATGGATTAAGGCCTGTACCAGAGATTCAGTTTATGGATTTCATTTACCCCGGGTTCGACCAAATCCAAAGCGAACTTGCCAAGTTCAGATACCGATCCGGAGGCCAATACACAACCCCCGTCGTAATCAGAACCCCTTACGGGGGCGGAATCAAAGGCAGCCATTACCACTCTCAAAGCACTGAGGCCTTCTTCACCCACACACCGGGACTCAAAGTTGTGATTCCAGCAACACCCTACGACGCAAAAGGCCTCCTTACATCCGCCATGCGCGACCCTGATCCTATCCTATTCCTTGAACCCAAGAAAATCTATCGAACAGTCCGCGGAGAGGTCCCTAACGATGAATACACAGTCCCCATAGGAAAGGCCAACATCGCTCGCGAGGGAAACGACGTAGTTGTGTTCGCCTACGGCGCGATGCTCCACGTAGCATTGGAAGCGGCTGAACTTGCAGCCGCCAAAGGCATCAACGTCGAGGTGGTTGACATCAGAACCCTCGCACCCTTCGACATCGAAACAATCATCAATTCAGTCAAGAAAACAGGAAGAGTGATCATTCTACATGAGGCATGCAAAACCTGCGGATTCGGCGCAGAAATAGCAGCGCAAATCGCAGAACGTTGCATTCTAAATTTGAAGGCACCTATCCTACGGGTAGCAGGCTTCGACGTTCCCTTCCCATACGTTCTCGAAGACGAATACATGCCCAACGCCCCCCGGGTCCTAGCTGCAGTCGAGAAAGTCTACAACTTCTAACTTGGAAAGAGTGATCCTAATTGGTCTACGAGTTCCGCCTTCCGGACATAGGTGAAGGCGTCGCTGAAGGCGAGGTTGTAAAATGGCTTGTGAAAGAAGGAGACGCAGTAAAGGAAAACCAGCCACTCGTCGAGATCATGACGGATAAGGTGAACGTAGAGATACCTTCCCCCAAGCAAGGAATAATCCAGAAACTCATGGCCAAAGAGGGCGAAGTCGTCAAGGTAGGACAAGCTCTTCTCGCAATCGAAGAGAAAGGCGGACAACCAAGTGTTTCGGTACTCGAAAGAGCCGCCGTCGCCACGAAACCATCCCTTCCCACATCTGCGAAAACACCTACGATAGCTAGGCAGCAAGAAATTCCACTAGCGACCGCCCCTCAAGCCTCACGGAAACCCGACGAAGTTTTGGCGACACCTGCGACTCGAAAGCTTGCGAGAGATCTCGGTGTAGACCTAACTATTGTTCAGGGAACTGGCCGCGGAGACCGAATTACAGACGAGGACGTGCAACGATTCAAACAGCTAGGGAGAACCGTCGCGGCTGTAACCGTAACCACTTCTGGGCCGCGTGGTGTCGAAGAACGAGTTCCGCTACGAGGAATCCGAAGAAAAGTTGCCGAGCACATGCTCAAATCCAAGAATGCGACGGCACAAGTAACCCACGTGGACGAAGTCGACATGACCGAAGTCGTCCAACTAAGGGAAAGGGCGAATGCTTCCGCTGAGAAACGCGGAGTGAAGTTAACCTACCTACCATTCGTCATCAAGGCGCTAATTCCGGCGCTGAAGCAATACCCGTACCTCAACTCCAGCTTCGATGACGAAAAAGAGGAGATCGTGCTCAAGAAATACTACAACATTGGCATAGCGACCGACACTGAGTCAGGATTAGTCGTTCCAGTGGTCAAGGACGCAGAACACAAATCGATAACGCAACTCGCAATAGAAATTGCAACGCTGAGCGAGAAAGCCCACGCTGGACAGCTAGCCTTGAATGAAGTTCAGGGAAGCACTTTTACAATAACCAATGTAGGCGGAATCGGCGGAGTGTTCGCTACCCCAATAATCAATTACCCAGAGGTCGCCATACTCGGACTCCATAAAATCACCAAACGGTCAGTCGTCAAGGACAACCAAATCACAATCCGTGACATGACCTACCTCTCCCTATCCTTCGACCATCGAGTATTGGACGGCGCAATGGCAGCCCGCTTTGTAAACACAATCAAACAATACTTAGAAGATCCAAAACTCCTTCTCCTTGAGACGGACTAAATGACACAAAAGATTGAAGCTGCTGTGCTTGGGAGTGGACCGGGCGGTTATGTTGCAGCCATAAGACTCGGACAGCTCGGAAAGGAGACGATTCTCATAGAGAAAGAAAAGCTGGGCGGCGTATGCCTAAACATCGGATGTATACCATCGAAGGCACTTATCCGCGTGGCGAAGCTAAAACAGCGGGTTGAAGCAGCCAAACAGATTGGCTTAGAGGTAACCGGAGTCAACGTAGATTTTGCTAAAGTGCAAGCATGGAAACAGGGTGTAGTCGATCGATTAGTATCCGGTATCGACTACCTACTCAAAGGAAACAATGTCAAGGTCGTAAAGGGAACCGGGAAATTCATTGAAGCTCATCAGCTCGAAGTTAAGAGCCCGAGCGGGACGGAAATCATTGAGGCCAAGGACATTATCATTGCGACAGGTTCGCGTTACTTCGACCTTCCTGCTTTCAAGTTCAACGGGACCAGCATAATCAGCTCAACCGAAGCGCTGTCACTTCAACAGGTCCCGAAGAAGTTGGCCATAATTGGGGGCGGGGTGTCTGGATTGGAAATGGGAACGATGTACGCTCAACTTGGAAGCAAAGTAACCATAATCGAAATGTTAGACCAACTCTTGCCCGGAACCGACATCGAACTGGTCAGGGTCGTCGAAAGGTCGCTTCGAAGACTTGGCATTGAATACCACGTCAAATCCAAGGCGAACGAGTATCGGGACGGGAAAGTATACGCAACCCTAGAGGATGGAAAGGAAGGCGCATTTGACGCTGACAAGGTCCTGGTCACAGTCGGCAGGCGTCCAAACAGCGACGAGATCGGCCTGGAAAAGGTCGGGGTCCAAACTGATCCGCACGGGTTCATTCAAGTCAACAAGAAAATGCAAACCAACCTACCCGGCGTGTACGCGATAGGGGACGTAGTAGGCCCACCCATGCTCGCACACAAAGCGTCCAAGGAGGGAATCGTAGCGGCAGAGGTTATTGCGGGAATGAACAGTGAAGCTGACTTTCACGCAATCCCAGGAGTCATATTCACCGACCCTGAAATCGCAACCGTCGGCCTTACCGAGTCCCAAGCAAAAGAAAGAGGGTACGACCCAATCATTGGAAAGTTTCCCTTTACAGCCCTGGGACGCGCACTCCTCGCAGGCGAAACCGAGGGATTCGCCAAGATAGTGGCCGACAAAAACTCCAATTTAGTTCTCGGCGTCCACATCGTAGGCGCCGAAGCCTCAGACCTAATTAGCGAAGCCGCGCTCGCCATAGAAATGGGAGCAACATTAGAAGACATCGGATTCACAGTTCACCCCCACCCCACTTTGCCAGAAAGTGTGATGGAGGCAGCGGAGGCAGCAAAAGGAAAAGCAATTCACATCCTGCAAAAATGACAACAAAAGGAAACCTACTCGACCTCGGCCAACGAGAGTACACAGAGGTATGGGAACTTCAGCGCAAGCTCGTTGATCTTCGCGTTAGAAAACTGATTCTGGACAGTTTGATCTTGGTGGAACATCCACACGTATTCACGGTAGGCAAAGCCGTGTCCGGTGAAATCCCTCCCCAAATAGATGGCGTCCCGGTATTCCGTATAGAGCGCGGGGGTCAATGGACGTACCACGGCTTGGGACAGATAGTAGGTTATCCCATCCTAGACCTGAATGAGAGAGAGCGAGACATTCACGGATTCTTGAGAAATATCGAGCAAACACTCATTCTGACGATTAAGAAGTTTGGCATAGCTGGCGGGCGAGGAGAGCAAACAGGCGTGTGGGTAGGTGGCAAGAAGATTGCTTCAATCGGGGCAGCGATTAGAAACTGGGTAAGCTTTCATGGATTCGCGCTCAACGCGAACACGGACTTAAGTTACTTCTACAAGATCAACCCTTGCGGGTTCTCTGGTTCAACCATGACCTCGATGAAAGCCTTGCTTGGCATCGAGCTGAACTTGGGTGAGGTAAAGCAGGAAGTTCGAAACAGGTTTGAGGAAGTCTTCGACCTTGACCTGATCAATGCGAAAGTTGAAGCCCTGGAACAAGTCGCGATTACACAATACACTCCTTGAAATCCGATTACGCTACGTGGCCAAACTTGTAACTTGCAATCGCTCTGCAGTTTCCGCATGTAGCGTACCCAAACTTATCTACCGTGAACTTCGTGCGAGACCCACATATCTGACAGATCCCCATGAATCCTTTGAGTTTTCCCGAATCGGGATCTTTCGGCTCGAGTTTCTTTACTGCTGCTTTCTCCGCGAAAACCTTGCTTCTCTTCTGTTCTTCGTTCAGTTTCCGTATGTATGACGACGGAATTTTTCGAGGCATGGCTATTTCGATACCTTAACCGCGCCGATATCTGTTTCGACCGTGGCTCGAAGTATTTACTTAGGCCGTGTATTTCGGTCGATTCCATGAATTAATCCCAAGATGTGGCGTTCTAGCTCACCATGAATCGCATGCAGCTCCTCACAGTACCTAAGATCGCCATTACGTGTCGTGCTGCCAGGAAAATCAGCCTTTAAATGACCCATTTTCAGCATTCTACGCAGGCGGCTTAGGTCTAGTGCCGGTTCTAACCGATTCTTTTGGGCGCGTTGCGCGTAAGCTCCGGATTTCGGTTACGGACCGCTGTAACTTCCGCTGTCAGTTCTGCATGCCTACACATCCAGTCTGGCTGCCGCAGAGCGAGATTCTCAGTTATGAGGAGATTCAGCGGGTTGCATCCCTCTTCGTGGACATGGGCGTAGAGAACATACGCTTGAGTGGCGGCGAGCCCTTAATGCGACGTGACATTGAGAGATTGGTTGCGCTTCTAGCGAGCATTCCAAACCTCCGCCAACTGAGCATGACAACCAACGGGTTCCTCCTAGCCGAAAAGGCCTCAGCCCTGAGACGGGCCGGGTTGAAGGGGATCACCGTAAGCCTGCACAGTTTGAAGCCTGAAAGGTTCAGTCAGATAACTGGGGGCGGCGTCCTCGAAAACGTGGTCGCTGGAATAAAGAATGCCAAGTCGAACGGCTTCAACCCGCTCAAGGTAAACGCAGTGATCATCCGCGGTTGTAATGAGGATGAGGTAGTAGATCTAGCTTCACTTGCCAAGGCAGGTGACGTGACAGTGAGATTCATTGAGTACATGCCTTTCGACGGTCAGCGACATTGGGGCATGGATAAAGTAGTCAGCGGAAATGAGATCCTGGAGAGAATTCGAGAACACTACGAGTTGGATCCAACCCCGCGACAGACCGGAAGCACAGCGAAGCTCTACAAGTTTCAAGACGGAAAAGGTGAGATCGGAATAATCACTTCAATAACCCAACCATTCTGCTCCGATTGCGACAGAATACGCCTCTCCGCTGATGGCAAAATAGTTCCGTGCCTCTTTGACAGGTCCGGATTCGACCTAAGACCCCTCCTGAGAGGCGGAGCCGCCGACGAAGCCATCCTTACTTTCATGCGCGACGCAATCCTCCGCAAGGCGCCTGGTGTTGAGACATTGCTCAAGAAGTATGAACGGCTTGAACACATTCGACCAATGCACACGATTGGTGGCTAGAAAGAGCAAGCTATTTTAATAGTGAATTCTTAGTCGAACAATCTTAATAGAACGCGAGATGTCCTTCCAAGAAAACCCTGAAACACAACGCCTTCACGTGTAATCCAACAATTTTGCTATGGTATGTGCGATGAGTCAGTCGAACCTTGTTCGAATTGGCAAGAAACCTATAATGAACTACGTGACTGCCTGCGTGACCCTCTTCAATTCTGGCAACGGGGAAGTCATGGTCAGGGCAAGAGGCCAAGCAATAGAGAAAGCCATTGACACCGTACAAATGTTACGGCATAGCTTCCTCAAGCATGTGCTCGTCAAAAGCATCAACGTCGGCTCAGAAGATGTCACTCGTTACGACGGGACCAGAGGCAACATTTCAACTATCGAAATCCTCCTCTCACAAGGAGAAGAGCAAGACGAAGGCGAGTTTGAAGAAGACGAGAGCGTCGAAACTGAACAAACCACGACCCCGTAACATTTCAAGCAAGATAGTTGAAGGGTCGATACCGTTACTATTGCGCCACCATGAGGGCCATCATGGTTGGCTCAGAATTCTTCGTCTAACTGTTTGATATCTTGCTCTTTTCCGTGAAAAACCAAAAGTCCTACCTCTACAAGTAGAAGAACGAGGTCTCAGCATTGATTCGATTGTGAAACTTTGATGAGCGATTGTTTTTTGGCGAATGTGTTTTAGTTGCGGTAAACAGACGGAAGCCTTTTACAATTCTGGGCTTGCGCTCACATTCTATTCATGCGCGAGTGAATTGAAATGGTAGCGAAAGTTGAGAAGCATCGGATCGTCGTTACTCCGCCTGGGCCTAAGGCAAGGGAATTACTTGAGAAGGATACGCGGGTTCTATCGCAATCGGTCGTTCGTTGGTATCCACTCGTAGCTGAGTCTGGTTCGGGATGTGTCGTTAAGGACGTGGATGGTAACGAGTTCATAGACTTCAATTCGGGTTTAGTAGTCTTAGCCGTGGGTCATTCTCATCCGCGAGTGGTCAAAGCGATCAAGGATCAAGCGGAGAAGCTTATTCACTATTCGTGGACCGATTTCTACTATAAGCCAATCGTCGACCTTGGAGAGCAACTTACTAAGATCACGCCCGGTTCATTTCCTAAGAAAGTGTTCTTCTGTAACAGTGGAGCGGAGGCGAACGAGGCGGCAATGAAGATGGCCCGTTGGCATACGCGCAACCCCTTATTCTTAGCCTATACCGGTGCGTTTCATGGAAGAAGTTTCGGAACAATGGCTCTAACTGCCAGTAAACCGGTTCAGAGAAGGCACTTCTTTCCACTCGTTCCGGAAGTAACACACGTTCCTTATCCTTACTGCTACCGTTGTCCCTTCGGCCTGAAGTATCCCGAATGTGATATGTGGTGCGTCGACTTCATAGAAGAAGAAGTACTCAAGAAATACCATCCCCCTGAAGACACCGCAGCAATGTTCGTCGAACCAATCCAAGGAGAGGGGGGCTACGTTGTCCCTCCCGACGACTATTTCCAGCGCCTGAAGAAGATTCTAGACAAGTATGATATTCTAATGGCAGATGACGAAATCCAATCTGGAATGGGACGGACCGGGAAATGGTTCGCTATAGAGCACTGGGGAGTAACACCAGACATCTTGACCTGCGCTAAGGCTCTTGGATCGGGCCTACCAATAGGCGCAGCAATCGCTAAGCAGGAACTCATGGATTGGGAGGGAGGCTCACATGCCAATACCTTTGGAGGTAACCCAGTAGCCTGCGTAGCGGCATTACAGGTAATTGATATCATAAAAGAAGAGAAGCTCATGGAAAACGCGACGCGCCAAGGAGCATACCTAATGAAGAGACTGAAAGAAATGCAACAAAAGTATCCCATCATGGGCGACGTCCGCGGCAAGGGTCTCATGGTCGCCGTGGAGTTCGTCAAAGACCCGGAAACAAAGGAACCAGCAGCTCAAGAAGTCGAAGACATAACGAACAAATGCTTCAAACGAGGATTGGCGATAATAACGGCAGGCAAATCCGCGATGCGCTTTGCCCCCCCACTTATAATAACGCATGACCTCATCGACGAAGGGTTAGAAATCTTCGAAGGCGCAGTAAAGGAAGTAGCGGCACAGCTTCGATAGACTGAATCGCGATAAGGTACAGTTCCTCACGGTTGCGTTGAACGCCACCTTGCTTGGCCGACCGGGATGCGAACGCTGAAGACTCGAAGCTCAAGTTCTTTCACTAAGCCGTCCATGTGCTGGAGGGTGTAAGACACCCCCCCTCCCGACTGTCCTACACCCGCCCACTTCTTCATCCTAGGATTCATAGGCAGCATTTTCAGAATGGGAAAGCATATTTCACTTCAAAAATGGACTATAGAGGCCGTGGTTCAGTATGGAAGTGAAGCGAGTATGTGTTCTGGGTGCCGGACTAATGGGTCATGGGATAACTCAGGTCTGCGCACAAACCGGCAAATTCGAAGTTAACATGCTCGATATCGAACAACGATTCGTCGACAACGGCATGAAGATGATCAAAGACAGCCTCCAACGCTTCGTCAAGAAAGGAACCCTAAGCGAAGCCGAATCGAAAGAAATCCTCAACAGAATTCACCCCACCTTGGACATGAAACAGGCTGTTCAGAACGTAGATCTGGTCATCGAGGCAGTCACCGAGAATCCACCACTTAAGAAAGGCGTCCTCGCCGAGGCAGACAAATATGCTCCCTCACACGCAGTGATCGCGTCTAACACGTCCTCGATCAGCATTACCGAGATCGGAGCTGCTACAAAGAGGGCCGAGAAGGTTTGCGGGATGCACTTCTTCAACCCCCCACAACTGATGCGATTAATCGAAATTGTCCGCGGCCTAAAGACGTCCGATGAGACAGTGGAGACAATCAGACAAGTCTCAGCTAAGCTCGGGAAAGAATCCGTCCTAGTCAAGAAGGATACACCAGGGTTCATTGTAAACCGAATTCTAATCCCCGCCCTCAACGAGGCCGTATTCCTTGTCGCAGAAGGCGTTGCCGATCCCGAAGATATTGACAAAGCAATTACCTTGGGCTTGAATTGGCCGATGGGCCCACTGAGACTAGTCGACTACGTCGGCGCCGACACACACCTCTTCGTTACCAACGTTTTGGTTAACGAGACCGGAGATCCGAAATTCCGTCCCAGCAATCTACTCAAACAGATGGTGCGCGCCAACCTACTAGGAAGGAAGACTGGGCACGGCTTCTATGATTGGACAGAGAAGAAATAACAAAGTAGGCCTAAAGTTTGGGACACAGTAACGTTGAGAAGGTAAACTTAGCTCAGAAGTTCACCCTATTCAACGAATATTGGGTGCCATACATCGTAGGCGAACTCAACGACTCGTACGTTAAAGTCGACAAACTGAAAGGCGAATTCGTATGGCACAAACACGAGTCCGAGGACGAATTATTTCTCGTGAAGAAAGGAAAACTGCTGATCAAACTAAGGGACAAAGACGTTTGGTTAGATGAGGGTGAGTTCATCATAATTCCGAAAGGAGTCGAGCATAAACCAGTTGCCGAAGAAGAAGTTCACGTTGTTTTGATAGAACCGAAATCAACCTTGAACACCGGTGACGTAAGCAACGAGAAGACGGTTTCTCAACTCAAGAGAATTTGATACCAGCGCTCCATTCTCTATTTTTAGGCAACCTGGGGGTCGTAATTTGCCAAAGGCAGGTTCCGATAATTAATTGTCCGTTTGTCTCTGATAGCGTATCTGAAGCATCGAGTCTGACACGGTTGGCTTAGGTAACTTGTCTACTGGAAACCACTATCAGCCGCCCGCCGAGGCTGATGCGAAGCATCATGGGTATTTTTCGTGAACGATTCACTTGGGTTCTCGACTTCGCTTCCTCATAAGAACCGCGAACAATACTATAACAACCAGGACAACTACGGCACCAATCTCAAAAGCCGAAATCGGTGAAGGCGTCATCGTCTGCGTTGATGTGCCTGGCGTTGTTCCGGAACTACCGTTCTTCTGCAGACTTATTCCTGCCAATATGTTGTGTGGCGATTCCGCGATCCCATTACTGTCGACACTCCAATACTCCAGGGTGTTGTTGGTGCCCTGTGCCGCTATTAGCGGCTGCCCATCCGCCGCGACAGATTTCGTCGGCCCATTGTTGATTCTGTAGTAGATGCTGGTTGATCCTCCAAGATCATTGAGGGTGGTAAGGTTTATGGTGACATTATTCGCACGCGTGACTCCGTTATAGTCACTGATTGTTTGTAGGGCTATGGGTACGACCCGGTAGATTCCCCAACCGTACGTGAACGTGTAAGTTCTAACCACTTCCCCCTTCGGGTTTACCTCGACCAAAACCGCGCCCGTGCTGTTCGGAAACGGCGAACCTATCCCACTCCCAGGAAGGAAGTGGCTCTCCGATCCAAAATCTGCCAGCCAGTCGCCGTTCGGTAATCTATCAACTGACCCCCAGTAGGGAGTCCAATCCTGCCTAGGAGCGGTCCAGCTCCAACTTGTCCATGCCGTCATGTTCTGCTCATTCACCGTAATCTCCAGCATCCTGCTGTGCGCGTTGGTTTCTTCGAAGGTCGCGGGGCAGGGGTTCGTGGCGTTGGTTGTGTTGTCGTAGTCATCATCAAACATTGAGAAGACGTCTGATTGAACTTCACGAACGTCGTGGGCGTGGTACCACAAGCTCGGAACCTGTTTCCCATCCGGACCTAGAAGCGTGAAGTTGCCGCGTCTCCCCAGACACCAAACCGTCTGGTTGGTCGTCTTGTTGATCTTGCAGAACGTGTCGAGAGCTCGCATATTCATGTAGATAATATTCGTCTGGAAATTCCACTGAAGACTGTTCGCGTGCGTCAGATCTATCACCGTCTGACCGTTAACCACCGTTGTCGCGTTACACAGGCACTCATCCTTCAGGCTGAAATGCCCGCCTGCATAAGTGTCCCAAGTCCACAGCGTGTTACCCTGACTATCGAGTTCAACGATAGTGTCCATTAACACGTTCTTGCCCTCAATCTGCCTCACGTAACTTCTCAACGTGAGAAAAGTACCAGTGGCCGGATTGAATATCATGTCATGGTGGCCGTAAACGTTCGGAAAATCAGTTGTCACATTTGTCTTCAGGTTCCAAAAGTGGGTCGCTGTGTCCGGGTCGCCTTCGTACATGAGCGTGTCTTGGCCCAGGTATTTGACCGGAGCGTACGTGGGGTTGCTTACCCCTGCGAACCCTGACATCGAAGGGCCAAGATTGGTCTGTCCCTTGGTCGTTTGAAGATCAAGTAGCTGTCCATTTGTCGTCATTACAACGAGGTAATTATCTGGTGTGAGGGAGAAATTTGTCGAGCCATATGGAAAGTCCCAGAGTCCAAAAGCGAGATAACCGTCCCACGCATTCCCATATGTATCAATCTTAACGGGAACCGTAAAAGCGTCCGCCGCTGGATGGGCAGACTGAGCGCCACTTACGAGCCCGGTGACGCCACCAGAGATTAAGATGCAAGTAATGATTAAGGCGTTTTCGATCAGAAGAACTCGCGGCAATTTGATTCTCTTAGAGTGTACCATTGCTCCAATTGCTCCCTGCGGGAACATACAATGCTGGTTGTAAGCCCCGCTCGCGTGTTATAATTCAAGTGAACGGTTCGTTCATTGTGAACCTAATTAGTCTCAAATCTGGGCCGACGCGAACATAACTTAGGTAGAATTGCCGGGTTTTTCCTCTTCGTTTCCGAAATGTTACGATCGACGCTATCGTAACCAACATGGCTTCCATTTCAGTTAGAAGTCGGTTGGTATGCCGCCTAAGCCTCCTAACCCTATGCCGAAGCCCTTCTTTGCACCTTTGAATTGGGCGTGGTCCATGGCGATCGCGTAGGCCAGAATCACATACGGGTCGATTTCTCGGCTCTGTATTTCTACGCCGTAGGAGTCGCGAATGCTTACCCATTTCTTGTGAATCTGGGCTATTGTGTTACCTGATGGGTTTTGAATGGAAAACTCGTGCGCAGTTATGTTTCCGTTAATTCTCGCGATCTCCTTCCCGGTCGAGTCTTCAAGCCACCATTCCGAACCTAGTAGTTTCAAGACCTTCTTCTTGACGACTGCTACAAGTCCTTGGGGGTCGTAGATTTCGAACGTCGGCCTGACCGTTAGTACCTTACCCTTCATCTCACCCAACGTGGATCCGTCTGGTGTTTCGAAGTTGAATTGTGGCCCCCAGCTGACGAGTTTCTTCTTCACGTAAGCGAGCAAGTTACCGTTTCTGTCCTTAATGCCGAACGTATCCCGCAGTGCAGCAATCTTCTGCTCGATAATATACTCATTACCCGAGAAAACTGAGGTGGAGCGGACGGGGCTTGGGGCTTGGGGTTGTGTGGTTTCGAGCTTGAAGCCGCAAGTGGGGCAGAACTTGTTACCTTCCGGCATCTCGTTACCGCAAGACGGACACTTCATACTCAAACAACTCACTAGCCAACAGTGTACAGACCGTAATATTTGTAACCGATTCGGATGTTTGTGGTCGTTGGCTTCTTTGGAGCATGTTCTTAGAGGTAGAGAACTTCTTTCGCCGTTCCGATTGGTAACGGTACCTTAACGGTTGAGGGTTGATGGGTAGGCTGCTGGTACCGTTCAGTTGATGAGTTGGTTCTGTAAAGTCTACGGTTGCGACGTTTTAGGCTCCATTAGCCCACAATTTACTTTGATGTACCATTCGTATTGAGCGGGCTTGGGAGGCCATCCTTCTATCATGTATTGAAGGAACTCTTCCCTTGTCTTCGCTTGTAGGGCGGGATTAGTACGGCGCTCAAGCCCAATTGTTGAGGAAGTATCTCCTGAAACGAAGTGAGCCTTGCCCACATGACCAGGCATTACCTCGACATGATCCTGAAGTCTTAGCAGTTTGTCGAACAAGGAATCATAAAGCTGATTCGAATTGCCTCTACCAAGATCGACGCGGCCTACATCTCTCACCAAGAGCGTATCCCCCGTCAGGACCGCTGCTTCATCAATCACAAGGCTAACATGTTCAGTAGCGTGCCCCGGCGTATGAAGGACATGAATCTTCACTCCCGCCATACGGTAATCTTTCTCTTCTAGCGGTGCGAACGGAAATCTGACCGGGCATGGTTTCATGCATGTAGATGGGACAACCGGCCAACTTCTGTATCTCACGACTACCCGAGAGGTGATCGGCGTGCACGTGCGTGTCAATGACGCCGACGATTTTGCCGCCTCCTAGCTGAACTGACTTCGTGAACCGCTCAACATCAATCAACGGATCAACGAGAAGGAACTCCTTACCTGAACCAACCAAGTATGAACAGCACCCAGAATCCTCGGCGATCATCTGACGTATCACCAAGTAACTCACAGCCGGCTGACCCAGAATTATGTCCGCGACTTTTCTTTCCAATGTCTTGTCTTCGGAACACCGTCTACGTAAGTGTTGGTCATGCCCTCTTCGAGTTTGAACTCAAAGCAGATGTATCTGTCCTTTGGACTGTAAGGGCATCCTTTAACTGCCAAGTCTCGTGTGGCTGAGTCTGTCACTAAGTGTGCACGACCGGCTATGGTGAACTCTCCGTTAGTTCCATTCATGTCAGTGACGAGCGAGTGTATTGCATAGAGCGCGTTGCGTTGCAAATCGAGCCCTTTAGGAGAAGTAGGCTCCATGAAAGCAAAGAGGTGGCCTGATGCGACAAACGGAGTGAATGGATGAACTCTTGGGTATCCGTTCTTGCGGACGGTTGCTAAATACATGACACGGTATTCCAGTCTCTTCAATCCGAACTCTGCCATCTCTGGCTGAAGTGCTGCGAATTCTTCCCACGTCAACAAGTTCGCTCAGTTGCCTCTTGATAGCGCTCACATGAAAACGCTCCTTCTTAACCATAAATGCGCGCGACATTTCTCGTGGGTTATGAAGGTGCTCGATTAGGCATTGATTTTTTCATGTGTGTGCGCACCAGTTAACGCCTTTTGTGCACCGGAAGCGTTACATGCGTTCCTCAAATCTCTAGGCGTTATTGAGGAGCTCCCAATCTACTAGGCAGTTGAGCACCTGTTTGACCACCGAGCCTGAGAGTACCGTGCAAGTTGAATTGCCCGTCGTTGGGCAACTGCTGCACCGCCCCGTGAAAGCTGGACAGGTTCTTGTGTTCATATTCGACGCGGACTCGCAATGGTTGATGCTCATTTTGAATATGGTGACGGAGATGCTTCGAAAGAGAACGGAAGTTCTGTACATATCAACCTCAATGTAATTATCAGACCTTCGCGATAACTTCCGTAAGCATGGTTTGGACACGTTTCCTTTCGAGACCGATGAGCATTTGGTTCTTTCTGGCGCATTCACCTTTAAAACCGGCCGCCAATCGACTGAGAAATACCACTTCCCATCCCTCAACATAGCCGACATTAGCCTAATCTCAAGTAAGTCTCTCGACCAGTGGGCGCCGGGAAGCGTTAGACTTTTTGACAACGTTTCTGAGGTTGTGGAGGCCTCTGACGAAAAGAGTTTCCTGAAGTTCTATCGAACATGGATTTCTAGATTTGTTACAAAAGGAAGAATTGTAATTGACGGTTTTGTTCGCGGAGTCCACTCTGATGCCTTGTACACATCAGTGATGACGAGCGCCGACGGAGTCTTTGAACTGAGAACAGAAGAGATCGAAGGCCAAATGGAAAACACGTTGCGAGTCCGAGCTTTCAAAGGGGCGCCTGTAGATACATCGAAGCACATTCTTCGTGTGGCTGAAGATCTCTCAGTGAGCTTGGAGGCTCCCAAGAAGAAAAGTCAAGTGTAACATCAGAACGACGTTTCAAATTCGGTTGTCCGCACCACTAGATCCCCACACACAGAAGAAACCGGCGTCGTTCATGTAATTTTGTGTGGATGAAAATTGCAAATTCCAACAGTACCGTAAAATAGATCTACGTGTGATCGTGATCCACTTGCGGAGTGTGTTTGAGTAATGGGGAATGAAGTACTGGATGCCATTATGCAGCGGCGCAGTATCTATCAGTTCAAGCCTGAGGCAATTCCTACTGAGAAAATCACTTCCATTTTGGAGGCGGCTCGTTGGGCTCCGTCGTATGCTAATAGTCAGCCATGGGAATTCATTACCGTAACTGATAGCAAATTGAAGCAGGAGGTCGCCGAGATAGCAAGGGAAACTATGGCTGCGCATGCAGGAATAGAAGGCGCACACGTAATCATCGCAACATGTGTGGACCCCGAGAAAGATCCATATCACTTCATTGAAGACGGTGCTGTAGCGACACAGAACATGGCTCTGGCAGCACATAGCCTGGGGTTAGCGACTTATTGGGTCGGGATATTGAGTTCTACGAACGATAGGAAATCAGTCGAGCACAGAATCAAGGAGGTTCTGGACATACCTGAAAGGATTCGCGTGATTTCGTTGTTGCCCATAGGTGTGCCTGCGTATAGTATAGAGAAGGAAAGAAAGCGGTTGGAGGAGATTTGCCACGTTGACAAGTATAGCAGCAGACCATCAGGTGTAGGAGTAGAGGATCAAGACAAGATCAAGATGGAAGCAACGAGACATGGCATGAGAGCACAATTGCGCCCCACGCCAACTTGATTGAGTGGATCATGAGCCAAACGTCAGGAGAAGACTGGACTCTTCACCTGAAGACCGTTAACAGCACGTGCCTTCGGATGGCCTTTGAATTAGAAAGTGTGTGGGCTTAATGGTGCGAGCAATTACCCGTGTTGCCTGACCCATGTATCGTCCGCTAGAACGACTGAGTTTTCTATTTGACGATCAGAGATTGACCAATACTCTCTCAGTAGTCGATCCTTTGTTTCTTTCGACACAAGTTTGAAGCCCTGATTTGTGTAGAAACATACCGCCCAGGTTGCGTCCTTCCATGTGCCTACTAAGATGGGGCGACTCGTTAGGCTGCGTAGGTGTGACAGCAACTTGCCTCCTACTCCATGATTCTGTTTGGTCGAGCGTACGTATGCGTGCCGGATCAGGCTGACATCCTTAACATCCTGTATGCCCATGACACCGAGTAGGTCACCGTTTTCCTCGTACCCCCAGAACACCACGTCATCTCTGATTTCAATTCGAAGCTCATCTCTCGCCATGTAGGGCTCCCTCCAACAATCAGTGGGAATTACGCTGCGATAGGCTTGTGCGGCTTCATTGACGATGATGTAAGTCGCTTCGAAATCCGACTCCAGACATCTGCGAATCACGGCCAACTTCTCTCAGACCGCACCACGGACTCACGGTCAGGTTCAATGAACTAAGAATAAGTATTTTCGTACGGATTTCGGTCATTGATGTAGGATTTCAATTTGAAATCTATGTTGCATCAACCGAAAGGTAGCGCTAGCAAACTTTGCCCCATCAACCGTTAAGGAACCGTTACCGGACGACGGCTTATTCGGTGATCTTTACTTGCGCTGGAGGCGCAGTGAAGTTGACTTTGCGATGTGTTCCGTCGCAGAATGGTTTGTTCCCTGATTGACCGCACCTACACAAAGCGGTTGAGACTTCATTCTAGTTGATAATGCCAGGTCTATCTTGGCGTCTTCTAAGTAGTCTTGAAGCTTGTAATTTCCAAGTTCCACGAATTTCAAGCCCATTCGAGCATAAAATCGTCTAGCAATCACTCGCCCAAGGGTCAAAGCACCCTTAACTCCGAAAGTCTTCTCCAGCGCATCAAACAGAGTATCCAACCGATAAGGAATCTCATCACTCGTGATGTCATAATGCTCTTTCAAATGAAAGTACAAAGCCCTGACCACTTGCGGCCCTAAGATCGTGGAAATGGCATCATCAATAGCCAACTTGACCTCATCGTTGAACTCCTTAGTGTTATGTTGTGCCATGACGGGGCCAAGGCTGAATTTCAGCGAATTTCAACGCGCTTTGAGGGCATGAAAACTATTTCGGTGAAAAATCACTCTTGTATCCGACATCATGGACAAGCACTTGAGAAAGAACACAAGAAATGTATCCTAGAATTCGCCCCTTGTATTCGGCGCACTATCAACCGTCAATTTCACGTTACCAATCGGAGGATGTGTCGTAACAGAGTTGGCGTCGCTTCGATTCTACGTCACCGTTGCTACGTTGGCCTTGGTGACGGGTGAGTTGATCGATTCTGCGTCCACGATTACCGCGTTCGTTAATCCCCTGTTCAGGGGCAGCTTCGAAGAGGTCGGTAATGTCTTCGTAATATTCCTCATGTACAACTTGGGCTTGGGTACGACAGGCCTGTTCGTTGGTTTAGCTGCTACTTGGGCGTTTGAAATAGTTTTGATTTGGAAAGCCTACTCATTTACGAGGGCAAGTTCGTTCGGAGCACCCGCTGGCCAAGCCGCGGCAATCATGCTCTTCATGATCTTATTGGCGATAGGGCACTGGATGGCAGGTTTGCAGAACGTGGCGTTACTATCCTCATTGAGTCGTTGAACAACCTGTAACTGGTAACTCTGCCTTGCCGGTTGATCAATGAAAGGTGGAACATTGTTATTTACGAACCGTGTGAAAATTTACGTACTGCTCAAAGCCCAGGAAGGTTTACGTTAACAAGCATACCCTGTAACCGGATCTGTTAGGTTGATGTGTGTTCGGTAGGCTTGTTAACCTTCGGGCGATAATGAGACTTGCAGTATCATGGCGAAAACCCATAATCGAATGTAACTTCTTCGTTCTGTTCAATATCACGTATTGCAACAAGAATCGCTATATCACCGTCCCAAACGATTTTGCTATTCGGATTGCAGGAATGATTGATGAAAGATTCGGGGTAATCTCCCCCGAAGCCTACGAGATATACGTGCGGCCTAACATACAAGTAGTATTTCGCAGAAGCATCATTCGGTAGTTCATGGGCGTAAGGCCCATCCCAAACGGCAATGTGAGACTCCTTCTCTATCCGTCGTGAGGCAAACGCTCCGAACCCTTCGATTCTTGACAGAGCCTTATACAACGGAACTTGAGGCATCATTTCCTCGACAACCCGATGCTTACAGTCAAATCAACACCCTAGAACTTAACAGAACTCTGTAACTTGACACTTATATTCGGCGGGCAAGGATTCTGAGAATTTAGGTAATAGTGGTGCCTAAGAAAACAGCACGTAGGAAGAAAAAGTCGAAGCCAAAGAAGTTCGAGCCGATTCCGAGGGGCTTCCACACCGTCACGCCGTATCTCGCGATCAAGGGTGCGGCGCAGGCGATTGATTGGTATGAGAGGGCCTTCGGGGCCAAAGAGATAGCGCGTCAGGAAGGGCCTGAAGGTAAACTGATGCACGCTCGGCTGAGGATTGGGGATAGCATAGTCATGATGTCTGACGTTTTCCCAGGTGCATCACATAGGGATCCCATCGAACTGGGCGCCGTCTCGATAACACTCCACATCTACTCCAAGAACGTGGACGCACTCTGGAAAAGAGCGGTTGAAGCCGGAGCGAAGGTGAACATGCAACTGGATGACATGTTTTGGGGTGAACGGTACGGCCAGCTGACTGATCCGTTCGGCCATTCATGGTCGCTATCCATGCTGATTCCCATGTCTCGCAAGGAGATGGAAGAGAAACGGAAGGCCGCGATGAAAATGTTCGAAGAAGCCCATCAACCTAACCCTGAAGAAAGCTCATAATCTCCATAGCAGGTCGATCATAATCTACTCGTATACACTCTGAATGCGATAGTGAATGTCTCCGATTCGCCTCGCTTCCCGGTCTACCTAAATTAGTGTATTCGACGAGTCGAATCTGGATGCGCGCCGGTTGCATCACTCATAAGAACTACGTCGCAGGAAAACTGATGAGCGTATCGTAGTTCTGAACATCAATAGGATCTATCCTCAATGGAATTCATAGTGCGATCTCTCAGGAAAGAGGAGCTTCAGACTGCAGATCATATCATGCGCGTGGCTTTTGGAACATTCATGGGTGTACCTGACCCATCAAGCTTCGGCGAAGGGATGGACCACGTAAGGACTCGTTGGCTGGCGAATCCGAATGCGGCGTTCGGTGCTGAAACAGGTGGCGAGCTTGTAGGTTCTATCTTTGCCGCTAAATGGGGTAGCTTTGGGTTCTTCGGACCGTTAACTGTGCGTCCCGATCTATGGGATCGAGGAATTGCTAAACTTCTGCTCGAACCCACGATGGAACTTTTCAACCAATGGGGTGTTAGTCATGTGGGCCTCTTCACGTTCGCTCAGAGCCCAAAGCACATAGGCTTGTACCAGAAGTTCGGTTTTTGGCCACGATTTCTAACATTCGTGATGTCGAAGACTGTCCAGAGCAGCGGTACTTCCGAGGGGTGGTCCAAGTTTTCTGATGTGCCTGAGGTTGAGATTGGGAGATGCTTGGAGATGTGTCGAAGCTTGACCAACTCGGTCTATGAAGGGTTGGATTTGGAGCGAGAAATGGTGGCTGTCCGCAAGCAGGGGCTTGGCGACACCGTACTATTGTGGGAGGGTGAAACGGTTGTTGGCGTTGCCGTTTGTCATTGCGGGCCGGGCACTGAGGCTGGAAGAGACACCTGCTATGTCAAGGTCGGAGCCGTCCGGAGCGGAGCTAGTGCGGAGGATTTCTTTGACCGGTTGCTAAGTGCCTGTGAGGAGCTAGCTACTATGAAAGGAATGGCGGATGTAGTGGCGGGTGTAAACTCGGCGTGTCATAATGCGTATCGGAGAATGATTGCGCGAGGTTTTCGTGCTGACTTTCAAGGGGTCTTAATGCTAAGACCAAATGAGGCAGCGTTTGATCGGCCCGATCGCTACGTTCTGTGCGACTTACGCTAGAATCAGATCCACTAATCGTGGCTAGCTTGCGCAGAGATAGCGAGAGAACAGTCCTCGTCTTCGTGTCAGCCGTTTCGTTTGGCTTCCAGCCCATCTTCGCTAGGTTCGCGTACGCTCAAGGAGTTGGTGTTGACGAACTTCTCTTCATCAGATTTCTTCTCGCATTCCTGATCATGGGAACGCTTCTCGCCGCCTCCCACAGGCTGGTTCTTCCCAAGAGAACGGACCTCTTGGCGTTGATTATACTCGGTGCGCTGGTCTATTTCCTGCAATCCACTTTCTACTTCACCGCTCTCCTCTTCTCGCCTGTTGCAATCGTTGCGCTGCTTCTTTACACGTACCCAGTCTTCGTAACATTGGGCGCCTATGTGTTAGGGTGGGAGCAGGTTCCGCGCCGTCTCGCAGGAGTTTTCATAATAGCATTGATTGGGCTGGTCTTGGTTGCAAATCCGTTCGGGACAGCCATCGGCCTCGGCGTGTTCCTCGCATTTGCTTCTGCGATAATATACACAATCTACATTCTTGCCGGATCGAAGGTTCTTAGAAGGGTCAAGGGAGACGTAGCTGCTTTCTACATAATGGGAGCCGCGTCGGTAAGCTTTGGCATAACCGGAGCATTGACCAGTTCGATTCGTTTGAACTGGAGCTTTGCCGGATGGTTCTGGGTGGTGACCATTGCACTCGTATGCACGGTTCTTGCAGCAACTACACTCTTCATCGGCATTTCGAAAATAGGTCCCTCCAGAGCTGCATTGATCAGCCTCATCGAACCGGTCACCTCAGTACTTCTTTCCCTAGCCCTCTTCGGAAACAAACTCACCATATCACAGTGGTTCGGCGGTCTCCTGATAGTTGTCTCTACGGCAATCACAACCGTCTACGGAAAACCTCTGAATCGCGAGCCTCATCCATAGGCGAGGGAGCCGCTGCGAGGCTGGGGATGAAGTTCAGTGGAACTGAGGGCTACAAGTTGACAAATTACGTAGAATACGAAGCAAAACGAAGCTGACCAATCTAAGCGCACTCACATTCGTCGCGAACCAATTCCTGTAACTCCTGCGAGGAACATCCCAACTCGAACCGCGGTCTCGATTGATTCGTTAGAAAGTGTGGCGATCAATCAATCTATAACCTGTGTCATATCGAAAATCTAAAGCCGAAGGTCGGCGTAACATAATTTGCCTGTGGCCGTTTGAAAGAGGTCCTTAGGCCCGAACAAGTTTTCGCCGTACACCCCAAGATTCGGGGGGTTGGGATGGTGGCGATGAAAAAGGGCGTTTTATTATCCGAGATGAGACCCGGGGTCAAGAGAATGAGTCCTGAAGCGGAGGACGGACTGATGCTTGAGCTTCAAGTGCCATTTCACGCTGAGATGGCCAACAAACGCGCCAAATGGCTCGGTACCATGGAGCTAGCCAGTCCTCAGCTATCAGGCATACTATGAACTCCATTTCCCGATCGGCGAAAACCTCGTTGTCGTAACCGTCGAGAAAGACACCCCGTTCGCTGAGATCCCGGAAATTGCACGAAAGATTAAAGACCTTTCACAGTAGATACACATCGCCGCGTCCGAGTTCGTTCTGGTGCTGCCACATTGGGCAGAGGAATAGTTATCGTCTTGATCTTTGGGTGATTTCTCATGCAAGTCATGCAAGAAAGGCACCATTGCCTAGTCTAGATGCCCTTCGATAGACGAGTTGTAGGGATTTGCTATTGCGCGGTCGACTTAGGAGCTTGCATGGAGTTTGTAGAGCGCTTGGATGCGTTAAACACGACAGAGGTTACTGTACTCCTTACGCCCTTAATTTTCAGAAGCTTATACTTCAAGAAATCTCGGAATTCATCTATGTCCGCTGCTGACACGAGCGCGACAATATCGCATTCCCCTGTCACTTCGTAAAGTTCTTCCACGTTAGAAAATTGACATAGAGCACGGACGACGTCATCCAGGGTGAGTTTTTCGACAAAAATGTTTACGAAGACTAGAATTCGTGTCACAGCTAATCATCAATCCTAAGCTCCGACTGAACCGAAATCGCACCGAACATTATGCTGCATATTAAACATTGTCGGAGAAAATACAGGAATCGCTTAGATGGGCATAACCGTGATGCCATAAATTTGGTGTTTTGAAATTCGGCGTAGTTTGAGAGCAAGATTCGGAGTCAACGCTCTTATTGACCGAAGCTTTTAGTCTCGTCATGATCTCAATGACTCTCAGTAAAATTCCAAGCTTAGTCCTGGCACCAAGCATCATAGGTGTAGTTGCACGCGCATGCGCTAGAAATTCCGCAACCCTGTTGACTCCACGCCATTCCGTTGTAAGAAAAAACGGCGAACTTGGTGGGTATCGGTGCGGGATAGGACGGAAGAAAGTTTTACTGAGAATGGAGGAGACGCCGGCTGCCAAACTCAAGCGCTAAGCGTAGTCAGCGGACCTTTTTGGACTATGGTTTGCTGATTGTGCTGAGCGTCATATGGGGCCTAGCTTTCGTAGCGATCAGGATGCTGGACACGGAACTCAGTTTCGTTAATCTGACATTACTCAGGTGGCTAGTTGCCTCTGTTGGATATTTGGCTCTGCTACCTTTCCTGGGAAAGCCTCGAACCCCATTCAGTAGAGTTGACGTGCCTAGGCTCTTACTTATTGGATTTTTCAATGTCGCTGGTTATCATCTGTCTCTCAATTACGCCGAAGTTAGTGTTTCTGCAGGTCTAGCAGGTCTGCTAATCTCCTTAGGGCCTGTTTTTTCAGCACTGCTCGCTGTTGTGCTTCTCAAAGAGAAAATTGGAAGAAGGCTGATTCTTGCGATAGTCCTTGCTGTAAGTGGAGCAGCAATTCTTTCGGTTGGGGACCTATCGGGAGGATCCGCGGTTTACGGACCGCTTGCGGTTGTCCTGGCGGCCTTGTCCTACGCTCTCTTCGCGGTCTTGGCCAAACCGCTCGTGAACAAGTATGGGGCCCTACCCGTGGCTATATGGGCAGGGCCAGTCGGAACCGTCATGCTACTGCCACTCATATCAGCATCTTTCATCAGCGATGTGTCGAACCTCTCAGTGGCGGGGTGGGAAGCCCTTCTCTACCTCTCCATTTTGAGCACAGTGATGGGATACTCGTTGTTCTACACTCTAGTCGAAAAAGGAGGTGTCTCAAGAGTTATGATCCAACTCTACCTCGCACCTGTGTTTAGCGTCGTGGGCGGCATGCTTCTTCTTGGAGAG
>Ga0181527_1000520_pt1 | contig 44114 bp, 33 predicted proteins | sample PEATcosm2014_Bin_30_FD_119762 | JGI IMG/M metagenome (GOLD analysis project Ga0181527, IMG submission 119762) | Peatland microbial communities from MTU Mesocosm Facility, Houghton, MI, USA - PEATcosm2014_Bin06_60_metaG | ecosystem: Environmental > Terrestrial > Soil > Wetlands > Peat | place...
CCCCCAAGCAGACCCGCCCCTTCCATGCGCCTGGGCCTGGCAGACCTCGCCCAGCCACTTGTCCCCCATCTGGCAGGAGTCCGGCGGGTTGCGTGCGGCCGCGACGGCGATGAGCTTCTGGCGCGCCTGGGCCGGGGGGGCGAACTTCCCCCCGCACCTCGCCGTCTGACTGCGACGTGGTGAAGCGGTCCATCAGAGACTCGATCCAGAAGAGCCGGAGCGGCTCGGGGCCGCTGACCTGGAACCGCAGGGTGCGGGCGGCGGGGGTCCGGCGCGGCCAGCCGAAAGGCTCTTCCCGCCAGACAAGATCCGCCGCGGGGATGGCGCCGACCGCAGCCAACGTCTGCAGGAACTGGCGACGTGCGGTCCAATCCGGGTCCTTCCTCAGGGCCCTCCCTCCCGCTGCAGGTGTGGCAGCTCGGTGTCCGGGAGTTGAGAAGCCGGCCGCTACCCCTTGGGTGGAGAAACCACGAGCGGACTGGACGCCCACGGCCCCCGGGGCCGACGCTGGCCAGGGCAGCGCGCCATGACGGAGCCCTCCCGCGAGGCTGGAGGGGAGATACCGGGAGCGTCGGGCGGGAGCCGATCGCTGGTGGGGCTGGGGTGTCAACAGGGCAGCTTGCGATCCGGTGGGCCAGTGGACGAGGCATCCCCCGCCCGCGCCCGTTTAAGGCCGATGACGCGCTTCTCGGCTTCCTCGCAGGACTGTGATTATGTTGAGTGCGGCCCCGGTCCGAGCCCGGGTGCGGGCGGGTTGGAGCGAAACGGTTACCATATCCCGGTGCTTACCATACTGCCATGAAGACCAAGCACCAACACACCGGATCGAGTATTTGCGGACCATGCGTTCGAATCCCGTTTGGTTCCCCAACCAGTCCACATGTGGGCACTGGATGGAGAGCCTTCGCTGGAATAAAGGCTTAACGCCCAGGCTAAACGGTGCGGAGCATCCGACTGCAAGGCATCTTACTATGACGCACTCTATGACGCCCTCTGAGGGGTCAAAAAGTGGTGAAACCAACTAAATTGGTATTCGGGCTATGCAGTTGACTCTCGTGACCCCAGGCTATGAGACCTTAATCGAGTGCCTACCCCAAAATGCTTGGCTGGGAGACTGAACTGCATAGGCCCAATTGGTATTTTGTCAGACATTCCGCCCAGGCCAACAGCCGTCCACCAAGAATAGAAATCGGATGGAGTCCATACCTTTACAAACAGTTAACTTGACAGCAAAGGTTACCTCCGGCAAAAATTGAAGCCTACAAGATGGGGAGGGAGTCATCACTGATTCGACTGGCATGACCAGACGCGATCTCCTACGTGGCGCGGCCGCTGGGCTGGCCCTCGGCCTGCCGCGCCCTGCCGGGGCGGCGGAGCCCGACCTTGCCGTGATCACTGGCGAGCCGGGGGCGGCCGCCCGCAAGGCCGTCGACGCGCTCGGCGGGATGTCGCGCTTTGTTCAAAAGGGCAATCGCGTCGTCCTCAAGCCCAACATGTCCTTCGCCAGCGGGCCGGACCGCGCCTCGAACACGCACCCCGCCCTGGTCCGTACCATCGCCCAGATGTGCCTCGAGGCAGGGGCCGAGCAGGTCATGGTGGTGGACAACCCGCTCCAGTCCCCCGAGCTATGCCTGCGGCGCGCCGGCGTGGCCGACGCCTGCAAGGGCCTGAAGAACGTCTACGTCCAGATGTTCACCGACCACAAGTTCTACCGGGAGGTCAAGGTCCCGCAGGGCAAAGTCCTCGACCGGGTGGAAGTCCTCAAGGAGGTGCTCGACTGCCAGGTGCTGATCTGCCTCCCGCAGGCCAAATCCCATTCCAACACCGGGATCAGCATGGGTGTGAAGGGCCTGATGGGGCTGATCTGGGACCGCTGGAGCTTCCACAGCAAGTACAACATCAACCACGCCCTGGCCGACTTGGCCACGGTGATTCGCCCCAAGCTCACCGTGCTGGACGCCACACGTGCCCTGACCACCGGCGGCCCGGGCGGGCCCGGCGAGGTCGTGAAGCCGAATCTCGTCATCGCCGGCACTGACCCGATCGCGGTGGACTCCTTCGGCGTGTCCGTAGCCCCCTGGTACGGCCAGCCGTTCAAGGGACGCCAGGTGGAGCACCTACTCGCCGCCAGCCAGCGGGGCCTCGGAAAGATTGACCTAGAGCAGCTCAACATCCTGAAGGCCACCGCATGAGGACCAAAGTTCAGGTCTTCTCTCTGGTCCTGTTCACGATCCTGTTCGCGCTGGCCAATTACCGTCTTCCGGATTGGCTGCCGGCTGATATCTATTTGCGGCTGGACCCCCTGCTTGGCCTGAGCGCGATCCTGGCGGGTCGCGCGTGGGTCGGCCGAGCCCTCTGGGGGCTCGTGCTGCTCGTCGCCACGATGCTCGTCGGCCGGTTCTTCTGCTCCTACGTCTGTCCGCTGGGCGCGATCCTCGATTTCCTGGATCCCGTCCTTTTTCGCCGGGGGAAGCGGCGGACGCTCGAATCCGACCCCAAACTTCGCAACCTCAAGTACGTCGTGCTGATCCTCTTCATCGCGGCGGCGCTGATGGGGTCATCGCTCGTCTATCTCCTGGACCCGATCTCGCTCCTCACGCGCAGCTACACCTTCGCCCTGCTCCCGCCGTTCGTCGGCCTGGTGAATATTCTGCTGGACGCCTTCCGCCCCGTGGCCGAGGCGATGCGCTGGATGAGCATCGCAACGCTGTCCTACACGCAGCCCGTCTTCTATGTGTCGCTGATCACGTTTCTCATCTTCGCAGGCATCATTGCCCTGGGGCGGCTGGCCCCCCGCTTCTGGTGCCGCTACCTGTGCCCGCTCGGCGCGCTTCTGAGCCTCTTTTCACCGCTGGGCCGATGGCGGCGGACGGTCGGGCCGGAATGCTCGGCCTGCGGCCTCTGCCAGGACGCCTGCCCGATGGGCGCGGCCATAGACGAGAGCGGCACACGACTCGCCGAGTGCATCCAGTGCCGTACCTGCGTCGCGGAATGCCCGCAGGACGTCATCGCGTTCCCGGCCTCGCCACAACTGCTCCCGGTGGGGGAAACCTCGCGGCCGGACCTGTCCCGCCGCGGTTTCCTCTATTCCGTGGCCGGCGGCGTGGGACTGGGCTTCGTCGTCCAGCAGTCGCCCTTCACACCGCTCCAGAACAAAGCCCAGCTCATCCGGCCGCCGGGCGCCCTGCCCGAGAATGATTTCCTCACCACCTGCATCCGCTGCGGCGAGTGCATGAAGTCCTGCCTCACCAATACCCTCCAGCCCAGCCTCTGGGAAGGCGGCCTGGCGGGCCTCTGGACGCCAAAGCTGGACCTCCGCTTCGCGGCCTGCGAGCAGGAGTGCAACGTCTGCGGCAAGGTCTGCCCGACCCAGGCGATCCGGTCGCTCGGCCTCGAGGAGAAGACCCATGCCAAGCTCGGGACGGCCGTCCTCCGCAAGGAGATGTGCCTGGTCTGGGCCCAGGATAAGCTCTGCTTGATCTGCGACGAAATCTGCCCGTACCATGCCATCGTCTTCCGCCCCATCGACGGCTATCGCCGCCCCTTCGTTGTGGCGTCCCGGTGCAACGGCTGCGGCTACTGCGAGCAGCGCTGCCCCGTGGAGGGCGAGTCGGCCATCGTGGTGGCTCCCATCGGCCAGATCCGGATGCGCACAGGCTCGTACGTCGCCGAGGCGAAGAAGCTGCAGCTGGATTTCAAGCCCAACCCGGGTGATGACCAGTTCATCCTGAAGACCGAGGGGCTCAAGGTCGAGCCGGAGAAACACGAGAGCGGGTCGAAGGCGATGTCGCCCGCCTCTCCCTCGGCGGCGAAAAAGCCCAAAGGGTTCCTGCCCTGAGCGAAATTACCCGAACCCCCCGTTTCCTGGGCGGAAATCGACAGGAGGGCTCGACACATGGAACAGAAGAGAGTGATGGGGAGAAGGGATTTCCTGAAGACGACTACGACCGGGCTCGGCGGGTTCGCCTACTTGAGCGCCAACCTGACCCGGCCGCCGGACGCGCCGGACAAGTTCGAGGGCACCCGCGTCCTCGGCAGGACCGGCATCCGGATGCCGATCGTCTCGATGGGCGTGATGAACACCGACAACCCACAGTTGGTGCGTGCCGCCCTCGATGCCGGCTACGTCTTCCTGGACACCGCCCAGGGCTACCAGCGCGGCACCAACGAGTCCATGCTCGGCGAGATCCTCAAGGACCGCCCGCGGGACTCCTTCTTCATTGCCACCAAGGCCAGCCTCCCCAAGGACCAGACCACCGGCGGCTACGGGCCGGACGCCACGGAAGAGGCGTACACCAAGAAGATCGACACCAGCCTGAAGAGCCTCGGACTGGATTACATCGACATCTATCACCACCACGGCACCTGGACGCGGGGAGCCACGCTGCACGGGCCGATCCTCTCGGCCCTCCAGAAGGCGAAGCAGGCGGGCAAGATCCGATGGATCGGCGTCAGCACGCACCGGAACGAGCCCGAGGTGGTTGAGGCCGCAACGGATTCCAAGGTCTACGATGTCGCCCTGGCGGCCTACAACTTCCGCCAGCAGCACGCGGCCGAGGTACAGAAGGCCATCGCCAGGGCGGCTGGCGCCGGTCTCGGGATCGTGGGGATGAAGTCCATGGGCGGGAATCGCGGGGGGCGTATGCCTCCACCCAGATCGACGCCCGCGCATGCATCAAGTGGGTGCTACAGGATCCGAGCGTCGCAACCGTGATCTGCGGTTTCACCACCTTCGATCAGATGACGCTCGACCTGGCCATCCTGAAGGACCTCACGCTGACCGCGTCGGAGCGGGAGCAGCTCCGGAAGGCGTCACTGGCGGCCGGTCTGTATTGCCAGGGTTGCGGGGCGTGCGTGGGCCAGTGCAGGCAGGTGCTCCCGATCCCCGACCTGATGCGTGCCCACATGTACCTGTACGGGTACCGGAACCTCGTGGCAGCCCAGGATCTCGTGCTGTCCCTGGCGCTGCCGAATACTGTGTGCGGCGACTGCGGCGCCTGTCCCGTGGCCTGCACGAATCGCTGGAACGTCTCCGAGCGGGTTCGTGACGTCATCCGCTTGCGGGACGTTCCAACCAGCTTTTTTGCCTAGGCGACCGAGGGGAGGATCGCGCATGAAGACGAGGAGCACTTTCGTTGCTGTCCTTCTTGCGTTCGTCCTCTGGGGAGGGCCATCGCTGGCTGCCGGCGCGACGCCGTTCGCGTTTCCCGCGATGGATGGATGGACACTGGCGGGCCGGCTCCAAGTGTTCTCGCCCGACATGCTCTACGAATACATCGACGGAGGGGCCGATCTCTACTTGAAGTACGACTTCGAAGAGCTGCAGGTCATCGAGTACCGGAAGGAGAAGATGTCGGTGAGCGCGGAGGTCTATCGCCATCGTGACGCGGACCACGCCTTTGGCATCTACAGCCAGGAGCGCGTGCCAAGCGCCGACTTTCTGGCGCTCGGGGCGCAGGCCTACTACGAGAATGCGGTCTGCAATTTCATCCAGGGCGGCTATTACGTGAAACTGAGCAGCGAGAACACCGGCTCGGACGACCGGGAGATCCTGCTGGCTTTCGCCCGGCGGATTTCGCAGGAGCTGCCGGCGCAAACCGCCTTGCCGGCAATCCTGTCAGCATTCCCGTCGGACGGGAAGAAGCCGAACTCGGAGAAGTTCATCGCCAAGGATTTCCTCGGGTACGCGTTCTTCCACTCCGGGTTCATCGCCGACTACGATCGGTCGGGCCAGAAGTACCAGCTCTTCGTGATCTCGGGCGACAGCCCGGATGACGCCCGCGCGATGCTGGGGCAGTACCTGAAGCAGATCAAGCAGGAGATGAATCTGGCCGAAGGGACGTACGAACTCAAGGACCCCTATCACGGAGAGATGGCGCTTTTCTGGAAGGGAAAATACATCTGGGGGACGATGAAGGTGACGGACCCCGGCCTCCGGTCCGCGTATCTGAAGCAATTCGAGGGCACCTTGATCCCCTAATCACAACCGTGGCAGGCGCGATCGCATGCCACTGCACAACCTCCGCCAGCCTGGAGATCGGGAAAACCGGGGCTTACGCCGCCACAGCATTGGGTGCTACCGCCATGGCCGGACACCGGCGCTTTATAGTCTCGTACCATTCTCCGTTCAGCACCTTGGTGCGTACCTGAAGGAGCAGATGAGCCCGGCGCTGCGTTCAACTAGAGAAGAGCGAACTCGTAAAGAGAATCCCGTCGGGGTAGCGCAAAGATTCGTGCAAGAGCGGACATAGGCCGTTCTCGGTGGGGTCATTCCGTCACTGTTTCCTATGGGCCAATCCTCCCACATTCTGAATCGGGTGTTCTTTAGGCCCCTGGCATCCTCCCTCGACTAAGGATCCACCGCCTCCCCGCCCCCACCGCCCTACCCCACAGTAGGTCCGCCTGCCCACGCAGTCGCGCCCCGGCGCGGCGCAGCAACGGGTGGCTCCAGCTTGACAGGGGGGCGCCGGGCAGGCAGCTTGCGCATGGTGTCAGTCCATAACGAACGAATGAGGGCGACCGGCGTTGAGGACCGACAAGGAGCTCGGGTCCGCACGGCCCGGTGCATACGGCAGATCAGCTGCAGATGCGGCCTCCCGCGAAGTGGGGCACGGTGCGGGGAGGCATGGGCGGGAGCTTAACGAACGGGTCACCCCGTGTCCCCCGCGAGAGGCTTGAGGAACGAGATGACCTAGCCGATAGTGCAAGTGGGGCGAGAGTTCGAGTCCTGCACGGCTCCCCGGATTGGACAGAAGGCAGAACCTTCAGAGCGATCTTCAGGCTGGATGAGCTTGCCCAGCAGGGGTGACTGCATCTATCTGCCCCGTTTCTCATGATGCCGAAGGAGGGATTCGATTTGGGTCCCCCCGTTGGGTCCCACCAGGGACTCGAACCAGGGTGAGAGCGGTAGCCGTTAAAGTATGTGATCGAGCGAGCGGAATTTTGGTTCGAATTTTGGTACAGTCAGCGCCAGTTCTCCTCGGTAATCCTCGGTAATGCTCGGCAACTGGGTCTGGCCGCCCCGACGCTCAGAATAGCCCGAATTATCTGGGAAAATCGCGTAAGTTGCGTGGTGCCGGGGGCCCGTCCCCTCCATTCTGCGCACGAGCAAGACTGGAGGCAATTGCTCAATTGGGAAGAAGCGTTTCTGATTCGTTGATTCAAATCCAGGGGGCGCTTTGGATTGCACGCAAACACCAATTTGGAGTTTCGATTTACAGTCACAGCATGAGGCAGGCCGCGATGAGGGCTGGTGCCGGGGGAACGGCCCCATAATGGAGACGTGGGTCGGGCTCACGTTTGGGGAACGATGGAGGGGGGTTAAGCGGACCAGAACGGGTCATGCGTTTAGGGTGCCGGGGGGCCGGCACGCACATTGTGCGCGCGGTTCTGGCTGGAAAGACTTGCTCCGATGGCGGGAAGAGCTTTCGCTGTGTTTATAAGGAGTTAGGTCCACATTCTATGCGCGATTGGATGGGCAGACAGAGTTTTTGCGGACCACACCTGGCAGCGGTCCCCGCCGCTCGTCCACAGCGCGATCAGGCTCTCCACGAGTTGCGACGGCCGCAAGCCCCGCTGGCGCTGCTTGAGGCGGACCTGCGTATTGATCGTTGCCGCTGCCCCGAGCTGGCGGAACAGCTCAATCACGAGCGGCACCCCGGCGCGGCCGGTGACCAGGCTGGGATCAACCGTCTCGTCAATCTCGAACGGCAACCGCGGCGTCTCCTCGGGCATCGCGTTCCTCCTTGTTGTGTGTGCACCCAGTGGGGGAACGCAAGCAGGGGCGATGCCACACACGCACGCCGCGCCTATTGCGGCTCGGCGCATACTTGGCTCGGTCGGTCAGGTCGTTAGCCGGAGATTACGGGGCGGAGCCTCGATCTCGGCCGCCCTGAACCTCGCCCGCGCGGTCCCTCCAGAGTATCCCACGCCCACTCGGCATTGCCCTCGACATAGGACGCGGGGCGCGTCGCTTGCCTTCGCCCCATCGACATCCCCAAGTTCCGCGCCTACCCCGAGCTGAATGGGACGCGGTCCAAGACCTCCGGCATCGTCCACCGACCCCGAGGCGCGCGTCCTGGACTTGCGCGACGGCTCTTCGACCTCCTGTTCTGGCTTGGCTCCCGGGAACCTAATGTGCGGTGCCGCATGGCCAGATCCTGCCGCGTGCGATGCGTGGCCGGGGGGAGCCGGCCGGGCTGCTTCAGAAAAAGTTCGAGCGGTTCGCCGACGTGCCTCGGGCGATCAGGGACGCCGGGCCTCGGGTGGGCTGAGCTGGTTTTCCCTGGCCTCTACTGGATGGAGGGAAGCTGCGCGTTGGGGGCGGGCCAGGATGCGCAGACAGAAATGCTGTTATGATGACACATTGCGTTACTACTCTTGAGGACCCGGGCGGCCGGCGCGCGGGTGAGGCCGGCCTTCATCGATCCAGGGCCTTCCCTCGGAGAATCTCCAACATCCGGCGGTATCCCGTGGGCCGGACCCGGACCGCTATGACGGCTGGCAGGGTCGCGCCCAAGGCATCCTCGAGGGCCGACCGGAGGCCCTCTTCGTCTTCGACCTCGGTGCCAAGCGCCCCGAGGCCCTCCGCGAGCTTCGGGATGTCCATCGTCCCAAGGGAGACGCCCTCGGGTGCATACCGCCTCCGCTCTTGCTGGATGCGGCTCAACCCCAAGGCGGCGTCGGCGAAAACGATCGCAACCAAGGGAACCCGCCGCCACGCGGCGGTGGCCAGGTCGGCAAGGCACCGGAGGAATCCGCCATCCCCCAAGAAGGCCAGCACGGGCCGCTCCGGGAGGGCGAGCTTGGCTGCGATCGCCGCCGAGAGGGCATAGCCGGAGGCGACGAGACCGCTGGAGCACAGATACCCCTTCGGCTCATAGCTGTCCCAGAACGCCGCCACCGCGAGCGCGTGGGCGCCGGAGTCCACGGCAGCCACGGCCTGTCGCGGAAAGACGTCCCGTGCGATCTCCACCACCCGGTGGGGCGGGACCCCTTTCTGTCCCCGCCCGATGCTGGCCTCGGCCAGCAACGAGCGAGCGCGAGCCTTGAAATTTCCACCCTGCCTTGCCCACGCCGCCAAGTCCCAGCCGCCTCCTGGGGGAAGAGCTTCTCGTAGCGCGTCCAATGCGCCGGGGAGATCGGCGATGATCTCTGAGGCCGCCTTATATGGCCGTGGGCTGGTGGGGTGCTCCGCCAGCAGCACGACGGGGAGGCTGCTTCTCCAGGGCCGCCACATGACCTCGGCGGGATCTAGCCCCACCGCCATGATCCCATCCGCCTTGGAGAGAAGTTCCCGTTCCAGACGGCCGCCCGCGAAGATCCCCGCCACAAGGGGGTGGTCTTCCGGGATCACCCCTTTGGCCCGATAGGTGGTCAGGACCGGTGAGCCCAGATGTTCGACAAGGTCCTGCAGGGCGCGCGCCGGCCCCGTTCCCCGGCAGCCCAAGCCGGCCAGGGTGACCACCCGCCTCCGGGGCGTGAGCAGTCGTGCTGCCGCCCGGATCGCGCTGGGCGAGGGTTCAGGCAGATGATCCTTCTCAAGGCGGTGGCCAGACCGGCGAGTCGGCCTGGTCGCTTCGTCTGCAGGGAGTTCCAGATGGACGGGGCCCCGCGGGACCGCCAGGGCCCTGGCCCAGGCCCGGTGGAGCAGTCGCTCCGCTCGCCATGCCGTGATCGTTGCCGTGTCCTTCACAATGGCCCCAAGGAGCCGGGCGTGATCCAGCCCTTCGCGTGGCGCGAGGCGCAATGTCCGGCGGGAGGGGGAACCGGAGAGCAGGAGGAGAGGTGCTCGGTCTAGGTAGGCATGCGCCACCCCGGCCGTGGCGCTGGCAACCCCCGGCCCCAGGCCGACGAGGCAGGTTCCGGGCCGGCCCAGCAGGTCCCCCTCTGTGGCGGCCATGAGGGCGGCGCTGGCCTCGTGGTGTGTGAGGAGAAACTCGATCTCGCGCTGCCGGCAGGCCTCGATCACATCCAGCGTGCTGTCGCCCCCCGGCACGCCGTAGATCCGGCGCACGCCGAGGCCGGCCAGGAACCCCGCGATCACCTCTGCGGTTGTGGCCATGAACCCTCCAGAAGGCTCTCAAGCGTTCGGATGGGGCGACCGGCTCAGGCCGCCTTGGCGCAAATCTCGCCGAAGAGCCGAGCCTGCACCAGCATCAGGTAGAACCAGATGAACGGCGACACCAAGGGACCGAAATAGGGGATCATGGCGATCAGGAGGCCCAGGATGTGCGACCCCACCGTCAGCAGGTACGTCGCCACGTACTCCGCCAGGACCGCGTTGATCCCCTCCCACAGAATGCCGGGGTGGAAGGCGGTCTCGATCCTCCGCTGCACGAGGTAACGGGCGAGGGCCATGGGGAGGAAGAAGAGCATGAACAGCCCTGCCAGCAGGCCAAGAGCCATGAGCAGCATCCCCAGGAACAGCAAGATCCCGCCCCTGACCAGCAGGCCCAGGCCCAGCAGGAGCAAGAGCAGCGGGACAACGCCGTAGGCCAGGCCCACCACGAATGTGGCCAGCCCGCTCTTCAGGAGCCCCGGCCAGTTCTCCCACTCGGGCAGCGCCCCCACCTCCCAGAGGAGCGTCCCCCGGTAGACCTCGAGGATGTAACCGAGCGCCGGAAAGTTCACGCCGACCACGAGCGGCGCGATCCCGAAGGCGGCCTCTTCGGAGGTCAGGTAGGCCAGCCCGACGAACACGAGCTCGAGGAGGACGCCGGTGGCGCCGCCCAGCAACAGCTTTCGCTGCCAGTCCACCCCTTCCAGGGGAAATCGGGCCGAGGCCTTGATGCGAAGCTGCATGCTTTAGCGTGGCCCCGCGATGAGCTCCACGACGCGCGTGAGGTCCTCGTCGGAGAAGAAGCTGATCTCCAGGGTGCCCCTCTTGCCATTTCGCACGATCCGGACCTTGGTTCCCAGAGCCACTCGAAGCTGGTCCTCCAGGGCCTGCAGGTTGGGCTCGCCGGGTCGGGGGCGCCCCCCATGGCCAGGCGTCCCCCGGCGCAGGCGGCGCACCAGGGCCTCCGTGGCCCGGACGGTCAGCCCCCGCTTGACGACGAGATCCCTGGCCCTGAGCTGATCCGCCGCCTTCTCCAGGCCGAGCAGGGCGCGGGCATGCCCCTCCGACAGTATCCCGGCCGCCAAATCCTCTCGGAGTCGCCGCGGCAGGCGCAGGAGGCGGAGGGCGTTCGCCACCGACGAGCGATCCCGGCCCAGTCGGCCCGCGACGTCCTCTTGGGTCAGGCCGAAATCCTCGACCAGGCGCCGGTAGGCCTCGGCCGCCTCGAGCGGGTTCAGGTCCTCCCGCTGGAGATTCTCCACCAGGGCCATCTCCAGCGCCTGCGCGTTGCTCGCTTCTTTGACGATCGCGGGGATCCGCGTGAGCCCGGCCAGTCGCGCGGCCCGGACCCGCCGCTCGCCGGCCACGACCTGATACCCGTGGGCGGCGCGGCGCACCACGACCGGGGTCAGGACCCCGTGCGTCCGAATAGTGGCCGCCAGCTCTTCCAGGGCGGTCGGCTCGAAGCGCCGACGCGGCTGGAGTGGGTTGCTCTCCAGCTCCGCCAGCGGAATCTCCAGGGCAGACGCACCGGCCCCTTCGGCGCCGGGGATGAGGGCCGACAGCCCCTTACCGAGCGCGCGCCTTTGAACCACCGATCACCTCCCGCGCCAACTGCAGATACCCCTCGGCACCGGGGCAGCGGATGTCGTACAGAATCACCGGCCGGCCGTGGCTGGGCGCCTCGCTCAGCCGGATGTTCCGGGGAATAACCGTGCGAAAGACCCGATCCGGGAAGTGCTGCCGGACCTCCTGCGCTACCTGCCCCGCCAAGTTCACCCGGCCATCAAACATGGTGAGCAAGATGCCCTCGATCTCCAGCCGGGGGTTCAGGTTCTGGCGACACAGTCGGATCGTGTCCAGGATCTGGCCCAGCCCTTCCAGCGCGTAGTACTCGCACTGAAGGGGGACCAGAACCGAATCGGCCGCCACCAGCGCATTCAGCGTCAGAAATCCGAGCGAGGGGGGGCAATCGATCAGGACGTAGTCGTAGCGGAGGGCGATGGGCTCCAGCGCGCGCCTCAGCCGATATTCCCGATCCGGAAGGTCGACCAGCTCCACCTCCGCGCCGATCAGGTCCCGCCGGGCCGGGATCACCTGCAGGGCGGGCAGGGCCGTGGGCAACACCGCCTCGGCGGCCCGGGCCATGCCCAACAGCAGGTGATAGGTGTGGATCTTGACGGCGGCCACATCGATCCCCACACCGGTGGTGGCGTTTCCCTGTGGATCCGCGTCAACCAAGAGCGTGGGCCGCTCGGCGGCGGCCAGGCAGGCGGCCAGGTTCACGGCCGTGGTGGTCTTCCCCACGCCGCCTTTCTGGTTGGCGATCGCCATGATCTTCGCCACCTCCAGCATCCTCCCGGATCACCCGACAGCGCACCATAGCATACCCGGGGGGCGGCGGCCAAGGGGGGATCGCACGTTTCACGTGAAACATCCTTCGGGCGCTCATGCCGTTCGGCGCAAGGCCAGCACCCGACACCCCGGCCGCCCGAGACGGGCGGGAAGCGACAGCTCGCGGACCGCCTCGAAGCCCAACCCCGCCAGGTGCTCCATGGTTTCCGGGGCGAGCGGCCCCGGGCCGGTCTGGGCAAGGAAGAGCCCTCCGGGCCGCAGGAACGGTCGCACCAGGCGCCCTTGATCGGGCGGAGGCGCCACCGCGCGCGCCAGGGCGAGGTCGTAGGCGCCCGCCTCCTCTGGATCGGCAGCCAGTTCCTCGGCGCGGCGCTGGACGACCCGAACCCCCACCAGCCCGAGCCGCCGCGCCACGTGCTGGAGGAACGTGGCTTTCTTGCGGGAGGCCTCCACCAGTGTGAACGAGATCTCAGGCCTGGCAAGCTTCAAAGGAAGGCCGGGAAAGCCGGCGCCGGAGCCGACATCCACAGCGCGGTCGGCCTCGGGCGGAATGAGGGGAAGGCAGGCCAGCGAGTCCAGGAACCCTGCCCGGACAATGTCCTCGGGTCGCCGAAGCGCCGTGAGGTTAGTCCGCGCTGACCAGCGGGTGATCTCTTCCAGGTATGTGGCGAAAGCCGCAACCTGGGTGGACGTGAGGCGCAGGCCCAGGGCGCGAGCACCTGCCACGAGCAGGTCGTCGGTCCCGGGCCGGGGTGCGTGAGACGATTTCATTAGGCGGCGCCCGCCGAGCCAGCGCCCCCCTACGCTGCCTGCCCTTCGGCGGGAGCGGGGCGCGCCGGTGACCGGGTGATCAGCCATTGCTGGCCGATCTGCAGGACGTTGTTGACCAGCCAGTACAGCACCAGCCCCGAGGGGAAGCTCCAGAACATGAAGGTGAACAGGATTGGCATCATCCAAAGCATCATCTGCGCCTGGCGGGGATCGCCAGCCGGCGGCGACATCTTCTGCTGCACCCACATGCTCACGCCCATGAGCAGGCCGAGGATGTTGCCCACGTTTCGCGTAGCCCCGTACAGATCCACAGTGAACAGCGAGTCTGGCTGGGTGAGATCATGGATCCACAGGAAGTGTGCCTGCCACATCTCGACAGAGTTCGACAGGGCGTTGTACAGGGCGATGAAGATGGGGATCTGCACCACCATGGGCAAGCAACCGCCCATGGGATTCACCCCGTGCTTCCTGTATAGGGCCATCGTCTCTTCTTGCTTCTTCTGGGGGTTGTTCTTGTACCGTTCCTGGATCACCTGCACTTTGGGCTGGATTTCCTGCATGGCTCTCATGGACTTCAGGCTCTTGACGGTGAGGGGATGAAAGGCGATCTTCTGGAGCACCGTCACCAGGATAATGGCAATCCCGTAATTGCCTGTAAAGCGGTAGAGGAACTTCAACAGCCAAAGGGCTGCGGTGACTAGGTAGATCCTGTCGAACATGCCCAGATCCACAAGCTGGTCCAGGTCGTGCCCCATTTCCTTGAGCACATCGAGGTCCTTGGGTCCGGCGAACACCAAGGCCTTGACGTCCGTCCGGCCGCCCGGGGGCAGGACCTGCTTGGCCGCCACCAACCCCACGAGCGGCTGGTCGTCGGCGGCTTTCCTCACGAAGGCCTGAAGGCCCTTCTCCCCGGGGATGAGCGCGGCTGCAAAGTATGTATCCTGCAGGGCCGCCCAGGAGGGGTTGCCCGGCTCTATCTTCTCTCCGTTCATCTTGGCGACGTCTTCGTGGATCCGTTTCCCGTCCAGCCATAGGGTCGGCGCCTGCAGCGTACTGTGCTTCTTGTCCAGGCTGTTTCGCAGGCCCGGCCCCCAGGCCAGCCGAGGCTCCGCCGACACCCCCCCGCCCGAGAGATTCCGGACAGTCAAATCCACACTCACCTCGTAGCGATCCGCGCGGAAGGTCAGTTTCTTCTGGATCTCAATTCCTGAGGCCGAGACCTGAGTGAACGTCACCGCCCCAGTCTCGCCATGCCCCGTCAAATCGAGCCGCTGGCGGTCCGCCTGGTAGATCGCCTGGGCCTGTTCGTCGTCCGCCCACGCGGACAACGGTCCGGGCGAGGCCCCGGAATCTTTCGCAGCGACCAGATCCACGGGGGCCCCGTTGCCCGCGTGGTACCTCTTCAATTGCCAACTCGTGACGCGCGCGCCGGCGGTCGAGAGCGTCACCTGCATGAGCGGCGTCTCTACGACGATGTCCCGCGCCGGGAGGGCCAACTGCACCGTGGGCATGTATCCCTTCGGCTTGGGGGACGCCTTCGCCGGAGCGGCAGCCGGTGTATGCGCGGCCGGCGGCGCAACCGGTTGGGCGGGGGCCGTAGTCGTGGGGCGGGCGGGCTCCTGCGGCGTGGGCTCGACGCGCGAGAGGTACCACTGGTAGCCCACGAGGATCAGGATGACCAACGCGGTCGCTAGAATTGCGTTTCGTTCCATTCGCACTCCGGGGGGTGGCCTGAAAGTTTACGGGACCGGGTCGAAGCCGCCCGGATGATAGGGGTGACAGCGCAGCAGGCGACACACCGTCAGCCCCAGACCTCGGATGAGGCCGTGGCGCTCCAGGGCCTGCAGGGCATAGTCCGAGCAGTTCGGGTAAAAGCGGCACGCCATCGGGAGGGCCGGCCGCACCCACCGTTGATACCCTCGGATGAGGGCCGCAATGGCGCTGCCGAGTCTACCCACGGGGCCCCTGTTCCGCCTGGCGGCGCGCCAGCGCATTCAAGAGACGGGTCAGGAGTTCTGCCAGGCTAGCGCGTACCTGCCGGCGCGGCTGGCGGCTCACATCGCTACGCGCGAGAAGCAACAGGCTCACCCGTGCGGACCGATCAACGCCGTCTGCGAAGACATCTCGCGCGATCCGGCGGATGCGGCTACGCGTCGCGGCCCCGCCCGCGGTCCGTCCCAGCGCCACGATGAGGCGGCCGCCGCCCGGCGGCGCTGTATCCCCGCATGCGGTCCACGGACCTGCGCTTACCCGGATCCCGCGTCCCCGCAGACGTCCTGCCGGCGTTTCGGCCGCCCGCCTGCATGTCATCTTGTCAACCTAGAGCGCGAGCCGGTGTCGGCCCTTGGCGCGGCGTCGCTTCAAGACCTTGCGGCCGTCCGCCGTGCTCATTCGCTTGAGGAACCCGTGGCTGCTCTTGCGCTTGCTGCGGTTGGGCTGATATGTCCGTTTCATGAATCCTCCGTGGACAGGGACAAGCGGACATAATATTGCCCATAGCTTTGATCTGTCAAGCTTCCGTCGCGCGCGTGTTGTAGATCAATAATTCTGTCACCCTCTAACTGTTCAGTGATTCTGTCACCGTAGAGGGCTTGGAATGCTAGGCTCTCCCGTTTCCCACGGGAGGGCCTATGACCACAGACCGAGAGCTGACCCCCGTGAGCCAGCGCGAGCTGCATCGGTATCGCGCCCTCCGGCTGGTCCTCTTATCGAGGCGGGCCATCCAGGGCCCCCCGAGATCTTCGACATCCCGATCGCTCTCGGGACACGGATACACCAATCACAGGGCACAACGTAACATCCCATTGTCTCGGGTAGTGCTTCCCTACAGCCCAACAGTTTCAGGCAGCTTGACAGGAGTCTTGCGACTTAAATCGAATCTCGGCCTGACACTTCTTCGGCTCTACGGCACCTGCTGCCGAGAATTTTCGACCCTGCGCCCATCTAGCTGGTGTCGCATGGCCGTCCTGCCGTAACCCGTTTCTCCCTACTACCATAGAATTGCCCGCTGGTTCGGAGTTTCTCCCACCCCCAGTCGCGGACAAGAATCATCATAACATGTTGATTTATAAAGGAAAAATCACTTATCCACATCTGTGGAAAAGCCTGTGTGTAACTCCCATCTCTTTCGCGAAGCCGCCAAGCAAATCCGTAAAGTTACACGGGATATTGGAAGGCGTTCGGTATCGTAAATTCCTAACCATTCGTTGACATTTTTGCCAACGCTTTGGTAAAATTTGGGGTTAATCGGGAAAGTTCGGTCTTCTTTTCCACAACAGGAAGGTGTCGGAGCCGTAGCGAGCTCAATGTTGAAAGATCGGGCTGTTTTTTCCACACGCAGCGTACCTCGCGGGGCCAGGAGAATCCCTCTCATTAGCCGGTTGTCCACGTATCCATCCGCCTATGGCTACTACTCCTATTTTTTATGTGTTTATTTTCGGAGTTGTTATTATGCGTTGATGGATTGCATATTCCTCCGTTGTACCTTCCGTATTCCCGGCATCGACGGGACGTGTCACCGAACACGAGAAAGGAAGGGACATGCATATCCGTGTTGAGCGGGATGCCTTCGTAGACGCCCTGGGACCCGTGCAGGGAGTGGTCGAGGCAAAGAAGACGCTTCCCATTCTCTCACACCTGCTGCTGGAAGCAACCCCCGATAGCGTCTGGCTGTTTGGAACGGACCTGGACGTAGGCGTGCGCAGGGGGCTCGCGGCTGAAGTGTTGAAACCTGGGGCGGTGGCGCTCTCGGCGAAGAAACTCTATGAGATCGCGCGGGAGTTACCGCAGGCGCCCGTCGAGCTGCAGGCGGATGCAGACTTGCAGGTGGCCATCCGGTGTCAGCGATCCAGTTTTCGCATGAAGGGACTTCCGCGGGACGAGTTTCCATCCTTGCCGGACCTCAAGGGAGATGGCGATATTGCCCTGGAGACGCACCTCTTCCGCGACATGCTGCGCAAGACGTTGTTCGCCGTCTCCTCTGATCAGACGCGCTACGCGCTGACAGGGGTCCTCGTGCAGGTCTTGGCCAGCGAGGTGCGGATGGTGGCGACAGACGGACACCGGTTGGCTTTGGTGCGCGTTCCACGCCCGGCCGGGAAGGGCGGCGGAACGCTTGATGCCCTCGTCCCGAAGAAGGCTATGGTGGAGGCGGCGAAGATCACTCGGGAAGATGGAAGCGATGTCCGCATGTGGCTCGCCGACAACCAGCTGATCCTGCAGCAGGAGGCCAGCACCCTGGTGGCCCGCCTCATTGACGGCCAGTTTCCTAACTATGATCAGGTGATCCCTGCGCCCGGCCCGAACACGATCCTCATCGGGGCGGAGGCCCTCGAGGGGGCTTTGCGGCGAACCTCGGCCATCATGGGCGAACGCACCACGGCCACGGAATTCGAGTTTCGTCAGGGTCGTATCGTCGTCTCATGCGTGAACATGGATCTCGGCGAGGCGCACGAGGAGATTGAGGCCTCCTATGAGGGGGATGGATTCAAGGTCGGGTTCAATGCCCGGTACATCCTGGAGTTTCTTGCGGCCATCGACAGCGCGGAAGTCTCTCTGAATCTTGCCGACCCCCTGAGCCCCGCACTGTTCCGGCCCGCCGGAGACGATGCGTATGGGTGTGTGATCATGCCCATGCGGATCTAGCGGGTCGGCGAGGGGCAGGGCCGTCCGAGAAATCGAGACGCCGCTTGGGCCGCGTCGGGAGAACAGCCGAACGGAACCCACACGACAGACGAGGTCAATGGGGACGCGCCCCGTGAGACCCTCCGCCCCTTGCGCCCGGGCCGGATGGACGTCCCGCCCCGGATAGGAGGCGGAGGGTTTCTTGTGTGGCGAAGGACGCGGCGGTAGCGAGCGGGCGCAGGGAAGCGCGGAGCGGCCGCCGGGCCCCCCGCGCCATGCGAGGTGATATGGCCAGGACGAATAGCAGCGACGAGAGCAGCGCCGGCGCCTACGGGGTTGACCAGATCAAGGTCCTGGAGGGCCTGGAGGCCGTCCGCAAGCGGCCCGCCATGTACATCGGCGGCACTGGGCCCGAGGGGCTGCACCATCTCGTCTTCGAAGTCCTCGACAACAGCGTGGACGAGGCCCTGGCCGGCGCCTGCGACCGGATCGAGGTGACCGTCCACATGGACAATAGCGTCACCGTCTCAGACAACGGGCGCGGCATCCCGGTGGACGTCCACGAGCAGACCGGCCGGCCGGGCCTGGAGGTGGTCATGACCACCCTCCACGCCGGTGGGAAGTTCGGGGGGTCGGCTTACAAGGTGTCGGGGGGCCTGCACGGCGTCGGGGTCTCGGTGGTGAATGCCTTGTCGGAGTGGCTGGAGGTCGAAGTCTGGATCGGCGGCAAGAAACACCTCCAGCGGTACGAGCGGGGGAAGCCGACGGGCGACGTGGAGGAGATCGGCAAGGCCCGGCGGACAGGCACCCGGGTGACATTCCTAGCGGACGGCGAGATCTTCGAGGACCGGACAGTCAGCCGGGACACGCTGAGCAACCGCCTGCGGGAGATGGCCTTCCTCAACAAGGGCCTGCGCATCATCCTCTCGGACGAGCGCGCGGACCGGACCGAGGAGTTCTACTACACGGGCGGGATCAAGCAGTTCGTCGAGCTGCTCAACGAGAACAAGACGACGTTGCACCCGCGGCCCATCTACATCGAAGCCCAGCGGGACGACACTGTCATCGAGATCGCCCTGCAGTACAACGACGGCTACGCCGAGACGGTCTTCTCCTTCGCTAACAACATCAACACACAGGACGGCGGGACCCACGTCATCGGCTTCCGGTCTGGCCTCACCCGGACCATCAACAACTATGCCTCCGGCCGAAACCTGCTCAAGGATCTCAAGACCAGTCTCAGCGGCGAGGACGTGCGCGAGGGACTCACGGCCGTCATCAGCGTAAAGCTGCCCAACCCGCAATTCGAGGGACAGACGAAGGGGCGGCTGAACAATCCGGACGTCAAGGGCCTGGTGGAGACCGTCGTCAACGAGAAGCTGGGCGAGTACCTGGAGGAGAACCCGGGGGTTGGCCGGCGGATCGTGGAGAAGGCGGCCGAGGCGGCCCGTGCGCGGGACGCGGCCCGCAAGGCCAAGGAGTTGGTGCGGCGCAAGGGCGCCCTGGACGGGGACGATCTGCCGGGCAAGCTGGCGGACTGCTCCGAGAAGGACCCGGCGCTGTGCGAGCTGTTCATCGTGGAAGGCGATTCGGCCGGCGGCTCGGCCAAGCAGGGGCGGGACCGCCGGTTCCAGGCGATCCTGCCGCTGCGGGGGAAAATCCTGAACACGGAGCGCGCGCGGGCCGACAAGATGCTCTCGTCGCAGGAGATCCGCGTGCTCATCTCGGCCCTGGGCTGCGGCATCGAGAGCGAGTTCGACCTCGCCAGGCTCCGCTACCACCGCATCATCATCATGACCGACGCCGACGTGGACGGCGAGCACATCCGCACGCTGCTCCTGACCTTCTTCTTCCGGCACCTGCGCGGGATCGTGGATGAGGGGCACCTCTTCATCGCGCAGCCGCCCCTGTACAAGGTGAAGCGCGGCAAGGCGGAGCGCTACCTGCGGGACGACCAGGGCATGGAGGACTTCCTGCTGGAGGTGGGCGCGGAATCGCTCTCCGTGGAGGCGGCCAGCAACGGAAGCGCGTGGACGGGCCAGCGACTCACCGGGGTCCTGAAGAAGGTGGTCGCGTGGCAGCACTGCCTGCGGGCGCTGGACAAGCGCGGCCGGAACTCGCACGTTGTGGCCGCCCTGGCGCAGCTCGGCGGCGTGCAGCGGGGCAGCCTGAAGGACGAGACGAAGGCCCAGCGCCTGCTGGAACGGCTGCTGGCCCGGCTGCGCGAGCAGGCCGAGCGCCTGGGCCCGCCCGAGGGCAGCGTCGAGTGGGACGAGGAGCAGGAGACGTACCGGCTGATCGTCTCCCTGGGGCAAGCCATCCGCCAGGAGCGTAGCGGTTGCATCGTCACCCCGGCCCTCCTGGCGTCGGCCGAGTACCGCGAGCTGGAGGCGAGCGCGGCGGCCCTGAAGGGTCTGGGAAACCCGCCCTTCACGCTGCGGGCAGAGTCGGAGACCATCCAGGCCGACAGTTGGACCGGGCTCTACCAGCAGGTCATAGCCCTGGCCAAGAAGGGCCTGACGATCCAGCGATACAAGGGCCTGGGCGAGATGAACGCGGAGCAGCTCTGGGAAACCACCATGAATCCCGGCACCCGGAGGCTGTACAAGGTTCAGGTCCAGGATGCCCTGGCGGCCGAGCAGATCTTCACGACGCTCATGGGCGACCAGGTGGAACCGCGCCGGCAGTTCATCGAGACCCACGCCCTGGAAGTGAGCAACCTGGATATCTAGCGGGGATCGCCCCGCACGCGTGAAAGGAGCGGGCCGACCGTGCCCGACCAGAACGACAGCATCGCCCAGCAGCGCATCGGTGAGGTGCACCCGACGGACATCCACGAGGAGATGCGGCGGTCATACCTCGACTACGCGATGAGCGTCATCATCGGCCGGGCGCTGCCGGACGTGCGCGACGGCCTGAAGCCGGTGCACCGGCGCGTGCTGTACGCCATGCATGAGATGGGGCTCCACTTCAACCGGCCGCATCGCAAGGCGGCCCGCGTGGTGGGCGACGTCCTGGGGAAATACCACCCCCACGGGGACACGGCCGTGTACGACACCATCGTGCGGCTGGTGCAGGACTTTTCCATGCGGTATCCCCTGATCGACGGCCAGGGGAACTTCGGCTCTGTGGACGGGGACGCGCCCGCGGCCATGCGGTACACCGAGGTCCGGCTGTCCCGTGTGGCGCAGGAGATGCTGCGGGACATCGAGAAAGAGACCGTGGACTTCGTCCCCAACTACGACGAGTCCACGCAGGAGCCGGCGCTCCTCCCGACCGTCCTGCCGAACCTCCTCGTGAACGGGTCCTCGGGCATTGCCGTGGGGATGGCCACCAACATCCCCCCCCACAACCTGGGTGAGGTGGTGGACGCGATCATCCTGCAGCTGGAGAACCCGGACGTCACCCTGGAGCAGTTGATGCAGGCCGTGCCCGGGCCCGACTTCCCCACCGCCGGCTACATCCACGGCCGTCAGGGCATCCTGGATGCCTACCGCACAGGCCGCGGCCTCATCCAGATGCGGGCCAAGGCGGTGGTGGAGAAGACGCGGGGCGGCCGCGAGAACATCATCGTCACCGAACTGCCCTACCAGGTGAACAAGGCCAAGCTGGTGGAGCGCATTGCCGAGCTGATCCGCGAGAAGAAGATCGACGGGGTGGCGGACCTCCGGGACGAGTCGGACCGAGAGGGGATGCGCATCGTTCTCGAGTTGAAGAAGGACGAGCCGACCCCGCCCATCCTGAACTCGCTCTACAAGCACACGGCCATGCAGTCCACCTTCGGCGTGATCATGCTGGCCTTGGTGGACAACCAGCCCAAGGTCCTCACCCTCACGGAGACGATCGGGCACTTCATCGAGCATCGGAAGATGGTGGTCATCCGGCGCACGCGGTACGACCTCCGCAAGGCGGAGGAGCGGGCCCACATCCTGGAGGGCTACCGGATCGCCCTGGACCACTTGGACGCGGTGATCCAGCTCATCCGGCGGTCTCGGTCCGTGGACGAGGCCCGGACCGGCCTTATGGGGCAGTTCGGCATGAGCGAGACCCAGGCCCAGGCGGTCCTGGACCTGCGCCTCCAGCGCCTGACCCAACTGGAGCGACAGAAGATCCAGGACGAGTACCAGGAGACGATCCAGCTCATCGCCAAGCTCCAGGCCATCCTGGGGAACGAGGCCTTGGTGCGAGAGATCATCCGCGAGGAGCTGACGGCGCTGAAGACACAGTACGGCGACCCGCGCCGGACTGAGATCCTGGAGGAGACGGCCGAGATCTCCTTCGAGGACATGGTGGCCGACGAGGAGATGGTGGTGACCGTCTCCCACGGCGGCTACATCAAGCGCAGCCCCCTCACGGTGTACCGGGCGCAGCGGCGCGGGGGCAAGGGCATGACCGGGATGGCGACCAAGGAAGAGGATTATGTGGAGTACCTCTTCGTGGCCACCACCCACAGCTACATCTTGCTGTTCACGAACCTCGGGCGGGTGCACTGGCTGAAAGTCCACGAGGTGTCGCAGTTGGGCCGGGCCGCCAAGGGCAAGGCGCTGGTGAACTTCCTGCAAGTGCAGCCGGGCGAGACGGTCACTGCCATGATCCCGATCCGCCAGTTCGAGGTGGACAAGCACCTCTTGATGGCGACGCGCCTTGGCGTGGTCAAGAAGACGGAGCTCTCCGCCTACGCCAACCCCCGTGCGGGAGGGATCATCGGCCTCACCCTGGACGAGGGGGATGAGCTGATCGCCGTGCGCCTCACCGGCGGGCGGGACGAGGTCTTCCTGGCGACGCGACAAGGGATGGCCATCCGATTCGAGGAGGGGGAGGTGCGGACCATCGGCCGGACGGGGCGCGGCGTGATCGGCATCGATCTCGAGGAGGGGGACGAGGTCGTGGCGGCGGAAGTGGTCCGGCCCGGCACCGCCATCCTCACGGTGAACGAGCGGGGCTACGGCAAGCGCACTGAGCTGGAGGAGTACCGCCTCCAGGGGCGCGGCGGCAAGGGCATCATCAACGTGCGGGTGATGGAGAAGAACGGCCCCGTGGTCGGCGCCCTCCAGGTGCAGGAGCAGGACCAGGTGATGATGATCTCCCAGGAGGGGAAGGTGAACCGGATGCCCGTCCGCGAGATCAGCGTCATCGGCCGGGCGACCCAGGGGGTCCGCCTCCAGGGGCTGGAGCCCAACGACCGCGTCGCGGCCGTCACCAGCCTGGTGGCCGAGGAGACGGAAGGCGAGGCCGGCGGCGAGGGCCCGGAGGGGGGCGGGGCCGACGCGTAAGGCGAAGCGAGGTCGAAGGTGCTGGACGCCAAGTTTGTGCGCGACAACTTCGAGGCGGTGCATGCGGCCCTGCGCAGCCGCGGGCTGGCCGTCGACCTGCAGGACTTCCTGGCGGCCGACGGTGCGCGCCGGCGGCTGCTCACCGACGTCGAGCAGCTCAAGCACCGCCGCAACACGCTCTCGGAAGAGGTGGGTCGGCGAAAGCGGCAGGGTGAGGATGCCATCGCACTCCTCGGCGAGACGAAAGAGCTGGGCGATCGGATCAAGAGGTTGGACGAGGAGGTGCGGGCCTGCGAGGAGCGGATCGGGGCCGCCCTCCTGACCGTACCCAATCTGCCCCACGAGTCGGTTCCGGTCGGGCGGGACAGCAGCGACAACGTCGAGATCCGGCGGTGGGGGGAGCCTCGACGGTTCGACTTTGCGCCCAAGCCCCACTGGGAGATCGGCGAGACGCTGGGCCTGCTGGACTTCGAGCGCGCCGCGCGGATGGCCCAGGCCCGCTTCGCCGTCCTGACCGGGCTGGGCGCCCGGCTCGAGCGCGCCCTCATCAACTTCATGCTGGACCTGCACACCAGGGAGCACGGGTACACCGAGGTGTTCCCGCCGCTCCTGGTGAATGCGGCGGCCATGACCGGAACGGGCCAGCTCCCCAAGTTCGCCGAGGAGTCCTTCAAGACCAAGGACGAGTCCCTCTACCTGATTCCGACGGCGGAGGTCCCGGTCACGAACCTCCACCGCGAGGAGGTCCTGTCGCCCGGGACCCTGCCGCTTTCCTACGTGGCGTTCACGCCCTGCTTTCGGCGCGAGGCGGGCTCCTACGGCAAGGATACCCGGGGCCTCATTCGGCAGCATCAGTTCAACAAGGTGGAACTGGTGAAATTCACCGAAGCCGGCCGATCCTACGAGGCGTTGGAGCAGATGACCCGAGATGCCGAAGCAGTGCTGCAGCGCCTCGGCCTCCCGCACCGGGTCGTGACCCTCTGCACCGGAGACCTAGGCTTTGCCGCGGCCAAGACGTACGACATCGAGGTCTGGCTGCCCAGCCAGTCCACATACCGGGAAATCTCGTCCGTCAGCAACTGCGAGGCCTTCCAAGCTCGGCGGGCCAGTATCCGGTATCGGCCTGCCCCCAAGGCGCCCGTGGAGTACGCGCACACGCTCAATGGATCGGGGGTGGCCGTCGGGCGGACTTGGCTCGCCATCCTGGAGAACTATCAGGAAGCGGACGGGACCATCCGCATCCCAGAGGCGCTCCGGCCGTACATGGACGGGCTGGAGTGGATCGGCAGGCCCTAGGCAACCCCAACCACGTTTCCGCTTCCCTTTGTCCGCAGGGTTTTCTATTATGTGGGTCTCGCCGGTGAGCCGAGAGGGCACGATCGCGCGCAAGCACGGGAGGGATGGCCGGACGCCCGAAGGATTTTCGCTGCCCGACATCGCTGTCGCCGTCGGCGAGTAAGGATACGGAGGGGTGGCCGAGTGGTTGAAGGCGTCCCGCTTGAAACGGGAAGACCGAAAGGTCCGTGGGTTCGAATCCTACCCCCTCCGCCACATGTGCACGGCCTGACCGCTTGACATCTGGCAATTCGGTATATCGACCGCGTCACGGAGAGGTGGCCGAGCGGCCGAAGGCAACCGCCTGCTAAGCGGTTGGTCGGGTAAAACTGGCCCCCGGGTTCGAATCCCGGCCTCTCCGCCAATGTGCGCTGGCCCACCGAGCGGCCGGCCGAAGATGCCGCGTCCGGCGCGTCCCTGCAAGAGTCGCCCGCGCCCTTCATTCATGGGATGGCGGGACGAGGTGATCGCAGTGCCATGACGGAATCGAGTCCGACGACACGAAGGCTGATCCTGTTTGGTGTGGCGGTTGCGGTCCCCCTGGCGGCGGTGGCCATCTACTTTGCCGCCTTCGACCAACCGCCCCCGCCGGTGCAGCCGCCTGCGCCTCAAGCCGCGCCTGGAGGGGCAGCCGGCACGGACCAGCCATCGCTCCCACCGGATCATCCCCCCATCGGCGCGCGGGCGGGAAGCGCCCAGGCGGGCGCCGGCTCGTCCGCCCCGGCCGGGCACCCCCAGGTGGGAGGGAGCGGTCGATCCATCCGCGTTCCGGACGAGGTCAAGGGGAAATGGCAGGCCGTCAAGCTGCGGGTGGAGGAAAAGAGCGGCGGCAAGCCCCCCCAGGTCTTCACGGTGAAGCTCGGGGGGCAGATGGACATCCCCGGCAGCAAGCTGCAAGTTCGCGTTGGCGAGTTCCTGCCGGCTCTCCAGGTGAGCGGCAATGAGATCACGTCGGCGTCCAACAATCCAACCAATCCGGCCGTCATGGTCACGGTGTCGGAGGGCGGGAAGGAAACCTTCAAGGGTTGGTTGTTCAGCAAGTTCCCGGAGATGCAGCCGTTCGAACATCCGACCTACCGAATCACTCTGGTGGACGGCGTCCCCGCGAGCTAGCTCACCGGGTATGTTCAAACGGTAAACTGACAACCGGTCAATCCGAGTCCTGAGGCTGTCCGGTTGTCCGTTGTCAGTTTTACATGGTTTCGTTCAGCGGAGAGGTACCGAAGCGGTCGTAACGGGCCCGCCTCGAAAGCGGGTTGGGGGGCAACTCCCACGTGGGTTCGAATCCCACCCTCTCCGCCACGCTTTTGTCTCGCTCCGCGGGGACGCGCGTGACGAGGTGCCGTCCCCGAAGGGGAGCATCTGGCTCAAGCCGGTGAATCGCCGAACCGACGCAGGGACTGATGGACTCCGGGTGTGCGGAGAGGTGTCCGAGTGGCTGAAGGAGCACGCCTGGAGAGCGTGTGTGGGGGAAACTCCACCCCGGGTTCGAATCCCGGCCTCTCCGCCAGCCTCCCCCGGAGCGTCGCCGCCGTCCTGGGACGGCCGGCCCTCGGCGTCGTGCGATCGGATGTTCGAGTGGGCGCCGGGTGGTTCACGTCGTGGTGATGATCGGGTCTCGCGCAGGGTAGCCCCGTGAACCCCGCCAGGTCCGGAAGGAAGCAACGGTAAGCGGCGAGCGGCCCGTGCCGCAAGGTCACCCGGTCGGAGCGGCGTGAGCCGTCCGGCGCTCGCACCCTGTCACCCGTGGGATCGGACGAAGGGGCGGGACCCCCGACGCGAAGCCCCGAGCCCGGGCGTCAGTGGCCAGAGGAGCTATGTCTTCCTACGAGGTGATTGCTCGTCGCTGGCGACCGCGGACCTTCGATGAGGTGGTGGGCCAGCGGAATGTCACCGAGACCCTTAGGAACGCGATCGCGACGAATCGCGTGGCGCACGCCTTCCTCTTCGCCGGGCCGCGAGGCGTGGGCAAGACGACCACCGCCCGCATCCTGGCCAAGGCCCTCAACTGCGACCGGGGGCCCACCCCCGCACCGTGCGGGACGTGCGGGGCCTGTGAGGAGATCGCCGCCGGCCGCTCGGTGGACTGCCTCGAGGTCGACGCGGCCTCCAACACCCAGGTGGAGAAGACTCGCGACCTCCTGGAGACGGTGCAGTATGTGCCCACGCGGGGACGGCACAAGGTCTACATCATCGACGAAGCCCACATGCTCTCCTCCAGCTCTTTCAATGCCCTGCTGAAGACGCTGGAAGAGCCGCCGCCGCGTGTGGTCTTCATCCTGGCGACCACCGAACCCCATCGGATCCCGGCGACGATCCACTCCCGCTGCCAGCGCCACGACTTCCGCCTCCTCGGCGCCCGGGAGATCGTCGGGCGGTTGCGCGAGATCGTGGAGGCAGAGAAGGTAACGGCCGAGGACGAGGTCCTGGTCCTCCTGGCCCAAGCGGCGAGCGGGAGCCTGCGGGACGCGCAGAGCCTGCTGGACCAGGCCATCGCCAGCCTGGGGAATCGACTGGAGGCCGAGCGCGTCGCCGACCTCTTGGGCCTGGTGAAGGCCGACGTCCTGGCCGAGGCGGCCGAGGCGATTCTGGCGCGGGATGCCGCGCGGGCGCTCGGGCTGGTGGATCGGCTGGCGACGCACGGCCAAGACCTCCGGCAGTTTGCGCTGGAACTCACGGCCCACCTGCGGGATCTCCTGATCTTGAAGGTGTGTCCCGAGCCGGGCGCACTCCTGGAGGGCGTGCGGGTGAGCGTGGAGGCGGCCCGCCGGCAGGCAGAGCGAGCCGCGGTGCCGGAACTGGAGCTGATGATCAGAACGCTCCAGCAGGTCGAGGGGGAGATGCGGCGGGCCCCTCAGCCGCGCTTTCTCCTCGAGATGGCGCTGATCCGCCTGACAGAGATCCGACGCCTGCAGGGGCTCCCCGAGATCCTGGGCCGGCTCGTCGCCCTGGAGGGCCGGTTGCCCGGCGGCTTGCCGACGCCGGCGGCGACGGGAGAGCTTTCGCTGTTCGAGAGCCGTCCGGCGGCCGCTGAGCGTCCCGCCCGGCCCGCGCAGGGCCGGGAGATCTCGCCCCCACCCTCAGCCGCTCGGACCTCCCAAGAGCCTGCGACACCAAGCGCTGCCACGGACGTCACGGTCGGCTGGGCCGCCGTGGTCGGGCGCCTGCGGGGGCGCAAGCGGCTGGCCTCGGTCCTGACCGAGGTGGAGCCCATAGCCCTCACCGGCGACACGCTGACGCTCGAAGTGAAGAACGGCAACGCATTCGTCCGGGACACACTGGAGGATCCCGACACCCGGAGGCTGATCGCCGACGCGGCCGCCGAGGCCTTCGGCCGCCGGTTGCGGATCGAGTATCGCTTCGCGACGCCCCCGCCCCCACGTCTGGAGCCGGTGGAGACCCGCCGGGTCCCCGCGTCGACGCCGCGCAGCCGGGACCATCCGCTGGTGCGCGAGGCCCTGGGCCTCTTCGGCGGTGCCATCGTGCGCGAAGTGGCTTCGTAAGGAGGAGGCATGCCGGGGCTCGGCGATATCATGAAGCAGGCCCAGAAAATGCGGGCCGAGATGGAGCGCATCCAGGCCGAGGCGGCGCATAAGACCGTGGAGGGAAGCGCCGGCGGAGGCATGGTGACCGTGGTGGCCAACGGGAAGGGAGAGGTCCTGTCGGTGAAGATCGATCCCGAGGTCGCCCGGGGCGAGGACCTCGAGATGCTCCAGGATCTGGTGACGGCCGCGGCCAACGACGCCCTGCGGAAGGCGCGGGAGCTGTTGACCCAGGAGGTCTCCCGCCTGGCCGGGGGGTTGGGTCTCCCCCCCGGGCTTCTGTAGGGACCGAGGAGGCGGCGCGTCCATGTCAGCCACGCCCGCCGCGCTGGCGGCGTTGATCGAAGAGCTCGTACGCTTGCCCGGCATCGGCCCGAAGACGGCCCAGCGCCTGGCCTTCCACCTGCTGAAGGTGCCGCGCGAGCAGGCCGCGGCCCTGGCAGAGGCCGTCGTGGCCCTCAAGGACCGAACGCGGCTGTGCGCCCGGTGCTACAACATCGCCGAGGAGGAGCTGTGCGGGGTGTGCCAGGACCCCCGCCGCGACGGCCAGCTCCTCTGCGTAGTGGAAGAGGTCAACGACCTCCTGGCCGTCGAGAAGTCGCGCGAGTATCGCGGCTTGTACCACGTGCTGGGCGGGTCGCTGTCGCCGCTGGAGGGCCGAGGGCCGGATCAGATTCGCGGGAAAGAGCTGGTGGCGCGCCTCGAGGCCGGCGGGGTGCGGGAGGTCATCCTGGCCACCAACCCCAACGTCGAGGGCGAGGCCACGGCCCTCTACCTTCTGCGGCTGTTGAAACCGTTCCCGGTGAAGGTGACCCGCATCGCCCGGGGGCTGCCCATGGGCGGGGACCTCGAATACGCGGACGAAGTCACGCTGGCGCGGGCCCTGGAGGGGCGGCGTGAAATCTCGTAACGCCTGGAGCCGCTGCGGATGATCGGGACGGACCTGATGTTGTACGAGGAGGATGCGCGGCGGCTGGCGGCCATCCTCCAGCGGCTCTGCGAGGACTCCAAGAGCCGCGCGGTCTTCCTCATCGACAAGGCCGGGCAGCTCATCGCCTCGGCCGGCGAGACGGCCAGCGTTGATACCACCTCGTTGGCCTCCCTGACGGCCGGCAACATCGCCGCTACCGGCGGCCTGGCCCAGCTCTTGGGGGAGAAGGAGTTCAGCGTCCTCTTCCACGAGGGGGAGAAAGACCACCTGCACATCTCGGTGGTGGGCCAGCGCGGGATCCTGGTCGTCCTCTTCGATCGCCGTTCGTCCCTGGGACTGGTGCGCCTGCGGGTCAAGCGGGCCGCCGAGGACATCAGTCGGGTGTTTACCGAGATGGCCGAGCGCACCCAGCAGGAGGCGGGCCAGGGCCGGGCGGCATTCCAGGCGCAGTTCGCGCAGATCACCGACGAGGACATCGACAACCTGTTCAAGGGCTGAGGCGACGGCGTGTCCTTCATCAACTATGCGGCGCGGGAGATCAACTGCAAGCTGGTCTACTACGGGCCGGGGCTCTGCGGGAAGACGACGAACTTGCAGTTCATCTACTCCAGGGTGGAGCCCAGCACCAAGGGCAAGCTGATCTCTTTGGCGACGGAGACGGAGCGGACCCTGTTCTTCGACTTCCTGCCGCTGCAGCTGGGCGCCATCCGCGGCTTCAAGACGCACTTTCACCTGTACACCGTGCCGGGGCAGGTCTTCTACGACGCCAGCCGAAAGCTGATTCTCCGCGGGGCGGATGGCGTGATCTTCGTGGCCGACTCCCAGGTCGAGCGGATGGAGTCGAACATCGAGAGCCTGGAGAATCTGGAGGCCAATCTTGCCGAGCAGAACCTGTCGCTGGAGACGCTGCCCTTCGTTCTGCAGTACAACAAGCGGGACCTGCCGAACGTCGTGCCGATCGAGGACCTCCAGGTCGCGCTGAACCCCCGCAAAGCCCCCTGGTTCGAGGCCTGTGCCCGCACGGGGACCGGCGTCTTCGAGACGCTGAAAGGCGCGGCCAAGCTGGTCCTGAACGAGCTGAAGAAGAAGACCTGATTCGCAAGCGGCTTGCGACGGGAGCGCCCGGCTGGTATATTACGCCCTGCCACAGGCGAGCAGATTCCCCGGTAGCTCAATGGTGGAGCGAGCGGCTGTTAACCGCTAGGCTGCAGGTTCGAGCCCTGCCCGGGGAGCCATACTTTAGCTAGTATCGACTGGATCTTAGCAGGATCCTCGCGTAAGACGTAATACGGTTTTTAACGCTCACATACGATGAAATCTGACACTCGAACTAGCACCAGAACTGACACCGGAGAATCCCGCCGGGACAGGGAAGCATCGTCGCACCGACGGGGGCCTGGAGAGCGTGCGCCCGTGCGTGACCGCTCAGATGAGCCAATCCGGATTCGTTCGGCGGCCCCGAGGCGTCGGATAGTGGGTAAGCTCGAACCCGTTCCTCTCGGAGGGTCTAACCCCCGGCGGACGGAGTTTCTTTACGCTCGATCCCTTGTTCATGCAATCAACGAGCGTCTGAATGACTCCGAGTGTCGTCAAGCCCGGGACATCCTGAAGACCTACTTGCACCCGGAGCAGGGATTGAAGAGAGCCCTGGACCCCCTCAACCGGTGGCTAGACCAGGAGTCAGTGAAACTCCCCCTTCTGGCCCCTACAGGCCGAAAGTCTGCCCGCGCTGGAAAAGCGGCTGATGAGGCTCCGGCCTTTTGGGACAAGCAGCAGACCCCACGGATACCCCTGCTGTTGTGGACGGTGTTCCAGTCTCCCGTGCTGAGACGAATCAAGAAATGTGTTTCAGACCCCTGCCCAAACTTCTTCGTGGATGAGGGGAAGGCACTCAGAGCGTTGTACTGCAGCACCAAGTGCGCATCACGCGCAGGGATGCGCAGCTTCCGTGCGCGGCTGATCTCCCCCAATCGCCATTAGCTCCCCAAGCCTCGCCTTCCGTGGCTGCTCCATCTCCAGACTGAATCGCGAGTCACTCGGAAGCACAGTTCTCTCTTGTCAGAATTCTAGGAAGGCTGTGTTGGCAGGATGGCCATACATTTTTCCACCTGTTATGACCTCCCTTGGTTTCGGAGTAGCAAACGGGAAAACACACATGTGCTGCAGAAACCGCTTGAGGGTCTCGACGACGGTCATGCGGCCAGGCTTCCGGCTGCGATTGTCGCGGCAGCAGCCGATCGTCTCATCGTATTCGCCGATGATCGGCCCCAGCCGGCTGAGGCTGAGGGCGATGTGAAACGTACGGTACCAGGTGATCGGTGCCGGTTGGCTGCCTCCAGCGGGCCGATTACGTCTGTCTGTTCTTGGTGCGCCGCCGCGGCATCTTCGCGGACGTCTGGCTCAGCCGGACCTTGCGGCACGCCCTCCAGTTCGACACCCTCCTGGACCACCTCGTGCCCGCTAGACGAGAAGCCGTCCCCTGGGCCACGATGGCGGCGATCCTTGCCCGCCTCTGCGAGCCGGCGAGCAAGCTCCACCTCGCCGAGACTTGGTATCGCCAGACTGCCCTGGAGGACCTCTTCGGCGTCCCCGCGGCGCTGGCGAACGACGACCGGTGCCATCGGGCCCTCGATCATCTCCTGCCGCACAAGGCCGCGCTCGAGCAGCACCTGGTCACCCGGCTGGGCGAACTCTTCACCCTGGACTACGACCTCCTCCTCTACGACGTGACGAGCACCTACTTCGAGGGCTAGGCCAATTCCAACCCCCTGGCGCAACGAGGCTACAGCCGGGATCAGCGACCCGACTGCACGCAGGTGTGCCTCGCGCTGGTCGTGACCCGCGACGGCATGTCCCTCGGCTACGAGGTCTTCCCGGGCAACCGCAACGACGTCACCACCGTCGAGGAGATCGTCTCCGCGATGGAGGCCCGCTTCGGGATGGCCCAGCGCATCTGGGTGATGGATCGGGGGATGGTGAGCGCGGAGACCCTCACCTGGCTCCTGGAGACGGGGGGCGCTACCTCGTCGGCACCCCGAAGAGCGAGCTCCGCAAGTGGGCCCGGGCCATCACGGACGCCCGGGACTGGGCCAGCGTGCGGGAGGGCATCGAGGCCAAGACCTGTGCGAGCCCGGACGGGACGGAGACCTTCGTTTTGGTCCGGTCGCTCGAGTGCCGTGAGAAGGATCAGGTTATCCATGGCGGTTTCGTTTAGCTGCTCGACGCAGGCCCGCTGCGGATCGCCACACGTTTCGTCCGGCCGCGCCGCCTTACGGACCGCCGCCACTTGAAGCGGCAGCTCGAGCATCTCCACGGACCGATCGGGTCCACGCCCACATCCCGGCGTACGTCCTGTGGAAGACCCTCGTGCGGCGGCAGAACCGCGGGGGCTAGGCCAGAGTGTGCGTTTCCTCCTCGAAGAATTCCACCGCAACCAAAGCGCCGACATCGTGTTTCTCCTCAACCGCCGACGGTCGGGATCGCGGCCTCCGCTATGTAGTACGACCTGATCCGGCCCAGGCGGCGCTCCTGATCGGCTTGGCCTGACGCTTTCCCGCAGCTCCCACCCGATCTCGCCGAGGTAGCTGCCATTCGAGCCGCACATGAAACGGGGCTTGACAGTTATGCGTAAACAGTGTATAAAGACACACGGAAAGATCCGGATAACTCGTAGCGGAATAAAGGAGGAGAACGAGGCCATGGATCTAGTGTTAACGCCCAGAGAGGCAGCGGCGGCCCTGAAGGTCTCCGAAAGAACTCGACTTTCCACGTCTGGCCGGCGAGGCGGCCGCTAGCAGCTTGCCGCGCCGCCCTGCTCGCTACCCTCCTCCCCGATCCCGGTGACCCGGTGAAGCGCGCCGAACTGCTGAAGGCCATCGGGGGCGAGGTGAAGGTCGAGCGAGAGGAATCCACGGACGACGATGGCAACCTCGTCGTGGAAGAAAAACCGACGGTGACGGGTGGAGTCCTGGGATGGAACGTGGAAGACGGTGAGGTCATGGAGGGCCTCCGCCACGCGATCCTCGATGCGCAAGGCGGGAAGCCCCCGCAAGTTTTCGACCCGTTTGCCGGCGGCGGAGCAATTCCGCTGGAAGCAATGTGGTTGGGGTGCCATGCCTACGCCTCGGACCTCAATCCTGTGGCCTGGCTGCTCCTCAAGGGAACGCTAGAATATCCGCAGAAGTATGCCGGGAAGAAATGGCCGCTGCCGGACTTCGTGAAGGAGTGGTCGGATTTCATGGAGGATTTCCACACCGGCGGCAAGAAGCGCCGTGCGCCGAAGGCTCACTTTGCCGACGCCGTTCAGCGCGCGCTGCCCACCATGCTCGATGGGGATCTACGGTGGCATGTGCGGGCCTGGGGCCGCTGGATTCTGGACCGGGCACAGGCCGAACTGGCGCGGTACTATCCCATCGTAAATGGCGAGCCGACTGTTGCGTACCTCTGGGCGCGAACGGTTCGGGACATCCAGACCGAAGGTTGCATTCCGATCCTCAAGACCTTCATGCTCTGCCGCAAGAAGGACAAGCGAATCGCGCTGCTGCCTGTGCCGGACACGGCGAAGAAGGCCATCAAATTCAAGCTATTGACCGAAGAGCAGCTTTCCACGGCGGAGCGGCGCGCCCGCGTGATCGAGGATCATCCGTTTCTAAGAACCTGGGGCATTACCGCGGACACGTTGGAGGACTTCCTCAAGAAGGGCACGAAAAGCGATGCCGGCGTGTGGAGTCCCTTCGAGAAGGGTCGGCCCGATCTCCTGGCACTGACGATGCCAGAAATCCGTGAGCAGGGGCGTCGTGGACTCATGGGCCTCCGGATGACGGCGGTTTGCGTTGAGGCTTCATTACCTGGTAAGAAGAAGAGCGAGAAACGATACCGTCTCCCGACTGAGGAAGAACTGCGTCTCGCCGATGTCCAAGAGGAAGAAATCGAGGAAGTGTTCTCAAGCATTCCTTGCGGCATCATCAATGAACCACTCCCGCCGCAGGGGTCGCTAGGGTTCCGGGTGCAACTGTACGGATTCGTGAACTGGCGCCAGATGTTCACGCCGCGCCAACTTCTGGCGGCAGGTGTACTCATTAAGCACACACGGAACGCCATCGCCCGCCTTAGAGAGACGGAACCAGAGAATGCCGAGGCCATTGCCGTTTACCTGGCCACCGTCTTCGGGAAGACTGTTGACTACATGAGCACCGGATGTAGGTGGCGCGACGATCATCAGAAGGTGGTCGGAACGATCGCAGGCTACAAATTGCCCATGGTTTGGGACTTCGCTGAGGCGAATCCGATTACCGACAGAGACCGGCTTTACACGGCAGCCATCCGGGCAGTGAGCGATGCGGTCGGTGCTTTCATGCGGGTCTGCGCCAAGGCGCCGGATGCGCCTGTGGTCCAGTGCGTGAGCAGTCTGGCGACCGAGCTTGCCGGGCAGGACCTCTGCTTTACCGATCCACCCTACTACGACGCGATCCCGTATTCTGATCTGATGAACTTCTTCCGCATCTGGCAGAAGCGGATCATCGCCGATTTCAATTCCGAATTCCGCGAGGTCTTCGAGCGGCCTTCGCCCACTTGGGATGCCAGCAAGGGCGACGGCGAACTAATTGACGACGACTCTCGGCACGGCGGCAACGCGGAGCAGTCGCGCAAGACCTACGAAGAGGGCATGACCAAGGCGTTCGCCCGGAGTCTCGCGGCACTCAAGGATGACGGCCGGATGGTCGTGGTCTTTGCCAACAAGGAAGTGGATGCCTGGGAAAGCCTCATTGAGGCGCTGATCCGGTCCGGTGCGATGGTCACGGCCAGTTGGCCGATTCAAACGGAGATGGTCAACAAAGTCACACAGAGACGAGCGAACCTTTCGACCTCGGTCTGGATCGTCTGTCGCAAGCGCGATCCGCAGGCCCCTCCCGGATGGGAAGACCCAGTACTCCAGGGTATGCGATCAATCCTGCTAAATCCTCGGGAAGAACTCGGGGATAAGAGCATCCTGCAGTATTTCTTTAACCTCAATGTCCGCGGAGCCGACTTCCTCTGGGCTGCACTCGGACCGGCCCTGGCGGTCTACAGCGCGCATCCATATGTGAAAAGAACAGGCGGTGGCTATCTGGACGTGAAAGGCTTCCTGGATGAAGTGCGGAAGCTGGTCCTCCAGTTTGCCCTGGGCTCCCTCAAGGGGTTCGATGATTTGCAGGGGCAGACGGACGGCGCAACGGTGGTTGTGGACCCGGTGACGCAGTACTACCTGCTGCACCGGGAGGCGTTCGGGTTTGAACCCGTGCTGGCTGGTGTGTGTATCCTCTACGCCAACGCATGCGGCAAGACCGACCGCGAACTGCAGATGGTCTGGAATATCATCGAGCAAGGGGGCAAGAAGAAGGGTCGGCGGCGGGCGGAAGAGGAGGAGGAAGAGGGGGACGAAGAGACGGGCGAAATCCTGAACGCTAAAGCCAAGGCCGACAAATACAGGTTACTGCGGTGGGATGAGCGCGTGCGCGATGAGAGCCTGGGCGAGAGCCGGCCGAATCAGCCCGCACCGTTGATCGACAAGTTACACCGGCTGATGTACCTGCTGAAGCAGAACCGGGCCAGCGACGTCCAGACGGCATACGATACTTGGGGTCTGGCTGGCGATCCGGCGTTTCCGCGACTGCTCCAAGCTGTCCGCGAGCTGGCCGTGCACGACCATCAGGTTGAAGAACAGCGCCTGGTCGAATCCCTCGCCAGCCAACTCAAGATGTACCGCCGCGTGGTCGTTGAGGAAGGCGTGGTGAAAGAAACAATGCTCTTTGATTACGCTACGGGCGCAGAAGAGGGGAGATCATGAGCAAGGCAGCGGTGATCCAACCTTGGAAGAAGGTTTGCTTCCTACGAAAAGAGATCCGCGAGCGGGTATTGAAGCTGGAAGACTTCGCCGTTGATCTTTTCCTGATCGTCCACCGGTCGGGTGACGATGGGGGACCGTTCTACTGCGACCCTGATCAGTTCTTCGCGACGACCTACGCCACAGAAAACCTCCGGAAGTACTGCGCCGGGATCCTGGCCCGACTAGCGGGCCGGCACGATGGCGTGAGCATCGTCAACATCGCCCAGACCTTCGGCGGCGGTAAGACGCATGCGTTGGCGACGATGTACTACCTGTGCAGTCTGGGACCCAAGCTTCCGAAACAGCATCCTGCGGTGGCGGAGATTCTGGCGGCGTCCAAGATGTCCGACCCCCCACCGGCTCGGATTGCGGCGGTGTCTTTTGACAAGGTGGACTGGAAAGCGGGGGGACTGGTGAAGTCGCCGTCCGGGGAAGCCCGGCATTTCCGTATGCCCTGGAACCTGATTGCGTGGCAACTGCTCGGGGAAAAGGGTGTAGATATCCTCAAGCGCGATGAGGATGAGCCGGACTACTACGAACCGCCGGCCCAATCCCTCTGGATGGAACTCCTGGCGGAGGTCGAGAAGGAAGGCGCCGGGGCGCTGATCCTCCTGGACGAGTTCCTGATGTGGGCGCATGCGGCGGCCTCGCCTGACCCGGACAGCGCCCGGCAGGACAAAGGACCGGTCTGGTATGATCGGTTGAAGAACTTCTTCCAGACCCTCTCACAGGCCGTGGCGGTCTCGAAGAAGTCCTCCCTGGTTGTTTCCCTCCTGGCCACAGACCCCGCCAAGCGGGATGAAGTTGGTACGGAGATCCTGGCCCGGTGCAACGCGGGGTTGAACCGGCAGGCCGATGTGCAGACGCCAGTGGACCGCGGCGATTTCGCGGAACTGCTCCGGCGGCGGATGTTCGACAAGTTCCCGAAGGGCGCGGCGGAGTGTGACAAGCATGTGACGGCATTCTGGCACCGGATGCAGGCCGTCGAGCCAGCTCGGGCGAAGATCCCCGACAGCAAGAAAGAGATGATGGACGCGTATCCGTTCCATCCCGATCTGGTCAACCGTCTCTTCGGGAAATGGGCAGACCTGCGGCAGTTCCAGCGCACCCGTGGGATCCTGCAGACCTTTTCAATGGCACTGCGCGAAGCCGAGGGGTGGGATGAATCGCCTTTGGTCAGCACGCAAGTGTTCCTCGCCCGGCCGGATGCCAGTGATGACATCAGTCCGGCGCTGGCGAAGTTGGCTAACGATGCCATGAATTCTGTGGAAGAGACCAGCAAGCCCAACTGGCCGGGGAACCTGCGGACCGAGATGCCGCGGGCCCTGATAGCGCAGAAGAACACGACACTCGCGGGGCGGGAGATCGAGGCCGCGTGTTCGGCAGGCTTTATCTTCTCGCAGCCCGTCGGGGAGCAGGCAGAATTGGGCGAATTGCGGTGGCTCATTGGTGTGACCTGCGACATCCCGGCCATGCTGAACACCGGCTTGCTCGAATGGTCCAAGACCTCCTGGTATCTCGCCGAGTGCGAAAGCACCGACCCTGCGAGCGGATTGCCGCGGTACTGGCGCATGGGGCCGAAGCCGAACCTGAACCAGGTGCACGATAGCTATAAGCGCAACGCGCTCAAAAACGCGCGAGGGAAGTTCGACAGCTTGGTGAAGGAATGCCGGCCGTTGCGGGATGGCTGCATGGAGGAAAACGTCTTTCCGCATCTGCTCCCCTCGGCACCGGAGAAGGTGAAAGACGATACCACGTTCCGACTTGTGGTCCTCGGGGCCGAGTATGCTGGGACGCCAGGAAGCGCGCCCAAGGCGAACGCGCTGGAGTTCCTACGGACCCATGCTTCGCCTTCGGACCAGCGGCAAAATCAAAACGTATTGCTGGTTGTTATCCCGAGCGCTGCGGGTCTGCTTCAGGCCGAGCAGGCCGTTGCCTCCTGGATGGCCTGGGGCGACATCAAGAAATCGGAATCATTCAAGGACTTGACGCCGGAACAGCAGGAAACGGTGAGGCGGCGCGAGCGCGAATCGCAAAAAGACGCCCTCACGTCCGTCAAGGACGCGTTTGAACTCGTGATCTACGTGGACACTGCGGGAAATGCCCAGCAGAAGAAGTTCACGATGGGGAGCGAGGCACTCTTCCCCACCCTCATGAGGGAAAAGGACCTCCGTATTTACCGCGAGAAGATCAACGCAGAAACGTTGCTGCCCGGCGGGCCATTCAGCAAATGGCCACCCAGCGATCCGAGCATCAAGGTCAAGGACCTGTACGGAGCCTTTGGGCGGTATCCAGACATGCCAAAGCTCGTCAATCGGCAGGTGGTGATCAACACGATCGAGGATGCGGTCCGGCGGGGCCTCGTGGCGCTGCGGTACATGCCGCCGGGCGGCGGCGAGGAGTGGTTCTGGCACTGCCCAATTGAGGGGGTAGTGGACTGGGCGGACTACTCGGAAGTGTGGCTGCCGGCGAAGGCCACGGTAAATAAGGTTCATCCGGCAGCGGTGGTACCGGCGGCGCTGGTCGGTCTCTATTCCAGCGATGACGGCCCGGTAAAACTCTCCGCGGTGTGTGCATGGTTTGACGGCGCGCACGCGTTCGATGAAGTGGTGCAGCCGGGGTATCCAGCGGAGAAGAGGCCGATCCCGAAAGCCGACTACAAGCTGGTCCATCACGCCGTGGCCCAGGCGGTGGCACGGGGAGACCTCTGGCTCGTCTTCGGCAATGACAGCGTGCTCGGGGAGAAGCCAAGCGACCTGCAACTCGACCCCGATGCGAATCTGCTCCGTCCGCCAGCCCGATTGAGAGCGGTGGACTTACTCCCGGGTGCTTTGGCGGGAGCCTGGACCGGAACCCCGCAGAAGACGACGGTCGGCAAGCTCTACGCGGAACTCAAGGCGCTGCGGGGGCGGCCGTGGCCGACGCGGCAGTTCATTGACGTTCTCAATGAGGCGGTGAACCAAGGGATCCTTGTGCGGGTAACCAGCGGGCCGGAATTTACTTCCGTGAACGCCGACGTAGACCGCGCGTTAGGGCTGTCGGCTCCTGGCAGTGGCAGTCCGCCGCCGCCGAAGCCCACCGGTGTGCACGAGACGACGGAAGTAGCAATGGATCTCGCGCAACTTCAGGATTTCGTGGATGAGAGCGCGCCCGCCCTGACCAAACTACTTGCCGGCGCAGCCCCAGAATTTGCAGTAAAGATCAAGCTCAAGGGGAAGGCCCCAACAGACCTGGCCAAGGCCAACGAAGTCTTGAAGAAGGTGAATCCTGACTGGCAATTCTGACCATGCGGATACTTCTTGGCGTATGGGAACCGGGCAGAATTGGTTTCAGGAGAAGGAGGGGGAGACCAAGAGTTTTTCCCGAGCTGCCCATCAGGTCCTCATCAAGACACAGAGCTTGCTCATCCTGTTGCCGGATTGGGGGGAGAGCACATGGCAATCAAATTCACGCTACCGGATAAGAAGGCCGTCGTCTTCTGGCCCATCGGGACTGGCGACTCTACTACTCTGGTCCTGAAACCTGGAGAAATTCTGGCGCAAATTGATCTGCGCCACCTTGAGAAATCAGATGAGAAGGAAAATCCCGAGTGGCCGATTATCGACTACTTGGTCAAGGTGCTGCCCAAGAAAAACAGCAAGCCATATTTGGCACTTTTCATCCTGACACATCCAGATAGGGACCATATCCAAGGTTTTGCTGAACTCGTGAAGAAGGTCCATATTGGAGAGATCTGGCACACACCGAAAGTTTTCCGCGACCAGTCCGATCAGGAGGCGCTCTGCGATGATGCGAAGGTCTTCCGGAAGGAAGCGAACCGCAGACTTGAAGCAGCACTTGATGACCCAAACAACGTGAAATCCGGCGACAGACTGCGGGTCATCGGCCATGATGAGATTCTGGGAGAGGACGACTACAAGGACCTACCGGAGAGTTGTAAGTCCCGGCCGGGAGAGATAGTCAGCGCCGTGGACGGAACGAATCTTTCTGGTCACTTTCACGTGTTCATTCACGCGCCTTTCAAGGACGATCAGGCCAAGGAGCGCAATAACACGAGCCTGTCACTCAATGTCGTGATCTGGGAGGGAGAGAAGTACGCACAGTTCTTTTTTTTCGGCGACCGAGAGTATCCAACCATCAAGCGCATCTTCGAGACGACCGAGAAAAACAAAGACCACCTTGGTTATCTCTGCTGGGACGTGATGCTGTGCTCGCACCACTGCTCCAAGGCCGTGATGTACTGGCAGGACGAGAATGATGAGGAGGAGGTCTTCAAGAAAGACATGATGGACTACTTTGCGAAGTATGCCAGGAAGGATGTGGCATACATTATCTCGAGTTCATCCTGCGAGTTTGCCGACGGCGACGGTGACAACCCTCCACACAAGAAGGCGCGTAAGCGCTACGAGGAGATCGTCAAGCCTGGTGGCTTCATCTGCACGCACGAGTATCCTGACAGGAAGAATCCGGAACCAATCGTGTTCACCATTGATTCAGACGGATTTGGCTTTGACGACAAAAGGAAGAAAGGCCAGGGCCCGACCGGGCTCGCCGCAGCAATCGAAACAGCAAGGGGCAGCACCAAGCCCCCAACGACGCAAACCGGATTCGGCCCCGTATGATCACTTCCGGCCAGCAGCGCGCACTTCGAGAACTTGAGCGCCTGCACGCTGCCGACCCAGAGGGTTTCGAGCTCGTCGCTCCCCCGCAAGAAGTAAAGGGCGCGCTTCGGGCCCCGATTAGACTTCGCCTGGGCCCGATGGAGATGCGGGTGGGAGGACTCGATCTGCGGGAGCGCGAGGAGTTCATCCTCATCATCCCTCCCGATTTTCCGTTCGAGTACCCATCGCTCATAGTGACCCACCACCGGTTTGCGAGCTTTCCCCACGTGATCTGGTCCACTACCCTCTGCCTCTACCAGAGCACGATCGAGTGGAACCCGGCAGACGGTCTCTACGGATTCTTCGACCGACTGCGGCTCTGGCTCGGCAAGGCGGCGATCAACGACATGGATCCGGTTGATGGCCCCCTTGAGCCACCCCACCACGTCACCGACTTCTCGCAACGACCGTTTGTGGTGCGGGCAAATGCGCCAGCTCAGCCTGGGGAGCGGTGGTTCGGGTTGGCTGAGTTGGAAGCCTATCCTAATCGTGTTGAGCTCGTCGGGTGGAATGATTTGACACGAGAGTGGCTGTCTGGGCGACAGCCCGCCCTCGCCATCGTGCTCCCGGAGCCATTGCCTATGGAATTCCCCAAGAAAGGGCGGGAGTTCTTTCGGGAATTGTCCAAGCAGGGCATCGATCGTGATCGGGTTCTGAGGTATCTCGCACTGGCCTCGTTCTTCTCGGGAGAGGGAGAGCCGATCCATCTGGTGTTGGGCCTGCCGATGAGGCGCTCTCCGGACGGGTCCCCACGGCTGCACATTGCCGTCTGGACCACTGATGGAGCGATTGCCGGCGCCTTACGAGCTGCCCTTCCGGAGGATTCCGATCCCGCGACACTCCGCTCCTTGCGCCAGGACATCGCGGACCGTCTGCTCTCCATCTTTGAGGAGACCCAGATCACTTGGTGTCGGGTGCTGGAGGACCGAAGTGAAGCCGTGGTGCGACGCGATGCTGGCAGGCCAATGGCGTGGTTTACCGGGAAGAGAGTCCTCATCCTCGGCTGTGGCGCGTTGGGTTCCTGGGCAGCCGAGATGATTGCGCGCGCGAATCCTACCCTCGTCCACCTCTTGGACAACTCGATCGTCAAGCCGGGGCTTCTAGCCAGGCAAAACTACAGGCTTGAGGATATTGCCTCGAGAAAGGCAGAGGCACTGGCGAATAGGCTTCGCGCTATCGTTCCCAGCGTTTCCATCGACCATTTCAACCGCGAGGCTCACACCTTCCTCACGGAAGACGTGGGACGGCTCAGCGGCTATGACTTGATTGTCGATTGTACCGCCTCTGCGATCCTGCAGATGAAGCTCGAGAGGGATTGGAGGATCTTCGGTCGGCAGACTCCTGCAGCCATGTCCATGGTTATCGATGCGAAGGCCCAACGCTGCCTCGCTGTCATCGTCAACGCCCACTCGGAAGGAGGGTTGTGGGACGCCTACGTCCAACTGAGGTACAGGCTTTCTCGGGATGGAAGCCATGGCGATATGGTGGCGGCCTTCTACACGGACCGCGCAGCGAGTGAACTGTTCCAACCGGAACCTGGCTGCTCCGACCCCACTTTCTCCGGCTCTACCGCTGACGTGTCGGGGCTCGTCTCCACGGCGCTGAACATTGCGGTCACCCAGATCCGCACAACTGGCTCTCCTATCGGAATTGCATTCTCAAGCCATCACCCAGAAGGCCGTCCCGGGGCTTGCGATGTCCTGAGACTGTCAGCGCTTGATGAGATTGTCATTGATCAATATCGGGTCCGGATACGTGAAGGTGTCTATGGCGAGGCGCGGGCGTGGGCCCGCCAGAACAACCGAGTTCGATCACGGCAACATGAAACCGGAGGTCTCCTGTGGGGTCTGTGGGATGAAACAATTGGCGTTGTCTGGGTATTTGATGCTTCAGGGCCTCCGCCTGACAGCTCGCATGATCCGGGCCACTTTATCTGCGGGATCGAGGGTACCGTTGCCGAGCACAAACGGAGGCTCGAGCAAAGCCGGGGCACTGAAGGCTTCATTGGCTTCTGGCACACTCACCCCGACATGCCCTCTGAGCAGAGTCTTCGAGACATCGAAGGCATGACCGGGCTTGTGGCCCGCATTGGCCAGAATCAGCGGAATGCCCTCATGCTCATATTTGGGCGGGCGGGAGTCCGGCCGACCGCCGGCGTCTATGTTTATGAAAGCCGCTCGCTTGCCCATCCGATAGAAATGATTTCAGTCGGTGTGGGGCAAATCACACTAGGGAGGCGAGTAGTATGATCGGTCTTGCCCTTTCTGGCGGAGGGTCGCGGGCAATGGCGTTCCATCTGGGATGCTTGAGGGTGCTGTGCGACCTCGGAATCCTCGAAAGAATCGGTGTGCTATCCACGATCTCCGGCGGCTCGGTGATTGGCGCCTATTACGCCTATACCCCCGGAAAGTCATTCGACCACTTCGAGTCGCAGATTCGCGGCGTCCTGCGGAAGGGATTCCAGCGCAGAATCGCCTTGGAGCTGGCCAAGCCAAAGAATCTTCTCCCCTGCCTTGCGAGCTTCATCCTCGCTCAGCGCCAGGAGGCGGCGGCATGGCTGTGGAAGAGGGAACCCTCTCGCCGGAGGTATCCATCAAGGACAGATATTTTCCACCGCGTCCTCCAGCGGGACCTCTTTACCGGCCTCAGCTTGGACTCACCTCGCCGGAACGGTATCGAGATAATCATCGGTGCCTGTGACCTTCGCACAGGGTCCGCATTCAGGTTCGGCAATCACGTCTCGGGAAGTTGGAGGCTGGGGGAGACGATCACCGCAGAGATTGATGTTGCCTTCGCCGTGGCGGCTTCTGCCGCCTATCCCATTTTTCTTCCGGCCCTCGACCGGACATGGAGGTTCCGGAGGAAAGGCCAAGAGAGAGAACATCGGATTGTGTTGACTGACGGTGGGCTTTACGACAATCTCGGGGTTCAGGTGCTTGAGCCGGGACGTAACCCCGAGGTCAGTCTCCACACGTTTCCTTGTGAGTATCTGATTGTCTGCAATGCTGGGCACGGCCAGGACTCGGGCGAAGGCATACCAATGGGCTTCCTGACCCGGGTTACTCGATCGTTTGATGTTGTTCACCGCAGAGTGCAAGACGCGGCGATGCACCACTTACACCATCTCAAGGAATCAGGATTGATAAAGGGATTTGCGTTGCCCTACTTAGGCCAGCAGGACGACCGACTGCCGTGGAAGCCGAGCTGCCTTATCCCTCGGGAGGAAGTTTTCAAATACCCGACTGACTTCGCTCCAATGCACGATGAGTGGATAGATAGACTTTCCGGCCGTGGAGAACAGCTAACAAGGCTGCTTGTAACCCACTATCTCTCTGAGCTGCTCGATACTCCAATCCGACCCAGCGAAACGACGATTGAGAGGTAATTGGGACGGCGGTGCAAGGTTTGATAGGTAGTCCACCAGAGGGATCATTAAGGATCCCGGCGCGGCGCGGCTCATTGGCCTGCGCGTACTCGCGGCAAGGTTATGCTTTCAATCTGCACTTTCGGCAAGATTATGCTTTCTGGCTTATCTACTTGACTCAACCTACTACCACCCCTTGTATCTATCGATAGTTATACATAGCGTCATAAGTAATGCCGCATAATTATCTTGCCATGTTCATGCCTTTCCTGTCATGATAGCGACAAGGAGGGCATGACCATGCGCAAGTTGGCGATCGCCGATGCCGAGATCA
>Ga0181527_1000521_pt1 | contig 44107 bp, 34 predicted proteins | sample PEATcosm2014_Bin_30_FD_119762 | JGI IMG/M metagenome (GOLD analysis project Ga0181527, IMG submission 119762) | Peatland microbial communities from MTU Mesocosm Facility, Houghton, MI, USA - PEATcosm2014_Bin06_60_metaG | ecosystem: Environmental > Terrestrial > Soil > Wetlands > Peat | place...
AGTAGCTTCCCGAATCCCGCCCGCTGGTCTTTCGCCAGCACGTTGGGACCGTACTCGGCCAGACGCGTGGCGGCCTCGCTGTCGGTGAGTCCCTCGGCGCGAGTGTTCAGCTTCGCGTAGACGCCTGCTGTGTCCATCGCCGCCGACTCCACCACCAGGGGCGACACGCGTATCGCCGTGGCCTTATGCCGATTGACGGCAAGCACGCTTTTGGGGAGGACGGCCGATGGGATGCTAGTCATGTTGAATTCGCGGGCAGGTTGAACCATTGACCCGCATCGACCTGAACGTGAAATTCCATAGTATTTACCCACAAGTAAGCATGACGCTATTCAGAGGACAAGCGAATCCGACTTCCCCGCTTCACAGGCTTGACCTTCGCCCACGCGGACTCGCCCTTCGGCAGCTCCAAGAGCTTCGGGCCGTTTCCCTGGGTTCGGAAAAGTTGACAAACGAAAAGGCATGCATGCAGGAACATCAGTCAAGATCACGAAGATCAAATCAGCCCCGAATGCCCTGTTTCCTCCTGGAAAGTGGGGCGAGTTTATGCCTGGGAACCGCGCCGCAAGCCCGCGCCATAGCCTCCCGGTCGCCCACGCGATGGAGGGCGTGCTGCTCGCGGATGTAGAGGTCGGGAAGCCGGTGTACCTGGCGAGGATGGCGCGCGACGGCGAGCTGGTGGACGGCATCTTCACCTCCTCCCGCGTGGCCTCCGTGGCGCAGGGCGGATTCACCGCGGCCAGCTCCATCTACCGCGTCAAACTGATCGGCTGGGAGCCGGGCGAGTTCGCGCGCCTCGCTCAGAACCTCATCCAGGAGCTCCTCGCTTGAATATGTACCAACCATCCTTTCCGCAAAATCGGGTCAAGAGGCTGCTCCTCGCGCTCAAGGCCAGCCTCGGCCGCGGGACGGGGGCATCCCTGACGTTTGATGAATGGGGCGAGATGGTGGACCGCCCCGGAAACACGCTGTCGAGCTGGTGCGCGGATGGGGAGGCCCACCAGATCCAGGTCCTGCTCGCATCGCTGGAGCGCCTGCCCAAGCCGGACCGGCACCGCATGGTCGACGATGCCTGCCGGCTACACGCGACCCTCCGGCATAGGCGCCTGGCGCACGACTTCGTCGCGGTGAGCGAGCTGGCGGCCCTCCTGCGCCAGGCCACCGGGTTCACCGCCATCCACGGCGCCCCGGGCCACATGCCAGAGTTCCTGCTCACCGCCCTGGGGCACTCCTTCCAGGAGTCCGGCGGAGCCGTGGCAGGGCTCGATTTCCAGCGTCCGAACGGCTTCGTGCCTGTCGCCGGGGTAAGCTACCTGTGCGGCCCTGTGACACACCAGGAGGCATCTCGGCGGGTCCACCAGGCATGGCCGGATGTCCGTAGCACCAGGGCTGGCCTCATCCTCCTGAGCGGCGTCTGGTCCGTGGCGCCGGAGCTGCGCCCGGAGATCGTCGAACTGGGCCGCCGGGCGCACGTCGTCGTGGCGAACCTGGCCGTACTCCCGACCAAGCTCCAGTTGCCGCCCCCGGTGCATCTGATCACGGTTTCGCCTGCTCGGGAGCGCCCGGGGAGGATCCGCGTCGGGGTGCAAGCGCTTTAATCTTCTTCCATGCCGGGGTGCCCTTTGGCAACCACGAGAGCTTCGGCCCGTTCCCCTGGGTCCAGTGCGGGGGTATTGGATCTGGTGGCCTCCGCATCTGACATCGCCTATGCAGCTTTTGAAGGGGAGCAGGAGAAGTTCGACCGCGAGGTTGTGCAACCCTCGGGTGTCGATTCCGAGGATTTCTGGATGCAGATCACGGAACGCGGGGGGTATGAGTACACTTGGGCGATGACTTTCCAAGAAGTTCTCGACAGTTGTGATCTCGGCCTGGAACCGCGCCAAACGAAAAGCCATGCAAGCAGGAAGCCATGCCCTCTGGCCCCAAACCAAAGGAAGCGCAGGCAGTCGCTGCCGGCCTCCTGGCACACCTGGGCGATCCTGGCCGTGGTCGCATTTCACGCCCTGGTGTACGCCTGCGAGAAGCCGGTCCAGGTCTGCACCTGGCTGACCGAGCACGGTGACCTGTTTCCCTTGATCCGGGCAGTGCTCTGGGGAAAGCCCGCGCCGTCGGCGCCTCCGGCGATCGTCCTGAAGCTCCCGCCACTTCCTCCTGCGGCGTAGCTGCCGTAAAAACCTGGCCAAACGTAAAAACTGTCTGAGATCTCTGCCCCTCTTGCCAAGAGGGGCGGCCCCATCGAAGCGAAGCGAAGCAAGCAACGATACTCCTGCAAAAAGGAAGTCGTAGGAACCTCGGCCGGGAGACTGGCCGGGGCTTCTCTTTGCCAGTACAACCCGGCGCAGTACTCGCCAGGGGCGCGTACTAGAGTCCCTTGGTGCGCACGTTCCCCGAGCCGCCGAAGGTCTTCTGGAGGGCGTAGCGCAGGCTGATGCCCGTCCTCGGTCCTTCGCGAGCCAGAGTACGCACATCGGCTCGGTGTACCCATCGTCGCCGCCCCTCCACCTGGGCGAGGAGCCGGGAGAACATACCTGTAGGACTCATCATCGCCCCATTGCGTCAGCTCATCGAACCCGATGGAGGTGTAGTCGTCGCCCTGGTTGTTGGGGCCAGCGACGGCCCTACCTTTCTGAGACGGTCTATTCGGTGAAGCGGCGGCGAGGGTTGTGGAAGGAGGCTATCCGCCGGGAGTAACCGGAGGCCCCGGAGTGCGTCTTTTTTTGATTGTTTACTGGGTTTTCCACGTGCTGTCTCCCGTGTGGCGGACTTTTCCCGCCTTCGCCGAGGCTGCTGCGAGGCAAGGCTTCCGCATCAACCCTGCTCAGACCAGCCCCGGCATGGCCGGAGGGTCGAAGCCGAGGCGGTCGCGCTGACGCTCAGCTGCCGAGGTGTGAACCTCTGGAATGTCTTTGCTCATGGGATAATTGCGACCGGACATTTACGGGTGGAGGTCAGACAAGCGCCACGGCAATAACCGCCACCGTCAGGCCGCACCCTCGGCAGGCCACCGTCACGCTGCCGCTGCCGCTCTGGTAGAACACTTCGAGGCCCGCGCCGGGATGGCACCGCTGGCGAAAATAGAGCTTATCCTGCTTCTTGTGCTCGTGCTTGCAGCCCGGCACCTGGCAGCCGCCAAGCATCATCCGCTCCAGCTCCGGGATGGCCAGGGCGCTCATTCGAGGGTGAACTCCTTGAGCATCGGCCCGCGCTCGAACTCCAGCAGGCGAATGGTCGTCCCCTTTAGGCTGCGCCCTGCTTTGGCATATTCGAGCAGGTCGTGTTTGGCCTTCTCGAAGTCGCGTTCGCCCTGCTCCGGCGTATCGGCAACGGCGACATTGCCTGGCAGTGGAAAGAGCAGTCCTTCAGTCCCGTTCGGCCAGGTAATCAGAACAAGATAAGCTTTCATTCTGTCTAAACTTCACGCATCTGCGCGGTCCGCGTCCTGGGCCTTGCGGGCCTGGTTGAGGGTCTTCTTGTCGGCCACTCAGTCTCGCACTCTGGGCTTGAGTGTGCCATAGAGGTCAACAGTCCTTGGCCTTGGCCGGGATAACGGCAACCTCACGCACCTAAAGCGCTACCTTGCGAACGCCACCAGGACAGGAGCGCACTCACCCGCCGGAGGTAAGAGCCGCAAATCCACCACTCACGACGAAAAAGCCAGGAAAGCGGCAAGGAAGTCCGTCAAGGAGGCTATCGAGCGAATTCGGAGCGGCGGCCTCCCCGAATTAGCCGACCATCTGAATGACTATATCCGTTACGAGCGGTACGAATACGCCTGCTTGCCCGGAAACGCCTCCATGCCTTGGCAACTCTGAGGCCCCGAGCCCATGCTACCGCTTGAGTAGCACACGCCACCCCCTGGGTGGCCCTTTTCCTCACGGGCAGCAGGTTACAACTTGACGCCTCTATGCCCTAAAACGGCGATCTGGGGGCCTGCAATTCAAATATCTCCATCAGCTTTGCCTGGATTTCGTCCCGCTTGGTCAGCACCGGCTGCTCCGTAACTGGGCGGCCTGCGCGTCGGGCGGGACAAACATTAATCACCTCCTGAATCTGGCCCAACTTCTCCAGCAGACCGGCCATGGATAAGCGCACGCCGGCCGGAGCCCGAGAAGGAAAGCAACAGCAGCGAGAAGTAGGAAGGTCAGGAGAGGTTGTAGGGGGTTACGAATGAAATGGCCCCAAATGGCGCTCCGCGAAAAAAAATCTGCGGAAGAGAAAGCCAGGAAAAAGCAATAATTACGGAACTAAATAATCCGCAGATGCAGGCCCGATGGGCGGATCTCGCCGAGTGGGGGTGGCAGGGGACGCAGTGGGCCTTCGAGGACTTTGAGCGAAACGCAGGCAGAGGGAGGAACGTGCTGAACTGCGCCATCCCGATGGCGCGGGCCTACAACCTTACCAACTTCGAGCTGCCGGCCGGCTGGTCTCTGCACAACTGCTTGGTGGCCGGCATCGGCTTCGGCGCCGCGATCCCCGATGGACTGGAGGAATGGGCCTACATCCCGAAGATCCACGCTGTGCCGCAACTGCCACAGCTCCGGGAGCTCCCCGCGGAGCATGCCCTGCTCATGCGCTCGCCATGGTTCCGGTCGCCCTCGCAGGCACTGGGGCTGGGCATAAACGCGCGTCACCTGCGCTACCACTACGAGCTCTGGCAGGAGTTGCAGCCCAAGACGTTGCGCGGCGTCTTCACATCGCTGGTGTTCGTCACGCCGCAGCTCAGCCTCTCCCTGGCCCCGCACATCGACCTCAGCAAAGTGTTCATGGTCTACGCGGCGCTGGCACGCGCCTCCGGGCCCTCCCAGCTCTTCCCGGCGGCATACCTCTACCCCGATGCGAGGCTCGGCGGGCTGGGGTCCACCCCGGCGGCCATGTTCGCCGACATCCTGCCGAACCTCGGATCGAGCATCCCGGTCATGGACGGGAGATCGAACTACTGGGGCACAGCCATCCGCCTGGAGGGTCCAGACTGCCACTACGGCTTTCCCTTTAACCGGGTTAACAACCACCTCGAAGACGTATCGCTAAGCGACGTCATCCAGGGGAGCATGAATCTGCCCGACGGACGGCCCGTGCGTGCCCGTCACTCGGAATCCCACGTTTACGCCACCCTCGACCCGAGGCTCAAGGCGGCGCTCAAGATGGACCGGGACGCCTACGCCGACGCCTACTGCCTGGACCGCGGCGTCATCACCCACGACGGCCTGCCCTACTTCCTGCCCGTGGAGATGCAGGCGTCGGTCTTCGCGGTGATCCTGACTGCCTGGGAGTTGGAGATGGACCGGCCCGGCGACCTCACCTCCTACTCACTGAGGACCCAGCACGCCGCCATCCGCGGGCACAACTTCTACCAGCGCATCGAGCCCTACTTCTCCAACTTCATGCGGTTGATGGATGATCTCGGCAGGGAGCCCAGCTTCGTGTCTTACCCGCTGGCCAGCTATCTGACCCACCCGTGGTTGGGCGGAAACCTCCGCCTGGTCAACCAGCGGTCCGAGGGCGAGATGACCCTGATGGTCCCTCTATTCATGCGCAGCTACTACCTCCAACAACTCGACTGGGCCATGGGCGTCTTCAACCTCTGCAACACCGTCGAGTTCCGCAGGAGGGGCGACATCGAGGGGGCGCTCATGGGCGGCGGCTTGGCCATGCATCAGATGAGGGCCCAATGGCGCCAGGACGTTCACCTCTTCCACCGCCCCACGGAGCGCGCCTCATTTTGGCCGAACATCCACCCGGACTGGCTGGGGTTCGACCAGATGGGCGAGGTCGGCGACCTGCCCAGGCCCTACGAGTGGTAGGAGCATAATCGGGGCTTTGGACAATGGATGTGAACTGGAAGTCTCCTGGTCCAATTGAGGATACAGGCCGTTCGAGGGAAGGCCAAAACAAAGACTCCGTCAAGGAAGGCAGTAAAAGCATGATGAACATCACCAACCTGACAACCACGACACAAGAAACCGAACTCAACAAGGTCATCGAGCGCATTCGCGCGTACAACAATCCACCGCTGGCCCGAAACGAGCCGCTACACCTGGAAGTCGACGGCCTCAGCGAGAACGCGTAGCAGTTGCCGTCACCACCTCCCAGGAACACCAACTTCCGCCCCTGCACCGTCCCCAGGGACGGCGACGACCACTGCCCGTGCAGCATGTTTGCCGCGGTGGGCGCGGTGTCCCGGGCCAGAAACCGGCCAGTCCGTTTGTCCAGCACGATGAGGGTGGGTGCGTTGGGCGCGAAACACCGGCGCGCCGCATCCTCCTCGATGGGCACCTCGATGATGCGGTCGACACCGTTGGCGGTGGTGACGTAAAGCAAGTCCCCGTCAATCAGCGGCGAGCCGTTGCAGGCGTCTGACGGGCGGGACCCCACTGCTTTGTCGGCGTACATGTCGAACGTCCAAATCACTTTGGCTTCGCCTGCCTCCGCTCCTGCCGTCGGCGGTTGGCCCTGGGTGTCGAGGCACTCAACGACGCAGTTCTGGTCCACGAAGTACAGCCGGTCACCATCGACCGCGGGGGTCGAGCACACCCCCAATGACTTAGGGAATTGGCGGAAGTTCATCGCATCCTCCTTAAGATCGGAGCGGCACGGCTTAATCCATTGCCAGAGCAGCTTCCCCGTCGCCTCGTCGAAACACTTCATGATGCCCTGCCTGTCGACCATTCCGCCGATAAACACCTTGCCGCCTGCCACCGTTGGGGTCCCACAGGAGAAGTTGCCAAGCCGGGCGGCCCACCTCACATTCCTGGCCGTGGCAAGAAGAATTCCTTCGCCCTGGGTTCCCTTTTCTCCGGGCACGAAGGTCTCTGGCAAACGTCTCTCCGGTGAAATCATGTTCTTGGATGCAGTTCCTCCCCATTGAGGCCGCTCGGCGGCGTGGAGGAGGCTCCATGGAGCCAGCAGCAAAACAAGGAGGACGAGACTGGGTGGTCGCATAATGGCTTGGTAAACCGCCACGGTGGCCTCAACTTCCTCGCGCCACCAGGGTCACTGTCTGGTAGAGGCCCTTGCGGTTGTTGGCGCCCATGCCGCGCGGTATCCAAGACTTGTGATTGTGGCGGTCACGGCCCTCGCGGAGCACGCTAAAATGCGTATCGTCTTGCACCAGAACCGCGAGTTGGTTCGTAGTCAAGGGCACGGCGACCAAGCCGGTTATGTCCACCTCGAACGGAAGGCACGCCCCGACGTGGCCGCCTGCATGCTGGCCGTTGACGGAAACCTCGGCAGCGTCGCCGACGGCATCAAACCTCAGGAGCACCCGCCGGCCGGCAAAGGATTCAGGTATTTGGAACTCGCGGCGGCAGGTCGCTTCGTGAACGTTGGCCACGCCGGGCGAACGCTCCCAAACGCCCGGCACCACGATGTCGCGCTCCTCGGCCCCAGCGGGTTGGATGCGCCAGGTCCCATTCAGCGAGAGGCTCGTCTCCTCGGAAACTGGATCCGCTGCCGAGACGATGCGAGCGGAACAAACTGCCGACAAAACAGCGATCAGCATGAGGGTGCGAAGGGCGCTCGTCATATTTCAAATAGGTTTATTCTCCCAAGGCGATGACAATAGGCTTGTCCGTGACCGCCAGGGTCACCTCGACTTTGTTCGTGCCGAGAAGACTGGACTGAATGGGCACGGGGGCGCCGCTCAGCACTTCGGTTGCTTCGACGCGGCTGCCTTTCACGCCATCGAAGGTGAGCCGGAACGTCTCGGCCGGAAGGGGCTTTAGGGCGTCGCGGGTCATGATGTACACGGCGACGACGTGTTTCTGCGAGTTGACCTGGAAGGGCAGCACCGCCAGCAGGTCGCGATGCCAAAGAGGCGGATGGGTCGCGTCGCCCTCGAATACCTTCGTTTCCGGCCCGAGGGAGACGGCATCCACACGGAGGGGATCTGTTCGGGTCAGGGGCACGCTGCCGGCGAACGCGCGCGCCAGGTTGCGAATGGCGCGCATAGGCGGTGTCGCCACGTCGTCGAATTGGGCTTGGGATGGAAGGTCCTTCAGGTTCGTGGGCAGCAGGCCAAAGGAGGTGGCCTCGGGTTCGTAGGCATCGAAGTAATCGAGCACGTCGATGCCTTTGTTAAGCCACAGGCAGAAGCTACGTGTGGCGCAGAGGGCCTTGAGCTGCCAGGCGCCGGCTGCATCATGCACACCACACTCGGGCGCCAGAACGCCATGCTCCGTCATGTAATGGTAGAAGCGGCCGATGCCTGGGGGCTTGGCAGACAGCCGCGCTTCCGGACGCAGCAGCCGGATCAGGCACTCGGTCTGAATGAACGTCGGTGCCCAACCTTCCATCATCCGTACCTCGTAAGCCGGCACGAAGCCTTCCAAGGGTGGTTGGTCTTTGCGCTCCGGCCTGCCCGTGAATTTCCGGGTGCCGGTGCCGTAAGGATGATAGCTTTGCCCGTCGGTGCCCGGTGGAAGCTGGTCGATGGGGCAGTGATAGAAGGTCGTGTTGGAGAATCCCCAGATTACCCGTGCTGCGGGATGGGCTTGCTTGACGGCCTCGGTGGTGCGGCGCGCCAGTTCCCAGCAACGACCGCCGCGATGCAGGAAGTCCGGCTGGGGTGCGGTGATCTTCGGAGCGGCCGGGTCGTAGTAGTCGTCGATGTTGAGGAAATGGGTGCCGAAGGTCAGCTCGTTCCAGATCTCGACGTCATATTCCTTCACCCCTGCTTGCTGTACCAACCGGCAGACTTGGAGCGCGTATTTCACCCAACCTCTCGCGGTTTCCCCGAACTCCGGAGAGCTGGCCGGGTGCAGCGGGGCGTACTTCAGGGTGGCCATCGGGATCGGGCCAACCCTGAGGTCCTTCGGCAAGGGCTTGCTGAGGGTGACTTCGCCGGTCTCCGGGTTGATCGCGGTGATGAGCGCCTCAGCCGCCCAATAGTCGGAAAGCCCGCTCAGCCCGGAGCGGCCGATGACGAGGTCCTTGACGTTGTCTAGGCGAACCGCCTTGGCGCCTTTGGGAGCATCGGCCAACAGGCGGCGCTCGAAGAACTTCACCGGGCAAGGCACGCCCTGATGGGCGTTGAGGAGGATCGTGGGACGGATGCCATTCTGGGAGCACAACTCCAACCGGCGCCGCACCCGGGCTTCGTTGTTCAACGCGGTTTCATTCCAGTTCACCTCGCCCCAGCCGATTTCGATGCGGAAGGTCTTGAACCCGGTTTCGGCCAGCAGACGAATGGCGAGGTCCTCCTTGCCGGAGGGGATTTGAAGGTTGACGCCGAGGCCGCTCAAGAACTCGTAACCGGCACGGGTCTCGAGGTAGCCACGCCAGGACTGTTTGTAGTGGCTCATTTTTGGCCAAGGACAATCCAGTTGGCTGGGATCGGCGTAGGGGGAAATCGGCTGCTCCCCGGCAAGCGCCGCGCCGGCCGCAAGGGAGAGGGCAATAAATTCAAAGCTCCGCCGCCGGCGGGCCAACCGGGTCTGATGCGCACACATGGGCGGAGTGTTCTGCAACCAAGGCGATACCGTCAACCATCAACTCCCATTCGTCAGTGTACCAGGTTGCCACGGCGCAATGCGCCACTTATGACGCCACGACTCTCCTTCACAAGATTTCACGGCAAGGGTCTGCCCGCTTGTGTGCAGGGGCTGGTAGGCGCATCTTGTCAGGAATTGGATGAGGTTGAACGCCGGGCCCAGTTGAAACGATGTCGAAGCAACAGCGTAGAAGAAAGCTGCAGTCTGGTCCGTTCCCCCAGGAATGGAGCGGGATTTTGGAAGCGCATTGTCCGTTTTACCATCGCCTGCCCGAAGCAGATCAGCGGGAACTCCAAGGACACGTCCAGGTCTTCCTGGCGGAAAAGAGCTTCGAGGAGTGCGGCGGTTTGATCATGACCGATGAGATCAGGGTCTGCATCGCCGCTCAGGCCTGCCTGCTCCTGTTGCATCGCAACACGGATTATTACCCCGAATTACGTTCCATCGTGGTCTATCCCAGCAGCTTTTTGGTGAAGACGACGCGGCACCTGGGCTCCGGTGTCCTGGAAGAAAGCCATCAGGCGCGGTTGGGCGAAGCCTGGCAGCAGGGCGCCGTGGTTCTGGCCTGGGACGCGGTCTGCCAAGGCACGGCCCAGCCCGACGACGGGCGCAATGTTGTCTTCCATGAATTTGCCCACCAGTTGGACTTCGAGGACGGCAGGGCCGACGGGGCACCAGTGCTCAGCAGAGGAGATGCGTGGTCCGCGCAAAAGAGCCGGTATGCTGCATGGGCGCGTGTGTTGAGCGCGGAGTTCGAGCGGCTTCGGGCCGAAGTGCAGGCAGGCAAAAACGCCGTCCTGGATGGATATGGCGCCACCGACCCGGCCGAGTTCTTCGCCGTGGCGACGGAGAGCTTTTTCGAGCGTCCGCTTGAGATGCGGGAAAAACACCCGGACCTCTATGAGGAGCTCAAACAATATTACAGGCAGGATCCTGCGCAGTGGCCAATTCGATGAACTGAGGCGGGACGCGGTTCAGAAGTCGGACGTCGTTGGGGAACCGGGCCCGATCCAGCACGCCAAACTGGCTGGTGACCATCGGCCAGCCGCAGGTCTCGCCGGCGTAGTCGATGCCCGGCCACATCGCCCCGCCCGCCAGCCAGGGGTGCTGGGCGATATGGGACCACTCGGCCTCGTGGGAGCGGCAGAGGTCATACGTGCTGAAGTACTGCCCGGCGTTGGTGACCACGCGTCCGTCGCCCAGCTTCTCGGTCGTGATGCGCGGATCTCAAAAAGTTGCAGCCCATCCGTTTCATGATCTCAACGGTGTTCTCATTCGCCCGGTCCGGCAGGGCGATGCCCAGGCCGCCGAAATCTCGAGGCTTGGCCAGCGCCACTTCGTTGCGCTACAAGCTCCGGGGGACTGACAACATCAACGTGAATGAACCTGCTTCATTAAGAAATTCTTCCTCTTCTTACTTCCGACGATACATGTCGGGCACTTGCCCGGTCTCGCCCAGAATCGCAAGCGCTTGGTCCACGAGTTTCTCCAACTCTTCGAGCTTCCCGCCGTTCGCCAGCGGCTGGGCGCCTTCCATGATCTTGCCCACCGCCGAAGGGTCCTTGCCGCTGCGCTGCCAGCGCTCAATCCCGGCACGCACCCGCTTGATCTTCGTCTGAATGCGGACTTGAGGGTCATCTCTGGACAGGGGCTTCTCCACCAGCGGTTGTCCCGCCAGGAACTTGTGATAGGCCACCATCGCTTCCTTACCGAGGGCGCTGTCCCAGAGGCGCCTGGGGAGGTCCTCGCCCGTGGCGCCCATATTCACGCCCACGAGAACGCAGCCATGGTTGTAGTGCCAGGCGAGGTAGGTTTCCCAATCCACGACAGATCCGGGCATGCCTGCGTTTGCCTCCACGCCTGCCCAGGCGGGATTCCCGTGCTTCTCCAGCTCGTCATAGAGCGGTTTGAAGCCCTCCCCGAGAACCCCGACCGCATAAGTGGTCCAGCCGGGCCGGGAATACTGGTTGAAGGCCGTCCAGATGGGGGCGTTCATCACCTCCATGGGCGCGGGTGCGGCGACGTGGGGGTAGAGCTCCTTCGCGGGGATACCCGCATCGACGAACTGCTCGCACCAGAAAGCGATGGTTTCCTGAATGATGTTCGCGAGGGCCTGTCGGAAATCGTCCGGCGGATGGTCCGCGCTGAAGCCACGATCCAGGAGCGCCCGGTAGCCAAGCGGTCCCGCGGGCACGCCGTCTTCCTTCATCATCTTTGTGCGCTCGGGATCGGGTTGTGAGTAGTCGTCGATGCTTGGCTCTAAACCCACCAACACTCCGGCGAAGAGGGCTTCCTTGGCTTCGGCCTGGAGCTTCGCAATCTCCTCGCGGAGGACCGGCCCAATGACTCTGGAGACAATCCGCGCGACCTCGGCCCGCATTCGTTTGCTCGTAAAGCACATGTTCGGCGGCAGGCGCTCAAGCACACCGTGGTTCAGGTAGCGCACTTTGTTCGGCGGTCCGTCCCAGCCATGCCACTCGACGTTGTACTTGTTGTTCGGGTCGTAACCTGGCTTTTTTGGATCGAACCAGTTCCAGAGGTCCGGGCGCTTCTTCCAGGCAAGATGGAAATCGAAATGCAGCATCACCGCCATGTCATGCTCGCGCGCCGCGGCGAATGCACTCCGAATGCGGTTGGGCAATTGCGCCTCGAGTTCATAGGTCGGATTGGGCAGGCCGAAGCCCAGAAGCCGAGCCTTGCCGTCGCCCTTCATGCCGACCCGCTCGGCCAATTCCCCTGCTTTCTCCGGGGCACTCCAGAAGATGAGGTATTTCGGCCTTTCCGACATGGCAGGTGCCTTGCTATTCACGGGCGGGGCCGGACTGTTCTGCTCCCCTGCATCTGACCAGGCACAGGCCAGCAAGAAGAGGACGAGTCCCGCCAGGGGCAATGCGGTCCCTCTCCGTTTCAGGGACTTGACGAGAGGCGAATGATCAAAAAGCGAATGCACCAGGCGGCCCGTATTGCCACCTTGAAAGAGACTCCCGTCGATACCGACAATGGCCATGTTGCTAGCTCCCGTATGTACTTGCCGAAATTGATCGAGCCGTCGCCTGGCAACCAACCCAGGCTCATCTGGCCATCAGCTTACCAAGACGCTGCCCGTTGTCCACTGCCAGGAATCCTGATGAAAAAGCGGCCGTTTAGATTGACGCTATGTCGGGGAGTTCTGGAGTCCATTCCGCGCTGCATCGAGAACATCGCCGGCTTTCTGGCGGTGAACGAGATGCTGTTGCAACACCGCATACGTCTTGCGGGGCTCCAATGGAGCCAGCAACTCGCACTTGACTGGGCATCCAAGCCCGCGCGAGGATGTGGTTATGGAAACCAAGGAAACCAAGCCCACCGTTGTCGGGATCGAGAATTATGGTACTCCTCGAGCAATTGCGGCCGGAGATCATCCATGAGCGTGTCGTCCCCGAAGAACTCGTGTTGTTCTCCGGTGTGCCTCCGAGACAAGTTCCGGATCAATACTGGACCATGACGGCGACCGTGCCCTGGAAACCCTCGAGCCGGATAATCTCGCGGGCGTTATCAAAGTCTCCATAGGGCTTGCCGTTGACCATGACACGTTTGATTGGAGCGGCCTTAGGATGCCGAAGGCGGAGCCACACGGATTTAGGCGGGTCGCGAGAGGGGATCTCAACGGTTGCCGTGATCCTGTGGTTATCAATGTCGGAGACGATCTGGTAAGAGAGAACACCGAAATGCGTGGGGGCCATCTTCACCAGGATCTTCCGGCCTTGCTCCAGCCATGCGCGCGGCGCGGCGCGGGCGATCCAGAGCGAGTCGCCCTGCTCCATCACCAACAAGTCGCGAAAACGCTCCAGAAACGCCGCTTCCTCGAAGATCTTGTCGGGCGGTCCGTGGACGGCATGCTCGTTGAAGAGGTAGCCGTCGTTGGGCAGGATGTCGATGGCATACCCGTTCAGGAAGGAGCGCAGAAAGGCCGGGATGTCATCGCCCGCCAGGTGCATGTTCGCGGTCCGCTCCAATCCGCCCTGGTACTGCCATCCGGCGGCAAACCAATCGCGTCCGACGACGTACGGGTTCTCGAGCAGCAACCGATCTTCCAGCACGTCCAGGTAGCCTTGCACGCGCGCGTCGTCGGGTGAGAGCAGGCCTGCCGGACTGATTAGGGCCGCCGCCGACTGGACCGTTTCCCAATACAAGGGCCCAACGTGTGAGCCGGAACCGTCGCGCCGCCATCCCCAGGCACCGGTGCTCAGCCCGCGCACGTAGCAGGCAAACGGTATCACGGAATGGAACGTGCCATCGCGCACGGGAACCACCGGAGACAGGGCAATTGAGCGTTCCACCGCCGCCAACAGGTCCCGGCGATAGGCCTCCGCTTCGGCCTGAAGCCGGGCGCCTTCCACCGGATCGATCGTCGCGAGGGCGTCAGCAAAATGGGCAACGGAAACCCAGTAGTAGGCCTCGCATTCGTAAAACTGCATCCACAGGCCGCCGCTGTCCGGTGTCACCTGCAGCGCCGGTTGCAGCCCTTGGCACCATAATCGTTCACCACCCGGAACCATGTCCTTGACCACGCGCCGCTGACGCAACATCCATTGGGCGTTGGCCTTCATCCGTGGCGCGGACGCCCGGAACCACTTCGCGTCACCGGTCAGCCGATAGTGCTCGACCAGCGCCCACCCGATGGACCCAGGTCCGAAAGCATGCACTCCATCCATGTGGCCGCCGGCCCCCGGCGGCCCGATGGCGTGAGTCAGGCAGCCATGGCCTTCCGAGAACAGTCCGTTAGGCCGGTCAGGAAGCGCCCATGGATGATGCCCCGGATGGTCGGTGGTCTTGGAATCCATCGGCAGGGACACCCATTGGTCGAACCCGTCCTCGGCGGCCTGATGCGACCCCATGAGGTCTAGCGCGGCAAGGACCATGTAGGTCTCGGCGCCAAGGATCCCGTAAGGGTAATCGTTGAACCACAAGCGTCCGGTCTGGGGATGTTTCTGAGCGTGGCGGACCAGGTGCCAGGTCCCGAGGTTCCACTGTGCGGTCAGGCGCGGGGACGGGACCTGCACCTGCATTAGCGGCTCCGAACCGCGCGGCGGCGCCGGGTGCGGCGGCAAGTTGGTCCCGCGCATCGCGGTAACGGCCCCTTCCCAGGTCTGCTCCGGGTGGGCACGAATCTGCTGGCGGATGGTGCGCAAGTTGCGGCGCTGGAGTTCCTGAATGAACTCCCGGGCAGTGGATGCCTTCGAAGCCAGTTCGATCGGGGGCTCGGATGGAATGACCGGGGGCGCAGAAGCCTTCTCGCAATAAAAATGCCATACATTGGTTCGGCCCTGGCCGTCAGCATGGGGATTGCCCGCGTGCAGAGTGCCAACTACGTCTTGCTTCAGGTTCCAGACCTGGCCGCGTTCTCCCATCTCGGAAATCACGAATTCGATGATCGTGGTATCGCATTGATGGGCGCCCTTGGGGCCGACCACCAAGGAAAGAAGCTCACCCGGTTCGACTGCTACCTGGTCCAGGTCCTTGGCTTGGGCACTGATGGGGGTCTTGCTTGTGCCATCCGTGACGCCATGGGCGAGGGTCTTTCGTTCCGCGCTGTTTTCGTGCGCGATCCACCATTCGATCCCGTTGCCGCCGCTCTGGGCGTGGGCCAGGCTGGCCTGGACCCGCACGAGCCCCTGGATCGGACTGCGCCAACCCACCGCTACATCCTGTTCGGGGCCCGGATGCATGGCCAAGCTCCGCGCCGGCAGGACAATCCCATGGGCCGTCTGCGGTTGGTCGGTCGGATTGCCGCCAAACCAGGGTGTTTGATCACTGCCCCAGCCCAGCAGGGCCTGGTTGCCGGCGATGGAAAACATTCTATCGGCGAGCGGAATCCGAGGCTTCCGCAAGCCAGGGGAAGCCTGGGGCGCTTGGCGGGGCGCCGGATCCGAGGTTCGCCGTATAAAGAAGCCGTACTCAGGAGCCAGAATCGGCCCGTTCTCCAGGTCGGCGGCCAGAAAGGAAAAGTTGCCGGCCCGGGTCCACAGCGTAACGATGGTCCGCGCCACATCGTCTGGCTGGCTGGTGAAGGGCTGCACCCGGCGCCACTTGGATGTGCCCAAGTACAGGAGGCTCGCTTTCACGCCGCGGCGCGAGCCACTTTTCCTCGCCGAACGCCACGAGGCCGGCGCGGTCATTGTGGTTGTTCTGTCTCCATTCAATGGTGTCAGCCCACTTAACCTCCCGTCATAGGCTTCGATCTTCCCGCTGTAATCCTGGCTGGCGGCGTTTTGGTCGTACCCCCACTCGATTTCGAAATCCATCTGCTTCCACGTCTCTGCCACCAGCACGCGGACGGACGGAACAGCATAGTCGGCGGCGACCTTTCCACCCTCGACGCTGAACACCAAAGCGCAGCTTTCGGTTTGCAGGTCGTAGGCATAGGTTTTGCCGTCTGCTGTTACGGCTGGGTTCACCGCCTTCTGCGTGGGCACGAGGTTGTTCCACCACGAACTGGCGGTACCCTGCGCGTCCAGCGCCGTGATCGAAATCGCCGCTGGGGAAGGAGACGGTTGATCCTTTGCTGTCCAAGTCAACTCGATCCGTTGGATCGGACGGATCTCCTCCCATAGTAATGTGCTCAGCACTCGCCTAATGGCTGGCGCGCTAACGTCCGCCGGTTGATTGAGCGGCTGACGGGCATAACGCATGAGCGCCAGCCAGCTCTCCGGGGCATTCTCGGCGGGCTTCCGATCTGCTCGATACAGGTAAGCACTGGGGGCGATGTCTGCAGCTTGTCCGACCAGGGCACTCGTCGGCGAACTGGTCACCGAAGCTCCGAGAACGTGGAACTGGGCTCCGCAAAGAAGCCAGGCCACCGACAATAGGCAAATTGCAAGACGAGCGGCGATCATCGGTTAAGGCACGGCTTGCGCGTTCATGGCGTGTTGACGCCAGTAATCGCTGGCCCGGTCTAGACAGTCAAGCTGGAATGCCGCTTCCGATCTTTTCACCTGGTCTTCGCTGACGCACCCACAAACCCAACACCCAACGCCAGCCTCCCCCCCCAGAAGGCTTTGAGGGCAGACCAAAGGAAGTGTCGATCCAGACCAAAGGAAACACGGTCCTTTTCTCCTGTGCTTGCTTTTGCCGAGCCATCGTCCGGCCCGGAAAACGAACCGTAGAGTTCGTTTCGGCTCGGCGAATGCGGACCAACATGAGTTTTGGGTGTGCTGTGCTCTCCCATTCGTGACCTTGGCCATGGCATTGCCTGCAAACGATTCGGATCGGGCAGGCTGGCAGACGGAGGCGTCATGATGTGATGACGAGCCGAGCTCGCTGAGGATTACGAGGGCTGTTGTTCGAGGGCGAGAGAGTGTCTCCAATTGGAGACATTCAGGCCGGAAAGCTGCGTCCCCTCTCAGCGCCTCTCAACGCCAGCCCGCACCGCCATGCCCGGGCATCTGGGTAGGGTGTCGCAATACCGTGAAGAAAATCACTCGATAAGCTCCTTCGACACGGCTTCGGCTACTTGGGCAGTAACCCTCAAGTTCCATTGGGGGGCACTGGGGGCGCTTTGGAAGCGGCGCTGGAGGCCGAACCAACGTCGGAGCCGGGTCTTGCGTCCATAGCGCTGGGGCCGGCCTCACCCCTTCTGGAATCTTGGGCCGGAACTGCTCGTAAAGACCAAATCCACACAGCCCCAGTTCCTCCGGGTCAAAAGCACCGGCCAACTCCCTCGTGGCCTTTCGGGCTTCGGGCAGGCTGTCGCCGAACTTGCGCCCCCAATATCGCTCGACGGTCTGAGGGTCAATGCGCTGGGATTTGAGAACCGCACGGAGCTCGCCGTCAGTGTTCCCGTTTCCCAGGGACCCCATAGAGCGGGAAACGGGAAACAGCGACCCGACGACCAGTCACGGCGCGGTTTAGGGTTTCGGTCAACAATCCACCTGGACGGCCCTTGGATGCGACCCCGGTCCAACCGAAACCGGCGGTGGACTTGAATCCTCCGCCGGTCCAGTGAAAAACCTGCGAATACCCGGCAAATAACTCTGCGAACAACTACTTGGCGCCCAGAATGGCGTCTTTGGCGGCCTTGGCGACCCGGAACTTCACGACGCGCTTGGCCGGGATCTTGATCTGCTCACCGGTAGTCGGATTTCTCCCCATGCGTGCTTTCCGATTCACCAGGACCAGTTTGCCGAGCCCCGGAATCGTGAAGCTATTCTTGGCGTTTTTGTACGCCAGCGCCACAAGGGCCTCAATGGTTTGAACGGCCTGCTTTTTCGTGAGGCCGACGGTTTCCGCGACCGACGCGGCGATTTGGGATTTACTCAGTGATTTTGCCATAGGGGCGGAATGAAAGAGGGAAAGGGGGAGAGGGGCAAGTGCTTTTCGGTGGCGATGGTGACCTCGTTTGGGCTGTGGATCAGGAGTCGAGAATCCCTGACGCGGCTTCAACTCTCAAGAGGTCTGGAAGACAGTTCTGAACCCCCTGGGGTAGAGGCGAGATTCTTGAACACGTTAGAGCCCGCGCCACGCCGCAACCGTCGCCCGTTCCGCCCGAGCCGGATTCTGCCGCAGGTTCATTCGCCGATGAAGTGCAACAGCAGGGAGCGCGAATGGGTTGCGTGGCGGTGTTCCCAAAGGTAGAGCCCCTGCCAGGTGCCCAGGGCCAGGCGGCCGCCGGTGACCGGGATCGAGAGGTGGACGGAGGTCAGCGCGGTGCGCACGTGCGCGGGCATGTCGTCGTCTCCCTCGGCGGTGTGGATGAAAAGCCGGTCGCCATCCGGCACCAGGCGGGCGAAGAACGCCTCGAGATCGCGGCGGACGTCGGGGTCGGCGTTTTCCTGGATGAGGAGCGAAGCCGACGTGTGCCGAAGGAGCAGAGTCAGCAAGCCGTCGCGGAAGCCCTGCTCCGAAACCCAGCGCTCGACCTCCCGTGTCACCGGGTAAAGGCCGCGGCCGCGGGTGCAGATCTTCAATTCGTAAGCAATCTGGCGCATGTGCATTTGGCGTTCACGGCTTCAGCAGACGCTTCCATGGCGCCGGCGGGGATTCAAGCCTGGAATCAGCTAGCGCGGGCAAACCACTTGTTCGCAGTGCCGACAAACCCGGTGCGCGGTCGGGTTCGCCCTCGGCCCAGGTGCGCCCGCCGTGGCGGTGGATGATGCGGCGAACGTTGGCGAGGCCGATGCCGGTTCCCGCCGCCTGCGTCCGGGTAGTGGCACCACGACAGGAGTCTGACGTGCCCGAGGCATTTCTGCGATCCTGTGCGATGGCGCTTTGCAACGGGATGCGCACAGGTTTAGACTGGAGACAAGGACGTGATATGAAACGCGAACTCATCCTTTGCTTTGCGCTCGCTGTCGCCGGCGGGTTTTTCGGCGGTGGAGCGAGTGCTCCTTGCCGGGCTGCGGCTGTGGCCCCGGAAGGACTCCATTTCATCCGCATCCACATGGTCGACTCAAAGAACGGCTGGGCCCAGGCGGGCGCGCCTGAGGACCATCGGGTGTTGCACACGGCCAACGGCGGCGTGAGCTGGGTGGATGTCACACCGCACACGCTTCCCAATAGGCCATGGGATTTCCAGTTCCCCTCGAGCCGGATTGCCTGGATCTCCTCCTACAACCAGAAGACCGGTTTCCTGCTCACGACGAACGCCGGGGCCTCCTGGGTCTCCTGGGCGCCGCTGGTTCCTCCGGATGACACGCACAACTACTTTCTGGTCGTGGCGAACTGCCGCCTCCTCAACGCCAGGGACGGGCTGGCCGAGTGTGTTGACGGCGCCGCGGGGAGTTCCTGCTACACTTTTTTCGACACCCACGATGGCGGACTGCATTGGGAGGCCGTCCGAATCACCCCTCCGGGCCGCAACCCGGAAAACCCGCCCGAAGCGGTCCCGGTGAGCAATGCGCTGTGGTATGGCGCTGGGATCACCTATTACCCGCCCGGCAAGGTCGCCTTGGTTCACGGCGATCTTACAGAGGGAAAACCCGAGGGCATGGTGTGCCTTTCGCTCTCGACAAACCTCGGCAGGTCGTGGCGCGATTTGAAGCTGCCCTTGCCAGAGAAGCATCACGGGAGCTTCTGCCAGCCGTCGGCTCCGTTCTTCCTGGACGCGAGCAACGGGCTCTTGCGTGTGTGCGCGTTCAAATCCATGACCGACACTGGGGCTCTGGATCGGGTAACGATCTTCTACGCGACTCACGATGGCGGCGGCACGTGGACGCCCATGCCGGGGACCTTCAGCCCCAGGGATCCGTTCTCTGATCACAAGCTCAGTTTTGTCTCGCCCAGAGACATTTTTGTTGAGAACGGGGGGACCCTGTATGTGACGCATGACGGGGCCCAAAGCTGGCGCGCCAGCAACCTGGGTTTGGGTCTCCGTGAGACCGGGCACGACGTGTCTCAAATGGAGTTTGTGGATGCAGCTCACGGCTGGATTGCGGTCAGTGGCCAGGGTGGAACCTGGGCGTCGGGCCACAGGACATTCTACGCCTACGCAACCGTGTACGAGACTTTCAATGGCGGCGAGACCTGGACGGAACTTCCGTTGCGCGTCGACCAGGAGGCGAACAAGAGGGAACAGAGAGACGAACACCAGCCCGAACGCAACTTCACGCAGTGAAACTATGAAACACCCTCGAACGTCGTTGGCGCGGGAATTCATCAATGGGGCTATTAACTTCATTCCCCTTGCCACAACCTGTAGTGGTCGTTGGCGGCGGTCCCGGCCGCTTAGCGGTCTCAACATACCACCGGTTGTGGTCAGGGGAATCAAGTTAATAGCCCTATTCATCAAATCACCTTTCATCGCAATGGCGGGCGCCGTCATGTTGGCGGGCCTGCTTGGCGCAACGGGGATTGAATCGGAGGCGCGGGCGGGCGACGCCGGGCAGCCGGCAGCCGGGCGGCAGCGCTTGCTGTTGGACGCGGGCTGGCGGTTCCATCGGGGGGAGGTGCCCGGCGTTGACATCCAGCCCGAGGGCACGCCGATCACGCGCTGGCGCTGGATGGCCGATGACGCTGGCCCCGGGGACGCGGACCGGATGGCCGTTTCCGAACTGGACACCTCCGGCGACGGGTGGAAAGACGCAACGACCGGCGAAGACACCTTCAAGGGCCGGGTGGGGTTTTCGTGGTATCGCACGATCCTGCCGGCGGCGTCCGGCGCCGCGCCGGCGCTGCACTTCGAGTGCGTGGATGACAACGCCGTCGTGTATCTCAACGGCCAGCGCCTGGCTTCGCACAAGGGCTGGGATGTGCCTTTCGACGTGGACCTCAAGCCCGCCTGGAAGGCCGGTGGCCCGAACGCATTGGCTATCCTGGTCGAGAACACGGCCGGCGCGGGCGGGATTACGGCGCCCGTTCTGTTACAGGAGATGCCGGGATACCGGGCGGCGGGATCGGCCCTGGCGGATTTCGACGACCGCTCATGGCAAACGGCGCACTTGCCTCATGATTTCCTTGTCCAAGGGAAGTTCGACGCGGGCGCGGATCGCAATCACGGCTATTTGCCCGCGACAACGGGCTGGTATCGCAAGAGCTTCAACTTGCCCGCGTCCGACAAGGGCAGGAGCTTGTGGATCGAATTTGAGGGCGTGTTCCGCGACAGTTTCGTTTGGCTCAACGGCCAGTTTCTGGGCCGCCACCCCGGCGGCTACACTTCTTTCCGGTATGACATCAGCCGGGCCGCGAACTTCGGGGGTGTGAACGTGCTGGCGGTGCATGTGGACCCGCGTCACTTCGAGGGCTGGTGGTACGAGGGCGGGGGCATCTACCGACATGTCTGGCTCAATGCGGCCAGCCCTCTCCACGTCGCGCCGTGGGGGACTTTTGTGAGCGCCGAGCTTCCGGAACCGGGCGCGGACGGGGAAGCGGCGCCGGCCACGCTTCGTATCCGGACGGCGCTCGTCAACGAAGGCGCTTCGGCCCAGGGTGCCGCGCTGGTCTCCAAGGTGATGGATGACGCGGGCAAGGTTGTCGCGACGGCCTCCTTGCCGGTCAGCCTCGATGCGGGGGCGCGGCGGGAGTTCCAACAGCAGGTCATTGTTCGGGAACCCCGGCTCTGGTCCCTGGAAACGCCTCGGATGTACCAGTTGGTCAGCACAATCGAAGAGGGCGGACAGCCGCTCGACAGCTTGAAGACGCCTTTTGGCATTCGCACGATCCGGTTCGACGCGGAGAAGGGCTTCTTCCTCAACGGCAAGGCGGTGAAGATTCGAGGGGTCTGCAACCACCAGGATTTCGCGGGCATCGGCATTGCGGTGCCCGACACGCTGGAGTATTGGCGGGTGAGGAAGGTCCAGGAGATGGGCGCCAATGCCTGGCGGATGTCGCACAACCCGCCGACGCCGTCGCTGTTGGATGCGTGCGACCGGCTTGGGATGCTGGTCATGGATGAGAACCGGCACCTGAGCGACTCGCCGGACAACCTGGCCGAAGTCGCCGGCATGGTGGAGCGGGACCGCAATCATCCATCGATCATCATGTGGTCGATGTGCAACGAGCAGCCGGAGGCCGGGAGCGAGGCGGGCGGGCGCACGTTCGCCGCGATGAAGGCCACGGTCCTCCAGTACGACCCGACGCGGCCCGTGAGCAGCGCCATGAACGGCGGCTGGTTCGGTCACGGGTTCACGGACGTCGAGGACCTCATGGGAATCAACTACGCCATCGAAGTGTATGACCGTTTCCACCGGGAACATCCCAAGATGCCCATGTTCGCCAGCGAGACGGCCAGCACCACGACCACACGCGGCGAGTATGCCGACAACAAGCAACAGGGCTTCATGAGTTCCTACTACGTGACGGACTGGACCTGGGCGGCGGTGGTGGAACGGCCATTCATGGCGGGCAGTTTCGTCTGGACGGGCTTCGACTACAAAGGCGAACCGAGTCCCTGTGATTGGCCCAGCATCAACAGCCATTTCGGCATCATGGACATGTGCGGTTTCCCCAAGGACAATTACTACTACTACCTGTCCTGGTGGAAGACCCAGCCCGTCATGCACCTGATGCCGCACTGGAACTGGCCGGGCAGGGAAGGCCGGGACATCAGGGTCATCGCGTTCAGCAACTGCCGGCGCGTGGAACTGTTCCTCGACGGCCAAAGCCTCGGCGTCCAGGAGATACCGCGTTACGGCCACCCGGAATGGACGGTCAAATACAGGCCGGGCACCTTGACAGCCAAAGGCTACGACGCCGCCGGCCAGATCAGCGCGAGCGACGCCGTCGCCACCACCGGCGAGCCGGCATCGCTGCGCCTGACATCCGCGCGGACTGAACTGACGGCCGACGGCGAGGACCTGACGCCGGTGGAGGTGGATGTCCTCGACGCGCATGGCCGCATTGTGCCGACGGCGGACAACCTGGTCACGTTCAAGGTGAGCGGCCCCGGTTATGTGGCGGGCGTCGGCAACGGCAACCCGGCGGACCACGACCCGGACAAGGCGGATTACCGCCGCACGTTTCATGGAAAATGTCTCGTGGTTTTGGGCGCGGGAGAAAGCACCGGTCCAATCCGGCTGGTTGCCACCTCTCCCGGATTGCCATCGGCCACCCTCTCCTTGCGCGCCGCAGAGCGGGCCAGCGATTTCGAAGGCCTAACCTCGCGTATTTCACACCCGAACGGCCCAAACGGAGCGGCGCGCCCGTAGCGCAGGCTTCCAAGTCGGCTAGCGTGTCGCCACCGCCCTGCACCTCGCGGCGGCGCTCCAGCCGGCGCCCCTGAATGCCGATGCTCATGTGTCCACCGTGTCGCAGGCCGCCGCCAGAGCCCAGCCCCCAGTGCAATTGCCTTTTCGGCTTGCCTTTCGCGCCGAAAAGCCTCAGCCTTCCCTTCGTCGGTCAACAAAGCACCTGAATGGTCAGCTAGCGGGCCGGGGCCGCCAGCGCCCTCCTGGGGGGGATGCACGGTCCACAGTCGTTCCCGCTCGAAACGGACCAGGCGACCGCCGACGGCCACTGATCGCGCCAACTCTCGCGAGGACAGGGGGTCGAAGTCTTCGGAATGGGCTGGGAGGAGACCAGGGTAATGGTCCTCTCCGAGGGCCTTCCAGGCAATGGCGGGTGGGTTCATTTAGTCGCGCCAATGGGCTCCATGAATCGGAGCGGCAGCGGGTAAGCCGGTCCAGGCATTCGCCCGTGATCGAAACCGCGAAGCTCCTGGATTTGGGTGTTCGCGTGGCCGACCTCCTTTATCATCCGCTACAGATACGCGTTCTCCTGGTAGCGCCCGAGCAACTCCAGGTCACGGTCCCCGGTGATCAACAACAGCGGCGGGGCGTCCTTGCGCACGTGGTAGAGCGGGGCCATGTCGTCCACCACCGGTTGTTTGTATGCGCCTGACGGAGCACGTCTGGTTTCGGGTGCCAAGTCACTGTCTTATTGCATCACGGCCTGATAGCCGGCAAAATGAAACCGGCCGTTCGGACACGCGTTGACGTGGTCGACTGATAGTCTGACCATATTCTCCTGCGGGAAGCCAAACGATTGATGTAGTCCCAAGTTTCGAGTCCGTCCACCGACCGGGATATAAAATGAGCGAAGCGTCAAAATCCAGTGCATTGAAACCAGCGGGTTTGCCTGACAGGAAGACGGAGGACAACGCGCCGGTCAATGTTGATGCCATCCTGCAATCGATACTCGGCAGGGGAGGCGAACGTTTCGGCATGGTCGCCGCCGTTCTGCGGGGCGAGCGCATCATCGCCCAAGGTGCCGCCGGGGTTCGAAAGAGAGGGACCGCAGAGCGCATCACGCTCGATGATCGATTTCACCTTGGTTCCTGCGGCAAAGCCATGACCGCGACGCTCGTCGCGATGCTCGTCGAGGAAGGCAAGCTAAATTGGACCACTACATTGGGCGAAGTTTTTGCTGACACGGTGAAGCCCATACACCCAGCGTGGGAGAAAGTGACATTGCGGCAGGTTCTCGCACACCGCTCCGGCTTGCCCTTGGATCCGGACGGTCTAGTTCGGGTGTTGAACTACGTGTTTCTCACACCCTACGCCAGCTTGCGCAGCCTTCCCGAGTCGATGCGTTCTTCCGAGGAAACTTTGCCGCAGCAACGCCGGGAAATCGCGAGGCAGGCCCTTTCGCGCCCGCCAGGAATCCCTCCGGGCACCAAATACTGGTATTCCAATGTCGGCTTCACTCTCGCGGGGGCAGTGCTGGAACATCTCACCGGTCGTGCGTGGGAAGACCTGATGCGCAAACGACTGTTCCAACCACTGGGCATCAGCACGGGCGGATTCGGGCCGCCGGGTGCCGCTGGTAAAATCAATCAACCCTGGGGCCACTCCTCGGTCATTGGCAAACCGCTTGACCCGGGCAGCCCTGCCGCGGAAGTCCCGTCGTGCTACGGCCCAGCCGGCCTGGCACACATGACGATTACAGACTGGGCAAAATTTATCGGGCTCCATTTGCGCGGAGATCCGGCCAATCCGCATTGCCAGGCTGCGCTGCTCAAGCTGGATACATTTGCGGAATTGCACTCGGTCGCACCCACCACAACTTATTCTAAGGGGTGGGTAATCCGCGGGATAAACTTCCTGGCAACTGGTGATGCCGCACCCACCGTGACTTACCGTGCCGGATGGTTTATCAGCACAGCCAGTTGGGCAAAAGGCACCCGGCCTGGAGACACCGGCCGCCGTCTCTGGCACGGCGGAAGCAACGGAAGGTGGAACTGCGGCGTGTTCATCGCTCCCGAAATTGACTTTGCCGTGCTCGTCGCGTGCAACCGCGGCCTGGACATCGCTGCCTGGAAGACCCGCCAGGCGGCCAAGGCATTGATTCGGACATTTGCGCCCAAACGGACCTCATGATACTGGCCGGGCCCAGAAGTTGAAAACTGAAGCCCAAGTTTGAGCGGGTGCTGATTTGTTCAAGCTGCTTGAGCGACCGCTTTTTCCTCCGCTTTGGCCCTGGCCCACGCGGCTGGCGTGAACTCTATGATCTGGGTGATCTTGGCGGCTGGCAGGCGGGTGAACAAATCTTTCAGGTAATCAAACGGGTTGATCCCTTGCCGGCGGCAACTGCCCAGCAAGGTGTAAATCACCGCGCTCCGTTCCCGGGCTTCAGGATGCCCAATGAACAACCAGTTTTTCTTTCCAAGAGCACTCGGCCGAATGGAGTTCTCAAGGAGATTTGTGTCAATTTCCAGAATGCCGTCCTCTACAAACCGGGTCAGTGCATCCCACCGTTTCAATGCATAATCAATGGCCTGACAGCAGGTTCACGTTGCAGGCGGCACGCGTGCGGATCTCATCTCAGTGTGAGGACTTTCCATCCGAAGGCTTCGCGATAGAGTTCGGCGACGCTCCCGATGACGAGTGAATACATCGTCACCGTGTAATCCTGGTCGTCGTCATGCTCTCGAATGAGGCGAGCAGCCCATTTTTGATCTCGAACCACTATTTGTGCCGAGGTATGATCAAAGGCCAATTCCTCGCACCGAATCCGCCATTCCCGCTCCCATGTGAAATCAGAAAAGGACTTTCCATCGCGCAACTCGAACGTCATGTGCCTCCAGGCATGGCTATCTGGCAATGCTCGGAACTCAGAGGCTGGCTGGTAAATCACCGGCCGGCCCCCTTGACGGAACAGCCACTTCTTGGAGACCATGATGCCGAACGGCGAATACTTGGAGTAATAATCTTCGTTCACCAGACCGTTCGAAAGACTGGCCAAGGGAGCCTCGGAAAAGCACACGCATCGATATTTTCCCTTTATCAGATTGGCCCCGCCAAGCAATTTCTTGCTTCGAATTATTCTCTGCAGCCGCCTGAATGCCGCTTCCTTAGTGTCGTCCCTCGTGAAATGAATGAGATTTGGCGAAATGTCTGGCCGACTCATGCCTACAGGATAAAGATGCTGTCCTTGTATGCCAAGTCGGAGCTTCCTCCTTGGCCCCGTCGCAGGTGGGTTGGAATCCCGCTTCAGTCTCTAACGGCAAAGCCTAATCTTCGCCCGCAGGGACTGGGTGGATGTGTGCAGGCGCAGAAGCGCGACTGTCGGCTAGGCGAGGACATAAACGATGTAGGGGATTGAGGCGGAGAGGCGGACTGTTTTGAGGAGGTTTTGGAATTCAGTGGCATCAAGCCGGTCCACATCGTCGATGACAACGAGGAAGCGATTTTGGATCGAGAGCACTATCGCTTCGAGGTAAAGCGAATCGATTAGGAGTCCCGACGAAGGAGATCCTCGGGACGTCCGGGCTCGGTATAGCGGAAGCGGTATGTGAAGGCTCCACCACCTGGCCGGTTTCTGGCCGCGCCCGGCGGGCTTTTTGACCTTGCTCGCGGCGGCTCTGGCCTCGGGCCATGCGATCGTTCACAAGCGCGGTTCCCGCGCCGCGGCGCTTTGGGTGCTCGTCATCTTCGAGTCCCTCGTCCGCGCCAAGCCCGCCAAGGCCCGGCAGGTGACCCTCGAGGAAGTCGACCGCCGCAGCCTGCCCGAGAGGCTCCGCGATGGCACCGCCCGCCTCTTGACTCCTTGCTTGTGAGCGCGCGGCCACGCCGCCGACGAAGATCTTACCCCATAGCCGAAGCTCTGCCGCCGGCCGGAAATCCTCCCCTCAGCGAGGGGGTTGAGAGTCAGCCTGTCCGCCTGGAGAAATCGGCAAATCGTCCGGCCTGCCGCCGGGCTTGCCAGTCGCAGATGTCCGCCAGATCGGCGACGGGCGCCTGGGTAAAGGGCAGCGTGTGCAAATACGGCGCGGGGCCGAACTCGGGCGTGAGCGTGCTCACCGCCAGCCCCCGCCGCTGTTGGGAGGCCCAAATGGTCTCCCACCAGCCTTCGTGGGCCGCCAGATGCCGCGCCCATTCCGGCGCGCGCGGATCCGGCACTTGCGGCCCTTCCTCGTAACCGACGCGGGCATGGACGTGATGGCAGTGTTGCGCGGCGAGTTGGATGATGGGGCCGCAGTCCTCGAGCAGCCGCTCCGCCACGCAGACCCAGTGGCTGAAATCACAGGTCAGCTTCAGGCCGGGATAGCGCTCGAGGATGGACCGCGTTGTCCACGGATTGCCGAAGCAACGCAGGCGGTGGGTTTCGTGCGCCAGGCTCACGCCCAACCGCTGTTCCAACTCCAGAGCGGCGCCGTAGAAGTCCTCCGCCTCGGCCAGGCTCCAGGTGTCGGACCCGCTGTGGGCATTGAAGAACAGCGGCCGGTGCTCGAGGCAATCCTCGATTTGCTGCCGCATCGAATCCAGGTGCTCCCGCACCGTGCCGCCGGGCGTGAAACCGCGGCTGAAGACCTGGGCAATCCACCGCCAGCCGCTCCCCTTGAGGAAGCGCAGGAGGCCCGCCCGATCCGGTGAGACCTGGAAGGCGGATTCCACCACCTCGTAGCCCGCCTCACGCCAGCGCGGTAGGTGGGCTTCCAGACCGGGCGTGTGATCCACGCCCCACAGATGACGGACGAGTGTGAGTTTCATGTCAGTTCAGTTGCGGGCCTGAGGCGCGCAGGGCTTCGGCTTCAACGGGCCGTGAACCTCGCCCTCAGCGCCTCGAAGCCGTTCCAGCGTTCGTAGCCGGCTTCGTGCTCGATGTGTTCTTTGGCCTCCAGCACCGTGATCTTCGCCACCCGCTCGGTGAGCCCCAGCAGCAGACTGCGCACGATGAGCCGCGCGTGAGCTGCGCCCAGGCACAGGTGGGCGCCGAAGCCGAAGGACAGGTGCGGATTGGGCCGGCGATCCAGGCGGACTTCCTGCGGCGCGTCGAAAACCGTCGCGTCGAAATTCGCCGCCGCCCAGCCCAGGGAAACGCGGCCCCCTGCCTTGACCGCCACCCCATGAACCTCGGTGTCCACCGGGCAAACCCGGCCAATGTGCGTCAGCGGCATGAAGAAGCGCAGGAATTCCTCGCCCGCGTGAACGATGCGCTTGGGGTCCGACCGCAGATACTCGAGCGCCTCAGGCTCCCGGCCCAGGTAAGCGAGGATCGAGGAAATGGTGTGGATGATCGTGTCGCGCCCGCCGGCGAAGGTGAGATTGCCGAAGCCCATCATCTCCTCGCGTGTCAGCCGCCGCCCGCGATACGTGGCCGTCGTCAGCGCGCTGAAAAAGTCCGCTCCCGGATTCGCGCTCGCCCGGTCAAACTGCGCGCGCAAGTAATCTTCCAGCACGGTGCCTTTCTTGAAGGCCCCGCCCGTGACCTTGAAGACGTGAATGCCCCAGCCGATCCAGGTTTCGGCTTCCGACTCGGCCACGTTGAGGAGATAGGTGAGCGAGCGCGACTGCACGGGCAGGGCGAACTCATTCACCACCTCCACGCTCTCGCGGCCCAGCGCCTCGGAGAGCTTTTCGGCGATCAACGCCTCCACCCTCGCGATCACCTCCGGCCGCTTCGCCCGTTGGAAGAACGGCTCGACGATGGCGCGATACTCCGTGTGCTCGGGCGGATTGGTCTCGATGGGCAACTGGCGCATCGTGCGGACCTCCTCTTCCGAGGGAATCGGCACCCGAAACGGCGCGTCCGAGCTGAACGTGTTCCAATCCTTGGCCGCCTCGCGCACGTCCCCGTGGCGCAGGAGCATGGGAATCGTTTCGCCCTGGAACGCGCATCGAAGGACGCCGTCTTTGTTCCGCGCTTCCAGAAACGGATCCGGGATTTGACTCATACGAACTAACTGCTAACCCTCAAGGCCGAGGCGCGCAAGGTCAATGACATGATGTCAAAGCTTGGGTCAACCTCTGGCAGAGGGCAACCGTTTCGAGAAGCGTGGCGCCCTCGGCGCGGTGCATCACTACTTGGCCGCCCTCATTACGGATGGCCCCGCCGCCGCCGGGGATGGGCGGATGAAGCGCGCCGCTCATGGGACGGAAGGCGGCGGCGTTGGACGGGAAATCCGTTGGGGATCGATTTCCTGATCATGGACGACACCAATGGCGTGGACAACGACGGGGGCCGCATCAAGCAGAATATCCGAGCATGCTGGGACTGTGCCCGGTCTCATCGCCTTGGTCAACGTTGGTCGAACCCGGTCCCTGCTGCCTTGATGGCTTTTCTGCCGGAGTTCTTGACCGGTCTGGGCTGCAGCAACTAGCCGACGAATGCCGGTGCGCAGACGTTTATGACGCTTTGTACATCTGGCGGCTTGCGCCGGATGCGAGTTCGGACACAATATGTTCCGGCAGGTAGTTGCTGATGAATGGTTGCGCCGTAGCTCAGTCGGATGGAGCATTTGCTGTATGAAACGACCAGTCGAAACCTATTGCTTATTGTTGTCGGTTCAGATTGTCTTTGGCCTCTTCGCCACCGCGGCGGAGGGCCGAGCCGCGGATTGGCCGCAATGGCGCGGTCCCGATCGTGACGGCATCTCCCAAGAAAGGGGGCTCCTGCAGCAGTGGCCCAAGGAGGGGCCGAAGCTCCTTTGGAAACGGACGGACATCGGGTCCGGGTATTCCACGCCCGCCGTGGTGGGCGACCGCCTGTTCCTGCTGGCCAACGAGGGGCTGGAAAATGAATTCGTCGCGGCCCTCGCCGTCCAGGACGGCCGGCGGGCCTGGTCCACTCGGCTCGGCGCTGTGGGCAACCCAAAGCAACAGCCAGACTTCCCGGCGGCACGGTCAACGCCGACGGTGGATGGCGACCGGATATATGCGCTCAGCTCTGATGGCGACCTCGCCTGCCTGGAAAAGGACTCGGGAAAGAAGCGTTGGCAGAAGAGCCTGCGAGCGGACTTTGGCGGCAAGTCTGGCATCTGGGCCTATGCTGAATCGCCGTTGGTCGATGGAAACACGCTGGTATGCGCGCCGGGCGGAAGCCAGGCGACGCTGGTGGGGTTGAACAAGACGAGCGGCGAGGTGCTCTGGAAATGCGCGTTGCCGGAGGGGGACGACGCCGCGTACGGCTCCGCCCTGGTCATCGAGGCGGGGGGCGTGAGGCAGTATGTGCGACTCCTACAAAAGGGCCTGGTGGGAGTGGAAGCCAAGACGGGCAAATTCCTGTGGCGCTACGCCAAACCGGTCAGCCCCTTCAATGCCGCGAACATCCCAACGCCGATCGCGGGGGAGGGCATCGTCTACGCCGCGGCCGCCGGGGCAGGCGGCGGGGCGGTGAGGCTCCAGGCGAGGGACGGGGCCATCGCGGCGGAGTCGCTCTATTTCAGTCCGAGCTTGCCCACAGCCATTGGCGGCGCGGTGAAGCTTGGGAACTACCTGTATGGCACGACCGCGCAGGCCATGCTGTGCCTCGAATTCGCCACCGGCCAGGTGAAGTGGAAGGAGCGCGGGCTGGGCGCGGCATCGCTGTGTTACGCCGACAGCCGGCTTTATCTTCACGGCGAGAACGGGGACGTGGCGCTGGTCGAGCCCTCGGCTGAATCGTATATCGAGAAAGGCCGTTTCACGCCGCCGGACGAGCCCAAGCACAAAAACCAGATGGAAATGGCGTGGGCTTACCCTGTCGTCGCCAACGGCCGGCTTTTCATACGCGATCACGGCTGCTTGTGGTGCTACGACGTCAGCGCCAAGTGAGCCGGGAGTAGCGCTAACGGCGTCGGCCAGGTTGAGCGCCCGGAAGTCGGCAACCCTGTCGGCCAGCCTGGGGAGCTGCCCAAGCATCTGAAAGCTGGCCCGGATGATCTCGGGCAGCTCGTGCCCGGTGTGGCGGACATGCATGCTTGGAATGAGCGAGTCGGCAAACCCACCTAAACAGGCCGGCGTGAATCGGATAGCCAGAGCTTCGGTCATGGCTGTTGAGGATGATAACCTCGGGCGCGAAGTTGCCAACTTCGGCAACCACGTCCCGGCGTTGAAACCGGACCATGTGCCGCTGAAACCCGACGTGGTCCATCCGGCGTACGCCCATCGGCCTCACTAACCCAGCTCCTTCGGAACTGCTGATTCCATCTTGAATAACCCCTCGTAAGAAAACGGCGCGAGTCGCTTCTGAAGAATGAGGGATCGTTTGAAAAGGTTCGTGATATGCACACGAGCCTCCTGACCGTCAGCATCCTTGAGGCCCTCAACCTTTATCTTTCCACCCAAAATGGTGGCAAACGCATGTTCCGTGTGCTTTAGAGCGATTTGGGTCGCAAGTTTTGCTTTTTCTTTCAGCGCTTGGTTCCAGTGCTCCGTCGCTGATGCGAAGGCTGCTCGCATGGCCATCAACCTGCGAAGCGGCAGTGGCGGGTAAGGGTTTGTGGCAAGATCTGACGGACTGAAGCGCACGTCGCCGAACAGACGAAAAAGAGTGTTCACCGCGACTGCCCAATCAAAGATCAAACGCCCCACACTCCGCGGCGAATTTCCCCAATGTGGAATTGCTGTTTTGAACTTGGCGCGCGTTTCTCGAAGAGACTGAATGCCGGAGAATGTGGACCGCATGTCAGCGTTCGCCTCAAGGCATTGTCTTTCGAGTATTCTATCTGGATCGGTTTCAACCCAGCCCAGTTCTTCGATCAAGGCGGCCGCATTGATTGAATTGAGATAATCAACATGCCCAAGTGTAATGTGCGCGATTTCATGGCCAACCAGAAAATGCAGAGCATACGCTCGGAGATGCATCGCATACTCTAAACGTGATTCATCTCGTGGAGGGATAGGGGTGAAACCAGCTTGGAACATTTTCTCGGAATTGGTGGTTTCTTTGCCGAGCGGCGGCAGGTCATCCGATTCTTTTGCGGGATTGCCAACGTCTGGAAACAGTCGAGCGTCTGCCAACATTCTCGTGAAAACAAGGGTTAACAAATACACCGCGCCAGACGTAAGGCCTATGTAGTACATGTTGGATTCTTTGAACGCGACAGCATTGGGCGCCGCATTCCGCCAGATATCGAAGTGTATGCGCGGCAGTTTAGGCAGCAACGACTGCGCGCTGCCAATGAGAACCTGTGCCACTTTGACGATCTGCGGATAGCCGTTTGGCTTTGGAAAGTCCGGAGCTTCACGCTTTAGACCTTGTCGTTACCCAGATCTACTAACTGCTTGATTTAACGAGACTTATATGTGACTTTTCTGCGCTACTGACGTCGCTCAGGTCGCCCGTAGTGTGTGTTCCTCATCCGGGCGTTTATGAGCAACACACTATTGGCGCCCGCCCAATGGGCAGAGGAGCAATTTGCGTCGGCCGAATTGGGGGACCGACGCCGCACCAAACGTTTGGTAAACGTCGCCACCAACCTGGCCAAGAATCCCGGCGGGACCTTGCCGCAGGCCTTTCCACATTGGGCCGAGCTTAAGGCGGCTTATCGGTTCTTCGAGCAAGGAGGCGTGGGTTTCGAGCCCATCATCGCCCCTCACGTGGCAGGCACGCGCCGGGCCTGCCAAGAGCCCGGGGAGTATTTGATCCCAGAGGACACGACGCTGTTGGATTACTCGGACCATCCGGCCACCGAGGACCTCGGCTACATTGGGGATGGGCAGGGCCGGGGATTGGAGTTGCATAGTGCGCTGGCACTGCGGGTGGAGGGTTGGAGTGTGGAGCATCGGCCCGAGTGCACCGTGGTGGGCTTGTTTGGGCAAAGCTGTAGCTGCCCCAGACCCGCACCGGCTCAGGAGAGCCGGCGCCAGCGTCTGACTCGGCCCCGTAAATCGCAACGTTGGGCCGAGGCGTTCAAGTTCGCCGGCCGTCCGCCCGCGGGGTGCCGGTGGATTTACGTGGCGGATTGCGAGTCGGACTTTTACGAGCCCCTGCGGATTTGCCAGCAGCACGGGGTGGATTTCGTGATTCGCGCCTATCATGACCGGCGCTTGGCTGGGGAGGCTGGGCACTTGTGGCAAGCGCTGGAGCAGGCACCGGTGCTGGGCCAGACCACCGTGGAGTTGCGGGCGCGCCCTGGCCAGCCAGCGCGCACGGCGATAGTAGAGGTGCGTAGCGTGCGCGTGGATTTAGACGGACCCTGGCGTCCGGGTGGGTGGCAGCCACCCTTGCTTGGGGTTGGGGTCGTTGAGGTCCGAGAAGTCCATGCGCCCCCGTGGGTCAAGGAGCCGCTGCACTGGGTGTTGTTGACCTCGCTGCCGTGCGAGACGTGGGCGCAGGCGCAACGGGTCGTGGGTTGCTATATCAGCCGGTGGCTTATCGAAGAGTACCATAAAGCCCTGAAGACCGGAGCGGGGGTGGAGGACAGTCAGTTGGAGCGCGCCTACCGACTGGAGGCCTTGATCGCCGTGCTGGCAGTGGTGGCGGTGCGGCTACTGAGCACCAAGCTGCTGGCTCGCAGCCGACCGGAATCGTTTGAGGCGGCCAAGAGCTTCGGGCCGGAGATGCTCACCATGCTGGAGCACAAGGTGGGCGAGCCCAAAGGTGGATGGACGAACCGGAACGTGATAATAGCGACGGCGCGGCTGGGGGGCTTTCTGGCGCGCAAGTGTGATGGCATGCCGGGTTGGCAGACGATCTGGAGAGGCTGGCATCGATTGATGTGGATGTGCGAGGGAGCAGAAACCTTAATGGGAGCATGAAACGATGTGGGTAACGACAAGCGCTTTAGACGCCCGCCACGATCTGCCAGTCTTCGGTCGAAGATCTCCGCGTCTGTCATAACCTTACAACCTATGCCGTTTGACTATATTGACAAGGTCAACTCGCGGGCAATCGGCTCTGTGCTAGCCTGATAAGAGATTGCTTTTTTGCCGCCCCTCCGGTTACTGACGCTGCGCGGATGACCCTTCGTGCTTTTGGTATCGCTATGCCCCAACAGTCCGGCAATCTGGTTAAGCGTCATCGCCTCTGCGAGCTTCGCGGCCAGGGCTTTCTTGTCTGGCGACGGGGGAAATCTGTCCGGGGCTAGCGGGGTTGGAACCGGACCGATGGAAAGGCTGGCGGCCCTGCGACCGCCAGCCCGTGAAGGGCTATGGCCGGCGCTGTCCGCCCTTGGGCAGACTGGCGATCCACTCGAACGCCCGCATGGCCATGAGGCTCAGCAGCAGCAGGCTCCTGCAGCGAAAAAAATGATAATGTCGCCTCCCGCACGGAACTCCGCCGGCGCCGTCACTCTCACGCAGGGGCGTGTCGCCGTACGCGATGTGGCTCGGTGTGACCTGATCAGCTTGCGCGCATCGAGGGGACGAGGAGCCGAGGAGTCGAGAAACTCCTCAACCAAGATGCATTGTCTGGTCCAACTTGTTAGGCTTTGGCTATGAAGCGCATCCTGTCGCTCTGGCTGTTGTCCGTGCTGCCCGCCCTGGGTGGTGCAGATCAACCCGGCTCCCAGGCCCCTGACGCCGGTCTGAAATGGAAGGAGGTTGCCGAAACCAGAATTCCTGTCCCCCCTCGCCAGCACCCGCGCCTTTATCTGCGCTCGCCGGAGGCAGCCCAACTCGACGCCCGGCTGCACGACCCGGCGCTCCAGCCAGCCTTGCGAAAGTTGCGGTCGCAAGCCGCCAACTCGACCCAGATGCAGATCGAACTGGATGCCCTGCAGTGCCTGGTCAGCAAAGACCAGGGCCTCGGGCGCGCCACAATCGAGTCAGCCTTGGCGTTGCTCAAGAAGACCGAATTGCCCGAGCGTCAGGATGCCTGCCGGGTCACCGGGCGCATGATGGTCACCGGCGCGATCGTCTATGACTGGCTTTATGCGCTGCTGACGCCGGAGGAGAAACCGGCGTTCATTGCGGAATTGGTCCGGCTGGCCAAGACACAAGAGTGCGGCTATCCGCCCACACGCCAGGGTTCGGTGACCGGCCACGCTTCCGAGGCGATGATCATGCGCGACATGTTGTCAGCCGGGATAGCCGTCTATGATGAGTTTCCGGAGATGTACGAATTGGCCGCAGGCCGTTTCTTCCGCGAACACCTGCCCGCCCGGAACTGGTTTTATAGCGGCCACGCCTATCATCAAGGGGATTCCTACGGCGCCCACCGCTACAGTTGGGACACCTACCCGCTCTGGATTTTCGACCGCCTGGGTGCGGGCAACGTCTATAATCCCGAGCAGCGCTCCGTCCCCTATCTGTGGGTTTACACCACGCGGCCGGACGGCCAGCGCTTGCGTGCCGGCGACACCTTCGCCCACAGCGCGCCGCGTGGCCGGCCGTGGAGCGAGTATATGGGCACGCTCTTGACCGCCAGCTATTACCACGACGGTTTTCTGCTGGACGAATTCCTCCGCCAGGGTGGCAGCGGCGGCAACGAGCTGCTCTTTGAAGTGCTCTGGCGCGACACCACCCTGCAACCCAAACCGATTTCCAAGCTGCCGCTCTCGCGCTATTTCGGCGCGCCCTTCGGGTGGACGGTGGCCAGGACCGGTTGGGGCGAGGACGCCGCGATGGCGGAGATGAAAATCAACGAATACAACTTTGCCAACCACCAGCACCTGGATGCCGGCGCGTTTCAGCTCTACTACCGCGGCGCGCTGGCGATTGACTCCGGCCTCTACTCCGGCTCCTCGGGCGAATACGGCAGCCCGCATTGCCGCAATTATTACTGGCGGACCATTGCGCACAACTCGCTGCTGGTTTACGACCCGCGCGAGCGGTTTAGCCGCCGGGGTGACTACGGCAATGACGGGGGCCAGCGGCTTCCCAATGGGCGGTCGGAAGCCAGGACCCTGACGGTGCTGCAGGCCCCCGAGAACGGTTACCGCACCGGCAAGGTGTTGGCCCATGGCTTTGGCCCTGATCCTCAGGCGCCGGATTACACGCTGTTGCAAGGGGATATAACCGAGGCCTACAGCAAGAAAGTCAAGCAGGTGACACGCTCCTTCGTGTTCCTCAACCTGCGGGACAAGCAAGTGCCCGCGGCGCTGGTGGTCCTGGACCGCGTGGTCAGCGCCGATCCGGCCTTTCAGAAGTATTGGCTGCTCCATTGCCTCGAGGAGCCGGAGGTCGGAAACAGCGCGGCCGTGGTGGATTGCACGCTACGCGGGGCCCGGGGACGTCTCAACCTGGATATCCTGCTGCCCAGTGCTGACAACCTCACGCTGTCGAAAGTCGGCGGACCCGGCAAGGAGTTCTGGGTATTCGGGACCAATTACGAGAACAACGTGGAGCCAACGAGACTGGAGCATGGTTCGATGGAGCCCGGGGCCTGGCGGCTGGAAGGCTGCCCCAGGCAGGCCGCAGCGGAGGATCTCTTCCTTAACGTGATGCAGGTGAGCGACCGCGAACACGGAGCGCGCTGGCCGGTGAGCAAACTGGAGGCCGAAGGGCGAACCGGTTGCCTCATCACGGGTCCGGTGTCGTCCTGGTTGGTGCTGTTGCGTCGTGACGGAGCCCGCTCCGACCAAGAGGTGCGATTCCGGGTTCCAGGGCCGAATCCATGCCGGGTGCTGGTAACCGACCTGAGCCCCGGCCGCTGGCGGGCGGAATGCGCGGGGGCGGCCGGAACGTTGGATGTGGAGGTGACCGCAGAAGCCGGCGCCGCCTGGCTGGAAGCGGAAGCCGGCGCCTGGACCCTACGTCGTTGACCTCACAGCAGCTTGGAGGAGGATCCGCTCCAGAAAGAGTTCCCAGCAAATCAGAAGTTGCCAGCACGCGGATTGGGCGATACGAGAATGGAGGCATGCATTTAAAGCATCCTGGACTTTTCATGGCGATGCTGGTTTGCGCCACGGTGTCGAACGCAAGCGCCTGCGGCCTCGACCCAGAGCCGGACGCGGTCGCCGCGGGGGCGGTTGACACTACTTGGATGGTCAAGGCCAAATACGGCCTCTTCCTGCACTACCAATACCGGATCCTCTTGGGTTATTCCATTCGCACCCAGCCGCAGTTTCCTCAGCCTGCACAAATGACGGCCCGGCAGTGGAACCAGTTTGTAGATGGATTCGACGTGCGAGGCTTCGCCGCCCAGATGGCGGAGGCGCGTGTGGGCTGGGTCATTTTCTGCCTCGACGACCACTACTTTGCCTGGCCTTGCGCGCCGAACCAGGCCTTCTGCCGATACACGGGCTATAAACCCGGACAGAAGTGTTCCCGGCGGGACCTGATCCGGGATTTGGCCGACGCCCTCAACGCCAGGGGGGTGAAGCTCATCTGTTATTTTGCGGGGCTCAACGGCTACATGAAGGACCCACAGACCTATGAGGGCCTCAAGGACGACGGCAACTCGAAAACCCCGCCCTCCCCCGAGAGCCGCCGGCGCCGGCTGGAGATCCTCAGAGAATACTGTGAGCGATACCAGGACAAGATTGCCGGGTGGTGGTTCGACGGGATGGAATACGATTCGTACGCGCAGCCGCCCGACGACTGGGAAACGATCGGGTTCATTGTCCGGCGGGCCAACCCCAAGGCGGTTATCGCCTTCAGCGCGGGCGACAACGAGCAGGCATTCATCCGGCCCGGGCTGGACAACTTCACCGGAGGGGACACCTGGAGCAGGCAGGACCTCAAGAGAATCGTTCCGGAGCGTTGGCCGGCGCAAGGCGGCTTGCTTTGGCATGGTAAGATCTACTGCGGGAACATCTACCACGGCCTGGGCGGCGCCAACCAATTCAGCGATGAAGAGCTCATCCAGTGGATCAAGACCTGCAACCGGCAAGGCGGGATCTGCACGCTGGACTGGCCCTTTGACCCCAAGACCGGCCTGCTCAAGGACTTTGGCCTGGCGCAGTTGAAGCGAATTGCCGCCGCGATAAAAAGTCCATCACCTCACTGAAGCAGCGCGAAGACGCGGCTGGGGCCACCGGAGGCGCCGGCGATCTTGGGGCTGCCCACGATGAGGGTTGCGCCCTTGGGCGGCAGTTCACCAAGATTGGCCGCGCACTCCAATCCCCACCGATTGCTGCCCAACCACCGCACATGCACCGGGAAATCGGCTGAAAGGCCCCGGTCCAGGCTCAAGGTGTCCACCACAATGCCCTTCACGTCGCGCTCGGCCAGGAGGAACTCCACCGCCTCAAGGTGAAACCCGGGAGTGCGCAGCGCCCCGTTGCTGCCGGCGTTCCGAAACCGGGCGGTGCCAACGTGCTTGTCCCAGCCGCTGCACATGGCCACGATGCTGCCGAGGGCCAGCAGGCCATGCCTTGATTCCCAGGCCCTCAGGTCATCCAGGGTCAATTCCGCATCGGGATCAGCCTCGGTCTTGCGCCGAATGTCCACCACCGCCAGCGGACCCAGCAGGTGAGCGGCTGGAATCAGGTCCGCCGAGTCCCTGTCCGAGCGGTGCAGCGGGGCGTCCAGGTGCGTGCCGGTATGCTCGTGGATATGCCACCGGTACATATTCCAAGGGTCTTTCGGCCAGGTGGCCAGCCTCTCCATTCTCAGTTGGCGCTGGCCACTGCCCGTTGGAAAATCCGGTGTCAGCGTATGGGTCAGATCCACTACCCGGCTGAACTGGAATGACTCCACCCTCTGGGCCAACCCGACTGCATTGCCGGAACCGAGGATTGGCTCCTCGCCACGGCCCATGGCGCCGGCAGCCACCGCGGCGCCCGCGGCCAGAAACCTCCGACGGTTCATACTACGCATCTTCTCCAAACAGAGCGGTAAGCACATAATTCTCAGGGCTTCCAAGGAATGGTCAGCGGCTCGGCGTTTAGGGCGTGGACGGCCAGTTGAGTCCCGCCGGCCGCGTTGACTACCGAAAGGCGGCGCTTCTGCCCGGGCACAAGATCAAAGAAGTTGTCCTCGAACACTGCCCCGGTGACGCCGTCGAACTGGAGCGTCACCTGGCGGGCGAAAGCGTCGGACGTGATTTCGATGCGGTCGTTTTCCTGGCGCACCCTCAGATGCGCCTGGGGCAGGTGCAGGTAACGCTCGCCGATCAGCAGACAGGTTGCGTCGTGACCGGTGAAGGTTGCGTGGAGGAACTCGGAACGCAGGCTGATCTCGCCAAGCTCAGTAGTGTCGAGGGCGCGCAGGGCTTCGCCCGGCTTAACGGTGACTGCCGCTTGCAGTTTGCCTCGAACCTCGCCATCGAAACCCAGCCGCTCGACGGCCAGTGTTCCCGCAAGGGGTTCCGGGGAATCGTTGATCACCCAGACATAGATCTTGTCGGGCGTCCGCTCGAAGGACACCAACACCGGTTCGTAAGCGCGGCGCATGAAGTAAAAGGCAATCTTCGGCTCCAGGTAGTAGTCCACGACGCTGGAGTAAATCATCGGCCAGGCGTCGTTGAACCGCCAGACGATGTTGCCCCAGCAGCGCCGGTTGCCCGCCGGCGCGCCATCAGGCACCCCACGCCGCTCACGTTCGATGCGCTCGCGCAGATATTCGCCGTGCGCGGTGCCCAGCACGCGGATGAGGTCCTCGGCGGAGGCGGGGTCGCAGTAGTCCTGGATCGGGCCGATGCGATCCCAGGTCGCGATGCCGGTGGAATGATACGTCCAGGCCGGCGGCCAAGCCGGCTGGCCCGGTTTGCGAATGGCCGGACTGAATCCCGCGGGCCAGAGTTCGTCCTCGCTCAGGAACCGCCTCATGCTCGACAGCGACGGCGCACTGACTCGCAGCACTTCCGAACCAAACAACGGAACCGATGCGCCGGGGCTGAAGTTGATGGTCGTGTAATCGTGCCAGTCGCCCTCAAGCGGCCCGTTGCCCGTCGGGCCGCTGCCGTAAGGCGAACTGGGGTGGAACAGCCGCGTCGGATCCAGCCGCTGACAAGCCTCAGGCATCAGTTGCTCGAAGATCTCGCGCTTCGCCTCAGGGACATTCGTGGTTGAAGTCCAAAGATATTGTTCGTTGCCTCCGCACCAAAGCAGGACCGACGGGTGATTGCGCAGGCGGCGAAGGGCGTCCTCAATTTCGGCGCGGCAGTTGTCGAGGAACCCTGAGTCGCCTTTCGCGTGGTCGTAGAAACCGAACATGAAGTCCTGCCAAAGGCAGACGCCGCGGCGATCACATTCCTCGTAGAAGGACGCCGGGGGCAGCACACCCTCGCCCCATATACGGAGGATGTTCATGTTGCCGAGCTCGGCCAGATCGAGCAGGCGCCGGGCGCGCTCCGGTTTCCAGACGTGCGTGAGGCCCTCCACGGGGACCCAATCGCCGCCCCGCAGGAAAATCGGCTGGCCGTTGATGTCGAAACGAAAGCGTCTTTCCCCGGTGGCCGGATCGGTTAGCACCGGCTTAACGTCGCGAATGCCGAATCTCGTGCGGCTCCTGTCCAGGAACTGCTGACCGGCGCGTAAGCTGACCTCTAACGTGTAGAGGTTCTGTGGACCGTGCATCCGGGGCCACCACAGTTTCGGCTCCGAAACCGGAATCTCGAAGGCGGCCGCGCCGGATGAGACGACAGCCCTGCCGCTTCTCACCTGCCGGTCCGACGGATCGCTCAGCGTCCACTGCACCGCCGCGTTCTCTCCGGCAGACTCCACATGCACACGGACGCTTGCCGAACGGAAGTCTCGTGACAGCTCAGTCCGCACCCAGACGTCCTCGATCCAGGACTGCGCCGGCACGTCGAGCACGACGTCGCGGAAAACGCCCACCTTCACCGCGTGGGGAACGGCGCCGAGGTAGGAACTGAAATCGCTGTGGCATTTTCGCAGGCTCTTATGCTCCATGGAATCAGGACCGCTCGGCGGCACTCGGGCAGCCCGCATGAAACGCAAGGGAGAGGAAAACACGATGATCAGCGTGTTCTGTTGCCCGGCGGGCGCCAGGCAGTTTTTCACCTCGACGGCGTATTCGCGGAACATGTCATCGAAATGGCCCAGGGCCGCCCCGTTCAAGTAAACGGCGGCCAGCGTGTCCAACCCCTCGAAGCGGAGGAAGACCGGGCCGCCGATCCGGTCCGGGGTTGGAAATCGGCACAGGTAAGCCCAGTCCTTCTCGCCCACCCAGGCCGAGGCGGCGGCGTTGTTGCCGACATGCGGGTCGGGAATGAGCCCCTGCGCCAGCAGCAGTTCATGAACCTGCGCCGGCACCCGCGCAGGCATCCAGGACTTGTCCGGCGATATTGCCTCGCGGGCGAGTGCAGTCACATCCGCTTTGTCGGTGTCGAGTTGCCGGACCAGCCAGCCGTCCCGCAATGGAACCTGTCTCCGCAGGACAGTGTCGCCGCTCCCCGCCGCCATCGCCGACAGGCCGAAGGCCAGCATCAAGACCGGCAGAGCACTTGCTGTCTTACTCATAGTGATGCGGCAATCCAGAGGATCAGGAGCGTTCTCATTGAGCTCCATCAGGTTGCATTGCCACGTCACTTCGTGGTCTTCTGAGCGCCCAGGCGGGTCATATAGCCTCTCCAGGCGCCCATCGACTTTCGAAGATTTTCCTTCGGGTCCCCCTTGATGCTGTAACATTGCAGCCCGATCGGACCTCGGTAGCCCGCGCGCTGGAGCGCCACGAACATCCCAAACACATCATAATCGCCCCGGTCCAGCGTTTGGATGTAGTTGCTCCAACCGCCCGCGTCGCCCTGCTTGTCCGTAGCGCCGCAGATCGTGGCCAGCATCAGGCGGGGCGCGGCCTTGGCGATGACCTCTTGGAGCCGCGGCCCATTGCCCGAGGCCAGTTCGTGGCAGAGGTTGACCGTGACGCCCACGTTGGTCCGCGTGACGCGGGCCAGCACCCGCAGGGCGTCCTCGGCGGTGGCCACGTAGAGGCCGAGATGGGGATAGATCGCCACGCGCAGGCCATACTGGGCGGCCAACTCCCCCAGAGCATCGATGCGTTGGGCCGCCACCGCATCCCACTCCCCGCCGGCCTGCGGCCGCGCCACGGTTACCCAAAGGATGGTGCCGCTCCCTTTGAGCATGGGAAGGGCCTCGCGAAGGCCCGCCGGGTAGGGATCTTGCCGGTCCAGCGTGATGCTAAAATAGAGACTGTAAAGCTTCAGGCCACGCGGCGAGAGGGCCTTGAGCCAGGCAGCGAGATCCTCCGGCTTGGTGTAATTGTAGCCGATGCCATCGAAGCCCAGTTCCTGCACACAGGCGGCCTGCTGGGTTGGCGTCCAGGCACCGCGCCCCACGCCGTTGTCGAGCGGGAAAAACTCGGGCACGCTCGCGGCCGCCGTTGTCTCCTGTGCGCCCGATGCCGGGCTTGCGCCCGGCACAGCCAGCAGGCTAAGGCTCAGGAGCACCCGAGAGAGAGTAGTCCCAGCGCCAGTGCGCCTGCAGACGCCTGCTTGGACCACCTTGAAACCGATGTTCACAAAACGCTTCATGGTTCAGCGATGGCTCGAATACTCCCTCATTGGGCTGTTCTAATCAAGTCAGACGGAAAACTGTGCCTGCGCCGCGAGGGGAGGCGAGCGGCGGCGCGTTGGGCGGGACGAGAGGGGCTTGATCTGGAATCGACGGTTGGTCGGTATTTGCACGTCACTGTGCCTTCCATCCTCGACCACGAAATCGTCGCCATTGATTTGTGACGACAGGAGAACGTTAGGGCCTGGCGCCGACTGGCCCAGGCCATAGGGCATCATAGTCCTCTAAACCTCGAGTTCGAGTGCCGAGACCGACGCTGGCGGGAAGCTCCACGATCCAGCCGCCGGGAAGTCCTTCCGCCTGGGGGCGATGACGTCGCGCGTTTCAGCCCAGACCTCGAAGTCGGGATCGACCGCGATCTCGAAGACACTGCCGGAACGGATGGTCATGCCGGCCACGGTGACCTGGGCCGGAACCGAGCGTGTGCGTTGGGTATTGACGACGTGCAGGAAGATCTTGTTGCCCGTGCGGCTGGCCGTGACGTCGAGGTCCGCTGGGATCCGCTGGAGGTCCAGGGCCTGCTGGCCGACGTGGTGGCGGTAGAGGCTCATCACGCGGGCCACGGGCTGCATGTAGGCCTTGGCCCCCTCGAGCAGTATGGCGTTATTCTGCCAGCGAGTGCCGCAAAAGTCCGCGGCCGTGGCGATCTTGAGCAAGTCGCCATTGCGCGTGTGGACGTTAAGAAGGCGCGCCATCGATACGCCGGCAGCCCAGGAGGAGAGGACCGAGTTTCGGTTCGGCCCGGGGAGGGCAAAATGACATTCCGTGAGGGCCAGCGGGAGGCCCGTCCCGGCTGCTTGCTCGCGCATCGCGCGGATTTTGGCCTCATGGGGCTTGTACGCCTCCATCAAGGCCGCCCAGGTGCGCGCGGGGTCCTTGCGCCAATCGTTGCCCCGCAAGGACGAGTTGCTCCCGCCCGGGGCATACATGTGATGGAAGGCGAGGTATTGGAGTTCCGCCCCGGCGACTTCAGCCATGCGTTTGGCCCATCCGCTGTCGCCCCAGCCGATCAGCTTGATCGTCGGGTCGGTCTTCCGCATCGCCTTGGCAAATTGGAGGGTTTTGGCGGCCGCGGTCTCGCAATCGAACCCATTGGGATCATAAGAGGTCTCGTTGCCGATCTGCCACAGCGGAATGCGGCAGGGCTCGCGCAGCCCGTCCGCCAGGCGGGCCTGGCTCTCGGGGCTGTTGCAATAGTCCACCCATTCCGCGGCCTCCTCGGGACCGGCCACACGGATGTTTCCATTGGGGTCTTTCATCCAGGGCTTGCGGCCGTCGGATTCGAAGTTGACGCATACGAGGGCGTCCGCGCCGACCTGGCGGCAATAATCGACGAACTCCGTCGTGCCGACTTGGTTGCTCTCAATGCCGCCCCACAGCAAATTGAGCATCGGCTGCCGCCGTTCGCGCGGGCCAACCGCCTCCTTCCAACGGTAATACGAGGAAAAACAGCCGCCCCACCGCATGAGCGTGGGCGCGAGTTCCTTGGAGACCTCGATGAACACCTCGCGCCAGCGGTTGTGCAGGTGGTCCCATGCCGCCGCTACGGAGCCGTCGGTCGTGCCCAGCGGCTCCATGAACTGCATGTAAAGATAGGGCGAAAGCTCGAATCGCGGCGAGGGATCGA